>Ga0179593_1540236_pt1 | contig 13908 bp, 12 predicted proteins | sample CZODoug2_1_08_16_FD_185931 | JGI IMG/M metagenome (GOLD analysis project Ga0179593, IMG submission 185931) | Vadose zone soil fungal communities from Angelo Coast Range Reserve, California, USA - CZODoug2_1_08_16fungal (PacBio error correction) | ecosystem: Environmental > Terrestrial > Soil >...
CAGGTCGTCGGAGGGGAATAAAAAAGGGGAGGCATCGTCCTCCCTTTATTGGACTTTCTCGGGAAAAGGAAACGCGTCCGCGCACAGCGGCCAACACTCGACTTTCATCGGTGTCCTAGAACTGATCGGGAGTGTTCGAAGGGGGGTGCGAACAGGGGGGGAGTATCAGGTATCCTACTGCTCCTATTAAAACAGTAGATAGGAAAACGCAAGAAGGCGACACGACAAAAAATAGTCAGAAGAGTTCTGCAAACGCAAAGGAGGGGGGGAACAAGGTGGGTACGTTCTACGGCGCCCAGAGCCTGAAAATACTAGCTCTACCTCGGAGACTGAGGATCTATAAGATTTACGAACTCAGTCTTGAAGGGTTTCTGGAAAAAGTATTCTTTCGTCGTAGGCTGGATGGCGTACGAAAGGAAGGAAAAGAGCGATAAAGTTGGGGGCAGAACGTTAGCCAGGGGAAGGTGCCTCGGGAGGAGGGGGAGGCTACCCTGTGGGTGCTGGAAGAATGTGCGCAAGGGAGGGGGGGGACGGCAGGGTGGAAACCTCGATACCCGGCACGTTGGCTTTTACTAAAGGTTTGCGGACCGTCTTTGGGGCTGAACGATGAAAAATCAATTAAGGAGTGACTATAAGTGAACAAGAAAATAAGGAAAGGAGACGGAATTCCTTTGCCGGGCCGGTGGAGGAAGAGACGTGTGGCTCAGCTATACGAAAAGATACTTGCATGTTGAAGAGAAGAAGGGAACTGAGATTAACGGAGGGAGGGGGAGCAGGACCGGAGGGGGAAAAGCGCGAAGACCAGAGAAGGTTACAGTTTGTGTCGATAGGACCGTTGCGGTTCTCGGGAGCGGTATCGCGTAGGTAAAGAAACGAGGGGGGGGAAACGGTCAAAGAAGATCGAGGCGGAAAAGGGTCCCCACCTCGGAGCAAAAAAAAAGAGCCTCGGACATCGCCCCGGCGGTTCCGCACAATCGGATCACGACGACGAAAGCTGAAAAGGATCTACAAGAACGAAAGGAAAAAAGAGAAGGCACGGCGCAAACGACGGAAGCCTACGGTTAAGCGGCTCGCATCAGGAGACATCCCAAAAGCCGTGGCTCAAAATAAGGGGGGAAGCACGAGCGGAGGGGGCATCGACCTGATTGTCAGAAAAACATCGACGAACTCGGAGACTAAGACGAGATCAGGGGAGGCGAAAGTTATCTTGGTAAGGAAACCTGTGATGGGGGGAAGGAAGAAAGAGCCTGCGCCCAACACGCTCCGAAGCTTTACGCAAAAAATGCTGGAGCGAAACTGTTAAAAACGGCGAAGGTCGCTTACGACCAGAAGAGACATCCCGTAAAGGGGGGGAAAAAGCCGTCCGCATAAAGAAGCAAGGGCAGACGGCGCCGAATAGAAAGGAAAAGGAGGGGAGGTAAAAGAAGAAAGTAGAAGTCGATGGGAGCCTAGCTGAAAACTATTCCATTGTACAGGAAAGGACTGCCCCGGGAGAGAGGGGCAAAAGGATTCGCAAAAAAGTTTAAAAAGGAAGGGAAGTTGATAATGGAACCAAGAACAGGACCTTCTGGGTCGGGAGAAGAGGGAAGGTCGACCTGGTGGGAAGGGAAAAAAATCATCGGCACCGTGAAAGGCAAGCTCGAACGGAGGGGCGGACCAACGTCCTCGAGAGGAAGTGAAAGAGGAAGAGTGGAGCCATGTCACTCGATCTAAGAAACCGGGGATGACGGAGGGGAAGGGAGAGCCTTTCTGACTGCGGTCATAGGGGCTGCCCTTTCGTGCGCTCTTCGGAAGGAAAAAGGAGTAGCGCAATCTTGGCGAAAAAAAAGAAGCGTTGCGAGGAAAAAAGGAACCAAAGGACACCGACTCCTGACCCCAAAAGGACCTCTCGCTGAAGGAATGGGCTTCTCGCTCGGACCACGATTCGTGAGCAATAAATGTCAAAGAGGGAACTATGGGAAAAGACAAAAGCGGGGGCGAAGTCGCGCGAGTCAAGATGCTTCGACGAGGGGAAGCGTCAATCGAAAGGGTCCCGCCCGAAAAAAAAGGAAATCCAAAAAAAGAAAACGAAAAAAAGAAGAGGCTCTGCTTGATGCGTTCACTAGATCTAAGAAGCGCTTGAAGGGGGAGGTAGTTTTTGAAGGTCTGACCAGAAACACTGGGGAGACGACCAAAGTTAAAAGAAAAAGCGACAATCGACGAAGGGAGCGAAAAGACTTCAACAATATCATCATTGGGGCCACTCCTTCTGAAGTGTCTCTTCCAAAGAGAAAAAAATATGAAACGACAAATCATCCGGTCGATAGACGCTCAACGTAGGAAAAAAATGGCCCGCCGCACCGAAGCAATGCGGGAACGTCTATTTCTCGAAAAAAAGAAAGCCCGCAATCCTCTAAAGGACCGGCGAAGAGCGTTGGGATCACACGAGGAAAATTCACAAAAGATCCGGGGAGAAATGAAGGGAAAAATTACCCGCAACCGCTCTCCGGAGGGGCGGACCACCCGTCTGACACCGAAAAAAAGGAAACAGACGGGAAAGGGGGGTCTCAAAAAGGGTTTTCGAACCGCGCAACGAAAAAAAATGAAGAGGGCTACCTCCGCCGCAGCGGACGAAAGGGGGTCTCTATGGGGGGGGTGTGTGGGTGGGGTGTTTTGGGGGGTTTTTTAAGATAGGCGCTGAGAAGACAACACGCGGAGAGGAAGGGAGAAGGAAGCCTCGGGGGGAAAGACCGGGGGGAGGCTAAAGCCGGCGATTTGGCAAGGGAGGGGGAGGAGGAAGAGGAAGACCCCTGACATCACTGTATAAAGACCAAAGTGACCCGTCCGGCCGCGTTGGGGGGGGTAGACGCGGGGGTCAAAAAAAGGAGAAAAAAAATCGGTTGAGGAAAAGACTGGGAAGTAATCTGTGAACGGGGAAGAGGGGGACCCCGCGCGTCAATGCGGGTAGCCCCTGCTCCTCTCGCGAGGGACGGAGAGGAGTCGAGAGAGGCCGAAGACCGAGGGGGTTATTGCTTTCGGGCCATCAGAAAGGAGTTACTCCGGACAGGGAGAGGCCATGATGAATTGTCTCGCAGGAACTAGGGAAAGTAACTATAGCTCGTCGAAGGGGACCGTGGCCTCTAAAAGAGAGACGTTATTGGGAAATCACCACTGTTGCCGGGGGAGGGGAGGAGATTCGTCTGCAGGCGTTTCGTCGAGGAAACCGGGGGGGGCTGTGTAAGAAGAGGTCTTAGATGGACGGGGGGTCGAACCGAACCACGTTAGAGGAGAAGCAAAAAACGTTTCATAGAGCAGTGAGAACATTGTGGGAGAGAGGCGGCAGGGCGGCAAAGGGATTGAAATAGGGGGGTGTCGTGCGCAACGAAAAAGGCTTTAGGGGGAGGAAAAAAGAGCATCATCTCATAGCCGTGACTCGCGAGAATGGGGAAGGGGGGGTTAGGGAAAGATCGGGAGAAAGTTGAAATTATTTGTACGAAAGAAGAACGATCAGAAAGAAAGGAATGCCTCAGAGGGCTTCCCTTCCCGATCGCTCAAAGGACCAAAAGGGTGTGAAGCGGAATTAAAAAGGGGTCGGACCTGAGAATTTTTAGCCGAGAGGGGGCTAAACCAAGGGAAGCTTTTGAATTGAAGCCGATCTAAGAGAAAAAGGCAAGAAAGAAAAAGCGTCGCCAAACATGCATCGTCACGAAAGGGAAACGTGGGGGGGAGGCCACAGGGTCAGGGGGGGGAAACGTGATAGAAAGGTCCAGGCAGCTTGGAGAGCAGGGGAAGATCGTGCGATTCGAGCTTTCCGCGCACGGTGCCGGTTTTCCGGGCACTGGCAACTCGCCATGGGAGAAAGGACCCATAAGGAACAGGAAGATTTCATTTTCTTCAGAACTGGCGCCGCTCCTAAGGAAGAAATAAGAGGGGGAAAGGATCGAAAAAGGGGATCTAAAACTCGTCCAATGTATACTCGAAAGGGAGGGCTCAGTGCGCGGCCCATTTGCAGGAGGGAAGTCGGGAGCCTGCAGCGGTGCCTCAATAAGGGCGTCCATCAAACGGATCCTGAGATGATTCTGCCGGAAGTGTCCCGTCTACGGGGGGGTAAAGGGTCAAACAGAGAGATAACAGTCGGTGACAGATGCACAGGAGATCCATATTGCGGGCACGGCCTTAAGCTGGGCGGGGGCTGGCAAAGGCCTGAATTCCGGGAAATCACGGTTAAGCCCTTCCATGGAATTTCCAAGCGCGACCGGAAGCTACGGATTCATCATTCTTTCCCGCTCTTTGAAGGGGAGGGAAGAAAAAATGAAAAAATACTCAGGGCGCCGAGAAAAAAAAAGTGCTTTTGTCCAAGCTTGGACGGGACATTGGGGAGAGGTTCCGAGAAAGGCCAGGAGTTGTCCAACATGGCAACAACGAGGGTGAGCTGGAACTGCCGCGGACGGCCGGGAGCGAAGTCAGGAAATCCTAAAGTCGGCGGATCGACGGCGTGGAATTGGCAAGAGGGAAAAAGACTTTGGGACGCCGCGGGGGGCCGAATAGGAAGGGGGGGAAAGACTCGAAAAAAAAGCCGAGATTGACCTCGGGAACGGGAGAAGGAAAGGGGACCGAAGCGTGGGAAACCGGCAGTTCAAAGCGATTCCTAGGCGTAAGCTCGATTAGGGGCTTTCGGGGGGGTGGGTCAAACCAACGACGTCCAGAATAAACCTACGGGAGGAAAAAGGCTTGACTCGGGACCTGCTCCAGACGAGAACGACAACTTATCTTGGTGCGGATCGAGGAGCAATCTAGCGAGGCAAAAAAAATCCGAGATAAGATGAGCGCAAGGGGGTTCCCGAATCGTCCTCTCTCTCACATCGTGTATGGGGGGAACGCCGCAATGGAGGTTCTGAACAATCTGCTAACGTCCCCAAGAACTGTCCGAAAAACAGCCCCTTTCCAAAAAGCGAGTAATAACCCCCTCCAGAATGGGTAGAAGACCACCAACCGCTCCCTGCTCTCTCCTTTCTTGCATCTAAGAGACAGGTTCATCAGAGGCCGAGAGAGGTCAGTGGTTTCACAAGAAGGAATCAAAGGTCTACCTCAAAGACGCGATCCACGGGCCTTTCACAGAGATCAGAAATTCTCTCACAGGACCTGGGAACTGATGAGTAAGGAAATACTTTCGCATTCGCCCGTCGTACAGGGGACAAGCAAAGAAAGCACAGAGGGGGCGAATAGAGTCAGAGGAGCTTCGTTTCGGTGAAATTCCTCCGCCCTTCTGGACGAGGTGGAGTACGAGAATCCGATTAGCTCTACAGGATGAAAGCATTTCTCCCCAATACCGGCGTCAACCGAAGGGAACGCTCTACAAGGGCCCTCATCGTTTTTTGAGTTCTCTGAACGAGGGGGTAGGACCTACCTAACCGCAATCCGTCGGCATTCTCCAGAAAGCCGTTCGGCAATCCCCAGAAAAGAAAATCAATATAGCGAACACCAACAACTTAGGTATTAAAAAGAGAGAGATTAAGGTATGTCGGCGAGGGAATCCCTGGGAGGAGAGGAAGTTAGTGAGCCTACTATCTTGGTTCCGGGGGGAACGACGCAGTAACAAACTCGCGTCCACCACCGAACGGAAGTCGCATCCGGTTTGGAGGAGGAAAAAAGTTGGGGAGGTGGGGAGAGTCAAGTTAGCCCAGGGAAACCATTATAGTCTCAAAAGGAGGTCATAATAAAGCCTCCAATCTGATATAGAGGCGGGTTCATCTCGTGAGGCCTCTTCACTTATTAGACCTTTACAGGAGATCTAAACATCTGCCCTTTACTTCGCGAGGAAAAACTGGACAGGAAGGGGTACCTCCCCCGTCGTGAAGGAGAAGCTTGAGAGGTTATTCAGGGGAGGGAGTGCCATTACAGAGTAAGGTCTCTCGTCCCCTATAGTCCACCTTCACCGTGGTGTAGAGGGAGCTCGTGCGAGGGGGGGCACAGCAGGGACTTCATTTTGTTCTAAGAGAATTTGAGGTGAGAAAAGAGCGTTGTCTTACTCTTCTGCCGTGCGCACTGGGATCGGGAAGGCATTAAGTGGGTCCCGGAAAGAGAAGGAAGGAATGGGTAACCATAAAGTCAGGGGCGATGGAAGAATTCCGGTGAGGGACTCTCTATGGGAAAGCCACGAATACGGGAAGGCGCGGGGATCCTGTCCCGAAACTTCCTGAACAAAGGTGACGCCATGACCGGACGTCGTGGAGAATCCCATAGAAGTTGGGGGGGTTCGGTGGTCGTTCGGAGAAGGATGATAGCGTAAGGGGAAAGGCTCGAGATCCCTTAACACGAAGCGCTTCCGGACAGAAAAACTCGGGCCTGGAAGTTAGAAATCTGATCCAATCTTCTCTCTACGGAAAAAGTTCCTCACGAAGAGGGGAAGAGAGGTCTTCGTCCTTACGCGGCACGCCGACATCGCTGGAAAGGAACCGAAACGAGAACTCCGGGGGGAAAGTATAACACCTTATCGGCTCGGAATAAAAGCGGGGGGGGGGAAAAAAGACCTTAGTTCAAAAGAGGGTTGCCAGAAAAAGAGGCGGAGGAAGTATCGGAAAAAAAAGGGAGACTCACGCGGGGACCTAAGGATGCTCGGGACGTAGACCTCATCTGATCTTTGACCACTGCCGGTAAAAGGGGGTTAAAAAGCTGATAGAAGGAATCAGAGCTAGCTGACGCCGGGGAGGGCTTGATCGCAGGAGAGGGAAGGGGCTGTTCGTCTGAAATCGCTTAGAACGGGCCGGCCAGGAAATTCACGGAAAAGCGGGAGTCATCCCCTCAGAGAAGGAGGCAATAAGGAGAAGGTCTCCTTTCCTCAAAGGCGCTTCTCCAGAAAAGAAAAAAAATTAACGACCTTTTGCGAACGAGCGGCGAATATACCCTGGCGAGGCATGGAAGGTCTATACTAAACCCGTGATCGAAAGGTTGGTGGGTTTGAAGGGTTTGGGGTGTAATGTTTATGGTTTTTGTAGGGGGTTTTGGGGTATTCTTCCTATATTTTAGGGGCGCTTGAATTTCGTAGGGGGAAAGGGATTTGCCCTACAATGCCTGCGCAAAATACTGGGTCGGCGAAGGTTTTAATGCACGGCCTACCGGCAGGCAACTCCAGGAGGGGAACCTAACTTGAACGGAGGAAAAACCTCGTATGATCCCCGTTGTCCTTGACCTGGCTCGCCAAAGAACAAAAACATCAGCAGGTTGCTAAAAAAAAAGGCTTCGGCCTCTGCCGGGTCTAGCAGGAAAAAAGACGTCGGATGTAGGACACGGGAGTTGCGACGTCTTCTATCTGCTTCGAGAGCAATCGGCTTGGCGGGCGGCCGTGAGAGGACGACCGGTGTCATTCAGAAGGAAGACGTCGAAGGCAGGCAGTGACAACTCTCGCATTCTCCTTGGTCTGAGGAGACCACGAGGCTGGGGGACTGCTAGGAGAAAGATGCGCATCCCCTGATACAAGAAAGGGAGACCATTTCTAGAGAGGGAAAATTCTATCTCTGCTGCTGCTCTATGGAAAGTCATCGACGGCGCGCCTGGAAAAAGAAAGACTGAAAAAAATCTCCTTCAGAATAAAGGTGCTGCCACAACTTGTCGCTCTACATTCCACGGCATTGGGAGTCGTCTGAAGTGAGGTGAAGGGGCCATCAGACGCCGATTCTACGACCGCGAAGACACCTTCAACTGCTTCCCTCGACCAGGGCGGACCGCAAGAAAGGCGGCACAAGTGATGTCCAAAGATAAACCGTTTTCGCGTCCAAGGGAAAAAAAAAAGGAGAAATCTCGAAAGGAAAGGGGGAAGTTCCTTCTATACCTTTCATCGTCGACCCTTGCTTGGCGCCCGACGAGAAAAGTCCCATCAATGGGAGGTATTCTAAGCAAATGCACTTCGTCCGATCTCCGCCAAAAAAAAAAAAAAAATGTGAACCGGGCAATTGACGCGCGTGGTGGAAAGTGACGTTCACGCCCAAGCCCGGTAAAGGAGGGTACTTGCGAAGAAAGATATAAGCTTCGTGCGGAAGACAAAAAAAAAACAACACGTGCGGCCGACGGGAGGGGGGTCCTTCTATACTTGGAAGGGGCGCGCCGCGCCTAGAGGCGTCCCAACTCAAGAACCGGGCTCCTTCTATAGTATCGCGGGGGGGATCTCGAAGAAAAAACAAAGGAGGATTGAAGTAAAAGATATATATAAGCTATCCTACCTCGAGACGATCAAGGAAAAGCAAAACGCGGCCGGGAAGGTTCCTCACGGAGAGAAAGAGAATAGGGGATCCTGAGAGAACCAACTTTCCGTAGACCGCGGTTGGAGGTCGACCTCGGTGGTCGATCCACGATATCTGGGCGGGTGGCGGGTCCATTTCGAGAAAAGACCGTATCAAAGGGTGACAGGAAAAGGAGGAGGAACCCCGACAATTCTTGTACCCGGCTCCGCAGAAAGGTAAAGGCGGAGAGAGAAAATTGCAGTTGCGAGAACTCGCAAAGCCTTGCTGGGCTGTAAAAGGGGCTCGCGGGGGAAAAAAGTGGAAGAGCCGGCGTCAGACGCCAAGGAGGGGAAGAAAAGGACGCTCGAAGGAGAGAAAAAATCGAAGTCCTGGTGCTACCTTGTCCAAACGTGACGCCGTGATTAAAAGATGCTACTGGGGATAAACGGCAGAAGATGCTGTAAGCCTAGAAGGGAGACGAAGCCCGGTGAAGGGGAGTCATAGGCGACGCCAGTCAGGGAAAAGCGTGCCGAAAGCTGGTCGGACTTTACGAAAAAAGATGGCAAAGCCGTGGCATAGCGCGAGTGAAGGGAAAAACGAGAGCATCGGCAGGGAGCGGGGGGGGCAGCCGCTAAAATGGAGTGAAAGGTCGGTCTGGAGAAGACTTTCAATTCGGTGTCGCCATCGAGAAAGCGCCGTGACACCGAGATAAATGGCGCCATCGGGTTTTCAGCGGAAATACGAGCGAAACAGGCTGAAAGGGTGAAAAAATGGGCGGAGTGAGCCTATACTGAGCCAAAAAGAGAGAAAAGGACCGCGAGGTCTTCCCATCGTTCTAAACGTCGTACAAAAGATTCGGGTCAGGGGAAACGGAACTAGAAAAAAGCCCTATTGAGATAAGAGGGCCGGTAGCCGCTGAGCCGAACGGGCCGAAAAAAAACGTGACCGCGTCAGAAAGCACGACGAAAAGGGCCACCGGACCTTCGCCTATTTATGTCAAGGGGTAACCCAGCGTAGGGGGAGAATCCTGTTTCCACTGAGGCAAGGCGGTATCACGGGGTTGCGCCCTAGCCGCTTCACAGGGGGAAGGGTGGTCAGGCTCAAGGTGAAAAAGGAAAAAGGACCATCCACCATCGTCGCAGGAACCCAGAAGAACTGAGGCAGACGCATTGCGTCGATCAAAAGAGCCGACATGGGAAAGCGCGAAAAAAAGGAAATAGACAAGGTTGAGCTTAGAGAAAGAACATGACACTCGTTACATTTAATAGAGGGACCGAAGGAGAGGCAGAAATTAAGAGGAGACGAGAGGGGGCCGGAAGCTAGATTAACAAAGTCCTGCCATCACCTGCGAAAAGGGAAACGCCTTCTATTGCGTCTACGAAAAAAAAAAAGCTGTCCCTTCTGGGAGGAACTCCAGAAGAAGAGCTGCGGCGCGACCAGCAGGGAGTGCACGTCTTAAGCTTCTTCGAAGGGCTCAGGCCTATAATTCAGGAAAATCCCTAAATATACGAGAGGGATGAGAGGTCCCTTATCGAGAGCAGGAAGCTCGTTCGTCGATGTGGAACGCAATCAGGATACTCTCGGCGAAAACTCACGGATTTTGGACTCAGTCTTGAGGTCGGGGGACCGCTCCTGGTTTCCTAGAAAACCGCGAAAAGTTGGGTTGTCCACCAGTGAGAGGCAAAAAACTCTTACTGACGAGATGGGGAAGGGGGGAAGCCGTTCAGGACCTTCCTACCTCGTCGTCGTGAAAAGAAAAGCAGACGTACATTTCGAGAAAAAACTCTGGGAGCTCCTGAGGAATGGAGGGAGAAGCCTTGGCCAGTACCTAGAAGACAGGATGCTAGAGCTTCTGACCTTCGTGGACTAGGCGGCATATGAAGAAATGAGAGAAAAGCCACTGCAAGCTCGGGAAATCCAATAAAACCCGGCTGACTGAATGTTCGTCGTTTTTACCAAAAAGAAACCGGGGAAGGGAAGTCGCCTACGTTCAAGGCGTTGCGCTTCGGACCGGCGCCGGGAGCAACCCAGAAAAGCGACTGAAAGAAAACGCGCAAACAAGGAAAAACCAGGCCGCAAGGCATTCCGAAGAAAGGCATTAGGTTCCCGCATCGTCATAGAGGGACATCGTAAAAAGAAAAGCATCTCAGGGGACTTACAAAAGGGGTCCCAAGACGGTCCAAAGAGACTTCAACTCCACCCTTTCCTCGGAGACCAACTGGTCCGTAAAAACCACAACGCGCCCCGGAGGAGCCTTCTTTCAGAACCGGAGCCACGCCTTTAAACGAGGGGATCGGTCTGCTGAGAACTACAAAGCAAAACCTTTTCTAAACGCAAAGCTTGCCTCTGAAAAATAACGGAGTCCAGAAAACTCTTCTCAATAAGGCCAAAGCGTCTCGGATGTCAGGTCCGTCCCTCTCGCGCACGTCGCCCGTCCGGGAAAAGAAAGTTCAGGGAACCGAGTGGATGAAGAGACGAGGTGTTGGCGGGCGGCGAGAAAATTTCGGGGCGATCAGAGTCTATACCTGCGCCTTCGGGGAAGAGCCCTTCAATGTCCGCAAACAACCTTCTCACCGACTCGGGCCCCGGAAAGGGGCACGCCTCTAGGGGGGTGAGGGGAGAAAAAGCGGTCGACCACCCGCGGGATGCGAAAAACCTGGAGAAAGCGTGAGGGCTTCCTAACCAAGTACTTACCGAATCAGCTGCACACAACACTTATTATTAGGATAGATGATCCGCAGGGAATCTAGGGGGAAAGCTCGGTCCTCCAAGGAGTTGCCGAATATGGTCCTTTCCTAGGGCGCGCACCGCGTCCAAACGTGTCGTGAGAGGAAGCAGGTAGTTATTGAAAGGTTGTTCTTGGGAAGGAGGACCAGCAGGTAGAAGAACTATTATCTCTGACCGTGGCCTAGATGCCCGCCCGATGCAGCGCCGAAAAAAAACGAGCTCTGCCTGAGACGGTCATATCGGGGAAAGGACTGCACTGGTCCGAAGGAAGGGATACTTCGCCGCAGATAACGCAGCCGACATCAAAAAACAAAGGGGCGATGGGGCCATGAGGCCCAGGGATCGACAGCGCGGGGAGGGGGAAACCCGGGGAGGATGAGGGAGTCTATTTCTTGATGAAAGCGACCGATTCGAAAAAAAAAGAAGGGTCACAAGAGCTTTCATACAAGGAGAAGGAAGCGCTTCGGTAGTCACCCATCTGTCGGACTGCGGGGGGAAAAAAAAAAGAAGGGCGTTGACGAAGCACGCGGTAGACGTCTTTTTCCGGAGGAAAAGACAGAATGCGGGAAGTCGAAAAGTCCCCGATCGCAAGGAACAAGTGAAGGGTCATACTAGGTCTGGGGAAATGAAGGAAGCCTTTTTGATTGATCTCTCTATTGCCTCTCGATCCGCGAGGGGCATGTGGTTATAGGGTTTGAGACCCTTTCCAGCGAAAGAGGGAGGAACGTCGAGAAAGAAGCCTCTTCTTGGGTCGTTTTAAAAACTAAGAAAGGAAGAATGGTTTCGGGAGCTTGCCTGGAGGGGAAACTCGTCATGAACTGCCTTTATCGCAAATGTCACAGGACTCGGAGGGAAAAAAACACGAAGTCTTCGAAAATCTGGTGCGGAAAGGGAAGTGCCTTTCGGCATTTGATCGTCCTGCTTCCAAAGACGCCTCGACATAGCAAAAAAAAGCAAAACCTGAGGGTGGAGGCGAATTAAAAATGCTCCAGACTAGAGAGAAGGAGAAAAGCACATCCAGAGAAAGGGGGGGAAAAAACAATCCGTCTCCTCGAGGTATAAAGGAACCCGAAAAAGCACCTACCGACTTATTCAAAAAATAAAGTTCTCTGGAAAGAGCGTGAAGGGGGAGCGACCGAGGAACGACAGGAAACTAACTAGCTGGGCTCGATACAGCGAGATCCTAAAAGGGGGAGGGGTACAGCCACTGGCAGGGGGCTTAACCTTTAGAGGCATGACTGAGGAAAAGCCATCTCAATACCCTTTCTCACTTGAGGGGAAGGACGCCGAAAACCCCCAACCCGATGTTCTTGAAAACGACTTTCAGAAGAAGCATCTAGTCGGGAACTGCAAAGGGCCGATCTCAGAGCAATGGCATAGAACGCTAGATTTAACCTGGAAAGGCTCTTCAAGCCTAGCCAAGTCCGCCATGGGGGAAACCTTTCCTCCGCTCGAAAGCACCGATTCCATGGGGACGAGAAATCTAGGCCCCGCTATCGGGGAATTATCGAGAGGGAGGAGGCAACATGTCTGCTCAAACTGTGTGGTATCGCCGACAACAAAATATACACAACAAACACCCGGGGGGACAAAAACCCAAAGAAAAAAGAAACACCAATGATCAGGGAAGGGCTTCAGTGTCTACCTTTCCGAAACACAAATCATCGCACCGTAGACAGAGCTCGAAAGAGTAGGCTCAAACCCTACGGGAGGACCTGCAACCAACGATCTTTGCTGAACACCTCGGAAACGGTCATTTTCAAAAAAGGGGGGTCTGCAGTCCAAAGGCGGGAGAGCAGCGGGGGGGGGGGGGGGGTTGGGGGGGGGGGGGGGGGGGGGGGGGGGTGGGTGGGGGGGAGAGGGAGGGAGGAGGGAGGCCCTTTCTGAATACGATCGATAGAGTAACTTGACTTGTGGGAGGACGTCCGCGGCTAACGTTGCTCTGTCCTACCAATTGGACAATTCCTAAGGAGGACAGACGAGATGTAAGGGGGGGCTGCCTTCCGCTGGGGGAGAGGAGAGGGAAAAAAACTAGTCGTCGGGAAAGAAAAAAAGCCATTTCTATTCAAAAATGAAAAATTTTCAAGGCCGCCGATGGCGCCAATAAAAGCTATCTGATGATGCAAGTACACTAAAGCATCTCCTCGAGAAAAGGGGAAAAACCCACCAGTGCACGAAAAAGTCTTCTTGCACAAAACAGCATGCTCGTTCGTGAGGGCGGGATAAAACCGAATCTTGGAAGGAGGTGAATTTGGTTCCGGGGGAAACGCGCAACGATTACCTCTTCTCCTATTAAAAAAAAAGGAGTCGCCCTCGACGAAAGCTAATAAGACAAGAGAATATGGTGACAATCACGTCCGCACCGTTGACGCGGGGGCAAGGGGAAAAAGGAGCTAGCTTAGGAAACTTCGAGCCGGGGGTCCGCTATACTTCATCAGGGTAGGACGGCGGGAGCTGACAACGGCGAGAATCCCAGAAAGGTGTGGGGGGGCGAGGGCTCTCACCTTCGGCTCCGAGAGAAAAGACCTCGACAAGGGGAAAGGGGGAAAAGATACAATCATTTACTAGGGGGGATCACGCGCTTAAGGGGACCTAACAACTGTCAGGAGAAAACATTGCTCCGTACCGTCTAGTAGAAATTTTCGATATACCACCGTCGTCAAAAGAAAAAAAAAAAAGAGAAGACGGGCCCTTTTTGGGTCTTAAGAGGGTCTTTCCCCTGTTCTAAAGAAGTGGGCAGGCGATTAAAAAAAAACAACACAAGAGCGCAGGCCAGAAAAACCTCCGGAGAATAGAAAGAGAGGTGGAAGATCGGTGAATATCCTCAAAACAACAACAAAGAGTAGCAGCGCTATCCTACCTCGAAAGATCCTAGCTTACCTTTACGAGGGACGGAAGGTGGCGCGCTTCAAAAAGAACGGAGAGGCTCACCCAACCCCAACGTGAAAGGCAGGCAAGCGTGGGGGGGGGGGGTGTTTGGGGTTGT
>Ga0179593_1608714_pt1 | contig 13907 bp, 12 predicted proteins | sample CZODoug2_1_08_16_FD_185931 | JGI IMG/M metagenome (GOLD analysis project Ga0179593, IMG submission 185931) | Vadose zone soil fungal communities from Angelo Coast Range Reserve, California, USA - CZODoug2_1_08_16fungal (PacBio error correction) | ecosystem: Environmental > Terrestrial > Soil >...
TGTGTTGTTATATGCTATGTCCGCTTTGGATCTGTATTCGTGTGTTATCCCGCTTGCGGCTTCTTTAGGGTTCGTCTCAAGGTATTTTGTGGGTTCCCCAGGGGATTGGCTTTCTTACAACCTATTGGTTAAGTGTGTCTGATCTTGCTGTTGTCTGGTTAATTGATAATCGATCCTGTTTTTTAGGCTGTTTGTCTATGGTTGTTTTCACTTGCACTTTCGCTTTGCCTCAATCCTCTAATGTGAGTCTTATCTAGCGTCATGTATTGTTGCTTTCTTAGATGCGTCTTGGTATATGCATATCTTGCCGGTTGTGCTCATGTGCTTGCTTTATTTCCTTAATTGTGGTTTGTGATTTTCGCTGTCTGCGTCCCTTTTTTGCCATTATTTTATTACGTATTTGTGTGTGTTTATGTGTAAATTTGTGGTCCGGCTGTTATTGGTCTTTATTTTGTTTCCATATTGTGTATTCTTCGCCTGTCTTCTCGTCCGCGAATCCCGATCTGTTAGTTTTCTCTCCTTGGCTCTATTCGCATGTGGGGGGGCCCAGTATTGTGGTGTATTACTTAATTAACTGCAACAGACTTCGGCAACTTACGTCGTGTAAAATTGTTGGACATTATCGTATTTTCGTATTCTTCCTGGTTCAGCTATTATTGTTTTTTTTGTGGTTCGTTTACTGTATATTTCTTGTGCAGTCCGTACTTAGGGGGGTGGTTTTCACTTCTTTCGTTTTCATATTGTTCTTGTGCTCCGTTGCTGTTATTTCCTTTTGTTCGAAATTCGCACGTCGTAGTTCATAATTTGAGTTATTAATTGCGTGACTTAGTCTGCTGCCGTCTTTGCCGTCGACTGCGCTTGTCGTTTCTCTGTGTTAATGTCCTTGTTTTGTATGTGTGTCAGGTATTGGCTTTCTTTTCGTCTTCGAAGTTCGTTTGCCTGGGATTTCGTATCTTGTGGATGTGCTCTCGTACTTGGACTCTCTAAGTTATGTGTTCATTGTTGTTCTGCATATTGCTACCATTCTTCGTGTTTGACATCGGGCGCTTATTGTGCTTTACTATGTATCATATCGTTAAATAATTATGATTTCTCACTGGTCTAGTATTTCGCTATTGACGTTCGCGGTACGATTGTCTGGTTTAATCTATTATGCTCAATTTTTGCTTGTAAATACTTTGGGTCGATCTGTTTTGCTAATTGCGATTGTTGCTATTGTCCTTCCACTTCTTCTCTTGATTGGATTATCTAATGTCGCTCTTTCCTTCTCCTTTTTTCTATCGTTGCTCCTATCTGTTCTTATCTGAATAGGGACACTTCATCTTGTCCTTTCGCCCCTGCTGCTCTCTCTCCCCCTTCGCCTATCTCGTTCTTCACTTTCTTGCGCACACATTGTTATTGTTATTGTTGTTGGTGTTGTGGGGTTGGTGGTTATTATCAATTTGGCGTCGCTGATTTGTCTGATCACGATTCTTCGTAATGCTTTGGCAGGCTCTGTCATTGCTTGGTCGTTCAACTACGGAAGATGGCTAATTCTAATGGGGTGTTGTTGCGCTTGTCTGTTATGTACATTAGCTTTTAGTAATGAATCTGTTGGTCGTTCTATTGAACTTGTAGCCTTATGGTCTTCGCTTCTTCTGCTGTGTAATTTCTTGTCTCTGTATATATCTTTTTCGTGTTCATTGTCGCGTATTCGTTTGCTCGTGTTCTTCTGGTAGTTGTAATTGTGTGGTCTTGCCGTTTCGTTCGATTGTGATAAATCTTTAATCGCTCTGTTCGTGTGTATTACTGTTCTGAGATTCTACGGCAATTATACACAAAAACAACATTAATTAAAGCGACCATCTAGTGTTTAGTTATTTGGTCATGACATATGTAGCTATCCTTAAACTTTTGGACAAGATGCAGACTCTCTTCACTCCTCGTCTTTGCATCGTGTAGCCATACTTGATCCATGCTGTCTGTTTCTATGCCCACGCTAACTCTGGATCAAGGCATGCCATGTTGCCTTTGCATATGTCGTGTTCTCCCTGTAGGCGAGACTCTGTATGATTTATTGTAATTAGCTGTTCTGCTGTTCGAAATGGGCTCTGTGTTACCTCGTAATTCGACCATTCATGTACTCTCTATCGGATACTTCCCTTTATACGGGCGTCCTTATGTGGTGCGTCGTCCTCGTAGCCGAGGTAATGTTCACAGAATGAGTTGGTATCATTGCGTTCTCTGTGGCCGCCCCTTTGTCTAAATCTTGGCTTGTGTCCCACATTCCGTCCACCTATAAATCAGTGTTCGCCGCTCTCTTCTTTTGTTGCCGTTGCTTTGGATCATTGGGAGTTAGAGCTTTCTTATTGTGGGTTAAGTCTTGTCAGTACCTCCGTACACCTATCGCGCCTTGAATCTATGTTATATTTTCGTTTAATGATTGTCCCTTTTATTTCCGAACCGAGCAACAAACCATTCTGTAACTTGCTTTGTCTATTCATTCAAGCAATTATGGTAGTGCTGGATGCGGGATTGGATTATATACATTCCCCCTTTTCTTTGTAGCCTTTGAGTCATTGAGCCTACTTTGTATCTCCATTCTAATTACCTACTGGAGATTTGTTGGTCTTTGGGTCCTCATAGGGTGCGTGACTTCTGCTCCTTGTTCAATTTCATATAATTAGCTCCGTCGTGCGTCGTTATTGTCTACATGCTTTATTGCACTATGGTTAAATTTTTATTTGAGTGATTGGGAATTTTGTGATTGCTGTTCTTAGCACCCATAGAAATCGCTAGTATGTGCTTTCGAGTCAGGTTTTCAAGATTAATTTTGATCCATGGCACTCTCTGCTAGGTGGTAAAAGAAAATGTGAGTCAAAGTCCATACATATAGAGCCTTCTCATTGTATTGGTGCTCTAAATCTCCGGAGTCAACCTGCCGCAATCTGCCATTGGTCTTCTCTGTCTTAGTAGACTGCAAATCTGAGTGGGCCCTCGTGGCGCTCGCTTTCTTCTTGTCATTAGTGCTGACTTTATACTTGAGGTGGCCAAGGTTCACTGCAATATTTTGTTTGTTTTTTGTGCTGCAAGTTAATAGCAGCTCGACACTTGTGCTGTCAGTTAAATGTTAAATTCGAATGTCGTTTTTGTTGTGTTGATCTAGCACGCTTTCACCTGACACCCAGCTTATCTCGTCAAGGGATATAGATTCGTTCGGCGCCATAACATGCTGTGCCATATTCGTTGCGTCACCAACTAATTCTTTGTTTTTATGCCTCAATAATGACTTATGTGTATTGCATAGTCTCATCATCGTCCATGTACTGTAGCCTAATGTGCCATACTATGCTATTGATCCTGCGTTCGTCGTTCTTTAAACACATTACTTCATTTGTTCTGTGTTTCCAAAATACAAAGGTTTTTCTGGCTACTTATTAGGTGATGGTAATTGTTATTCCTTTGTCTGGATCGTCACAAGCTATCAGTCCCCTGACGTCTAGTCTATATTATTTCCATCGTACGTAAGTGTCCATCTGTTTCAAATTGTCGGGATCAGTATCCTAATCTTGGTTTTTCAGTTTGTCACAGTAATGTGGCATGCACTTTTATTGTTGTAGTGTGGTTATTGCCTCTTCTGTCAAATAAATATGGAATTCTCCTTTGGTATCGTACACGTTTCAGCAATTCGGTGTAATGGTTCCGACCTATCACGTATTCGGTACCCTTTGCCCTATCCAGCATTCTATGAAAAGAAGTTGTTATTACCATGGTTGATTATTTGTGTTTGGTTGGTGAATTGTTGTTGTTAGTGTTTGGGGGTGGATTCCGTGCGCATCCCCCTTCTATAGCATTCAAAGAGCAAGGTTTGATATCTCTGTAAAGTTAGAGTGCTGTTAATTCATTCCCTTATGTTTCTTCTAAACTAGAGATTGAGGGGGGTGCATTGGTGATTTCGATTCGGTCCTGTGTGCTTCACTCTGGTTTCGTCACATGTGTGATGGGATGTGTATTGTCTATGTCTGCGTCTGTCTGGCTCTGTCTGTTTGTTGTATGATGTTTTCGTAAATTGTTCGGTCCGTCAAGTCTAGAATTGTGGTTAGGGACCTTGCTATTCAGAATAATGTTTTTGGGTGAAGTTTCTGGTTGCTTGTTTGGATCCTCATGGTTCCGATCATCTGTGGCGATAACATAATGGTAAGACATGTGCTGATGATTCGTTTACAGTTTGTGGAGGTTTTATTTGATACCCTATTGTGCGTGTTAGAGGTCTGTGTTGTCTGTTTGGTATTGGGGACATTATCTGACTGCTTGCCTTTCGCTCCTTCGTCGTTCTCTGTTTTCCGCACTACGTTGGCTCAATGGCCGGTTCTTCATACTGTTGCCCTACCTTACGTGATTGGATACTTCTTAAAGCTCTTGCGCAGACTTAGTATGTGGTCAATGTTCACATTGTTCAAAAAATGGCTTTGTTGCTGCGTTTCGTGTTCCTGTATTCACTTCTAGGTATTAATTTTATTGTTATGCCCCAAGTTAGTTTGGTTAATTTGTATGTCATTGGAGCCCATGCGTTGCAGTGGATTTGTTGTACGTCGTGCCTCGGGCACTTAACTTTGAAGTGTGTTGTCTGCTGATTCGCTCTCTGATGTTTGTCGCTCCCCCCCCGCCCCCCCCTTTCCCTCCATCTTCTGTCTCTTCCGTTTCATATTCTCTATCTTCCTGGTTTGGTCCTTATGTCCAGCACATTTTGTGTATGTGAGGCAATTGCGGGTTCCGTCTTAACTGTCTTCGTTATGTTTTTGTATGGGCTGACTGATAGACTACCAGGATTGGGTGGTGTGGTTCTTTCCAAGGTTGATTGATTTAGCCGTCATATTCTTGTGGCTGTGCCTGAGGCAAGATTGTTCGTCGGTGTGTATGTCCGATTTACTAGTAGGTGTCAGTTTTGTGCTCAATAGATTGGTTCTCTTCAATTTCGTTTGTCACTCCTATATACCCTGTCAGGTACTTATTGCCATTAATTCAATGAAAAAAAACATCGGGTCTTTAGTGCAAGAGAGTCTGTTAGTACGTTTTCTCCGCGTTTTATGTCTTTTCTCTCTTGGTTGCCGCGTGTTATTAGTTCTTCTGGTTTCGCTAATTTGGTCCATCCTAGCGTTCCTTTCCAAAAAGTTCATTGTTGGTGTGGCGGCAAGATTTTAGTGTGTTGTGTCCTAGATTCTCACGGGCCTACATTTGTCCTGTGATCCAATGATTGTAACTTGGTATTCAATTCTTAATTCGTTCTATGATCGCATATCGCTGTTCGTGTCCGTGTTTAATTATTGCGTCTTCGTATCGCTCTTCACGCGCTGCTACCACTCACTTAACTCGTGCGTGAAGTCACAATGAATTCGGACACTAACAAGTGTTTTTGTGGTTGTTGGTTTGTTGCATTGAACATTGTGCTGTGTTCTGAACTTAGAAAAGAAAGATTCCAAGTTAAATTCAAAGATTCACAAAAAAAAAAAAAAATAATTCATTGCCTCAAATTACACGTTTATGTGTCTTGTCGAGTAGTGCATAGTTGCCCTTGATCGCTTGTTGGCAAATTGTTGTGGTTTCGCGGTCGCTCCAAGTTGTGTTGCTTCTGTTACATCAATTGTATCCTCGGAGAAATGAACTGATCTCTATTCATCTATCATGCAGTGTTTGTCTAAGGTATGGGAATTCGGCTTCGCTGTTATTCGACTTCAGGGTGTATTCATCCAACTTGGCCAGTTACCATATGCGTTCCTGTATCGTTAATTTGATTCATACTTCAGTAAAAAGGGGGGGGGGGGGGGGGGGGGTTTTTTTGTTTCGCTAACACATGGTGTTGGTAGCCATCCTGTCAAAATATTGTGCGTCGTCACTTGCTGTTGCATTAAACGCGTCGCGTCTAAAAATTGTATTCGTAAGTTCCGGCGAAAGAGTACTAGTATCGTCTCTATTTACTCTGCAATCTGTGTATAGTATGTGCTTGTTTCGTATCGTGATTGTGATTTAAGATCCCATTCGGGTTGCCATTAGGTATACTTCGCAGATTGATGTTGGTTGTATCTTATGATTGCCTTGAGTGGGTCGCTGCATTCACGCGTCAAACTTATTAGATTTTGGATATATTCCGATTCAATTGTTCCTACATAGTCCGCCCGTGTCGGCGCTTAAGCGATCCACACCGGAATTAGATTAAGACTCGTATGTTGCGCATGCATACTGGATGGTCTTCGTAGTGTCTTATAGGTTTACTTGTTGTACATCTCGTATTGTGGTTCGTGCGCGTGCTGTTACATTCGTAATTGGTCGTGTGCTCTTTTGAATGTCTGTGTCATTGCTTTCTTTGGTTGTGCAGTACTTTCGTCGAGTCGCCGTCTCTGTCAACTGGTTGTTTGGTTGTTGTTATGCAATTTGTCTGTCTATTCTAATTGTCGAGCTTGTGTTCTGCGTTTAATTTCCGTGCATCTTTGCGCTACCCTCGGATTGTTTTCTGCTGTGCCATATTCCCTGTGCTCTTTATGCGTGTATCAGTGGTATCTGTCTGTGGTAACAGTAGATTGTTTGTCGTGCTGATTGCTTCCTTATGCGCCCTAATGTTCAAGGTCCTTGCCCACCATACTATATTGGTTGCTATTTGAGAATTGTGGGAATGGAGGCGAATCTAGGACCAAGTGTAATTGATTGGTTGTTGATTAAATTATGGTGTGGGCGCCCTATATCTGATTCCTCAACACATATTGTTTGGTGTGTTGTACACACAAAACGGTAGATTGTGGTTCTGGTGGGGGGGGGGGGTTGCCCTTTCGCTATTGTATGACGTACGATTGGATGTTTGAAAATGTTGTGTCAAATTTGTGGTATGTCGTTCTTTGTGTGGGTGTGGGTGAAGAGGAATACAAAAAAAAGTGTACTTCGTTGGTCGGGTTGTTGTGCTCCGATTTGTTGTGTCATTAGTCGGGTATGCAGATGGCTGGTTTATTGTGATGTAGATGTTGTTGTCAATTGGAGATTTGTGGTTTGTAGATGGTTGGTTGGTTTTTGCTGGGGGCCATTTGTTGCTAGTAGGTGTTTGTATTAACGAACGTTTATCTCCGCTTTCTCTATTCTAGCTCACCTATGCGCTATTGTCGGTCATGATTAAAGTGCATCGAAGCGGATGCGTCTTCGCTTGGCTGCCATACCTCAGTGTTGTTTTATCTATCGCTGCGGTGCCTGCTTCATATTAAAATTCCTGCGGTCATGTGTCTAAGTAGCTTGTTTACACAAGAATTGTGTTATTTTGCTTTTTGGTGCTCTTTACTGTTATTGTTTTCTAGTTATCTTGATACAGGATTATTGACGTGGGGGTGGTTGGATGTTTGCACCCCACGCCTATTTTCGTTTTGCTATCTGGTTGGGTTGGATTCTAAGTGCACAATTCGCGGTTTCTGCTATGATTGTGTTAGTTTCTCTATGCACTGTAGCCTTATATGGGCTAGTGCGATCGTACCACACTTGCTTGAGTTATTTTGATTGATTAGCACAGCATCTGATGTTTTGTGCCGCGCTTGTCTGTGCGCGATGTGCGTTCTCGTTGCATGGTCGTGTCTAGTCCTCCAAGTTATTCCATAAAGTTGTGTGTGGGTTTGTTGCGCCCGCCTATCGAATTCATCCTTGGCTCCCTCTTGTGGAGCTACCCGTCATTGTTGCATTAAGTCACATTGAGCCTTAGGGTTGCGCCTTCGCCTGCTGTTCTGGCAACTTGGTGGACTAATTTATTCGCCTGGTCTCTTTCCTACTGCTTGCTGCTGTGCTCATTATGTTCCTGTGTCGCCACATCACGACATGTTACATTAGCACATTTTGTTAACTTGGTCATACTTTGGTGGTACATTCGGGTACATCCGAGACTAATAAAAGACTTAATAGGTATTTTGTTTGTGTCTAAGATTTCCTCGGTTAGAATGATACTCTCTTTGTCCCCCCCCCTCCGACTTGCTAAGTCTAGGACTGGTCCCTTGTCGTTTGCAGTGTATAATTATTTGTGCGATAAGTAATGTCACCTGTGTATACCTCCCATTCAACATTCGTCGCATGGGATTCACGTGATTCTGTGTCGGCTGTCGTTGTGCCATGATATTTTAATCTTTATGTGTACAATTGCGTGTATCTGCTGGCTTCTGCATTATATTCGAATGTCTGAGGCAATATCCTTGCGTTACGCCATTGGGCCGTAAAAAAAAAAGAAAAAAAAAAAAAATTGGGACCATTGATCTGCTCTATATTCATATTCTGTCGTTCGCTGTCGTCTCTAATTTCCGTTTGGCTTTCCATTAGGGTGTCGGCAAAAATCACTAAATATCATAACCTTTGGCTGATCCCGTGATAATTGTGGTGTGGTGAGTTTTTATGAATTGTTCCTATTCTTTTGTGGTTTTTACTGTCATGCAAGTGCTTTTTATGTAATGGTCTACTGTCCATAAAATAGTTCCTGATTCGTATCTGTAATGGTGGATTGTTTATTGTTCTTCTTAGTTGGTTTGGGATGCACTATGCTGTCTGCACTTTCATTCGGATAATTAGGTAGCGCACTCCATCGGAGTGTGGGATTTCGGATTCTTGTACATTGATAATCCGGTGATCGGCCATACAATCTAAACAAATGTTACCAGTTGTTTGATTGTGGGTTGATTCTGTCTGCTAGAATCTTGAGTGTTGGTCGGCTGCTCCTACTTCTGTTGACGTTGCCATCGCTGTCTTGTACTACTGTCTGATATCTTTCGCTAACTTATGTGTTAAGCAGGGCATACATCATGTGGAGGATTATGTTTCTATGTGGTGTCTGTCAGTTTCCAAATACTAGTAGGTATATTTGGTGTTGCTTCAATTGTGTGGTCGATTCTTGTGATGTTCCAATATTGTGGTTGATTGGTCCTAGTAAACTGTGTCGTCCTGTCCTACTATGGGTGGAGGGTATTGCGGTATTGTTAGCGGCCCGTATTAATTTCCGATTAATCGTCGTGTTTTCGTCTGTTGCATATGAGGCCTGATATCCGTGTGGTCATGGCGTTATGCTGCGTCTGATATGCTGTTGCTTTGTGCGTGAGCCTTAATTGCTTGCTCGTGGTATGTTATGAATAGTTTCGTAATCTTCTGTCAATTTCTGACTCTGCATCTAATACAGATCAATTATGTATGCGTATACTTTTTGTTGCTGTGTTAGCGTTGTCGTCGTTGTTCGGTGTCAGTTGTGCTGGGTGGCGTTACGGTAGAGCTATTGGTCAATTGTTTGATTGACCCATTGTCTGTAGCGTGTATCTAACTTAGGTTTTTTGAAATGAATTCGTGTGCACGCTTGGATATCTGTAACTTTAAATATGGCTGTGTGCTAATTGGCTGATTGGGGCTGCAGACACGTAGGTCGTATATTCTGCTGTGTTTGTTTGGGTGTGTATTGTACGATTAGTTTTGGTCAGTGCTCGCGTTCAACAATACTGATGTGTTCAGTCTAACAATTCGTGGTATGGTATAATTAGCATTCTGTCTATTGTGCTTGTGAATTCGCGACCGAATTATGTTGCTGGTAAATGTCATTGGTTTTGAAAAGTCTGTGTAACGCACATCTCTTTTAGAAGTTTTCTGTATATGGATTGTGTAGTTTGGGTGCAATTCACACAAGTTTCTTTAGTAGTCTCTTGCTAGTGTTCGGTCTACTCGCTCGGTTAATTGGTTTGGTCTCTGCTGCTCGATTTCTGCTTCGTGTAAATTGATGGTGCACTCGGCCAAAAAACTACTTGGCAGGACATGTCGCTCGCGTAACATCGGGGTGGCTCGCAGATGGTCATGTTTGATGACTTATTCAATGTTGAGGAGATCGAAATCTAGGCGTGCATATTGGTATCTTTACACAACAGACAGAGATATTGCGTCCTCATCGCTCACACGTACGCATATTTGTCGGTGAGTCATTCCATTTCTATATATATTTCCGGTGAGTGTGGCTTCTTAGGGGTAGTGGATTGTTCTTCTATGTCTATCGTTTCTTTCCATCATAGTGTTATAGATTGTGCGGGAGGGCGGGGGACTTATGAAAGTCTCTATGTGTTTAGTCCGAACTTGAAGGGCTGTGTTGGCCCTGGAGGGGCGCGGTGGCGTCAATATTGGGCAGGGGGGAGATTAGTGCGAGGGGCAGGGGGCGTGTGCAGGCTGCACGGGCGGGTCAATGGGTGGAGGGGGGTGGGGAGCCGGCGTCATCATTATTCTGTTCAGACACTATGCGTGATTGCTTTCCGGAATCTTGGCTCGAGGGTGGTGGCATAATCCTATTTGTTGAATTCTGTGTGACATGTTGTCAGTTGCTTAACATTTATTACTTGGTTTTCGTCCCTGGGAGGTTGTGTGATATCAAAAAGAAATGTGTGCAGCTAGTGAGCCGAGGTTCAGGCTATTCTAAGCAAAACGTAAATTGCCTCTTCCCTTATCTAGCGAATTCGTCGGGCCTGCTCTGGCGTGCTTCTGCCATTGCCATTCAGCTTGAGCAGTGTCGGTATTCTTGTACTTCTTTGCTTCGTAACATCCTTTATCACGTACATGCACTCTGCTCGTTAGTTATGGGAGTGATAGCTATACTGCGTTTCTAAGTCTTGCAGCGTACAATGGACAGGAGTGATTAATAATCGAAAGTCCTTTGGGTGGCATAGTTATGGGTCTGGTTAATTCATCCGTTTGACTCGAAACCTGTCATGTACATTTACAGAGTATGATATTGCTTGCATAGTCGTTACTGGGTGCGCTACTTATCCGGAGTACTAAGTATTTCCTAGTCTAAAATTGAGGCGGGTCCCGGACTCAACAGATATGCGGTTGCCCCACTATTTCAGCATTGGGGGGGGCGACCTAAAGCTCCTCTCTGCTGGTGAGCGCCAAGCAATTCTTGCTGCCCGCCCTAGTCCAGTAACGTTTATAGTGTCCCTTCCGCCCTCCGGGGTAAAAGATTTGCCACCAATGGGTTCTTCAGTTTTGTTCGGATCCCTACAGGAGGCCTGTACGTCCCTCTCAACTTACTTCCTGTACAGGTGGGTAAACCCCCATCAGCCAATTCGCGGCAAGCCTTATTTGTTATTGTGGATCATCTGTATATAGGCAATGCTGTTATGTTACCTACTCCTGTGTTCCATTAAGATATATTTTTGATTGGAATCGTATTCGTCAGCTATTCTCGCGTCGCGGTTTGTATGTGTGTCAGAACCATTACAACACAGATGTCTCGAAAACCAGCGGATGGGTTGGTGATCATTGCCTAATCAATACTTCCAAAACTTGATTGTCAGACTGGGTTGTTGGTTTAGTACTGGTCTGGTTCACCTATCACTCTTGCGAAGACCTACTTTGATTCCATCAAATCTTTCCGCCTGACTGACGCAATTGATAATCATCATTAAGTAGAATCTGACGTGACACTCTGTGCGCCTCCGATTTAGTAGGCGTGTCTGGGCGAGCCTGCGAAACCGTGGAGGGGGGCGTAGAGAACGCCACGGGGCAGAAACTCCCGGCCAAAGAGGAGGGCGCAAGGGCGGCGAGCCCGAGGTGAAGGGCAGCATCGCAGAGAGGGGCGGGGGCGTGCGCAAGAGCGGGGGTGATGAGCCGGAGACGGGGCGAGCTAGGACCAAACCCGGAGCAGCCCCGTGCCGGCGGTTGCACGGGGGGGGGGGGGGCGAACACAGGAGGCCGGCACGCGACTGCAGGTGGTCGCGATAGGGAGCTGACGGCAGAGGGGGGAATTGCCGGGGGCCGACCGACTCACAAAGCGCCCTAGGTACTTCATGTCGGACCGAAAATTAATCTCTCGATGTGCGGTGAATTATGATTCTGTTCTCATTCGACCTTTATATTGACTCGTTACTGACCGATGAGCTCGAGGACAACATCTCGTGAGCGTCAACATTAAAGTCTGCAAGACGTCGCGTGTGCTGTGCGGGTGTCCTAGGAATTGCGGCAGTTTAAACCACCGCATTCATTTTCATCACAGGGCTGATCGAATGATAAAGATTTTGTGGTCATCTCAGTCGTGAGGTAGGCCGCCAGCAAAGAACCATAGATATTGGGGCCTATCTTAGTCCTCCGAGTGTAGGTTCGAAAAATTAGAGTGCCCTCCCAAGTCTGCTCAATAATTGGCGGGCGTATTGTCTCACGCACTCTCTTGTTCCCTGCGTCTAGGGAAGCGGCCCCCGCCACCTGTAATCTGTTCATCGGCCGTGTCGAAGGCACGCAAGCGCGTGAGACAGACGCAAAGTGTCCATAAGGGGCGTATTCCTAAGCCCGGGTTCATACGCTACCCACAGTAGCCAGTGAGCCTGCTAGCCAAGAATACCCGCTCACGTATGAGATGAAAGAGGGGGGGTGCGCCAAGGTCAAGAGGTGTGGATCATGATCCCTTTGCAGGAAGTCTATAATGCGTGCTTTGTAAGCTACGGAGTGGATAGTGAAATTCCATTTTGCTCGGATAATCTCACACCCAAATATAATTCAAAACTTGTGGCTATCAATGCCAGCGAGTATCGTGATACGACTCGTGCATATTGTGGTTTGGTATAATTGTTGGCTTCTTTGCTCACAATAGAATGTCGACGTTTTTAAGAGTGACTAATCTGATTGTTTGTGGGAGGCTAGTGTTTGCTTGGAGTCATGTTGGTATCAGTTGTCCTGAAGATTCCGCATGAACACTAAATTACGCTACAGAGATGATCATGCCCACGAAAAGCTAGAACATCAAACTGTCAAGCATCTGCACTTTAAGGCTCTACCTCAACAGGGTATTACAGCTTACTACCGCACCGGGAACTACACGGCCCCGTCAGCCGTGTTGTACGAAAGAAGGCTTACCTATCGCTCCGATCGACGTGTCTCATTTAAGCAGACATTAGGCAACTAAGTCTAAAACGTTCTATGAGGCGACACAAATACTGCTATTGGATTCATTCAACAATTCAGCCCTTTCACTATATCGGTCTGTTTGGGTTTGTGTCATGGCAAAAATTGAGTTGGTATTCTATGAGATATATTTTCAACACAGTGGGGTCATCTACGACACCACAAGCTGTCGTCTGATCCTACTTGTCATCAGGACATTATGTATGTAAACATCATATGGATTACGTTTTATTGGTTGGAATTCTGGCTTATTATCTGAAGCAAAGATTTAGGGCGAATCCAGGAAAACTTATAGAGCTCCTTACTGTTTTGAGTTATCAGTGATTAGTTTTACGTCAGGTCGGCAATCTGGTGGCAAGGTTCCCCAGTCCACGCCGCGACTATACAGGCGGGAGTTATTTGGGATGTAAGTTGCTCTGGATCTACCACGCTTGCAGTCTACAACAGATAGTGATTCGCACGAGATCTCCGAGTACTCATGCCCCGAAGAAGTATAGCATATGTGTAATGATTCATTATGGGCTGTATTTTGTGCCTCCCGAGAGTTTCAAGCTGCAACTCGGGAAGGTTCAAGAAAGCACATTGTGCTCAGAACTAGGGTAGTAGTCCCGTCATTAGCAAGCTGGGGTCCCCCCGCCTGAGCTATTGTGCATTGTGGACTTTTCAATATATCGGCTCATTCATCTGTGGGTCTCGTTTGTCGGTTCATTATCTCCTCCAAAGGTTCTCAAACTTGCCTCCTTCAAATTTATGTTTAAACTTGTTCTTGTTAGGGTTCCGCTATGTGCTGCTACCCCGACCGCTATGCTTCCCAGGTTATTGTCACTACATCGGTTATTATTAACCTTGTGCACGCCCCGAGTTATTGGGTATCAGGTAAGGTCTATCATTACTCTCGCTAATTTTAGCTAGGTCCCACGTAAAAACTTGTAAGCCTTTATGTGTGGTACAAAATATTCACCTTTGTGCGTCTATGCCTAATTCCCCGAGCCTGAATGTTT
>Ga0179593_1304972_pt1 | contig 13906 bp, 16 predicted proteins | sample CZODoug2_1_08_16_FD_185931 | JGI IMG/M metagenome (GOLD analysis project Ga0179593, IMG submission 185931) | Vadose zone soil fungal communities from Angelo Coast Range Reserve, California, USA - CZODoug2_1_08_16fungal (PacBio error correction) | ecosystem: Environmental > Terrestrial > Soil >...
GCAGGCTAGTACGGAGCAGGAAAGAGACAACAGGGCACTACCGCTTGCGAAAACAGGGCTCCTGGAGGGCTTCGGGTCGTTGGGAAACAGAACGTGTCATCATTCTTCGGATCACAATGAAAAGTCTGTCGGGCTCGATAGAGAAGAGAAAATTATAAAACTAAAGGAAAAGAAAATAGCCGTTCCAGAGCTAGAGATGGACAACTGTGGCAAAATAAAGATGGTTGGTCGACCGGGCCACGACTTAAAAATCCAGAGAAGATCGATCGGCAGTACTTTCAAAGGGGCATTCAGCGGGAAGAGAGGGAGGGGGTAGCAATCGTCCTTGTAAAAGCCGCGAAAACGTCCAGGGCTGCGAGGCGCGTTGGAAAGAGGGGAGATTTCTGAGTGGGATCACGAAGTGAGGGACGACTCCGAGCCTCCTCATCTTTAAGAACGACGACTGAAAGATTTTCACAAATGAGGAGGATAAATGGGAATCCTGGTAATGCAGTCAAAAAGAAAAGGAGCAATCGAGGAGACGAGGGAAGGGACCGCCTTAATTCTAGACACAACAACTCAAGGGCGAACGACGCATGGCGTACGGGAAAAAAAGTCAATCCTCGAAGAAAAGGAAGAAGAAAAGAGGAGCGCCTCCGCTATGTGCAGAGATTCAGCATCGTGGGAGAAACCCGATGCACAGATTGTGAGTGGACCGAATCGTTGCCGCGCCGGGGTGCAGTCGCAAAAGAAAAGTTGCTTGGGAGAAAAAAAGGTGATTAGATAAAAGGTCGGTTTTAGAGGGACCATCAATCCCATAGAAGAAGGAGAGAAGACCGTAAACCTTAATTCGACGCGAGGAGAAAAAAAACTGAAGATACGCGAAAGGCCTCGAAAAAAGAGGGTTGTTCTCCTGTAGCGCCTGAAAGGAATAGAGACATGAAAGGCCGGCCGCTGTCTCTCGCAGGAGAAGCACGATTCCAAAAAGGAGGAGAAAAAGAGAATGCGCGATGAAGGAAGCTGCAGACGAAAGTCAGTGAACTCCTCGCGGCGATGATGGCCGGGGAAAGAAGAAACAAAACCCGATTGCATAAAAAGGAAGGAAGAGGGAGTCCCTCCTTTCGAAGAGGGAAAGGGGATGGTACGGTGAATTAGCTCGGTTCTTCGAAGGTGCGTAAACCCGATAACGCAACCCCTAAAGCGAAAGCGTGTTCGCCTTAAAATCAGAGGAGAAAGCAAGGACGCGGCTCCGACACTTAAGAAGAGGCGTAAACATGGGACGACCCGCCCGCATCGCGGCGAATTCCTCCCGCATAAAAAGGATAGGAAAATACCGGCTTAAACCGTAAGCCTAAAAAGGGGGGAACGCCTGCGGGCTCAGTCAAGGGGAAGATGAGTGAGCGAAGTCAGGCGGTCCATGGTTCCTATCTAGCAAGATCGGAGGAGAGGGAGGGGACTGGAACTAGGAACCATGATTCACAGAGGAAGGAGAATGGGGGTGCAAGACGTGATCGTCGGGAACCTCGGTCGCTTCGGCGGAACTGCCGTTTCAAAAAAAAAGAACAGCTGCGCAGGGACGAAATAGCCGTCCGTAAACGTCAGGTCGGAGGAGGCGCGTCGATAAAGAATAACCGCCAGAGAAAAGACTCGACTCAATGCCAAAATGAAAGGCGATGGAAGAATCGGCAATCTTTGAGAAAAAAAATAATCTCTGTGTCCAGGAAACAACACGAGCAACAAGGAATGGCCCATCATCAAAAGAGGAAAAATAAAGATGAACGGGAACTTAGAGTTGATGGCATAAATTCGTCGAGCTCCTCCATAGGCGTGAGGAGACATTGTCATTGTGACGAAGAAGACGTCTCGTGACAAAAAAAACCAAGTCAAGAATCTCGGCAGCGTGCGCATCTGTGAAGAAAAAGAAAACCGCAGGGAGAAAGAAATTCAGAATCATTCACGAATGGCGGATGTTTGCTCGACCCTCAGAGTTCGAGGGTTGGCGAATTCTAACTTTGAGGGTTCAGAGGGTGGGTGGCAGTGGTTGAGAAAGAAGGGAAGCCTAGCGAAGGATTACGATGACTTGACAAGAGAAGGGCTGCCGTCAAGGGAGTAGGTGCCGTGGAATTCTACCCAGACAGAGAAAAGGACATCATCGCCGCCGCTTGAAGGTTGTTTCTAACTCCGATCCAGTTTATGGGAAAAAACTAGCCGAAATACTTCGTAGGAGAGAAGTCAAGGTGACGACGATCGCATCGTTATTTATAGTTGAGGGGCCCGCCGCGCGCACGTCAAAAGGACCGGAAAAGTTGTCGAGAGCTGGTAGGCCCTAACATGATAAGGAGGGAACAACAAGGTGAAAAAAAGGTGGGGTAGAGAGAAGGGAGGCTCAGAGCTCTTTCTACTGCAAAAGGGAAGAACATGATGAGAACAGCAAAGCACAAGAAATCCCGAGCAACCGAGAAGAAAGAATTGTGCCGTCTCCATAAGAGTCGGAAATACGGACGGAGGGGGGAGCAACCTCGGACGCCACAGGCAGAGTTGCTTGGCCCATGACGGCATAGAAGAAAAGTACGACAGGCAGGGATAAATCCGTCTATGTCAGGAGGCAAGTCGTCAAAGTTGAGGTGAAAAGGGAGTGGATCTTGCCGGAGTCAAAGAAAATTACTGGCCGTGAAAGTTATCTACACGAATGACGAAAGAGGGGATGGGCGTATATACACAATTCGAAGACTCTACGCCGGATTCTGACCGGGCGTCTCAAAGGCAAAAGTCAATTGATTCGAAAACTCACTTGATAAAGGGAGAAAAAGCGTCAGGGACGGGGAACCGCCTGCGAGCGATTAGTCTTGCGGCGAAAAAGACTTTTTCCACAATAGGAGGAAAAGGCAGTTGATCTCTGGGGAGGGGCAAAGCCACCCGAATCCGGGGGAGGATTTGGAATCGTGGAGGGAGCATAGGGGCCATTTTGGAAGTTGGGAAGAAGGCGTACTTCTCTTCAGCGAGGAAAAGGAGCTACCCGCGGAAGCCAATTGCGGTGTTCAGCGCGTGCACGTTTCCGGACAAATGCTCTAGATAGTTATCTAACCCACAACGCGGGGGGAGGAATGCAGAACGGGAGCCTGCAGCAAAAGACATAAATCTGGCGTGAAGAGAGAACGAGTCGGATTAAAAAACAAAGACGCTGAATACTACTGGCAGGGAAGAGGGGGTTTGTAGATAGTAACGGGGAGCATAGGGCAAGGGTTGCAAAAAAGGAGGGAACTTCCAGTGTGGGATGAAGGGGATCGACCGGAAAAAGAGGCAAGTCCGCTCTACCGAAAGGAAATTCTTCGGGCATGAAAATAGGACTCCAGGAGAAGGAAGTCTGAGGTTGACTCCAACCTCGGAAAGGACATCCAGCCATGCCGTCGGATGGGCGAGACATGTTTTGACGCAAGAGCTATGTCACATAATATAAAGGGGAAAGGATCAGCCACAGCCGGAGGGAAGGTTGAAAAAATGAAGGAAGGGGAGCATGGTGGAAAAAACTATGTGGAATCCTGAAAAGATGCCTCACGATCGAGGGAATAGAACGTCATCAGGGAAGACGGGAAAAAAATTCTACACAAAGATGGGGGGGGAAAATATATAGATTCTACGGGAAAAAAAGGAAAATCTATTCAGTGCAAGGTGCCGAGAGGAGACTTGTGGAAGTGGTCATCACGTCTCTTGGGAACAGACTGCCCTAACGAGGGTTGTCTGAGACTGACCTCCTTAAAAGGTTAGGACCGCACGATAAACACCATTTTTAAGCAGCGCTCCCGCTGTTGGCCTTTCTGTCGGGGATTAGGACTGATCGGTGGCCAGGACCCGCCTCGCGGAAACATCGCGGAGTCATTCCTCAAGATGACGCGGCTCGAAGAGGGGAACTGTAGAAAAGGAAGCTGGGCGACTATCCAGTTCGTAGTTAAAAAAAAAGGAGAAACCTGCGAACATCCTTGGCGATGCTCGAGGCGTGTTTCTTGTCTTCCGACCGAGGGAAAACAGCCTCTTGTATGCCGTCTCCGGCATGTCAGAAAGGACAAAGCCGCATGCGCGTTAGGGGGCTATCATTTCTCAACTTACGCGCGAAACGCACGACATGAAAAGCGCTGTCCCGCAAAAGAGGTTTTATACTTCCCGAGGGGGGGGGGCGTCAAAGCTGACAAAAAGAATCACGTGGAAGGAAAGAAAACCACACCATTCTCAATCCCACGCTGCCACCTCTAGAGGGCCAAGCGCGGGGGCCTAGGGCGAGAAAACCCAGATAGATTCAAGGTCAGACGTTTACAACTCTGAAAAGAAGACGAAGAGACAAAAAACACGCTCGCGATTGGCGCCAACTTACAAGAAAGAAAAGGAACTGCGGGAGGAGGAAAGCGCCCTCTAGGTTTGCAAAGGAGAGACCAGGACTGACGGCGGAAGAAGGAAAGTCGCAGCCTCGAAGGGCAGGCGAATCCTCGCCAAAAAAGTATCAAGAGGGTACTCGGGAAACGGAGAAGGAGAGAAGTAATCAGAATACAGTACTAAAGGAGACGTCTCCCCAAAAGTAGGAAGGGTCTCGCGCGACAGGCATCCCTGCGAGATAGGCGGATCTCTTCGGCCTTTGAGCGACTTCCAGCAAAAACCACATCTTTAATAAAAAGGTTAACTGAGCTCGAAGGAGTTCGAAGTTGACTGACTATATGGCGGTCTTGCACCCGGTGAACGTGCTGCTCGGAGCATAAGGAAGAAAAGAGCGTAGATGTAGCCTTAAGCTTAGGTTAAAATGCTTCTGGGGCGGGGCTGAGAAGAATCCTAGAAAGGGAGAAGAGGGTACCAGTCTGTACCTGCTTACCTCACCGGGGGGGGGTCAGGAAAGGAAACCAAATGGGCTACTAGACCGCGATGACGCCGAAATTGAATCAACCTATGACGGGAGCTCTGAGGCAAACACAGGACCTCTTATGCCTACAGGGGGGAAAAGCACTGGCGAGTATTAGCGCCTCCCGAACGGGAAAAAAGGAGGTTCGGACGCGACGCTCCCCATCCCAACAATGATCTCCTGAGCAAAGAACCACTCGGGGGGGCCGACACTGGGACTATCGACGCGTAGGGGGGGCGGCTCGAGACCCTTAATCAGAAAGCGACGAAGGATATACCGGAACAAAAAACTGATAGGTCAGAACGAGCGCCGCAGCTAATAAGCGCCCACCGGGAACGCACCTTGGTCTCATGCCGGCACCGAAAATGAAAGGCAAAGGGCTAAAAAAACCTCCATTATGAAGACTAATCGGAGCTCCGCACACAGACCAAAAGCCAGGAGCGACGAGGGTCAGGAAGGGGGTAAAAACTCAGAGGGCGGAAAGTGGGCACGCATGCCTCGGAAAAAGATTTCCCTGAATTGATTAACCTTCAGTCCAAAAACCCGTTGAAGTCGGAGGAAGATCGAACCTAGAGAATGAAGGGCTGCTCGTTTGTTGAGTCGACCGGAACACGTTCCAAAAAACTCGCCCGTCACGCAATCCTTCGCCGATAAAACTCGCACCTTTGAAAAACGTACATAGGAGGTGGTAGAAAATCGCCCTGTATCAAAAGCACTCCGGACGGACGGAGGGAAGGCGAGTCCAAAGGAAAACGCTGTTCTCAAGGAATCGATGTTGACCACCAGAAACTAGCGATCTGATGAAATAGTTCTAGCACTTGATAAATGGCATCCGACACTACCCTAGTCCCGCGAAAAAAAAAGGAAAAAGTCGACATGCCGCCTGAAAAATCAACAAAAACGGAGAGCAGAAAAAAGTGGCGGACTGGGAAAGAGACCTCGGAAGCTCATGCCCGGGGGGACGGGGATCGCCTCTCGGGGAAAGGCAACAAATGTGATCAAAGATGCAAAGAAGGGTGCCCAGGGGAGTTGGCCCGAAACCGTGTTCGGCGCCCGCAAAGTGAGGGGGGGTTCGGTTTCCGGCGGGCTTTGATCAGTGTCGGGGGTGCGAAGAGGGAAAAGAGAAAACTCGCAGAAGGCGTCGCGTGACCGTAAGACAGCGATACATGCGGTTGGGGGGAGAAAAAAGCCGGGGGAGCTATCGAGCGAAGGCCTCACGCAGAGGGGGGAGAATGAGGAGAAGAAATCAGCAAACTGGAGGACCGGATGCCGCTCAGTAGAATAAGAGAAAGAGATTCCTCACAACCGGATGAGAGGAAAAGTGACCTGCGCGAGCGAGGGGAAGGGAAGCCGGAGTCAGGTCCTCTCGCGCGGAGAAGCCGTGCGCTCTGCGAACTGGGAGGCCGGTTCCTTCGCGTCTAGGCAAAAAGCCTCGCAACACATGGTCTCAACGTTCCGGCATCTCCCAGCTTCAATCGCGAGGCGGAAGACTAGAGGACCAATGAAAGCGGACCGCCGTAAACACTAAAGAGGACGGCTCAAAACTGAAAAGAGCTCGCCACTACAGGAAAAGCCTCTTTCAGCTTGGGAGAGGCAATTGACGCATGAAGAACATTATTCTGAAAGGGGAGATGCTTCGGAATCTGCCCGACCAAGACTTCTACGGAGGAAGTTTCAGAGTTGTCAGGGGGCCTACGAAGTCTGTACATCGAAAGGAAAAGGGACGCTTTGCGTGTCGGGGATCTCCGGATTCTCATGGGCGCCTGAACAGGGGACAAACCTGGAAGTAAAAAAAAAGAAGACATGGCGCCATATAAAAGGGGGAGTCAGAAAAACGTAAAAAAAAGAGGAGTGATCACAACCACAATTGATAACCAGCAATCGGACAACTTCTACTAGGACAGACTTCAGCAGGCAATTATTCGCTGAGTAAAGGGAAGACAAAAAAAGATTGACCGCATCCTCGCATCCCACCGGCGATGATATTGCAGATAGTGAGATGAGGAAGATCTTCCCGGACGAAAAAAAAAAGGAGGGGCACCAGCTCTCAGGTGCCACAAAGAAAAAGGATGGAATCAGTGGGTCACATCAATCAGTTCAAGACTCGCGAGGCAGAAAAAGGGGGCAGGGAAATAAAACCAACGGTTTGACAACTACCAAAAAGGGGGATCTGGCGCAGGGAACACTGGTGCGCAGAAAGTCGTGCTGCACGGTGAGTATCCTGCCGCGACGGATAAGGAGTCCTTCACTCCAAGAGAGGTTTGGAACGGTGCCTTACCAGTCTGGGACAAGAAGCGGCATGAAAAAAGAATGGCTTTCTTTTTTGAGTAAAGAATCCAGTACCTCCGCGATCGGACAGAGACTTTGAAGAATTTAGCGGAACCAATAGCGCTTCTGCTGGGAGATACGATCAAAGAGGAGAAACCTCGAGCAATGTGGCGGATTCGATTTTTTGGGGGCTTCCTCGCCTTTGGGGAGGGGGTAGCGAGCACATAAGGAGTGATCTTGCACTAAGAGTGAAGGACAGCGCCTACGATGGGTTTCCGAGGAAAAGAAAAGGACAAACGGACATAAGCGGTCTGTGCGAAGAAATAGGGACCGTATGACATTCGGCAGAGAGTAGAGGGTAAGCCTTCAGTTCTTTAATTATAAAAGAAAAAGGTCGGTCAACAAAAAGGGGGTTACCTCGGTGGCGCTCGGCAAAAAAAAAGATTCTTTCGAAGCAGAAGACGGCAGTTAAGACCTTCCTAACGTCGCCCCATATGGTCAAGGAGAAAAAAGGAGGATTCAACACGACTGTGCCAAAGAGGAGAAAAGAAAAAAAGTCGAAAGGAAGGACTGAGCATACCAGAGAGGACTCCCGCGGTGGAAGTGCCAGGATATCCGCCTGAAAGGGCTCTCTCAGGTAATCAAAGGAAGGCCGAGGAACTCAAGTCTTCAAAGGAAGAGGATTCCAAAAGAAAAAAACAAACCACCAGGTTCCGAACGTTGTGAAGTAAGGTGCGATGTTATTCTGCGGCCAGGAGTTCTCCTAGACAACTAAAGGCACTTGTTGAGTGGGCATCGGTTCGCCGGAAAAAGTAGGAGGAGGGGAAGGAGGCAGGTATACCTGTTACGCCAAGGGGGGGGGTAAACCACCCAAAACCGAAGAAAAAAAGCTTACCCGCTCAATTGGGCCCTCGCTGGTCATGAGGGACCACACTTGCTAGCTTCTTGCGTCGAAAAAACGGACGGGTTTTTTCCAGGAAAGGGTCATAAATGATCTCGGGGATGTCCCCGCGAGCAACAGCTCCTCTCCGAAGGTACGCGGAGGGGACATCTGGGAAAGGACTGTCGCAGTGTGAAAAAAAAACGTCAATCGAGCCGCGGTAGCGAATCAGAACAGAAGAACAGAAAGGTGCTGTTGCTTACAAAGAACGGAGAACGTGGCGAGATACGTGAGGGAACCACACTGAAAGGCAGAACTTCCCTTGTGGAAGAGAGAAAGCGGCCCTGAAAACAAGCATGAAAAGAACCAATAGAGGCTTTAACGCGGGAAGAACGAAAACGGCCGGAGGCACGTCAACTTGCGGGGTGGGGAAGAAATAAAAAAGGTGATCAAAAAAGGGGGGGCCAACCCCACTGTAGTCGCCTGTAGCCTTCAAAGTATAAAAAAAAGGCCACCGGACCATCGATAAGGGGAAGCAAGGATTGCGCGCTAAAGGAAGAGGCTTGCGGGGAACCGGCGGTTCCACCCTAGCACCGTCTAAACCGCCGCCAGGCAGGAAAAAGGGGGAAAGCTTCCGCAACCAAAGCAGTCGCGAATTTCAAAAAAACGCTCACCACATCGGCGAATCGTACCACAATTACGTGACTGCAAAGAAAGAAGAGTGTTAATTCGTCGTCCCTCTCTAACCGGATCGCAGGATCTGGCCGAACGGTCGAAGAGACGCGCGCAAAAGGGAGGAGAAAAGATAGAGAAAGCGACCGTCGAGAAAGCATGAAGGAGCTGAAAAGGGGGCCGATTGATTCTCGCAAGTGTGGTTCAATGGTGAAAAAGGAAACCATGGGCTTCCGCGCTGGTGTTAGGGGTCGGGACCCCTCCACCTTCCTAGGGACATTAAGGGCCGACAACCAGGAACATTGAAAGCTAAAAAAACATCTGAAGGAGCTGGGCGATGACGTTTATCAGTGAACGGACCAAAAGAAGCAGCACATCGGACTTCGAGGGGGGAAGAAAGCGCAATGAGAAAATTCGAGCGCGCGGGTTTCTGGGGCCGAAATGCAAGGCTGACAGGCGACTATAACATGGTAAAAGATTCAACCAAATCTATTGCGGAGTGTCGTCAAAAGGACTTTTGTCTTCGCGTTTGGAAGCCTATGGGGATCAGAGGAGGAGGTAAAGTAGGGAAAAAGCAATCCGCAGGTCGGGGGGGGGTGTCGATCGGGACGTCTCTGACACTGGTACATGAAAACTGCTGGAAAGAAAAAAAAGTTGGGGGTGCTGACACACTTAACGCTTAACCGCAGGCGAGTGACCTTCTCAGCGAAACACTGCCACCGTGAGACAATCCACGCTTCCACCTCTCGAAAAAAAAAAAAAGCGCGGTGGGGGCTCGCGTTTGTCACCAGAGAGGGAATGAGAATCACGCAGACTAAATCGCGCGTAACGGGTGAAGAAGAAAAAATACGAGGCATGCTAGGCTGGCGAAAAAGGAGGACTCAAGGAGCACGGTGCTTCAAAGGGGAGCCATAAAGGTTTGGAACAATGAAGAGGGGGGAAGAAACTCTCGAAGCCAAAATCGTCGACTTCGAGGGAAAGGAGGGAGATGGCGCCCCAAAGGCCGAAAAAGGGGGGTGAAAGACTGTCCTATAGGCCGCAGAGGATGGCTCAAACCGAAACCTAGCTAGAAAAGGGGAAAAAAGAATTCTTAAAACTGAAGCTCGCGAACGGGCCAGCAAACTGCCGTAGGGATCAAGAACGAGTCCCTTTCAGCAGGAGAAGGAGGACTAAAAGAGACATTATAGAAAGGGACCCGGGCTAAACAAAAGGGGAACTGTATGTATATGGACGCGGAACAATCGCTTGCTAGAAAGCATGGGCACGCTCGTTGGAAGCTGACCGGAGAAAGGAATTCGGCTTCTCATTGGAAAGGAGAATAAAATCGAGCCCGCCTTCGGTCGAGTACTGCTGACCGTCCTTGGGGCACTAAAGAGTGATCTATACAAGCGATGCGGCCTGAGAAGGGCCCGTGATTTCGGGAAACGAACGCTGATGTCCGTCGATGTCAAAGAAAAGAGCGAAATCCTTAGGACGTCCGTAAACAAGAGGATTCGACATCTGAAGGAGTCGGAAGCTCCCCATCCAACAAATCTCAGAGGTCGTAGAGAAGGCCGGCCAAGATTATAGGCTGAGGAGAGAAAAAGAGAGTATACGAAGTGACCCGTATCATCGTCTAAGACGGCAGAATACCGACGGAGGACACTAGTCATCCGATCGACCGCAGAGATACAACGCATCAAAACCCTCACAGCCACGGGGAAGGAGAAAATGCCTCAAACTACGATGTAATTCAAACGGGCAAATCCGCCATTGCTTGGTGAGGAATTCGAGGTCTGAAGGTAACTATCACATATTCACAAAAAAGAAATGAATCAAAGCGCCGCGACGTCTCCGGGTCCTTTGGTCAAAAGGACTGTATGCTCGTTACCAGCACGCTGTCGTTCTGCGTGGAGGCGCCTGCAAAAGGTGATGAACCTGAAAAAGGGGAAGAGTCGAGGACAGTCCTGAGATCGATGGAGGAGTTGGTGTCCGAAGACATTGGGGCTACCGGGAAAGAGGGGGGATACCGTCCAGCATCTCTACTTAGAAAAATCTTAAGCGTACCGACGGTGAAACCGGTCGAGGCAGAGTCACGCGGTGTCGCAATAAGGGAACGGGCAAGGGAGAATGAGAGCCAGGCTTGAAGCAGTAGTACTTTGGAAAAAGCTCTGTCTGCCTGGTGGGTGTGGATGGCGAGTTTGACAGGAGACTCCAGACTGGGACCGAAGTTACATGGCAAAAAAAGTCTGGCAGCGCACGGGAGCATCCTGGTACAGGGGGAAAACTACGAGTCTCTCTGCTAGCGACAACGCCTAATAGCCAAACAAATAGGACACTCGACCGGCGCAAGAAGGGAAAAATCGCCTGAGCACGACCTTAGTCTCAAAAAGGGAAGAATGGAGAACATCCTGGTCCCCCTATTCACGCGGGATGTCAGACATGCGTGCTAACGATCTTGGCTCCGGGAGAGAGGGGACTTTAAGGGGTTCTCGAGTGCGGGCAAAAGCGAACCTCATTGCGGGTTGAGGGAGAAACCTCGCGCGACAACCTTAGACGGCGCCGCGACAAAACTTAGACACGGATAAATGAGTTCGCCGTCGAAGATCAGCTGGAAGGCCCTCGACAGCTGGGGTCCTAAAGCGACACGCCGAGTTCAGACCGCCAGGCTGCGGCGCTCAGTATATCAAAAACAAAAAAAAGGGGGGAGAGAGAGAGATTTTACCTGACGAAAGGAAAGCTGAAGGCGACTAGGGGTAACCCTAGAGGAGTGCAGGGAAATCATGCAAGCGAACCATATGGGCTGCCGGACGGCCTCTCGCTATAGTCTCGGCGTAATGGAGAGAGGGATTACTGTCATGCTCAGAAAGAAGAATGGGGACAGTCAGCGAGAAAAATTCCCCCACAAAAAGAGAGAAAGACTTTGCGCCGGAAAAATAAACGCAAGCCTCGTGAAATCGACCAGGGGAAGGAAAAGAATCGTCGGCCACGACAAGAGCTTGAATCTGTGCGGGGGGAATCTAACAGAACATATCGCTTAAGGGAAAGCAGTTGTCTGGGAAAGTACGTCCGGATGAAAAGGTCGATTGTCCGTATGGTCAGGAGGTCAAGCGTCGAGGGCGAGCAGAGCGATAACCGTAGTGTCGATGATACCAGGATCTCAAGTGCGAAAGAAAGCAGGTTGGTGCAATGCTAGCGTTCGTCAGCTGCAAGTTCATTTCTTGTACGAGAAAAAGACCTGATACACAACAGGAAAAACACTCTGAAACAACCAGTACCTTACTTCATCAGCGTAGAGGGGGAAGAGAAGGGGGCCCTGACGGGGCCGTCGATGTGAAAAGAGAAGAAAACGTGGACTTCACTTCGGCAGATGTATAGGCGGGAGCCTAAGGGCCAAGAAGAGACTGCGGCCACATCGCGGAAGGAGGAAACTATATCCTAATGCACTGCGAAAAGATATTGGACAGGGCAACAGTTCATCATCAAGGGAAAAGGAAATCTGATCGACATAAGTGTGAACGATTCATCATCTAGCCACAGGGGGGGAAAAAGAAAAACGTAGGGAGGAAACGGGTTCAAGGAGAGAAGTCAGTTCTCATTTATCGGAAAAAAAAAACTCGAAGATCGTATGGCCCTTCAAGATGGCGTATTTTGCGAACCATTGAAAGGGAAGAGATGGGGAAGGTTCTGAGACGTGGCTGTGCGGGGGGGGTTCTTGGGCGGGTCGAGAAAGAAGAAATTCCTTCACTATGACATGAATCAATTTGAAAAGGGATTAAGGAAGATGAGGGTTTCAGTCGACCGAATCCGGAATCTAAGAATCGGGGGGTCGAAAGGAATATGTGGGGTGGATCCGCACAGAGATAAACATGGATGTGGAAAGGAGTCGCCGAATATAAGACGAGGTAGAGAAGACCTAGACAGAAAAGAGATTTGTTCTCCAAGATGACTCTCCGGCTCATCTTTCGGGTGGCCAGCAGGCTAAACTCAGGCCAAAGGAGTCTTGCATCTCTTGTGGGAGGAAAAGGCCTTCTTTTGTTTATAGCAAAGGGTGTCTTTCAAATTACCGGATAACTGAAGCAAACGAGCTTATGGAGAAAAAAAAGCGCCAAACAATTACTGGGTGATTACTGGCCGGAAGAGACAGAGACGCGTAGCCAAGTGTTCTCCTACCAATGCGGGGAACTCGATATGGTTGTACAAATAGGAAAAACCTTTCGTCTCCTTCGGCGGCCGGCGGGTCTCTCTGCACAGAAGGAAGAGGTCCTCAAATGAAAGGAACTCAGGATCAACCTCCGACTCAGGGCTAAAGTCGCGCGCGCTTCACTCGAAAGTTGTGTTCGACGTCTAGAAGAGTCGAGCTCCTCGATTACGTCGAGAAATCCAACAAAGAAAGGAAAATGTTATTGGTGAGCGGACTCCAAAGGGATTCCGGAGACGGGGGGGGGACCACAGTGTCAAGTTCATTACCTGAAAAGCAACGTTAAGTGGAACGCGGAGTCCTCCGAAAACACCCGCGGGTCAATCGTCCGGCCAGCCGTACTGGACTTGTCGTCGAAAAAAAAAAAATCCGACGCGTGAGCAGGCATGATCTCTGGTTCAAACGCCAGCGTGACGAGAACGGTGGATTGAGCAGGTGCGAGGAAAAATGAGAAGCGGAGGGGAGCTCTCGGGGGTTAGGCTTGACTGGCTACAGGAACACCATGGAGGGGGCGTAGAGTGGAAAGTTCAGAAAGCGGCGCTTAAGAAACTTGATCCAAAAAAAATGAAGACGCTTTTCTTTCGCTATATCTCGAAAACCGTCCCGAGAGAACCGCAAGAACTTTCTGTTAAAAACGAGAATAGACGAGCGACATCGAGAGGAAAAACGGACGTGAGATATACAAGGGATCGGGTCACTGGATATCTCAAACCGAAGTCCAATGGACTACCTTCCACCAGAACCTCAGGACCGGGCCAGAAAACTTCCATTCTGCGCGTGAAAGAGACACTCTCGAAGGCTGCAAGTCAGAATGGCGCGACGGACTACTCACCGTCAAGGAAGAGACCTCAAGCCGGCGTCAACGGATTTAGCAAGCACCATGTTCGCGGAGGTTCTCTAATGGAAACACGAGGGAGCGTTGCGCATACACCCGGCGGTAATTGGTTAACGATGACGTGCTTCACGTGAAAAAAAAACTGGGCCAGCGCTGAGAGTAGGCGGCCAGAGACGCGCGCCGGCAAGTCAAAATTCCCAGAGAAACCAA
>Ga0179593_1456776_pt1 | contig 13906 bp, 21 predicted proteins | sample CZODoug2_1_08_16_FD_185931 | JGI IMG/M metagenome (GOLD analysis project Ga0179593, IMG submission 185931) | Vadose zone soil fungal communities from Angelo Coast Range Reserve, California, USA - CZODoug2_1_08_16fungal (PacBio error correction) | ecosystem: Environmental > Terrestrial > Soil >...
CGGCAGAGGGAAGTAGACGGAGCAACATTAGAAAGAAATACGGAGCTAGGAAAGAGGGGGGGGTCCTTTGGGGACCCTTGGCACTCAAAGGGGTGAGAGAAAAAATATTCTCACTCTACAGAGCGAGACGAGACGATATAATGGGAATACCAAAGAGGTGCTTAATGTTAAATCAGCCGACCATGGAAAGATGAAAGAATTTGTGAGCTTAAAATTGCTTATTAGGGGATGTATGGAGGGGACCAAGGGAGACGAAAAGGACCATGAAGGCGGGGGTAATTAGAGGAGGGGAGAGGAAAGGGGATCATATAACCCGTGTAGAGCTCCCAGAAAAAATCCATAAGGGGGAAGGAGTGTTACTCCAGTCGTTCACCAGTCTTAAAGGAGGAAAGAAAAAAAATCCAAAAATAAGGGTGCTTTTAAACTAAGAGCGATTTGGACCTGGCATACTTGCTAAAGAGAAATAGACTTGAAGAAGAAGGGGGAGGGAAATAGCTCAAGCGTGAGAAAATAACGGGTTATTCATTATCAATATGAACGGTGGGATCTGACGCCTACGTCACAGGCGCGTCGTGAAAATGAAATTCAAGTTTCAAATTGCCGGGAGAGACCAGCAAGTAAGAAATCACAACTGGTGGCAAAAAGGGGGAGGTACTTTTTGGTGAAAGAGGGGGCGGTCCTGGAACTCTCCAAGAGGAACAAATGCCCGATGAGAAAAAACTCGAGGGGACTTCCAGTCTGGTGATGAAAACGTCAAACAGAGGGACTGAAGCGAAGTGTTCACATAGAGAGAGAGAATACAAGTAATTCGTCGCCGTAGGGATTTCAAGAAGCAACCTAGTAAGGGCAGGAGGCTCGATAATCCAAGGGGGGACGGAAAAAAGGAGGGGAAGGGTGAGTCAGGATTATTGGTCCCATCAATAAAAAAGAGGGGAATTTCTGCTTCGTCATGGCGGAAGCTTGTCGGGACCTAAGGAAAAAGGGGAAGGTTTGGTTAGGGGGAAGAGAAGATAGGAAAACTTGTGTCGATAGGAATTAACCAAGGGTTTTAAGGGAAATCACAACAGTGGCAATTTGGGAGAGAGTGAGAAAAAAAGAGTTGGTTGGCGGTTTCAAACCAACGGAAAGAGTAGGGCAGTTTGCGCAAGGAATGGGGGAAGGGTGAGGGTGAAAGAAAAAAACGAAAACAGGCGGGGGAAGAAAAATGCGTGAGGCACAAAAGGCAAAGAAGGGAAAGAGGAAAGGGAAGAAAGGACATGTATGGAAGAATACGCAAAAGTGGCGGAATCCGGGACTATGGGCGAGCTCAACAGGTCGACCTTTGGGCAAAAGGGCAAAGCCCGTCAATCGACCAGGTCAAAAAAAAGGATCGAGGTGACGGGCTAACTGTGTAGGAAGAAGAGGGAGGACGACTTCAGACCACTTTCAAATCAAAACAGAAACGGGGTTTAAAGGGAGAGACCACGGAGCATAGGTAAAAAAGTGGAACGAGGAAAAGGTTCTTCAACTCTAGGGCAGAAACAACTCAGGACGGATCGACCGCAGGGGGGGAGCCGTGCTCTTTCCTTGAACAACTTGGGGACCTAAAGGTTTAAGTGAATCGAGAGGCAACCATTGAGAGGCAAAAAAATATTTAAAGGGAAGAGCGAATTCTAATTAGAGGAAAAAGTCAATAAGACGATGGAAGGGAGAGGGGGTGCTGTTTGAAAAAGGATGGTGGGCAATATCGCAGCAGCGAAAAGGAGATAGATGGACTGGAAAAGAAGATTGTGAGAGGGCAGGAAGACAGCAAAAAAGAGAGCATGAGGGCTAAAAAAAAGCGTAAGAGGGAATGGGGGGGATAAACATAAAGGAGGAATCCTGAGGTCGGGAGATCCATGTCCAGACAACAGTAGTAAATCTCCTAAAGTATGGGGGCCTTTTTGACCTAGAGTAAGGGGAGAAAGTTTAAAAACGTCACGTATTTAAATGGGGGGAGGAATACGTCAAGCGAAGAGACACAGACCGGGGGAAGAGAGAAGGGGTCTCCTTGGTACTTGGAAGAGTTTGTAAAAAAAAAAACATCCAAATAGCGATAGCAAAAAAGAGATTAGAACTACACGAGGGAAATCATGGGCATCCTCGAGAAAGGGAATATGGGAAAAAAAGCTAAGGTCAATACCCTGGGGTGGCGAGGGATAATCTCCCGCGATCTATAAGAGAGTAATAAAAAAATCAAAGGAAAAATTTAAAAGAGAATGTCTCAACAAATTTACACCAAGGCCGGCTCGATGAGCTCAGGGTTTAAAGCTACAAAATGAAAAACTACTTGGAAGCGAATCCAAAGGCATCATAAACAAGACTAGAGCGGTTTCGTAAGCGCGTGGTGCACAAAAGTCTTTGAGAGATGGAAGCTGAAGGAAAGAAGGGCTTTAACGTGGCCAGGGGAGAGGGGGGGGGGGGAGCACAAATCCAGGGGTAATCGGAAGAAGAGAAAGCTGAAAAGCATTTCAAGGGAAAAAGGGAAGAGCGGAAAAGAAAAAGGGGGTGGCAAGAAGCCTTAAGTCAAAGGTCGAAAGTTGGGAAGGTTGTCTGTAAACTGTGCTATAAGAGGGCAAGGGGAAAGCTGATACAAAATTTGCTCAATACGTGTGTTTCAAGAGGAATTGCGGAAGAGATGAAGGGGATGGGGACAGGGATAACTTAAAAACAGGGCATTAAGGGCAGAGATTCACCTTATATAAGTGAACGTACTCGATGTAGTCCATTCAGGAGAAGGGAAAAGATGGGGCACATCATTCAGGGAAAGGATCACGAATGAACAAACAAGGGGGAGAGACAAAAAATCGTAACCGAACAATAGACTAGCGAACTCAACCCCCTGGAATCAAAAAATCTGGGAGTGCCAAATAAAATGGTGGAAGGGGGGATGGGGGGAGCAAACGTCTGACAACAAGAACTCTAGAAAACAGATGACAGAAAAAACCCTCTCTTAGACAGAAAGACCACGGCCATTCATGGGGAGACAAATAAAGAGTTCTAGAACAACGCAGTGGATATCTTGTTGATGTGGTAGTATAAACAACATAATGCCAGCAAAAGTGGGCCCATTCGGGGGAGTGGTCAAAGTAGAATCACCAGTGTGAGGGTGGTAAATGTCAGCAAAGGCAAATAAGAAAACACATTGGGTACAGCACACGCGGAGAGGAGTCGCGGTTCGGTGGAAAAGGCGAAACCAAAAAAACAAAAAAGCCAGGCGGTAAGTAGGGCGGTAGTGTGAGACCGGGCGGTGTTTGGGAAAAAGAATGGAATGGGAAAACAAAGACAAAAACATACGAAGGGAAATGAAGTGCGGACAGGAGTCGCTAAAGAATCCGAAAGGCACATATGATCCCCTGGGCGGGGTGGGAACTATCGTTCCCCTGAACCGGGGAATTCTGGTGCAAGATGGTGTTCCCTAGGTTTTCAGGATCGGGGGAAGTGTTTAAAAGCACGCCTTGGAGCTAAAAACAAAATCCCAATCCTGGCCAAACGGGGGGATAGTGCTAGCTAGAAAAGAGCGGGGAGCCTCACTAGGAGGCTAGGGGGTGGACTAAATACTTATTGGAAGGCGAGGGGAGTGTAAGCCGTCCGATGCATATGCAGCTCATAAAGGAGAGGATGATAGAGAAGTGACAGTGAAAGATATATTTAGCCACCTAACGGAATCACGTTGGAAGGTCAAATGGAAGAAAAGGGAATTCATTTTAGTACAGACAGCATGACCAAAAAAGGTGTGATAAGATGGGGATAGCAGGCAGTAAGACAGATAGACACTGGAAAAGAAAGTCTGAGGGGGGGGGAAAAGGGCGGACTCTAGGGAAAGAAACTGAGAGGATCCTTGCCACGTGGGCAGTTGCAAGGCGTATGGAGCGAGCACGAGAATTATTGATAGGAGGTTATAAAACCTAACAGGTTACAAGTGTCAAACTAGCATCCGGAGCGGGCATAGAAAAAGAACAGTGGATCGAATCCAAAAGCTCAGCAACGAAAGAGGGAACTGTGTATGTGCAGGGGGGGGAAAGGGGTCAAATAGTGAGGGGGGGGAGTACAGTTGCATACTCTTCGAGAACATTGTTTGTGAGTGTTGAAGGGGTGGATAAGAGCCGGGCCCTTGGAACTCTAGTAATGGGGTTAAGGTAAAATCTTAGCCAGATAAAGGTTACAAATGAGGGACAAAGCAAAATGTTGGAGAGCTGTTGGGATATGAAAGGAAAACTGCGAAAGGATCGCCCTCAAAAGGAGTGGGTGGGCGAAGATTGAGGGGGCGTGGAACCAGAACCTTCATCGTCATCAAGAACAGAGAAAGACCCTATCTACAAGGCGGGGGGAGCGGGGGGTGTTTCTCTCAGGGGAAAATCCCAGAAACATAAAAAGCGGAGGTTGCAAAAGAAAAAGTAAGATAACAAAGGCCACCTACGTTTGAATGAGGTGGAGGGGAGCTGGTGAGGTCCGGAAGGGACCCGGAGAAAGCCGCAGAAGAAACCGGTGATATCCCCATGAAATAACACTGGAAGGCCGCAGAAGCGGAGAACGGGGATGATGTTTGCATAAAGTGGGACAAAATGAGGAGGTTAAGAAGACAGATCTTCCAGCGTAGGAGCTGTCAAGACACCATCCGGTTTACAGGAAATACAAAAGAAGAAAACAAGCGAAAGAGATGGGGACATTAGGAAAAGATTAGGCGGCTCTTAGTACTTTGAAATATCTGAGAATAAAGGGAAAACAATGAAGATGCAACGAAAAAGGAGTCCTCAAAGTGGAGAAGCAGCAGCTGTGGTCGACGAATTTTTTGAAAGTATGTAATAACGATGAAAAGACGGGCTGGCGAAGCCGTTCAGAGAAACGACTAAAGGGGGGCAAAATGGGGAATAAGACGTGTATTGGTAATAATGGGCGGAAGTCTTCGGAAAATAAAATTTACTACACTACCAGAAGCTAAAAAAAAAGAAAACATTGGCGAGAAATGTTGGCCCTGGCATGAAATACTAAACGAGAGAGGGGGAAAGGGAAAGAGGCAATAAGAGACTTCCAGGTCTGAATTAAGCGTATCTCAAAGGTCGGTAGCAAAAGGAAACGGGGGGGGAAGATTGAAGGACCGCTGGGAAGAACGCAGGTGATCAAGAAGGTTTTAAAGAAGGAAGAAAAGAAAAATACCGTGGGGGGGGGGGTCGTAGACGAAAACTAAGACTGGAGGGAAACGCAACCCACAAAAGAAGGTTCGAAATAGCGAACCTCGGGCAATCTGTGATGTCGGGAGAAACCTTGTTAATCAAGAAGAACAAGAAGAGATGGATATAAGGAGAATCAAAAAAATAGTCACTTGGGGAATCAGAAAGCATGACGGCTGGAACTTTACGAAGAGTTGAGATAGGGAGCGCATATCCCGCCAAAGCCACTCGTCAGGCAGGAAAACAGAATTGGGGATATAGCATCATTCCCAGAAGCAAACTTGCTGGACAGGAATCACGGAAGAATGGGGGGGTTCGATACGCAGAGCTGCACCACCCTAGATTAAAAAAAATCTTTAAAAAAAAATTTGCCAATAAAATCTGAAGCAAATGGGACAGCAGAGAAACTCAAGAATAATCAAGTGATAAGCCGGGGGAAACGACCGGGGGAAGTATTACTTGCTTACAGCCATGAAGTGGAAATTAAGGGAAGGAATTTCAACACGATAAAAGGGGTGAAATGGGGAGGGTCATAAGTATGGTGAAGACGATCTTCAGACCCTTCAGCAAGGGAAAGAAACTTAGTGATTTCAGATAATATTAGTTTCCACCTTAAAAAGGGGCAAGGGGAAAAGAGACCCCTGGCAGAAGAAGGAAAACCCAACAAGGTGGTTATTTTGGAGATACAGTAATAAGATAGTGGTGCACGGGCGACTGCCAAGCAGGGATTTCTAGGAGCGACTGAGGGATATGAGATTAAAAAATGATAGGTCCCGACTAAAGCCAGCATTAGCAGTCATCTATGACTCGTCTCGCCACCATATACAAAACCATCAAGACAGACCCAATAAGAAACATCACAAAGTGAAAGAAATGATGGTGGCACTTGCCTAAATGGGGGATGACGACATTAACATAGAGACGGAAGCGGGAGAGATAGGAGGAGAACATGGATGCTCCAACCACCCTGCGGACCCTGAAAATTCGACAACACGAGCGGAGGAGGGGAAAGGTCTAGGAAGCGTCTCCAGGCAAATAGTTATGGACAAGTCTGACATGAGCAACAACAAACAAAAAGGAAAGATGTGAGACTGACAAAATTAAATTAAAAAGTTTTGCAAGGCTGGAACCCGTCTACCGATGAAAAGCACGACAGGGGTCAGACTCCGAGTGGGGGGAGGTGGGAAGGAGAATGGAGGGGGAAAAGGGGGTGAGAACAGAGCTCTCTAGATAAATAAAAAGGAGTAGCTATGTAGTCATACCAAGACGTATCAATTTAAGGCAAAATGACGGACCTAAAGTTTCATCTGGAATAGGTATATTTGCGTGAGTCTGGGTCGGAAGGGATGGGTTTGTCAAATGGAAACAGTAAGGAGTGAGATGCCATCCGTGACTGGTCTAAGACAGAGAGAGGATCTAATACATTTAATACTCACAAGAAGAAATTGGTGGTGCGGGAAGGGTGGGAGGGGGAGGGAGGGGCGGCTCTGGGGGGGGGGGGGGGGTCGGGGCGGGGGTGTGGTGGGGGGGGGGGGTGTGGGGAGTGTGGTCGGGTGTTTGGGGGGGGGGGGGGGCGGGGTTGGGGGGGTGGGGGGGGGAGGGGGGGGGGGTGGTTGTTGGGTGGGGGGGGGGGGGGGGGGGAGGGGGGGGTGGGGGGGGGAGGGGTGGGGGGGGGGGTGGGGTGGGGGGGTGGGGGGGGTGGTGGGGGGGGGGGGGGGGGGGTTTTTTGGGGGGGGGGGTGGGGGGGCCGGGGGGTCCGCGGAGGGCATTTCACGGGCAAAGGGGAGCCAGGAAACGGGGAAACCTGGAAACGGGTGGGGGTAGTAAGGGGGAAAAAACAAGGAGATTGTATCAGAGGGGGGGCTAGGTGCTTAAATAGGAAGAAGGTTGCAAATCAGAAAAAAAGAAGGGGGGATTAAAAGACACGAGCAAAAAACAGGAACGGTGGGTCAAGGGGGGGGAGGTAAAGGTGCGAGGGCCCGGAAAAGTGTAGTTGTTAAGAGGGAAAGTCTCGGCCGGGAGGTCCGTGGGCATTGAGGGCGATAAAAGGGGAGGGGGGGGGGCAGTCATGAACCGGAGTGGGGGTGGGGGACGTTGGAGAGTCATTGGTGAAGTGTTGGGTGGATCAAGGCACCGGATTTTCTGAGAAACACTGATATTGGGGAAGAAATAGATTGGTCCTGGTGATCAATTGGGGGGTTGCTGACGTTGGGGTCCTGGCATCGCTTGGCGGGGGGGGGGGGGGGCAGAGGCTGTCGGCGGATTCCGGGGAGTGTGAAGTTGAATCGGGGGCGGTCAGTCAACTCGGTTGGGTGGTCAGGCAGGTCGTGGTCTGAGAGGTGGATCGGGCAAAACGGGTCAGGGGGGAGGCCAAGGTTCCAACGCACGGTGACCGAGAAAGAGGTCTGGCCCGGATAAGTCGATCGAGGAGGAAAAACCTAAAGCGATTCCCCACGAAGGCGGGGTTCGCGGAAGGAGGTGGGCGGGGGGGGAAGTAAGAAGTGGTGCAATTCCTTCAATAATGTCGAGAATGGAACATTTGAGGTATCTATCAAGTCATAAAGCATGTAACATAATGTTGGTAAAAACCGCTGTGGGGAACGTAGAGGAGGGGAGGAATGTTAGTCAGCGAGCTAGGGGGGTAGTCGGGGGGGTAGGCGGGGGGGGAGTGGGATTAATAGGGATGGAGGAGTAGGTGGGGAAGCTGTATGGACAAGCGTGGTTAGTGAGGGCAGGTGTAAAAGGGGGAGCAGACAGAAAGAGGAGGGGTGGACGAATTTTCCACGCGACTTGTCTGTCCAGATTTTAGGGCAAAGCAAACAGAGGACTTCTGAATAAAGGCAGGCTGTGGGCAGAGGCGCAATAGGGGGAAGAAAAACGCTTCGAAGACCAAAAACGCAGACAAAAACAGACAGGACTGATAGTAACCCTCTTGTTGCCGCTGGAAGTGGGGGGGCCGGTAGAGACTTTAAAATCTCAAACGAAAAGAGTAGTTATGCATAGCTGGTCCATGGAAGCGGACGAAGAACTAGGAAAAAGGTAGTAAGGGGTGGAGGAGGGGGCATAATTCAACAGATAAGGGTTCTGACAGTGAGATGGGAGAATAACCATGGTGAAGAACGAGCCACGCCTGTGTTTACTATTTGGGCGAAGACATTGGGGTGGTTGGTTGCAAAAAAAAGAGAGAAGTAGGGATTACAAAAAGAACAGTGATAAGGCTGCAGATTGAAAGCCAAACCTTCGATGTCACAAAGGGGGATGAATAAAAATGGTAAGGTCGACCTGGGAAAGAATACGCGAACTTACGGGACTAAGAAGTAGGGTTCACAAAATCAGTCTCCCATTTGACGTCGAGGAATGGCAAAGCGGACATGGGTAAGAGGAGCTGGGAGGGGGGTTTTGTCGCTCTGGATCGGATAGACTATTAGAATGGCCGACGCCGATTCTTGGGGACAAACAAATCACAGGGAATTAGGGGAAAATAGAGGCACACAACGAAAAGGTTATTCGTTTCTTTAACTTGTCGAAAGCAAGGACGGGGAAGGGGACTGATCAAATCCGAACTCTCATCGAACCACACAATGGGGAGGGATCTTGAACTTGAAGAACTTGACCGCAAGGGGAGGCTTAGGGGAGGGTCTATAGTAGACTCAGAGTTGCACAGTATAAGATGTCGAAATCTTTAGTCTGGCAGTCAGGAAGATTCCACCGGATTTCCCTGAGCTGCAAAAGTGTGGGGTAATGACTGGGTGTTAAAGGATGGTGCAATAATCTGCCTCGATCAAAGCAGGAGGGGCTTACATCAATCAGGTTGACTAGTTTATGCAAGATAGAGCCAAACGGATGAGCTATTCATAAGTATGAGAGCATGGGGGATCAACCAAACTTATATCTGAAAGTCTTGTCCATGCACCTGAACATGCTAAACTAATAAGGATGGTGGGGCCTGGGTGGGGAAGGGATGATAAGGAGGTCTCTGACTCCCTTAGAGGGGAGTGAAACTGGGCAAAGAATACTAACACAGCTGACGGCGATAGGGGTCATCCTCAGTTGTTTAGGCCGAGCATTGGGCCTTATGAACAAAAAGGGGGGACAGCCCCTCTCAGCACAGCTGATTCACAAAAGGTGCCAAAAAACGATCTAAATCAACAGGGGAATATGCCCCCAAAGATAAGAGAGACACGTTGAGGGGGTCTATAAACCTCTCTAGAAGGAGGAAAAGAGAATCAGGTGAAGGAAAGGCTATCGACCAAAGGAACTGCACAACCTCAGATATTATGACTAAACTTGAAACAAGACTTTGGAAAGAGAATCCAAGCAAGCAAGGAAGAGAGGAGTTGGGACGAGCTCGTTATCCAGGGTCATTGGAGAGTTCCGTTAAAATGCGGGTAAAGGGGGCAAACCGTTTATACTGGTTAAAAGAACGAGAAGGAGCTATGTAAAAGAGAGCGGTGCGCCTAGAGAGTAAAAGGGGATTAAGAAGTCTATAGAGAAAGGAAAAGTTGGGAGTTGGCTTACATTTGCTGCTAGTCTGGAAAGGGGAAATTATATAAAAGAAGTGACAATAAGGTGGGTGTCGAATTAAGGCCGGGGACGACAGTGTTGGCCAGTCAAACGGAGGATGGGATATTCAATATAAGGGGAGACATAGGAGAAAAGACGATTTCTAGCCCTGTCAGCGAAAATTATAGAAAAAAGGGAAAAGAAGGCATTAGAAGGAAATCACAGAACGGAAGTAAAGAGAAACCCCGGCGAAATTTGACACACACTCTCCCCGAGAATTGGTGTATGGGAAAATCACCATTAAGGCGGGATTGGGGAAGGGGGATAGAAGAGGGGTCCCTTCAACAATAAAAGAAAACAGAGAAGACCACCCAAATCTATCTTTTCGCAAGAAGGAAAAAAAATTTAAAGTGGGGAGGGGCAAAATCGTCGGCAAGGGGTATCCCAAGAGTTATGACTTGGAGGTAAGTTGTATTAGGAACCGGAAAAAAAAACCTTTTAAAGGGCTAGGGGTGGGAACTGGTTCAACGAAGACAACATCACAACCTCCCTCAGCAGAAGTGAACGGGGCACTAATATCCAGACGCATCAGCGGTTCGGAGTATGCCCGAGTAATGGGCTGTTATGGGGATTTGTTGACTAATGGGAATGGACACACCACAAAAAACTGTGATCGGATCCTAAGGGCCAAAAGGGGGGAATTATGCAAAGGAAAATCGTATATAAACATCCGGAAACATATATAACTGCGTTGTATACGAAACTCTCGGTGAAGAAACTAACGTGCCGGGGACAGATTCTCGCCTTAGAGGGTGTAAAAAATGTGCTGGGGGAATGTATCGGGGAAGGGGGGGAAGACAGATTGGAGGACCAAAAATCCAGATTATAAAAGCGTGGATAAAGGGCAAGACAAATAAAAAGGGGGACTAGAAGGAAGTGAAAAATATATGAAGGGTCCGCTTGGGGAAGGGGCCTTCAAGGGGAATGGGGACAATTCTCAGGCTGAAGGGAAAGAGGGGGGCTTGATTATGGAATAACTATTGAAAAAGAGTACTCCATGCAAGAAAAAAAGGGGAAGGAGGAGTTGAGTAAGACCAAGGGGAAGTAGGGGAAAAACCACCGTAATTTGGAGAACTAGGGGATAATCAGAGTCAAGGCATAAAGAAGGGATGTAGCAAAACGAATGAACGGGAAGGCTCAAGGAGTGGAACATCAAAGGGAACGGATTCAGAAGGCAAGCTTGAAAAAGCGCACTCTAATGATATGTCCACTGGATCGGACGTTATTCAGGGAGTGCCAAGGTTGGACCGAAAGGGCATTTCTGGCAAGGAAAGAGCGTAACCTTTTCCTTGGAGGCGCTCGTCAGAAAATAAGACGGGGGGGATGCGAACGTAGTGTGAAGTGGGTGCTGCACTCTAGAGACATGGGGCAGGTTTGGGTCTATAGCAAGGGCTTTGGAGAGAAGAAGGAGGTGTTAAAGGATACTAGCCATATAAGTAGGAATTAAAAGAAAAAATCACATGGTCCGGGGGGGGGGAAGCAATGTGAGGAAATGCAATCAACAGCGTGCCAGGGGGGGAAATTTTGGGTGGACAGAGAAGGGGGCGCGTGGGGAAAACGGAATACTGGCCTAGCAAGGTCAACCACTGACGAGAACAGCTGTGGGAAAGGAAGAACTCTCTTGACGTTCCCTCAGAGGGAAAATGCCATACGTGGTTTTAGAAGGACAATGAGAGGAACAAGGGCCCAACAGTAAGTGGGGGGGTCTGTTGGGAACTAAGAAGAAGATTTTTCCCCAGGTTGGATATGGAAACCAAGACATCACGGTGTAGTCAGCACAAAATCGATCAGGGGGCAGGGTTTGAAGAAAAGGGAGTCACAATGAATGGAAGGCAGAGAATCGTCTAATGGGGCACATCAAAGGTGTTCAAAATGCAAGTTAAGAATAAAAAAAGAAAACGCAGATCAGGAAATCCGTAATCCGAAAAGGCTGATGGGGGAGATTTGCGAAAAGATGGGGCACAGCTAGGGGGATTTGTGATAATATGAATGAACATCAAGGGAGGCATGTCAATACAGGCAGCAATTGGAGGTTGTCGATAGGAATTGTTGTAAGAGATGCGGAAGAGCGACGGCTGTCGAAAACGTTCTAAAACGAAGAAAGTCGACTGGGTGAGAGCTGACGTTAGTTTGGGTTGAAGAAAATTGGCGAATCTGAGCATGAAGGGAAGCCATTTATAAAGGACAGTAGCAGCAGAAAACTCATCAGATCCAGCCGAGGACCGCGAGGACGAAGTTCCCGGCGGGAAAGTAAAAGAAAGAAGCGATGTGAGAGAGAAAAAAAAGGCGCTGGATGAAAACGGACGTTCAAAGAGTAGAGCCCTGGTCGCTGTGGGGGGGGTGGACAAGGCAAAAGTGGTGAAGACAGCATTTAGGAAGGGGGGGAGTTTTCAAAACTCCAGCGAAGGAGGGACAGTGCATAGGGTGAAAACCAGAAAAGTTTGGAAACTAAAATCGAGAGGGGGGGTCGGACGCAAATGGGGAACAAGAACATTCACATTAAACAAGAAAGAGATGGCAGAACACCTATTCCCTAACAAGAGAGTAAATGACGAAGGCTAAATAAATACTCGGTGATAAGAATAATCGATAAGAAAGAGCGAAAGTCAACAAACACTCGGAGGAGGGTTAAAACCATAATTGGATAGAATAGGCAGAATGGAACGTCATGCTAGGCATCGTCGATCAGTGGTTGGGGGGAAGATCCTGAAGAGGAGAAAAACCAAAGCCAGGTGATTGAAGAAGGTTTACTTTTTCAAAGAAGGGAGAAGATGACATAAATTGAAACAGTGGGAAGACGCATCAAAGTGGTAATACCTAAAAGAAATGGGACGGAAAGACGCGTAACAATTTGGTGACAGTCACGGAAGGGTGGGCATAGGACAGAAAGACAAGAGAACAGTGTTTGCAAGGAGAGTCATCATCAGAAAGGAGGGAATACAAGTCAACCCTTATCTCGGGCTGAGAGGGGAAGCACTTTTTCAGATAGAGCGAGGAGTTTCAGAAAAGAACAGTAGAGCCGAGGAAAAAACTACGGAAATGCGGCACGAAGACCCCCCCCAATGTTGGGGGTTGGTTGGGGAAGTAAATTACCGGGACGAAGAGGGAAAAGGGAGCCTAGGAATAGATTTCGGGGAGCTGGAGAGGGGAGGGAACAATAGGAAAAGGAATTATCCCGAGACAGCTCTCATCAGTTATAAGTCATCTATGTTAGAGACCGTCAATAGGGGAGACAATCAGAGAGAAGGGTGAAGAATAAAAACGGGAGAAGTGGTAAGGGCTGCTTTAAACATAATCCATAAGGGGGTAGGAAGAAGTCGCACCTCGAGGAGTCTCGATTGGTAAGAGCGAAGGGTCTCGAACACAGTCGTGACCAAGGCACAAGGAGATAAAAGCACACTCGCTGCGGACAGAATGATGACGTTCCATTGGACAGAAGGCAATAAGCTTTTATTGGTCTATCTCAGATCACAAAAAAGAGAGGGGGGGGGGGGAGTAAAGAGAGAGGGAAAAAAAGGGGGAAGAAGTGCAGAAGAGGAAGAAAGCAGCCTAACAGGGAGGAAATTGTTGTTACGATAGTGGGAACGGTGGACAAGGAGAAACTTACAATCGAGACAGGGGCTCGAATAGGGAAGGAGGAGAAACCCTTGCTTATCGGGGAAAAAGCCCAAATTTTAATCTTTAAAATGGGGCGGAAAAGATCTTATGGGAAGGATTGGTGGTGAAAATAGGATGAAGGCCCACCAATAGGGACTGGCTACTGATAAAGAGGAGATAGGGGGAGAAGATTAATTTAAGTCAGTAGCAAGATCCCGATCAATGGAGGATGGCTACAGAAGGAGGCATTAGGGCTGTATAAAAACGAAAAAGCACATCCAGGGGGAGATCAAGAAGAGGGCAGATAAGTTGGACTCGGCATACTGCGGGTAGGAAAAATCAAGCTTATATCGTGAAAAGAGTCAAGAATAACGGGGGCAATAAGAAGTTGAGAGTCGTGAATACCCTTAGAAAGGGGAAACCGTAACTAAGGGAAAAAGGGTGCCTGAAAGTCTAAACATTTGGGGCCAATGCATTGACTAATCAAAGGGACAAGTTTCCGGTACAAGTAGAATTGAGCACGAGGGAAAACTCCCTAGAAGGGAAAAAAAAAGAGG
>Ga0179593_1416500_pt1 | contig 13905 bp, 17 predicted proteins | sample CZODoug2_1_08_16_FD_185931 | JGI IMG/M metagenome (GOLD analysis project Ga0179593, IMG submission 185931) | Vadose zone soil fungal communities from Angelo Coast Range Reserve, California, USA - CZODoug2_1_08_16fungal (PacBio error correction) | ecosystem: Environmental > Terrestrial > Soil >...
AAAAGGGGGGAAGGGGTGGGAAAACAACAGAATTCGGCGGGGGGTGCTTCGGAAAATATACGCGGTGTTCAAAAGGGTGGGAAAAAGGGAAGGCAAATGGGGGGGGTTTCGCCAAAAGAACACACCGTCACCAAGAAATCGAACCGCTAAGGGTAGGAAGGGGTCGGGGGACCGAACTCAGGAAGACCAAGAAAAATTGGGATCCAAAATGCGAATTTAGGTCGTGTATAGCTAGAAGACGGTTTACAACGTTTTGGGTCCTTCCGACGGGAAAACGTGAGGGAGGAAATGCTGAAAAAAAAAAAAAAAGGCTTCTGGAAAACGCAAATGCAAGGCAGAAACGGGGTTTCGCGCCTAAAAGCTTCACGGAAAATATCCGAAATCCGGGGGGGAGGATTGTCCCGTAAAAAGAAGGAACTGACAAAGGGGGCGATTGACATCTAGAGGGAGGAAAGCAAACCGACGTTAACAAACAAGGACCTGGATTACAGAGCGGTTACACTGTGTGGGTCCGAGAATTAAGGGTAAGGGCACGTGTGAAACAGGGTTTGGGTATTAATCTGTCTTCAAGATAGTGAAGAAAGGGGGTATTCAGGAAAGCATAACATCCGGGATTGGGACTGCTTCAAGGGTGGGGGGGGAAAGCAAACAGGCTCAAAATAACGGAAGTGGTGAAGGAAAGCAAAGAACTAATGGTTCGTTTAAAAAAAATTAAAAAAAAAAGAAACACCAAGATTCACAAGGGGTTCAAAAACGTAACAAAGAGAGGTGAAAAAAAAATTGAAATCTGTAAATTGGAAGAAGGACCAAGGAAGCCAGAGAAACAGGATAAAGGGGGTGGTGGGGGACCTTTGGCGGACTGGGGGAATACAAGAACCTAAGTCATGACGCAGAAAGTGGAAAAAAGGTTGTAGTCTGACGAAAACGCCGCAGGGAGGGGTGAAGTACACGAAACGGGAAAACCATAAACGTAAACAATAAAAAATCACAACGGCGGGGACCTTCGGGGGTTTTCACGCACGGTACAGTTGCAGAAAATGAGTACATGGCGTAAATATTAGGAAAGGGGAAAAAGGGTTTGATGTGGGGAAGGGGAGGTCTTCAGGCGGGTCAGAACAAGGGCACTTTCAGCCTCAAAAAAGGAGAAAAAGGACAAAAAATGAGGGAGACCAGTACCAAGAGGGCATGTAGTGTGCAGCCAAATGAAATCACAGAGATAGGGGAAAAACCAAAAAAAGAAAAAGGCAGCAAGGAGAAGGTAAACAAGGGACACACCTTCAATGGAGAAAAAAAAAAAAGGCGCCCAGAAGCCTATCCACAAGCAGAAACCAAGACGATCCCGCCGAATGACCCAGAGGCAAACAACCAGGAGGAGGAAAACTGGAACGAAACCTTCTACAATCAAAGGGGATCCAGAAAGGTATGTGTATGGTGGGGTTGGGGGAATTTGTTGTCACAAAGGCTGGGTCAGCCCTTCACCGAAGAATTCAAATAACCATCTCGGCCAGGTTAAAAACACAGGCCCGTTTCCACAACCATGACCGAGACGGCAGTCGAATACACAAGCCCAGGGATCTCCAAAAAGACAAGCAAATTTAAAAATGAAAGAAATTTGTTATGTGCCGCCATTAAAGAAAACTGAAAAGCGTCACAAAATAACAACGAAAAGAGTGGATACAGGGGGGGCCACAACACAGAACCTTTATCCATAGACGTTCTGGTTTACAACATATGCCATTATTAAAACATGGCCTTGGGGAAGGGGGCACACGGGTAGTGGCGGGTGCCATGTCTTTCACAAAGGGGCGAATCCCGGGGGTCGAAGCCCATTTCTGACCAATTTGTTCATCGCAACCCCCAGAAAAACGGCTTCCCCCGGAACACACTGAGAAGGGAAAAGGGGTGAAAACGGCGGGGGGCTTCCATGCTGGAAAAAAATAGGCAAATCAAAACACTTTCAGAAGACCAGACTCTCAAAAACACAACCGGTAAAGAAATAAAAAGGGGGAGGAGCGGTGTAGAAACGAGTGTTTGCTCCCGCTGGGGGGAACCTGGGGGGACCCGCGCGCCGAAAAATTTTTCGTTCCCGCTGCAGGGGATGTGGCTCTTAAAACTCTGCCCGAAACTGGTGTACTAGGAGAAAAAAAAGGTCGGAAGTTGCAGGGGCACGACGGACATCTTCTACACTGGGTGTGCCGCAATTGAAACAGGTTCATCGGCGAAAAGGTCAGTCGTCGACCACATCGACGTAACGGCCGGAAAGGGGGATTACCGTAATTCGGGGGGAAAAAAACTTTTAAAAAACTTGAAGGTAGGGCGGGGGTGGCCAGCGGGATGATCAAGGGGGAGGAAGTTGAGGGGGAAAAGAAAAAGGGGGGGGGGAATTCTTTTAAAACCCCCAAGGAGGTCTTCCCATGGGCAAATTGGGGTTGGGGGGAATCCATTGGAGAAAGCCCCAAGAAAAAAGTGTAACATAGGGGGGGGGGGCCGGGGGAAGGGGGACAGAAAGCGATCGTTTTCGGGTGGGGGGGGAAAAAAAAACCAGCATTCAAAAAAAAACTAAGTGGGGAAAAAAAATGGAAAAAACACTTGGGGGAGGGTAGGGGCCAAAACTCTCCGATAGGGCTGTTTGTTCGAAGGGGAAAAGGGGAACTGGGGGAAAAAAAACCGAACCAGGGGTGGGGACTGTTTGAGCTAAAGGGTTTTTGTACTAGAAAAGAGGGGGGGTAGGAGGACTGGTTTTTCGGGGGTTTTGCATGATGCTCAAAAAGTGGTGGGGGAAAACGGTTGAAAGGGGGGGAAAAGAGGTCAGGACAGGGTGGGTAAGGGTTCATTCTGAAAAAATTCTTGTAAAAAAAAGGCACGCGAGATCTTCTGGTCATGCAGGCGGGGCTAGACTAAGAGGATTCACAGAAAAATCAAATTTTCAAGTGGGCGTTCTCGAACCGGTTCCGCTTGGGACGAGGGGGTCAAGGCATAAAAAGCTGCCCGGGGGTTTCTTATCCAGGGGGAAAACAGGGAAAAGCAGAACGCTAAAACATGAAACCAGAAATATACGTCCATCGGTACGCCAGCGGGGGAAAAGGTACACCCATTTGGGTAGAAACTGTGTCAAAAAATAAAATAGGCCCTTCAACGGATAAGGGGAATTGGAGGGGGGGGTTGAGGGGGGGGTAGGGGAAACGTTATTGGGGGGCCCTCCTTGGACTTTCAAAACGAAAGAGCAAGGTTAGCCCTCCAAGAACTTGGGGGGGGATAGGGGTGTATGGCTATGATCGAGCATTATAGGAAGGGGGCGGTGGGTGTGGGCGCTACCGGTAAGAAATGGCCAAAAACAAAAAAACAAACCCAAGAATGCACACACTTTAAAAAAGGGGATGAAGGATGGAGGATGACTCTGAATATAGCGGGAGATAGTTTTGGGGGAAAAGCAAAAGTTTGGAATATCCAAATAATGGGTATGTCCTAAGGGAAGACTACAGGGTAAAAATGCCCTGGTGCCAAAAGAACGGTCGGGGACAAAAAACCAACGAAAACAAAAAGGGGGGGTTAATGGTCAATTCACTTCAGTAATTGTGTTTCACGATAAATGCCAGCGAAGGGGGGGAATCAACGATTTATAAACATGACTTTACACATAGTACACCAACGTAGTGGAGAAAAATACAATATAAGTCGCGTTGTATAGAGTGGGTATAAGGGAAGGGGATGAAAGACCTGAGGAGAAGATAAGTCCCCCTTAACGTATAAACTAAAGGAGAAAAGCACGTGGGGAAAAAAGTAGGAATAGCATAAGATATGAGGTTATTATGAAAAGAGGGTCGGGAAAAAGGGGGTTCGAAAAGAGAGTAACCGAATAAAAAGAAGCTAGGTCCCATAGATAGTGAATAATTAATGAGGGACCACCGGAGGAAACGAACTTTAAAGGCGAAGACAATAGAGTTGTAAGAAAAGGGATTGAATAAAAAAAAAAAAAAAGAAAATTTTTTCCGACTATCAGGTATTTGAATTGTTCATAAAGGGAGTGTTGAGGGTGGTTAAGGGAATCATGTTAACCAAAACTGGGGACAACGGAAGAGCTGACGTTGAGAGGCAAGGACAAGGGAACAATCATGGACGGCCGTTCGAGGGAAAAAAGGTTCAAGCGGGAAGGAAACGGACAAAGGAGGTGCGGTAAGAGGGGAGAGCATGACGGAAACCTGGTGCATAGTTGGCCCGAAAAATGAACTGGGGGGACGGGGGAAGAAAAAGGTAAACGAGGCCGCTATAAAAAACACAACGCGTGGAGCAGAGGATGCAAAATCGGGGGAGGGAAGGAGATCCATTTCCACCCATGGTTCCACGGGCGCGGCCTTAGGGGAGCAAAGAAAAAAAAGGAAAGAAGGGGTATCGGAATTGTTGAGCCGATTGGGAGGGTGGCAGGAAAAACCATTAAAAAGGGAGACACCATCAAAAAAACCGCACGGGTAACCACACCAGACGTTGGACTAGAGAGACCCCCGTCCAATGAGGGTGTACGTACCTGGGGGGATCGCAAAAACAAACACTTAAAAATGAGGAAAATCACTACAAACGAAGGACGGGGCGGTACTCTGGGGGGGAAGGGAAAGCAGGAGTTTCTTGGGGGTTGGTTCCCGGGAGGGGGACGAAGTTGTTTCGACAATCAAAACAACGTCAAAAGAAATGGGGGGGTCTCCAATCTCGGTAGGGGGCGCCAGGGGGGGGGGGTATCCCCGACCATGAGGGTATCCTTGTGAAAACAAAAAAAGAAAAAACAGGTGGGAAAACAATGAAAAGGGGGCAGGGGTCACTCCCAAGAAACATGGTATTAAATTCATTGTATAGCGGGGGGGGAAAAAAACCCTCTCTGGGACCTTACCCAACGTTTTGTGCCTTTTCGTTTCAAGACCGATAGGAGTTGAGAAAAAGTCAAACGGAAAAAAAAGGGGGTCAAGTGGAGTGAGGAAAAAATGCCAAAGCCATGCCTTGGTTGTCTGCTGTTGGGGGGGAAAAAAGGAACAAAAAAAACAAAAAACAAAAAAAAAAACAAACATAAAAAGTGTGAATGAAGAAAACTTCTGGGGTCCGAGGGGGTTGAACATGCAAGGAGGGGCCTCAATGATAGGTGGGATAGAATCTTGGCCAACGGCAGGAAAACCAGGAAACTTTTAGAACAAAAAAATAAGCGAGACAAACCGAAAAAGACGGGTTGATCCCACGACCCAAAAACAAATTGTCAAGTAAAGCGGGGGTGAAACCAGGGGTTTAAGGAAGATTCAAACCCGATATGAAAAAAAGTATTTGTACACTTCACAAAGTCAGGGTACCCAAGGCCCGGGGAGGACCGCGGGAGGGGGTGGGAGAGAAACATCAAGCAATGGGGGGCACCAACGCAAAATGGGACTCTGGCGTGTTGCGAAAAAGGAAAAAAAAACAAACAGTAAAGAGGGGTGGGGGTTCAAGTTCACGCACCAAAAAAGTGTGATGAGGGTTCCCATTTTGTCGGAAAAACGATAAGGGAGAAAGACCATTGGGGGATCTGTTGGAGAGGGGGAAAGAGGTGAAAGAGAAGCAACCTCGGGTAGCGGAAGAAACAGAACAGAAGGGTGGACATAAAGTTCTTTCAGACCCAGGATCTAATCAAGTGCGAAGAAAAGCACGGGGTTCGGTGTTACATGGGCCTTCCGTGAAAATACAAAATACCATAGGCAGTTCGTTTAAAAAACCGCGGGCACAAAGAACTCAGTTGAAAACTAAACAAAAAGGAAAATAACAGGGGGAACCTGCGTGGTTCAAACTCCATCGTAAAAATTTCGAAAATGAGGGGGGTAAATTCCACACAAAGCGTACGAACGGATAGGAGAGCGGGAGTGGGTGTTCGAATATGGTAGTCGGAAGGTCCACGGGTCAAGGGAGATCCGCACACCGTAACGGTTAACAGAAGCGGACCCTGGGGAAAGTCAGTAAGAGTATACGCCCAGCCAATTGAATCGAAGTAACAAAAACTGGGCGGTGAGGGTCTCAGCAACTGCATAATCCTATCCCCAATATCAGTGTCGAACACTCACGGGGGGAAGGCACTCCTTAAAACTGAAAAAAAAATAAGGGTCCCCACTTTCAAGATAGAAACAAAAACTTGGGAAAAAAGAAAACCAAGTATCCACACGCCTCGAAAAAAAAATACATCAAGAAAAGGAAAAGACTATTCCATCCCGCCTAGTTAAAAAAGAACAATTTAGCTAAGGTCCCGACGTTGGAACAAAAAATCCAGAATCGCCGCAGTAGCTGTCCCGAGCAAACCTTTTGGGGGGGGGTGGTTTTCACACTATATGCTGTTGGGCGTGACGTCCCCTTTGCAAAAAAACCCCCAAAGATCAAAAGTGCCTACCAAAATTTCGGGCAAACGGGTAACCGGCCCGTTAAAACCACAAAACATGAAAAACCCGCTCGGAAGTACATTGCAACCCATAAAACCCGGGGTTGATCTTGTCCTAAGCCTTCATACTGTGGCAAAAAATAATTAGATTGGGGACACATTTTGAAGTCCATTCCTTCGTAGAGTTGAGAAAACCAAGGCAAAGAACCGCCCATTTATAAGTTTGGCCACAAGACGCAAGGTTCCACGTCACAGAAACGTTCGCCTGCCAGCTTTTCGAGGCCTTACCATCACAAAAAACACTCGCAAGTGAACAGGCACAAGGTGCTGAAGCAAAGTGAGAGGTCAGGTTGGCGCACAGGGGCAGCAAAAAATGTCCGCACCGCACCCGGGAGAAGAACAGGTCCCTTGATGACATAAAAAGACAAAGTCGGGGGACAGTAAAAGAAAACAGCAGACGACGCAAAGGGACCACAGGTCTTCAATCAGGAACAAAGACGCCCACAGAGGAATCACCCAAAGAAAATCATACCCAGGGCTGGACTCTCACGGAAACAACAAAACCCCTTCTGGTCTGGTGGGAAAATTAGATGAAAATGGACTGTCATTCGGGGTGGGGTGATTGCCTATGTTTACGGAGCCATTGAGCACGACCCACGTTGTTTCCAGGGCGCCCATTCAAATAAATGTTTTCACACGTGAAACAGGAAAGGCAAAAGGTTGTGATGGGGGAGATGGAAACTCAAATTCCAAGGGTCGATCTAACAAAGGGTAAGGGGAGCGCTGGGAGGCACGAAGATAACTCTATCTACCGTTTTTGAAAAAGCACAATGGGGAACAGTGTGGTCAAACGGAAGATGGGGTGGGACCCGACCCTAGGAATGAAGGTGTAAAAAGGAGGCCCCAAGGGTTCTACCCACTGTAGGGGTGGTAAACAAACTGTATTCAAAACAATGGGCAGCGTTCTGTTGTCCCTGGGGCTGCGAAATAATTGGGTACTAAAGTAGGAAGCGTTAAAAAAGAATTTAGGAAAGTTGGTCCGCGGTCCCATGCCGATAAAAATTTGGGGGGGGTCAACCAGGGGTGCGAATGAAATCAGAAGAAAGGGTCAAAACCCCCCCCACCCCCCCCCCCCCCGGGGGTCCGTTTACCGTCACCATGTACCCGAGACTTTCTTCGGGACTAAATTTCGATCGTTGTTCAACCGGGGTGGCATCGGGCAAAACTATGTGACAACTGTCACAAACATGGCTACGGGGGGACCCAAAGAAAGCGCCGGGGAGGTCTGTGAGAAGAGTCTGGGAAGGTTCGCGCGTAGTGTGGGAAAAGAAGCCTAGGACTAGTAGGGGGAAACGAAGGACAGTACCTGGGTTCGATCCGTGTGGCTAGGCAAGCGTGTGGCGCAAAAACGGTGTTTCTGAAAAAGACAAGTGTCGAAAAAGGGGGGTAAAGTGGTAATCTGCCTTAAATTGACGGGGGGGAGGGAGAATGTAAAAAAAACAACATAAGTTTCATGGAAAACAAAAAGGGAGTCAAAGGCAACCACTGGTTCGGGCGACAGGTGGTGGGCAAGTTTCGTCGCAAGGTTCGATTGGGGCAAACAGATGCGCCGATGCAGATGCAAGTGTCGGAAATCGACCTTACAGGGGTCCGGACGAATATGAACAAAAGAGAAGAAATATCCGTCTCAGACGACAGGTGGGGAGGGTAACCAAATTTTTCGAGAAACGAAAAACTGTGAAATCAAGTGACCCGACAACAAAGAAGGGCGGGTGTTTTAAGTGGGGAGGTTAAAAATTGGGGGGGTACAGCAGTTTTGGTGGCGACAAGGGGGTGATACTGTCAACACGAGAGGTGAGGAACTGAACGATGACTTGGGGGCCACGGCTTATATTGTATTATAGCGGGGTTATGCCCAGTATCACAAAAAGGGGGCCAAACTCAAAGGAGAAATAGGGAAAGGCGAAAAAACCATTGGACATGTTTTCCTTCCCCTCTTCATGGTTAAATCCATATCGGGGGGGGGGGTTTACGAAACACTGGAAAGATAAAGTGGGCCGTGGGATACACCTAAAAAGGGAAGGTTGGGCTGGCCAGAAGGCAGTGGTGGGTTTGCGGAAAGTCCATGGAGGGGGGTCTTCCGTCCAAATGATCACGAGAACCCCGGGAATGGAACTGAGGGGGGGGCCAACGCCAAGAACCATATTACTCTATCGTTAAAGCACGCCCTCAGGGTAAAAAAAAAAACGCCTGGTTAACAAACAACAGTTGAATGTAACATGATTTTGTGATGGAAAGTTGAACCAAGGGGGTGGTTTCGGTTGAGTTTAATAGTAGTATGTGGTGGCCATAGAAGTAAAAAGGTGGTTTGACAAGGGGGAAGAATCTAGGTTCAAACGGAGCTCAGTATCGAAACCGGGAAAGGGCAATCTGCCAGGGAGTCATCAAGGGGGAGACCACAAAAAAAAAAAACAAATAATGGGCGGGGTTGGACACGGAAGCGTTAACAAAGTCTCAACAGGAAAGCGGGGGGAGTGTGCGTGCATGACATGAAAAGGGTGACAAGAAGGTCGAACAACCCTACATGGTTACGAACAGAAAAAGCGGTGGGGGTAATAAATTGGGCCAAAGCGCTAGAAAACCACCTCACGAAAAGTGGTGGACCATGTTCCATGGTAAACAAACGAATTGTTTGCAAAACGTCCGAAGGATGTTACCTGAGGGGAAATCGCCGAACGAAAGGGTGGGGGGGAAGGGGTACGGAGTTGGGGGCACTTGTCGAAACCTGTACTGGCCTCAATCACAAGGGGGGGAAACAAACACCCAAAACTCTTAATAAAAAAAGAAAATAATGACAGCCTTCATAAGCCCTACCCAAGATGACGGGGGAACGAAAAATGTCCAAGGAAATCTAGAAACCAAACACTCCAACTGAGGTGGTGAAATAAGAAGAGTAAGGGACAGGGAAAATACAATAATTGGAGGGGAAAGTTAGGGGGGGGGGGGGGGTGGTTTACCTGTATAACGAGTGTGGCGTGGGTCAAAACGTGGTCCTGGGATTGTTTCAGAAAACCAAAAAGGTTAAAACTATCGCGATAAAGCGACCAAGGGGTCGCCTACCCTACTGCCAAAGACCCGGAAAAATTTCGGGGGGGAAGTGAAGGGTCAACCATCAAAGGCGAATTCTGGTAGATCAGAAGCCTAGTTAAGCCTGTTTTTGTCAGGGGGGAAGGATGGGGTTCTGAAGGACGGTCACAACAGGGAGTACCATGCGAAAAACAGCAAAAGGCCAACGCACCGTGCGGGGCACCGTGGGGAAGGGCTTCGGATAAGCACAACTTAGGAAAAGGAGGGTCCCTGGGGGACGCCTCCAAAAATTGGGGAAGATGAAGGGTTAAGATCGCGTCATAAAAAACCAGACGGTTAAACTGAACAAGTAATCAAACTGGTAAGAGCGGAAAATTTGGGGGGATGGGAAACTAAAGAGACCGGGGCAAGGGGGAAAGGTAAGCAGGGGTGGGGACAAAAAGTGGGGTAATGGGCGGATGGACCGAATAGTGAAAAATGGGGGGAGAGAAACCGACAGTTCCATCCAGGGAAGCTTGAAAAATGGTTATATAAAAAAAGGTTGGCACGTCCGGAAAAAAGCGGGAACGTTGGCCGGGCAAAATCACCTAATGGGCGGGGGGTTTATCCGGCACATGTGGGAAAGTTCAAAGTTTTTTAACAGATAAAGGGAAGGAAAAAAAAAGAAAACATGGTTGTGCTGGGGATAGGAAGTGAAAAGAAAGCGGACATCCGCCGCAAAAATCAAACCATAAGGTGGTTGAAAAAAAGTTTGACTAAGGGCATACCCGAAATAATCAGGACGACCCTAAAGACTGGGGGGGAAAAATGACACCTCGCGGACTCACCCGGCTGTGGTGGAGGGGGGGGTAAGAAGCGGCCCAACCGGAGGCTACAATAAACAAAAACGGCAATCCCCCTACCTAACGTTTAGTCGTGGGTAAGATAAGTTAGAAAAAACTTCGAAAATGCGGTTACAGGTCACTCGGGGGAGTACGAGAAAGTTGTTCGGACCGGTAAAAACAAAGTGTTTAGAGAGGCTGGCGAAGTCGTACATCCGCAACCCGGGAAGAAGTCACAGAAGCCTAAATCGCAAGGGCAGAAGTGAGAGAAGGCCACGGAAAAATGACGGAGACCCTGCTTTAGTGCCCGAGGGGGAAGTGGAAAAAGTATACGCCAGCCACAAAAAACGATTCAGCCTTTAACCTGTAAAAAAACACCCGTGAGAAACATGCCCTAAATCTCAAACCACGGTCCCCCCACCTACGTACAGAGCCTACACCATCGACAAACCCTCTGACCTCCCTATGAAACCCCCGCCATGTACCAGAACGACCAACTGAAGAGTCAAACTCAGACAGGGGAACGTCGAAGCCAACTACTTCTAAAAAAGAAATGATCCTTGCGGAAGAAGGGGGTTGAAAACGAAGCACTGGGGTTGGGGGGAGGGTTTGTGGGGGGGCATACGGTGGGAGAGTGCCGCCTAGGGGCAAAAACTAGAACAAAGCAAAGCAGCGGGCCTGAGGTAAACCCAGTGTCAACAAACAGAGACCGTGAAAGTCTAACATGCCCCCTCAAGGAATGGCCACCCGAAGACCCAATTTTATCACTGAAAAAAAATCCTCCCTGGTTTACGTGGGGGGGAAACGCACTACCTTAAACATAACTGGGGAAGGAAAGACTGTCGACCATGCGCCAGGAATCAAGAAAAGCCCGACCATGAAAAATTGGAATAATGGGGGCCACAAGAAGACGGAGGTGATCACAAGGCAACCCACTTCCGCGAGCCCTACTGGGCGACGGCAATACCTCGGCCGATTTAAGGGGGGGAAAATGAGGCTGGCAACCAAAAGGTGGGGTGGTCGGGGTTGAATTCGTGGCACTCACCGGGCCCCAGGCAGACCTGGGTTCCCATGCGCCAACAAAGTTCTACCTTGAGGGTCATCGTAAACCAAACTCTGAAGGGGTAACATCAATGACGGGGAGGCAAGGGGGGAAACCAGGGTTCCAGGGGCCATACAACGCCACAAAATCGAAAAAATCCCAAGAATCAGCAAAAACTATAAATTCACAAAAACACGGATTATAATTGGGTGAGCCTGGTTGAGTCCGATTTGGTGTTCGGCAAGACGTGGGGGACTACCTGGGCCCTGACGGAGGAGAAAAGGTAGGTGACCGGACGAAAAACGTTGAGGTAGGGAGTGAAAACGAGGACCGCCTGTGGCCGAGGCGACCAACATGTGACAGGGGCAAACCAAGGGTTCGCATAAGAAGAGGAAAAGTCTAACTGGTGGGTGCCCGCAAGGGTGGGTACCCCAGGGTTAGCCGTGGGAAAACTTCCTTCCCGAAAAGGGGGATCAAGGACGATTCGGGGGGGGACGGGGTGCTGAAAAAGGACCGGCTCAGGTGGCAAAAAGTTCACAGGTCACAAGGTTGTCGGCACATTGCCGCTCGGAGAAGGGGGCAGGGGGTAAGGGATCACAGAAATCCCCACGGGGCACCATCTCAAACGGCTTCGGCCTATAAAAAGGGGGGGGGTTCTGGGGGTGAATCCTGAATCAGCGGGAAAGGGTGGTAAACTGGGGAAAACTTAAGAAATGAAGGAAAACGGGGGGCGGTGTGTGAAAATCGTGTGTCAGAAATGGCCAGAGACCGTGGAAAACTTTCAAACCCTTTTTCTTCATTGCACAAAAGGACGCGGATTCAGCGGTGTGAGAGTCGACTGGGGACAAAAAGGGTCTGTTTGAACAATCGGGCACTGGAATATTCACGGGGACTAGGGCGGGCTGGGGGGGGGGGTCGAGGCGGGGGGGTCATGATGGACGACTGTGTCGGCCGGGGTTTTTGGACGAGTTGTCTAAACTTTTGTCCCTTGATTTCCGTTCGGGCATGCGGAAGTGGCGTTGCGCCTGCAAAGAGAACCAAAAAAAAGAGGCTTTTCAGCAGAGGCAGCAATCAGCCGCCGGTCTACGATCATGGTGCGTGGGGGCTGAACTCTTGGAATTGTTACACTTCTTGGGTGCCATGGGGTAGCTAGGAGCCTGGGCCTTTTTTGGGGGGGGGAAAGGATGGCCGGTGCTGTAGGTGTCCTGACGGTTTCGAACCGATCGAACATTAACGTAAGGGGGAAGGGAAAGTATATCCTCTAGTATCCCGCCTTGGTGGTAATGGCCGCATTTTTCGAAAAAGGTCAATCGTTTGGCAAAAAATGTAACACAATAAGGGCCTGGAGGGGTGATTGAGTTCTGTAGGAAGTTTGAAGCTTGGATGGGGGGGGGGGCAGGTTTTTAAACATGGTGTCATCGTAAGCGGGTTCCGCACGCAGGGAAATGTGGTTTGTAAAAGGGTGGCTGATCTCCAAAAATTATTACACGTTGGTAATGCACAAAAAAAAAAAACATTGAGAAAAAGGTCAAAAAAAACGTAAGAAAATGGAGGGGGGGTAGAAGCTAAACGCTAGGAAAGACAAAGAGGCCTTCCAAGGGGTCCCAAAATTTTTTATGAGAACAAGAGACAAGGCAATTGTTTATAAGTCAATAATCAGCGAACCTGGGGGGGGACATCTCAAGGGGGGTACCACGGGAAAGTACGCGAAAAAGAAAACATGAAGGGGTTTACCTTGAGAAAAAGGGAAATGTTTGGTGTTTTTGTCAAGGAATTACAGACACCTGAGGTGCGCTCAACCATGACGCAAAAGGGGAACTTCACAAGGGAAATGGAAATGAAGGGTGAAAGGGAACAGTGAAACCCTCTCGGGAAGACCTGCATCGGAAACGGGTTGAAGCGACGTCAAAAGTGATTGGTACTCTGGCTGGAAAAAGAAAAAATTTGGGGGGGGAAAGTTGTTTTGCATCTACGGGGGTCAGGTATTTTGTGCACACCTGAAAAAAAAGTGGGTTTGATGGACCAAGGAAACGACTTCACTAGCATCACTTTAGACAACAGTGGGAGGAAGTGGGAAAAAAAAGGCCCGCAAAAAACCGGAAGGGAACAGGCAAAAGGAACGACACCCGTGGCCCGAAATGTTGTGTCCAAAGAGTACAAAAAAAGGGGCTAAAGCCAAAAAGGTGTTCAAGTGGCGGGAAAGGTTAAAACAGACTGGGGCCGGTTGACTATTCGAAAAACCAAATTACTAAAGGGCGGGTTGAAGCCAAGTTTACCTAGTCTAGGTGCCCACTCTGCTACTACAAACTACGACATAAGCTCTCACTGGTGTGTGGGGGGGGTTTTTTGACATGGGGACAAGTTCAAAAGTTTTTTACGCCAGGGGATGGGGGGAAAGGAAAAGGGGGTAGGGGGTGGGAAATAAAAGGCATAAAAGGCGCAGTAATCTATATGGGTGGACAAAGTGGGGGGGGGTACGTGGTAGAAAAAACTTACAATAACGTTAACCGAAGCAAAACGAGTGGTGGGAAATCCGGCACAAGAAGAACAAAGACATCTTCGGTGGCGCATGCATAGAA
>Ga0179593_1447174_pt1 | contig 13905 bp, 22 predicted proteins | sample CZODoug2_1_08_16_FD_185931 | JGI IMG/M metagenome (GOLD analysis project Ga0179593, IMG submission 185931) | Vadose zone soil fungal communities from Angelo Coast Range Reserve, California, USA - CZODoug2_1_08_16fungal (PacBio error correction) | ecosystem: Environmental > Terrestrial > Soil >...
AAAATCTGGAAGGGGAGGCCAAAGCAGGGATCCGAAAAATTCGGGATTTTCGTAAAAAGTAGCTGCTTGCAGCGAGACCAATCGAATGGCCAGAGGATTTAAATTCACACGCCGAATAGGACAGGAGGATAAAGACCAAAGGAAGAAAATCAAAATGTTAAAAAAGAAGACTCAGACTGTGGTGTGTGATCAGAAGTTTCGGAACGAATATAGGAGAGAAAATTTTACTACAGTCCGGAGAATGGCAAAGAAAAAGAATAGTTAGGCTCGGAAGAGGATTAAAACTAGGGGATGAATAAAACCAAGTTACCCCGAACAATGAGTATGACTGCCCTTTCAAGAGACATGGTTGGGAACGTCGCATCTGATAGAAGAAACAGGAGAAGGAAACGAAAAAGGGAAACAAACCATACTAACCACAGGCGAAGAATACAAGTAATCTCCCACGGGAGAAAAGAGAGTCATTCATCCCTGATATCAAGACATTTTCAGGGGTGATTAAAGAAGATATAAGAAAAAGAAATGTTTGGGGTTAAGTCTACAAGGCACCGCGGATTGATTGAGATGTAGAATATCAAACATGGTACATCTTACAGTTTCCGGAGACAAAGGGGGCAGGAGAGAGGGAAAAGAAGATCACCTTTGAAAAAGAAAAGAATAAAAAGCCATGATGAAATCATAGTTCAGCTTTTGCACAAAAGGAGGGGAAAGGAAAAGATGAGAAAGAGATTTCGGGACTCTTGAGACTAACCACTGTTCACGGAAAAAAAATCCTCGTGAGAGAACGATTAAAGTAAAAGTAACAAAGAATTTCTCTGAGTACGTTCAAATCACGGGGAATCCAGGGAGATAATATATAGGGGTAAGAAAGACACTGATAAAAAAACGCGACAAGAGAAAAAAATGGACCTATCTGGAAAGAAAAGGCTCGATCAAATCTCCAGAATTGTAGAGAAATAAATGGATAGGGAAGAAGCAATCTAAAAACACTAGAGGAAAGCATACTGATAGGAAGCCGAAATTAAGAGAGAAGCTAATAAGGTGGCAAGTTAGAGAAAATGGAAATGGGGTTAGAAGGAATTATGAATCTCTGAAACAGATCTATCCCAGAGAGTCACTCCTCCTGGGAATGAAGAATATCAAGGGAACAAAAAGACTGAAGTTAAAAAAGAGAGAAAAGGGTTGCTTATGAAGGAGAGGGAACTTGCGAGAAAGGTGGAGGAAAAAACGCTTCGAATCTTTAAAGAGGGAAGTGAAGTAGGAAGAAGAGAAAACGAAAAAGGGAAAAGTTACTACTAAGGAGAAAGGTAACGAGACCACTGGAAGTCAGAGGACGAAAGAGAGGGGAAACCTGCATAAAATACAAGAAAAGGCCTCCAGAACTTTTTCAAAGATTAAACAAAAAAGGGGGCGAGGTCGGGAGAGGAAAGGATCAAACGGTGAGGGTAGGAGGGGAAGTCGATAGGAAAGCAGAGCTAACGATAGGCATCGATGACGATGCATCGAAGAAGACAGGAAAAGAGCCGAATAAAATAGTAATAGTACAGGAGTCAAGACTCCACAGACCCCTAAAGGATATCCAACATCAGATGTTTAGACTAATAAGATCTTAAAAAGGGAGGTAAAAGTGAAAGACAAGGCTTGGAGGCTTATTAGGAGCGAAAACACGTCGCTTCTAGAGATGGACAGAGAAAATAAACAAACTGACTCGATAAGGTAAGATTTTGAAGCATGGAGTACCCTATGAAGATGTCTGCAACATACCAAACAATAAAAATAAAGATTCAGAAGAAATGATTAGGAAGGAGGTGTCCTACATCTAAAGACTGGGGGGACAAAAGAAAGGACAAAACCTGTATTAGAAACCAAACCAAGGCTACTGGGGGGCCAACGATGTAATTACCTAAGGAAAAGGAAGATCGGATCACGCAATTAGACGGGGTGCCTGTTGAATGAAGAGGAAAAAGGATCAAAGAGTCAGAGGGAAAATCTTCCAAATAATAAGAGAGATTTACTATCCATCCAAGGACAAGAGAAAAAAAAGAATGAAAGTGAAAAAATTGGTACCGGAGGATCTGAAGAGAAGCTTGCCAGTAAAAGGATACCGCACTAGAAAGTTTTGACTCGGTGAAAAGTAGGGAGGAATGTGGTGAAAAGCATGGAAAAGAGAATGGAAGAATTGAAAGAGAGCACCTCAACCGGTACAAAAAGAAAAAACTCAGTTTCTCTATCAGGAGGAGAAGACCACAACCAACTGAATGAGATGTCCTCAGGAAGAAAGAGGAAAGAGGGATGAGGGAATGGAGAAAGTCAGATTGTCTAGAATTGTGGCGAGCTGGTGAACCAAAAAAACCGAAATTAAGGTAATGTTTGAAATGACGTAGTGGTTGTCGCCGGGGTGTTTAAGCACGCACAGTTGAAAACAGGCCAGACGTAAAGGAACAGGGAGATAAGACTGGATCGGAAGGTTTAAAAAAAACCATTTGAGGGAAGGCAAGGAGCCCAACTAGGGGGCCGGTGTACGCTAGTACGAAAAAGGAAATAGAAGAAAAGATGTTCAATTGTCCGACCCCTCATTTCTATAAGGAGTTGGGTCCGCGGACGTTCGAAATGTATTATAAAAAAAGAGGATGAGGAAAATAGATACGGAAGAATCAAGGGAAAAGAAAAAGAGCAATAAGTCTATAAAAGGGTTCGGAAACAAGCTGGACGGAAAAGAAGTGTGAGACGAGAGTAAATTTCATAGGGGATCCTGGGGAAATATCGAACTATCACCTGTTTGGTAAACGAGGAAGTACTCCTCGACCTGTCGGGAAAGATCCGCCAGGGTTGATGGCGGATTTGTAATGGGGAGGGGATGATTCACAGACGACAACCACTTCCTGAAAGCAAACAGAGTTGAATTAGTGCGGAAGCGGGGGGAAAGGAGGGCCAAAAAAGCGGTCAGGAAAGAAAATTAAACTCCTTGTGTCAAAGAAAATAAAGTCATGTTAGAGGATAAGGAGGCGATGAAGATGCCGCTAGAGGGGCTTGGTGGTAGCAACATGAGACGAGGAAGATCTGAGTGGAGGGAGTTTTTTGGGGGCGGGGGGGTGTGTGCGTAGGGAGAGGGGGGCAAGCGTGGGGGGGGGGGCTCAAAAAAAAAAGAGATTGCCAAGGGCACTTCACCCCATGCCCAGAGTTGAAAATAGGGGAGGGATCTCTTTTGGCAGAGAAATGGAAGATTGAAAGACCGAAGGAGTTTCCAACATTGTTAACAGGTTCAAGGATGAAGGGAAAATGTGGCTGAGGACAAGCAGACAGCTGAGCGATGTTAAGGGAGCAGATGTGAAAAAGACTTAAAGTGAGAAGGGACGGACAGGAGGAAATCGTCGGTAAAACAAAGAAGAATGCCGTGAATAAGTAGCGCAATTTCCTATGGGAAGGACAGACTTTCCCAATCGTCTTTGAGAAGGGGGGGTCATTGGTTTTCGAATGGGGGGAAGGGGGGGTTGGGGGGTCCCAGTCGTGAGGGAGAAGGGGAACTCAGGATCCGAGAGGAAGCGCGGGGGGAGTTTTGGTAGTGCAGCAATACGACAGTATCGGGGAACTAAGTCGGTAATCAACAAGAGGGAAGGGGTGGTGATGAAGAAGGGTGCTCTAGAAGACGGGTCGCCGGGGAAGAAAAGCCCACTCGAGCGTGTAAAGGGAAGACTCTTCCGCCTGCAGATTAAATTCTAGAGGAGTCGGGGGGTGGGTGGGGTTCAGGAGCCAGTAGGGAGAGTGGGGTAGGTAGTGAAAGGGAAGAGGGGTCGATCTTGGAAAGGTTCACGAAAAGGTAAAACTGTGACTCGGGGAGACTGGCTGAGGCGGATTTAAGCGACCGAAAAATGAAGGACTTTCTCGCAAAGTGACCTTAACTTCCAGCGCGGACAGGCTGGTGGAAAGCAGCGGGAACAAGGTCTGTACGGGAATGCGGGTAGGGTGAAAATGACTGTCATACTAAACCCGAGTGTGAGGGGGACCTCTTCAAGGTAAAAAAAAAGGGATGACTTGAGAGAACAGTGGACAGGAGTTTTCTTCTTTCTACTTAGGGAAAATGTGGAGAGTCTAATCGGCGTGACGCCTCAATCCCGGGGAAGCTTAAGCGCAGAATGAGACGCAACAGGCGATTATTTGAATCTAGAGTGGATGGGCAAGGGGAAACATGTGCGGAACTTATCGGGTCTCATCGCCGGAAAAGGGAGGTAAAAAGAAGAGGCGCGGAAGAGAGCAGGGCAGAGATAGGAGTGCGAGACGTCACGGGCAGAAACACAGAGTCTCTCTCAGAAAGAAAGGAAAAAGCGCCTAGAAGCCGAGACTGAGGCTAGACTATCTTATGGAGTGGACGAGGGCTCTTAAAAGAAGGGGGAGGGGGAGAAAAAATGCTTTTCAAGGATTGAGAGAGACAGGTGATGGAAACTGAAGGCGTGATGGCGCGGGTGGGAAAAGTCGGGGAGAGATCCACACCATCTTTACGTCAAAGGAAAATGGGTAACGTACACTAAAATTCTGTGGGAAGAAAATTGGTCAATCCTCTTCGTGAACAGGATGGGGAAGAGGTAAGTTAAAAAGTGGGCTGAGAGAAAGGGCAAGGAACAAGCATGGGGAGTCATCGAGCTCAAAACTCAATCAAGCAGGGGGTTGGGAAAATCATCCATCCAGATAGAATGCAGAAGGGTATTCTTTGTTAAGGGGTAAAGGGGAGGAAGATTCAGAGAAAAGACAAAACAATTGCTAAACGAACCGGGAAACGAGTTCCCGGGATATTAACAAGAGGCGGGTGGCCTTTCTCCTTCCACGACAAATGAAAAACCGGGAGGGGCCCAAGGAAAGTGAGGGAGAGGAAGGAGAGTCAAATGAAAGCATTTCTCCGGTGAAGAGTCTGATAGGGGGAGAGGGGAAGTTCGAGAGCGACACCGGTTGGCAATTCTAGGGAAGAGTCGACATGGTCGGACTATGGAGGGAAGACTGAAAAAAAAGTGCGAGGTGGAAAAAAAAGTGAGGAAAGCAATCTGGCGGGTAATAGGTTGGGGCGGAAAGCCTCTGGGAAAGCCTAGGGGAAGGGCAGAAACCTTTATGTCTTTCTTTGAAATAGAGGAAGGGCCGGGGAAAAATAGAGGAAAAAACGCGGCTTCGGGAGGAACCGGGGGCGGGGAGTAACACATACAATGAGGATCTTGAGAAACGGCCCGTGGAGAAAGTATGAGTTTGCTGAAGTAGAGGGTAGAGGTTGAGAATGGAGCTACGGCAAAAAAATCGAGTGCAGTTAAGCTGAACTCCCCTAGAACGAAACAGGGCAGGCGCCTTTTTCGGATCAGTCTTTGTCCTCCCCGACTATCGGTATCGACTATAAAAAAAAAAAGGGAAAAGGGAGGAGGAGAGAGATACAAGAGGGGGAGGAAGAGACAACCTTATCGATCCGAAACAAGGCGCGCCCAGGGATGTTAGCGAAATGCAGGTGCAAGAGGGCCGCATCGTCTCCGAAAAGTGACACGCCGACCAAAAACGGACTCTATTAACAAAGAACCGAAAGAAAACCGGCGCAAATGGGTCCGTGAGAAGAACTCAGCAACGTGGGGTGTGGAAAGCGCATGGTTCTGAACCTAAAGTGAGAGTTCCTCGATTTTCACCTGCGTGGGGGCGGCAATCTATTGAACGGAAAAGCATCAATGTATCAAGTGAAGAGGAAAAGAGGAGACGCAGGTTAAGACCCAACCTCTTCCAAAAGACTTCGTGAAAAAAAGGAAAAGCTCCGGGGTGAAAATCAGAAATGCCATCAGGAGAAAGGAAGAAGATAACAAGGGTAAGAGGGACGAAAAGGAGAGGAACTATACCCGTAAGAGAAAAGAAGACAGGTCGAAAAGTCGTCGCAGATCAAACAAAACTGGAATCAAGGCGGTGGCTTAGGAACTAACTTATCATAATGAACTTTTTGGGTACAGATAAACAAAACATGTGGAAGAGGGAGATATCCCCTTTACATGCGGAACCAGTAAGAACGGAAGGTTTTATCAAGTAATCCGACCAGAAACATTGCAACGGGACCCAACCTTAGTGCGGAGAAATCCAACTTCTGTATGGGGAGGAAGTTGAAAAGCAACAGTAAAGAGAGGGGAGGCTATTATCCATCTGATTTGTTAGAGGATATGGATGACCAGAAAGAAAAGGAGAAAGTTCTCAATAACCGGGCACGGACTCATTAAAATAAAGCCCCGCAGTGGAGAAGGTCCGAGTTCCAAGCAAGGTGGGACAAAGATCGAGGTGGGGAGAGTTAGAGCCCTTGACCGAAACCTCAAAGTGAAAAGAAAAAGTAGAAAGCGTTTTTACCAAGCCACGTCTCATTACCCATGACCAAATTAAGATTGGGGGGGGAGGGAGGTATCGAAAATCAAGGCGAACCTACGAGGGGAAATCATAAGAGGAGAGCCTCAGAATCGAAAGAGGTCCATTCCTTGTGGCCGGAGAGAAAGGGGATGTCCTAAAGGAAAAAAGGAGATCTAAATCGTCTCGTGGACAAGGGAAATCTGGTCTGGCTCAAGGAAAATAACGAAGAGTGGCTCGACTGGAAAAAACGAACGGTGCAGGCTCAAATGTTTCACCAAATCTTTGAAAGAACTTAGAATTTCTGAAGGGAGGGAAGAATTCATATTTAAGAGTGGAAGGGAGAAAGGAGGGATGGAAGCTCAAAAATTCGGAATCTTTCACTGCAACGTAGGGACAGCAGAGACATCCCGCACGTTCCAATCCGTTCTCGAAGAACAAGGATTTACTAGAAGCAAAGCGAAGCAGCAGGCAAGAAAACAAAGAGCGTGAGACGGGAAAAGTTAAACAGAAAAAAAGTTCAAATCAAAACCTTCACCGAAATGTCAAAAAAAAGTGAAGAAGTGACAGTGAAGGCGCGAAAAGGGAAGGGTTACGAAGGCGATTAAGGGTAAAATCCCGAAGCGATGGCAACTAGAGAAAGAAGAACGACTTGCACAGAGGAAGAAAGCAGAGAGGAGAAAGCATCTTACACGGGATAAAACCTACAAAACGCGCCCGAAAGATCAAAAACAGCAAGGAGGGGAGACACTAGGACATTGCGACCGTAGTATTTCAACTTGCTCGAGGGCAGGGATTCTAACCAGTAGCGAGAAGCAAGAGGGGGAAAGGATAAAAAAGAAACAGAACTCAACGCAAGATCGCGTCACGTGAGGAAAATAGCAGGACACGGAACGAGAAGGCAATCAAAACGAATCAAAAGCAGCTAGTAGATGAAGAGAGGTTGCCTATCCAAATGGGACAAAAAAGGAACACGGCGGAAAACCAGGATGCGAAAAGCCGAGATTGGGGGGCAGCTGTACTTCCAAACGGCAAAAGGGAAAGAGTTATTAGTCTCCTGGGGAAGCGAGAATGGACAGTGTCTCGCGAATACCGAGTATTCTCAGAGGAGAAACGCCTGAAAAAGCGAGAAAGCCGCTGGTGTACAAGCCATCCCCACGGCCAGCGAAAGCCCTACAATGGGGCCACGGGGGGGGGGGATCTCATCGCATCTATGCCGAGTGGAAGAGAGCAGCAAGAGAACTGTTTGTGCAAAGCAGCGGGGAAAAGTTCAGGGATGAATTGGCGAGTGAAACGAAGGGCCAAGACTATCTAAAGTTTCCCCTGGAAGAGGCACCGAAAACTGAAAAACTAAAGAAAAGAGAGGTGGGAGGATCATCGCCGACAACAAGACAAGAAGGGAGGAAGATCTTGAGGAACGGGAAGAAAGAAAAGATTTTATCGTTGCAAGGGACAAGACGACTCAGATGAACGAAAATGGGAGCCGCTGTGGAACGAGAACTCAAAAACCAGTTACGGAAGGAACAGTTTACGACGGCGAGTTTGTGGCGCAAGGGTTTTTCCTCATGCCAAAAAAAAGTGAAAAAGAAGAAATCGAACCTGAGCGGGCACCCGACACTAATAGCGCGGAAAAGGCGTGGACCAACAGAGGGGGAAACTCTGATTTCAAGGGAAAAGATGCCGGATGAGCTCGTTACTTAAGCCCTTTTCCGCAGACGACGAAAAGCTGGGAGGAACTTTACGCAAGGAAGGGAAGGAAGAGATCTAAAAAACCCTGAGGAAAAAAAAGAGAAAAAGGGCAGAGCAGGCACTACAAGAACTTCTCCGACTTAAGAAGATCATTGAAAAGAAGAAATCAGGTGGGGATTAGAGCCAGTGATAGCCTTCCTCCTAATTGGGAGCAAATTGAGGTAGGGGAAACGATCACCCTCTGTTGTACGCGCCGATAAGAGAACCCTGAAGTGGAAAAGGAGAAAACAAGTTGGGAGCGGCGGGTGGACAATGCGGCCACAAGCAAGAACAACAAAAAAGGGGCGTCCCCAGACAAAAAAAACAATTGAAGTGATGGGATCTCGGAAACGGAAAAAAGTGTTCAGGAACTCAAAAGGAAGAAATTTTCCACCTCAGAGGGAAGGAGAACGGACGGGAAAGAGGTATTCCGCTAAGGGCTTTGGAAGAATGAGAAGCGAAGCAAAGCGATGGTGAGTTCCGGTCCGTTTTTGAGGGGCTATATTGACTAGGTCAAGATAGAAGGGGTCAAGGCTTGAAAGAAAAGAGTTAAGGGGAACAGGGGGAAAGGGGAAAAGATACGTGACAGGAGCTCTGTCAATGGCAAATTAAGCAGAGAGGGACTTAGGAAAAGGGTAAACAGGGTTGACGAGCTTGAAGGAAGGGGGATGGGGAGTTCTGTTACAACAGAGCTTGCGCGATGGTAAGGGCTCGGAGAATTTGGAGAAGCTCGTACGAAAAGCAGTCCACGAGGAGAAAACGCAGAAGTTAATACTAGGAAAGTGGAGGATTTGGCATAACAGAGGGAAAAAAAAGCGAATTGAGAAGGGGGTCGGGGGGCGAATACGGGGGGTGGCAGTGTGGCCGCACGGGGCGGGGAGAAAAAGCAGGAACAGTCGCGAATCGCAGGGATGTTATTGGGGGGGATGTGTTCATCAGGAGAGAAAGATCTTTTGCGAAAAGGAGAACGGGGAACGCGAAAGCGCGGCGGGGGGGTTATACAAAAGGGGAAACGCAATATAAGGAAGGGAAAAGAAGAAAACATCGAAGCACGTTTGGTATTAGAAACCGACAAAGGCAAGAGAAATATGCAGAGACGGGGGAGAGCAAGGGAGGTTGCGGGCAGGTGTTGGAAAAAGAGAGATACGATGAGTCGAAGAGAAATGAGTTCTGAAAAAAAGGAAGATTGAAGGAATCGATGAGATCTATGATCCCCCCACGAGTCTGCATTCGCACTGGCACCCAGAAAAATAAGGACGCGCAAGAAAGGCACCTTAAACGAAAATTCAGTGTAGCAGGAAGGTCGGGACGTGAGAAAAAGTGGAGGGTGAGATGACATCGAAAACAGATGCAAAGGGGGGAGGGGGGAAAAGGCCTCCTCCGGGGAGGAGGAGGGAACCGAGTCCTTAAAAGGGAGGATCACGTTTCACATTGTAGGGGGTTATTGCTGGAAGACGCGGCCATGTTGAACGTTGCGGCGGGACGCAAACCCGATGCTCAGGCAAGCGGAAAAGCGCCTACTATCAGAAGAAGAGGCGAGGGGGAGTGAATCCTATTGCGGGGGGCACGGCTTGGGGATGCAGTAGAGGGAGGCTCGAGACCACGAAACGGCGGGGGACGATGATGGACGCATCAAGAAAGGTGCACAGCGATCGATGAACAGCGGTAATTTTCGAACAGGGTCAAAGGGAGAGAAGGGGAAAGATGAGAAACGCGGAGGACTCGGGAATAATCGCGCCGTACTGAGGCTACAGAAGGGGACTAGAAAGATGCCACCCGTCGTTTTCGCCGGAGGAAAAACCAATCATACTGCGACAAAAGTCTTTGGAGGGGAGGGGAAACAAGTGGCTGGCGAAGGTTTCGTGAGGGAGAGTTGAAAGGGGAGCTGGCGGGAAAAAAAAAAGACCCCTTCTCGAAGTACGGAGTCCATCCACCGATGGGAACGGCCTCGAAAAAAAAAGGCGGGGAAGGGAATAAACTCTGCAGCCGAGTTCCCACTGGGTCGCCTTGGGTAGAAACAGAAAGAGAATGGGCGGAAGAAGAGAAAAGCAACGGAGGGACAAGCAAAAAACGGGGTGTTGCAATCCGCATCAGTCCGAAAAGTTATTGCATGCACAAAGGCAGGTGTCGGGTGACTGGTAAAAGTTTGCTCGGGGGGCATTAAAAAGGAAAATTTCAAGGGAAAAGGGGACCACTACAAAGTTATACTACATCAAAAAAGGAAGTTAAGGGAGGGGAATGCATGTAACCAAAAAAGGGAGTTAAACTTTCTGTGACGACCCCTTCGGGAGGGAGATTAAGGGGTAGTCGGACAAGCCACAGCGGGTTACGGGACCGTATTTGGAGAGCGTTCGTACGACAAAGGGAGAACCGAGACACGTTTAAAATCTCTCGGAGGCCTTCTCGGCCGATGGTAAGCTGGGGGAAAAGACAGTAAGCGCGATACTGACCAGGGGAGGGAAGACTAAAATTGGAGGGGAAGCGTTGTAGGCACCGCGTGGGAAAAAAGAGTTTAAAATTGAGGAACAACTTGGGAAGGGTGAAGAACATAGCTGTTGACGTGCCGGAAAAACATGCAAGCGACTGATGATTCCCACACAAAAAAAAGGAGGGCTAGGAAGCTGCGTCAAAGGCCCATTAGAAGGGGGTTCTTCAAGGGGGATTGTTAAGAAGGGAAAGTCGGGAGTGCGGGTGAAGAACTGGAGCGAAGAGAATGAGAGGCGGCTCCCAATAGCGACAGGGGAAGAAAATACGAACAGGCGGCGCCTTGTGTTCTGGACAGGATCAGGTTCTGGTCCGCCACAAGAAGCGAGCTAACACACACTGGGAGGAATAGAGAGAGACCCTGAGGAGGCCATAAAAAGTCTAGGCCCCGAACGGGGAGTGTAGAACAAGGAGAAGGAGGGGAAGCTCCTGACCGGCATCTAATGGGGTCGCAGAGGCTTCAACCGCCATAGACGGGGGAATTACCAAAACCACCAAGAATCTGCCAATGGTCCAGGAGAAAAAGATCCTCATCAAAACGTGGTGTAAGAAGAAAAGTGAAGCACTCGGGATCGTAAGGCGGGGTAAAGGGGAACAAAAACCAGCTATGCCACTGACAGAAATCAAGTTTGGAAAAATAAAAAAAGAAAAAGTCGTGGCCGAGGATGCCGACACAACCGCGGAACAGAAGGTTCTCTGGGGAACCAGGCAGCCAAACGCACGTGTTGTAACGGGCCTTCCATCTTAGATCGACAAAAGAAAAGAAGGAGGCCCAACAGGGTTCCAAAGTAGCCCCGCGGGGTGTGAAAGAAAGTACTCGGCCACTACGGGGGAAAAGCGCGTTAAGCCCAACGAGCGAAACCGGGCAGGGGGGTGGGAACGAAAGGGTCTCAGAAGAACGTTTGTTACGGGACGAAACCACCAAAAGGGGAACTGGGGAAGATATGCAATGTGCGTCCCCGTTCCGGACCATGGAAAGAATCCTACAAGGGAACCTTGGGAAAAAAAACCGTCCCCCCGCAAGAAAAGGGCCAAGGGGGATGAAAGGCCGTACTCTGATGGCTGATGGGGCACACGAAGGGTTAAGAAGCTGGAGCGATGAAGCCTCGCTTGTTCTCAGTGAAGTCTCTAGCCAAGCTACGAGAGAAAATGAAAAGGTCTCACGAGGAAGGAAGGCAACCGCCTGTCGTAACGAGTCCTTTGAACAAGAAAAGGGTGACGGAACCGGGGGAGAGACTGTTCGTCCCGAAATGGCCTCTCCACTTGCACGAAACTAGCCGCAGGGGTGAACACCACGGTCTAGAAAAATCAGATTTGTGAGCAGCCCAGATGGAGAGGTGACCGGAAAAGCAAATGCGAAACCTACGGCGTGGCAAGTCGACATCCGAAAGAAATGATGCACAAAAATCAAACGCGCGGAGAACGAAGGGGGGCAAAGGGAGAACTGGGAACTGGGGTTCTCAAAAAGGTCTGAGATCTCGAGAGGGCGTGAAAACTAGAGATGGAAAACGTCCCATAAGCGCAAACCGGCCTGTAGCTGGGAAACGCAAAAAAAAAATCTAAAGAATTAACAAAGCTGCAAACTGGTCGAGTGAAAAAAGAGGTGGGAGTCGGACCGATGTCAACTGAAAGCTCCCCGTGAGCGGAACAAACACGCTTCGACAATCAAGTTAAAAGGCAAGAGATCAGGACACAAGCCAGCGGTCATTCGAGCCTCCGTCCGATAGCCCAGAGGTTCAGCATCACATTGGGCACGGCCAGAAAGAAAGGGCGTGTGAAGAATGAAGTCCCAACACCAGGCACATTCCACGAGTACCTGGAAAAAGAAAATGATTGACAAAATGCCGGGCGTCATGAAAAAGAGATAACGTCAGTGGAATTCATTCCTGCGTAAAAAGTTGAACGAAAAGAAGGGGAAAAATCAAAGCGAATGTCACGAGGGATCAACTGAAGTCAGGAAAAACGCCGGGAAAAACTTCAGAGGGAGGAGACCGAGGAAAGCCTACAACACCAAAAAGAACTGCGCCCACAGACCTTTGAAAAATTAAAGCAGGAAGGAAAGGTTATTTCAAACGTTTCGGGAGCTTTCCTTCGGTCGGCGACCATCCGGGGAGGGGAGAAATCGCAAAGAAATAAAAACCAAGGGGGTAAGAAAAGTTAAGGAATCCCATGTCGCAACAGACGAGACCATCATTCTACCAACCAAAAAAAGAACATACAGAGAGTTACCACCGACGGATCAGATTTGCCTATACGTCTCATCCGCACTGAAAAAAACACGCAACATATAGGGAAAACCACACCCCGGCGAAACCGCTAGGGGGTGCACTCGAAGGACCCTAAGCAAATTCTGTCTTAGCACTTAGCCTGGGGAAAAAAGGGACTTCCGGCGTCCACGCGAACTACCGAGTCAACTTCGCAAAAAAGTTGCTCCGAAATAGACACGCTGGAAAAGGGGACGAGCCAGCAAACCCAAGAGATTCAAGCCTCGAACAGGGGAAAATTGGGGAAAAAAAAGCTCATCGGCAATCTGAAAAAGGGAAATGATAAAAAACAATTGTGAGTCCTCGGGGAAACTGCTGATGGGACGGTTAAACGCTAGGCGTCGAATGGAAGGGAACCTCGAAAGAGAAAAATAAATCGAGTTGCCCGCGAAAAGTTCAAAGACCACAACCTAGGCCGGAAATGAAGTTAAAGAGGAGAAAAGCTGATCTATTTCCCCGCACAAGACGAAAAAGGCCGACTACTGGTGAAGCCAAAACATTGAAAGAAAACACCATTACTTCAAGAAAGTTGAAGGACGCGAGGGGTTGTCGCCGTTCAAACGAAGCACCGCCACATCAAAAAAGCAAGAAATGGGCGAAAGGCGAAGTTCAAGAGGCCAAAAAAGAGAGAGTTCGAATATGCCCCGGAACAAATGGCCGGATGCGCAATCGCTACTTGACTAAAAGCCCACGCGTTAAAATGGAAACAAAAAAAAGGAGGATGGCGGACTGCGGGCGCAATGTTTAAGACTCAAAAAAAAAAAACGGATGAAGGGAAATAATGCAGAAGAGACAGCAAAAGAACAACGGAGAAAAAAGGAGAATGGGGGAACGAGCTGGAAAAGCAACGGGCTTATAGTCACGTCACGGAGCGTCATCCCCATCGGCTCAATGAAAAAGAACGATCAATCGGTTGGGGAAAAACGGGCCGGGGCGCACGAATGCCCCTTAAAGATCAAGGGAAAAGGGGAAGGCGGCTGGATGGGAGGACATGCGGCCAAACAATGAGCCAACCATCGCCTTCCGCAAACCTACCATTTAGACTGTGGAGAGGGGATCAAAAAAAAAAAAAAAAAAGGAACAAAAA
>Ga0179593_1200530_pt1 | contig 13904 bp, 14 predicted proteins | sample CZODoug2_1_08_16_FD_185931 | JGI IMG/M metagenome (GOLD analysis project Ga0179593, IMG submission 185931) | Vadose zone soil fungal communities from Angelo Coast Range Reserve, California, USA - CZODoug2_1_08_16fungal (PacBio error correction) | ecosystem: Environmental > Terrestrial > Soil >...
ATCTGGAAAAGCCTGTCCCGAACTATATTCCGAAAAACGTCCGTAGCCCACTCGGAAAAAATCTGGCAGGCGGCCGGGACAAGAAAGTTCCGCATGTTTCAGGGGGAGGTGTTGGGGACCCTTGCATCGTTTGGTGGGGGGGGGGAAGAAAGCACAAACCGGGAGCGTCGGTAGCGCATGTTGGCCGAGAGTCACCACAAAGAGAACCACTAACTTCCGAAATCAGTAATGGAAAGACGATAATGGAAATATTAGGATGGTGAAAGCGTGCAAACGCCAAGCTTACCTAAGGGGACAAACAAACGAAAAAAAGAGACGATTATGGGCCGCGAGCGGAGGGGGGCAACTACGAAAATCGGAAGGCTCGAAGAAGGGAAACAAATCAGTAGAAAAACTTCAGAGCAAAAAATGCACAACGCACAAAGGATTTCTTCTTTGGTCCACCAAAACAACAATCGGGACAACGTTGCGATCAGGGTGATAAGTGTGCAGGAAGGGGCGGTATCAATCTCCATGACGACTCGGATGAATTCTGGGGGGCAGGTGCCATCCAGTCAGAGAAAAAAAGTGAATTAGGAAAAGGCTTCAGGCCAACCGCCACAAACGCGTGGCCTAAACTTTCCCGTAGGGCAAGACGTTAATAAGTAATTGGAACGGGACGAAAGCAACGACTTCCAGAAGGAAGGGTTCACTAAGCTGATTAAGTTATCACACACTACCGTCAAGGGAGCTTGGTGAGCTCGCTAAGCAGCGAAGCAGTGGCTTCGGCCGAATTTCAAACGGAGTGGAAAACGGGACAATGGCAGCGAAGGAGAAAGCACAATAAAACACGAACTTTTTAAACAGAAACGCAGTATAAAAACGTACATTTGGGGTACCTAACCAGTATGCGGGCCACTTCTGGGCGGGCGGAGGTTTCCAGGGATCTCATATTGATGACGGTCTCAAGAACGGGCACACCAATTAGCAACGGGCAGGGAAACGTGATTCGGGGACCCACTCCAGGAAAGAATCATTATTGACTATAAAAATGTGAGGAAGTGTACTCAATAGAACATCCAAAAGGAATGGTTGTCTAGTATCTTCAAAAAAGGGTAAGGTAAAAAAAAAAAAAATAATCGCACGGGATTCGGGTAACGGGACCCCCCTTTCCCATTGACCTATCAATTGTGTGAGAGAAAGGGATAAAAAGCGGAAATTTTTTTGTTCAGAATATGTGGAGGTTGGGGTTCGGTTTTTATTGGGTTCAAAGGTTGGGGTGGGGGGGGTGGTCCTACCAGAGAACCCAAAAGGGGGGTTGGAGTGTTACCAGGGTTTTTGGTGATGGTGGGGTATGGTGGGTAAGGGTGGGGTTTTGGTTTTTTTGTATAGGTTGAATGAGATTGTATGATAAAATATTCATGATGTGTTTGTTGGACGAAATAAAAGGACATGAGTCGGCCTTAAACGTGTCGCCTGGAAATTGTGTGGGAGGGGGGTCTAGAGAAACAGGTCTAAGAGAAAACGCACTAGGGCAAGATCCCAAGAGAGGAAAACTCTGCCGAGAGGAGGTGTGATAAAAAGAAGGGGGAAAGACGAAGGGAGGGGCTGTAACGGCTCGGGATGTGCGCTCGGCGGGCTAATTACCCGAGAAAAGGTGCATCAACTGTCGCTTCTGAGTGGAGGGTTGCGGCAGGAATATTCAAAAAAGGGGGGAGGACCAGGCTTTCCAACTGGCCCGTCAACCTTCGTAAAAGCAATCTAGACGGACGTACCAAAGAGCCGCGGGACCAGCACTCGAAGGGGGAGCGTAATTGAATGGTTGCACGACTTCATGGATACGCACCAAAGCATCGAGGGGATGATGAGCATTAACTTCCAAAAAAGAATAGAATAGCATTAAAAAAATCAGGGAAGGGGGCGGTCTGTCAGGGAAAATGTTAGGGTCCTTGGGCTAGTAAACAGAACAGACAGGAACCAAAATGGCCAAAGCCAAAGGAGGTTATTAAACAAACCTTTGTCCTAAAGTTCTTTTCAACGGGCTACTGAAAAGGAAGGGAACCACCTTCAAAGACTGGTTGGTGGTGGGACTGCAAAACCACTGATAATAGGACAAAGGCGGCCAAAACATGTTTTGGGCGCTTGTGCTATGCAAAAGTTAGGGAAACTAGGGCAGAAGGGAGTGAACCAAATAATAGGACAAGAGACAGCTCCTCATAGAACCGTAGCGGCCCCTCACAAGCCGGCAGGGAAAAGACGACAGAAAAAAGTGGTTTCAAAAAAAAGGTGGGTAAGGGAAAGGGAAGCTATCCAAACACCCACGAAAGGAGAAAGAGAGTTAGCCGGCCCCAAGAACACAGGGGGGACCCACCGATTTGCAGAGTGGGGCGGGAGCAAGATGCTTGAAATGGGGGGCCGCTCCAGAAGTGAGGAGGTATCCCCTTAATAGGCGGGCCGATGAAAAAGCGGAAAGCATCAAGAACGGGAGCCGCGACATCACCTTGTAAAAGATAACGGTAGCACAAAAGGGAGGGGAGCAGGGCGAAAACGCTGATCAATAGGGGGTAGGAACTGCAGGAGCACACCCAAAGATTGGGGCTAACCTCTTTGGCACATTGTCGATCTTAACAGTATCATTGAAAGAAAAGGGAAAAACTAGGCCTCAAAACTTGGCTTTGGTGGGGGCAAGGCTGGGGGTATGGAGACCCAAACAACAGAGAAGCACCCATTAGAAGCGAGGAGACTGATTATCGGCAGGGGTCAAAGTGAAGGGGCTCATCGTCCCCGCGAGGATGGGAGGGGGAGATCCCTTCCTATGCAAAATGTTAAAATGCGGATACTATTGACGGGAAAGAAAACTCTTTTGGAAAAAATTGTCCGTTAGGAGGAGGGAATAATGGTGGAAAAAAAAATGCCATGTAAGCTCTTTGGACAGTGGGGAGAGAAGAAAAAGGTCGCCAACCTTACTAAAAGATTAAGAAAACAAAAGAGGGTCAAATAGAAACCTAGAAAACACAACCTGAGACGAAAGTAAATCCCTGAAGCTCGATACGAAGACTCTCCGCTCATCTAGAAGCGAAATTAAATGTCATCGGGGACTCGGGCAGGGAGGAGCCTGCAGCTCCTGTTAAATACATCAAAAAAACTACCACGGGAACGTTAAGGGGGAGGGAAAGTTCACTTGAGCTCGCATGCGGCTATAGACAACCATCATCAGAAGGTCCCCAGGGTTTGGGGGTCACGAACACGCTGGAGGGGGAGGTGGTGATTAAGATCGCGGCCGGTGTACCATATACAAGGACCTCCCAAGCAGCCTCCGGAAGGGGGGGATTTGGTTTAAGATTAGGGGGAGTACCGAAAAACACAGTATCTGGAAGAGCTGCTTTAGGCTTGCCAAGCTACCGAAGTTTGAGGGGGAACTTTTTCGAGGATGCCTAATTGAAGGGAAAAAGGGCGAAAGACAGGGCCTGCATAGGGAGGGTAGTGGAGGGGACGTCTAAGAGTGGGGTGGGGGCCGTCAGTTCTAATCAGGAAAGCAAGGGTCCAATACTCACTAAATTGAACCGAAGGCCGCGTAACGACTGGTGTCTTCGAAAAAAGAAAAAGCGCCCGGGCGAATGGGGGGAAAGAAAAAGGGGGAGAAAAAGGAAAAAAAGCAGGGGGAAGTCGGGTCGTTCAAGGATCAGTGACATGCATGGCATAAAAAAGAAGCCAAAAATCCGTTCAGCCAAGGGGGACCTGTCTTTCGAAACTACAGTAAAGTGGAAGAGAGGACCAGGAAACACCAATCCGTGATACTCGGAAAAGGGAGGAAGAGCCGAGATCGGAAAAATCGGACAGTTGTACGCCTCAAGAGCCGGGAACTTGGTTTCGAGAGGCTGAAATCACTTGATTAACACAACGGGAAATCAACACCTCGGGGGGTGGCGTTGGTGTTAGTGGTTTGGGTGCGCGGCAGAAGAGAGTCGTCAAGGGAGAAGGATGCTCGGAGTCGGGAGGAACCGCGCACGGCTCGCCTCTAAAGTGGTGGCTTCTGCTTGGCCTTGGAGCCCTTCAGGGAATATAAAGTGGCCCTTAAATTGAAGAATTTAAGGACGACTTTGTTAAGGACCGAGGGCAGAAAAAGGAATTCTCACTGGGGTTGAAAGAGGACACCTGGAGAAAGAGCCGAACCTAAAGTGAGCTCGGGGCCCGAAACGTAAGCCCAGGGGGGGACCAAATCCCACATCACAAATCTAAACGAGTCCTCGGGCGGACAGCGCGGTAGCACTGGTGAATCATTGTGGGCTTAGAAAGCAGTATTAATCTGAAAAGGAGAAGGGGAACCGGTGGAGATGCTCTCTCAACAAAAAAAACGTAGGAAAGGGGGGAACATATGATATAGGGGACACTCTATATTTGAACCTACTGAGGATAAAGAACGTGTAAACGCAAGACAAAGGAAAAACGTAAAGGACAAAAACCAAATCGGCGAGCGTTGGGGAAAAAAACAATGGCACGGGTGGGGGGGGTGGGCGTGGATCCTATGCTAAGATTAACGGATAGCAGTGTGAAAACTCTAGAACACAACTGTCCAAGGCCCTTATGGGAATTACGGGGATACTGCAACGAGAATCAACGTGGAAGGGACAGAGTTCACTAAGCTTAAGGAATGCGACCATGCACGTAACGAGTGAGACAGCTAATCCGAGAAAGGTCGGAGTTATTCTAAGATCCAAAAAAACCCAAAAAAAAACAGAAAACAAACCCACAAACCACCCCAAAAAAAAAACAAAGAACTTCAGGAGGACTCTTAATACAGAATTCTGATATCAAAAACTTCAAACAACGAAAAGAGGGAGGGAAGGCATGGGAACAAGGCGAGACCGGGAGGAACCTGTCGGAAGAAATGGGGGCGGCCAAACATTTTCGTCAGAAGGGGAGGGGGAGAAAAAAAAAGGGATCTAAACGATCGCGAATACTTAGTAGGGGGTGGCTCATAATGCGGCACTTAATGTCGGAGGCAGAACTAACAATTCCAAAACGCTGACTAACTTTAATTCTGAGGGGAATAAGGAAGAGGGGAAATGGTACTCAACTTAAAAGACAAAAAACCACGACTTCACTAAGGACTTGGCCTCGAGATTCATTATCACAATTCGGAGTCAATTTTGCAAGACGGGGGAATTTACCAAAGTTCAGAGGGAAAACCATGAGTGGTGACCCAGGTACCATTCTCTAAGGAAAAACACTCAGAAGTATGTACAAATAGAGGAGGAGACTCCAGGGACGAACAAATTGAATGGCCCTGTTAGGGCTCGAAACTTTTTTCGCTTCGACATATTACTTAACTATCACTCCACCGTTTTCGCATCCAATGGGAGGGGAGGGGGGATTTGTAGGACCGCCACTGGAAGCACTGACGGGGCATAGCCAAACAAACTCTTTAGGAGAAACGAGGGAAACGCCAAAATAAGGGAGGGGGCTTTTACGGCGGGACTCAGTACCTGGAAGGAAGGGCTAGCCCATCCAAGGAAGCATAAAGGGGTCAGAGGCTACCCCACACTGGACGGAAAGCCGCTGGGTAAGCATGGGGATAAACGGGCAAGGCATTAGAAAAAGGGGGTTAGACAATTCTTCTGCCCGTCAAGAGGTCTCTGAGGGGGTCTTGTGGGAGGGTGTCTACCAGAAGTCCAAAGTGGATGCAATGCACCTATTCCGATTCCAGATCAGAAGTTAAAGGGCGACCTAGTTGAGCGGTCAAGAAGAAACGAAGGTTCGGTATTTTCTCTCGGTCTCTCGGCAGGAAAAGGGAAAGGGGGTGCCGTGCATCCAATCTCTGAAAGTACTAAAAGGGACTGGGTGATGCTAGGGAGAACATCTTATACACATGGGAGGGACACACTTTCAACGGGAAAGGGAAACAGACTAAGCAAGAAGGACCGAAAAGTAAAAAACATAGTCAGATGGGTTGAAAGCAAATCCTCCTGAATAAAGAAAGCATGGCTGCCGAAAACTTCAAGGGTGGAGATAACCTACCCAATAGAGAGAGTTAGGGAGCCAGTTGAATCTTAAAAGAAAAAAGAGTAATGAAACGAGTCCGATTCTTTATATGCGGGGGGCTTATCAAGAGCAGGGGAGTTGCCGGGCGTCAACTGCCAGCCAATCAGAATCGAATTAAAAGGGACAACTTATTTATGGGGGAGTCCCCGGTTAAGGGGAAAAAAAAAACTGAATCAACTGAGAATAATCCAGCGAAATGGTAAAAAATCTTCGCCAGTGGGGGGGGATCAAGCAGGACGCAGAAGGTGGAAGGCTAAATTACCAGTCTTCAAAAGACCGTGGGGGGGGGCTAAAAAAGTTTCTAATGGGCAACCGGGGTAGGAGCTTCGCATCGAAATTTACCCAGCTGAAATAAAGAGCGGAACAACGGGAAAGAAGGGAGAGCTAGAAGTGACATTAAGCTTAACCACGGCAAAGTAAATCAGGCAGAAGAGGGCCAAATCCAAAAACCAAACATTGGGGGACGTTTAGCAGGTTACAAGTCATCAGGGCTCGAAATCAACACAACACTTAGATGAGGGGAAAATATATAGGCAGAAGGGGGAAAATTCGACCGGTTTACAACAGGGGGCTGAGTACTTGGCTTTCCATGAATTGGGAGTTAAAAACTTTTCCTCTTCAACAGCATTAGGGACGAGTGAGAGAAACGTGCAATCGCTTTGGCAGGGGAGGTCAACCAGGAGGTCTCAAAACTAAACAATGGGGGTTTGCATAACAGGAAAAACAAGATTGGGCCGCCGGGGGTCAACGCTGATACAGATGCCTTCAGGAAAGCAACACCCCAACGAGAGAGGGAATCATGCGAGCTTAAGAAAAGAGAACGACGAGGGGTTCCTCACTCCTTTGGGAGGTTTCCATTTGGGGGATAGGGTTATGATGCGGAACACTTACCATAACAAGCATGAAAATCAGGAAAAATACACATGAACCCGCGGAAAAAGAAATAGCGGGGCACAGGGGGGACTTTACCTGCTCATCTCCCAGAAATGAAAGGGGGGGGGGGGAGATCCCTGCGAGGACAGCAATTCAGGACGATCAGCGGGTCGGACCCGCGTCGCTTTGCTGAACGGCAGGGGGGAGGGGGGTGTCGGGGGTGCCAAGGGTAAGGAGTAAAGAGTTGGAACAGTTGAATCAACAGTGGCGCAAAATCACTCAGAACGAGGGGGGATTACAAAGCCCGCGGTTAAAGAGCGCCTAGTCTGCACAAATCTCCAGTGGGGCTCATCATCACGGAGAGGGAGGGGAGAAAATAGCAAACCTCAAAAAAGGTTTGGGGGGGGTTTTGGGGTTTGGGGGTAAAGCCTCTCAGTGAAAAAAGCTGGGACTGCCTCGGTGCGCTAGAAAGTGCAAGGCAGACTGGTATCCCACTCAACCACGACCACGCATAAACACGTTTGGGCAACTACGAAGGTTCCTTTGGGAGGAAATGGATTACCTAAGTCCGAAGGAAGAACCCATCGATAAAGGCCTGGTAAGACCTTGTTGTGTCGTAAGGCAAACGCGTGGATAGAAATTCATTGTCCGGTGGGGGGGAGGGGATCTCCGTGCAAAGTGAACAAGGATAAGTCAACGGGAAAAGCAGAACTCCTAGGGATTCGTGGGCCTCTGTTAATCTTGAACCATAGCAAGGAGAGGGAAATCATGGGATTCAGCGGTGGACCAAAAACTAGAGGACAGCCAGTGTCTGACACTTTCGGGGATCCGTTAGGCAACTGGATACTCGCCAATGAAATATAACGGGGACAGAAGAGGGGAGGGTGAATGCGAAAACTACGCGTGATTTGTGGACAAGCAGTTCGTCGGAAAGTGAGACTCGAGACAATTTTCCCTGTACCAATAAGAGGGGGGACCCGGAGGGACAAGGCACAACTTTCGCTTAGAAACAAAATCTCGTCAGGGGGAGGCATAAGAAGGGGGGAACACCGGTTAACCGTTGAAGTCGTTGGTTGAGTTCTCTCCGTGGCGCATTCAGTCATCGCTCGTACGAAGCAAAGCGTTCGGGGCCAAGAGGTGGTGAACTGGAGTGCTGCGCAAGACAGGGTCTAACCCTGTCTGAATAGGAAAACCAATAATCCTTGAAGGAATTTCTCGGAGAAGAAAGATAATACCCAAAAGAGTGGAGTGTTGTAACAGTCCGAAACTCAGCAAAACCGAAGGGGAAAAATAAGGGTAGCGCACCTAATCCGCCTCTTTGTGCGGGGGGGTAGGTTTAGAGGCAAGAGTAAGGGCGAGAGACTGATGCTTCGCCAGAGAAAGGGATAGACCTTCTGACATCGACTATTGGATGACGGAGTGGAAGGTGCGTCCGGGAAGAAAGGGGGATCCTGGCAAACCACAGGCCTCCGATGCCGTAGCGAAGGGGAGTAAGAAAACAGGGAAATTTGGAAGGCCACGCAGGGAAGGTGGTGTGAAAGAAAAAAAGTGCACCCTTCCTAATACGCAGCGCACGATCGTTCAATGCCCAACACACAAAGGTGAAAAAACTCGCACGATAACGGATCCGAGGAAAAAAGTTCGCGGGACTTCTCGTCACTGGGAGTCCTCACGTAGGTCACACCTGGAGAGTCGCGAGAAAAAAAAAACAACGTAGAGAAAAGATAGATCTAAAAAATTCTGGGACGGAATGCGGAGGTCACTTGTCAAGACTGCCCTAGCAAGGTAAATGGGGCGTCTGGCCTCAAAAGCTGGGAAGAGAGCTAGAATGGTTTGCCAGATCGGGTTTACGGGCTAGGATCTCAAAAAGTATGGGTGATTGCAGGAAAGGGGGGGGCAGTAGCGAAACCACTTAAAAAACGGGGGAACCTGGAAACTGCCCTGAAGAATAAGTAAAACTGAGGATACGGAACGGTGTGGGGGGGGAATATTAATAGAAGATGAGGAAAAGGAATACGATGCACTAAGGAATAAAGTGAAAAAACGAGAAGGAGGGATTCGAGCTCATTCAATCGACGACGGTCCTTACTCGGAGGCTATCAAAATTAACGAAAAATGCGTCTTGGTGGAAAGAAAAACTCAAGAACAGGACGGACCAGAAAAGGGTGATTAAACATTGGGAAAAGGGCTGGTAGACGATCGAAGGACTCCCTCGCTAGGGAATGGGTTTTGGGGCTCATAATTCTTCACCTTAAGGGAGGGACGAGTGCAAGAAAGTCCAAAGGCCGATTTTCGGGGCAGTAACTATCTTAGGGAGCTAGGTATCACTTAGACTATAGACCAACTACTTAAGTACGGGAGGGGGTTGCCTATGTGCGGGATGAACAGGACTTGTAGAAAGGAATCCAATGGTTGTGTAAGGCGGGAAAAGTCGTGAAAGGACGGGAGAAGGGCCACATGGTTACCTATGGTACCCTTAAGCGAAGTCTGCCCGAGGGGGAAAAACGAAATCAAAGAGGGGAAGAGACGCTCGCCCTTGAAAAATAACAAAAGGATGGGCCCTTTATTTTCTCGAGGGGGGCGGATGAGAAAGTGCGAAAGGGACTCCAAAGGGTTGAAACGGCAGTAGAGTTCGTGGGTGGGGGGGGGTTGAACACCAAAAAAAATTAATCACATTCGGTGAACGAGATAAGGCCTTAAGCAGGAGAACGTAAACGAAGGGTATGGTCGGGCGTTTCTGCAGTGATAATTTCCCTGGGAAGGAAAAAGCAAACGAACATAACCGCTTTGCCTAAAAAAAAAAAATAACCGGAAAGGAGAGGGGGCTGAGCTGAGCCGATTGATTATCTGCAACGGAGGCCTCACAAGGAAAAAAGTGGAGCCGGAAAAAGTTCAACTGCTTGGTCGTGGGTGTGTATTGTTTTCGCCATTCAGGCATTTCTCGCCCATTCAAGAGGCAGGGGGAATCCAGGATCAAGAGGAACAGGGGGCAAAGCGGGGGAGGATTTAGACGAGCAAGCCGGACGGTTCAGGAAAAATGGATGGCGCGCGGTGCGAGATTCTTAAGAAAAAGGTCACTTTGGCATTGGCCAAGAGAAGGTCTTGAGTGAGACTGCGAAAGTCTGGATGAAACAAATCAATTACGACACATGGCCCACGGTAAATGAAGAAAAGGCCTAACTACGAAAGCGAAAAAAGTCGGACTCTGGGTCCCGAGAACTCAACCTTACTTTCCGAAGCAGGGTTCCCGAAAAAAGAGAACAGGGGGAAAAGTTTAAACGGGACAAACGTTCGAATAAGGGGGAGGGGGGGGAAGAAAGCGTAATTGTCGTGAAGGTAGGATTCTGAGGGTTCGTGGGCAGGGAAAGAAGAAAACAGCCAGAAACCGCCTTTACCAAAAAAAAAAAAAAAAAAAAAGGCGGGAGGAACCCACTTGAGTCGACAAGAAGTTTCACGGGAAATTCATCGTAATCGGACGAAAAAATGTTGACCCAGGACGGATTTCTCAAGAGAGGGGGGGGAGGGTGATCAAAAAAAAAAGGCAAAACAAAAAGGATCATCTGAATAAGAGTGCCCAAGACCGGGTGGGGGGCGAAAGGTTCTAGGAAACAAAGAAATTTAGGAGGGGTCGACAAAAGAGGGGAACACTCTTCAATCGAAGGGGACGTTGTCCGGTCTAAGGGGAAGGAGCGGGGACAAAACAAAAGAAAGAAGTCGAAAGAAAAACTACAGAAACCCGGTTTGTCAAAAACGGGGGTAGAGGGGGACCACAGGACATCGCACACACAAAAAAAAAACCAACGTTAGGGAATTAAAAGAAGTGTAAACTGAAACTTCAACATGAAAAAGGTGAACAAAATGGTGTGATGTAGGCGGGTGAGTCTCAGATTGCTTTACGGGCCGACTGGAAAAGAAACTTACAGATGAAACCAAGACATCAAAAGCTGGAGGTAATAATGTGAAGAAAGGATGAGAAGCGAAAAAAAAATAGCAAGGTTCATTACAAATTCCAAACCAATTTCAGGGCAGCACTATTCCTCGAGGAAAAAGGATTTCCTTAAAGATCAACACCAAACTATGGAGAGAAGTGTAAAAGTGCTATCTGAACATGGGAAGTGTGGAGGAAACTAAGGGGTCAAAGCACGCCGGGTCTTTTGCCGGGGGGCTTTAGTAGGGTGCTCCAGGGAAAAGAGCATGTAAGCACGAATAGAAGACTCTAGAACCGGATTATCCGGAAAGGGGGTAATTTTCAACTGTCGAATAGAAACCAGGAAATAGGAGTGGGAAAGGGTGAGAAGCACGGAAGAGGGGGGGGGAAGAAAGTCGGCGATCATGGGCAAAGATGGAGGAAACCCGAGCGATGTTCGAACTGGTATGAGAGTTCTTAAGATTTGGGCCCTGCCAGTTCTTCAAACCGGGTGTGAAGAGACTTTGATTCGAGCGTAGCCTTAAACTACAGAAGCGATGGGGGCACCGGGAAATCCTAGGGTCCTAAATCCTTCAGATCGTAAAATCGAGACAAGGTCCGAAAAAAAAATCGAAAAGAGCAAAGAAAATCCTCTAACAGGCAATAGACAGGGAATCTTCCTCGGGAGTTAAGACAAATGAATTCTACCTTGGTAGCAAAAAAGAAAAAAGACAAGCAGACAAGTGTGGACGCCTTGGCCGGGGGGGGACTACAAGGGTTCCAGGAGCCCAGAGGACGAAGGGCATGGGAAAACCAGGGGTGGGGGAAAAACTGGCCCACTCCTAAGGAGTTGACGGGGGGGGAGGAGAAAGGGGCCCAAAGGAAAATTACCGGGCAAACGAAACCCTCCAAAGTCATGGTTGGGGGATGTAGGGTGGGGGGGACTCATGTAAAGGACAAAATCCCAGAGGGAGAAGGACCTAAGCAGAGCGATTCTGGGCAAAAAGCCCTAGAGGGCGACCTTCAACCTTTGAAACTTTGCAACCGGGGGTGAGGGAGAGCGTCCTTCAAGATTAGAGAAAAAAATGAGAAAATGACAGGGCCCAGCAAGAGGTAGTAAAAATGGGGGGGTCTCTTAAAGACGCGTTATTTTTGAACCTCAGTTATGGGAAGAGTGGACTTCTAGCCCCCAAAAAAAACCCAGAAGGAACCAGGAAAAAACCCGGTAACACTTCGAAGAAGGCACTACGTTAGCTGAGGACCGCCAAAACTCTCGGTAAAAGGTTTTATCAAAAAAAAAAAAGAAAACGAGGCCACTCCGGAAGTCGTGTGGAGGCTGTTCTGGATCAAAGGTTAAGAAAAAAAATTCAAATCATCCTCGAGGGGAAAAGCCGCAGAGTTCGGCCAGCGGTGATGGGTAGGGAAGGAGGCAGAAACATGCGGATGCTCCCGGAATGACCTTCAACCCAACCGGTATAGCTGAAGAGGATGAGATAACCGATAAAAGAAACACACCAAGAAAGAGGAAGGGTTGGCACTCAAGCAACTCCAAAAAGGGGGCCAAAATGGTCGGAATTGATGAACGCCCAAAGTATCAAGACTCCTCATGGTATTTTTTTCGGTTGAAGCATCTCAAAGATGGGACGTGAAGGGAAGAGGAAAAAAGGAGCGAAAGGAGGACAAGAAGCCGCTCGCCAGAAATCTTGCGGAATTAGGGGGTAAAGGGGGTCGCCAGTAAAATAAGAGTGATTATTGGGGGAGAGAAGGGAAACACGTTCAATAAAGTGGACTGGTCCGAACCGGGTGGAAAAGGGAAAAGGGGGGAGAGAAGGGCCGTCTAGGTTGAAGAAAAACTTCAAAGCAACATCCCGGGAGCTAGGAGACAAAGGGCCCCCAAGACAGGGGGGTCAAACCACCAACTCAAGCTGCACGCTTTACAGAAAGGAATGGGCAGTTACTTCCGTGTCGACTTGGCCGCGGGGGAGGCTACGTACAAGTTTCTTAGAGACGGAACACGATAAGGGAGGCGAGAGCAAACACCACTGGGGGGGGAAGGAGGAAAATATAGAGATCTAAAGGAATAATTTAATTGAAAAAGCCAGAAGGAAGGGGAACTGCGGCTCTGTCTGACGGCAAGACAGATGAGGCTAGCCTAGGGAGGAAGTTGTGGAACATGGCTCAGTTGGGTTGGGCAGTCTCTACATAACGGAGGCAAGGTTGGGAAGCACAAACCGCCAGACGGACCACTTAATCCGGTAAGAAGTGGAAGAATGAAAGTAGGAACTTTTACAGCTTCAGAAAAATGATCTTGTAAGGGGGGTGCAAAAAACAGACCAAGAGAAGGATAGGAAAGACGGATATCCTTAATGTAGTCGAGTCGACGACTCGACTACAGACTAAAGAGATATAAGAAAAAAACTTCAACACGAAAAGAGGAGGTTTTGAGTCTTGAATCCAAAATGCTCACCATTCGGGGACACTTCGCAGTAGGCGTACAAAATTTTCCATATGGGGGAGGGAGATGGAGAAGCCAGACAGTCGAGAAAAGTGATGATGGGGGCAGGTCAGAAGGGCGGCAATCCGGAACATTAAAAAACTTCTCAACCAGGACAGTTCCAAAACGGGATGGGAAAAGAAGGACGGAAGGGAGGGGGAGCCGATGCTAATGGGTCAAGATACTAAAGAAAGACGAATGACCTACGGCGGTGGGCTAGTAGTGAAAAAAAGGAAGTGATCAACCGGCCTCTCGGGGTAGAATAAAAATAAAGGGGACGGGCCTTCGGACATGGCCCACTGGAAAAGTGGGTACCCGGTAAAAAGTTCTCTAAGTTCAAGGATCAGAAAGGGAGTCAAGCAACAGGATCTCAGGGGGGGGGAAGGAAAGAAATTTCGGGGAAAAGGGATTTTATAGGGTGCCTTCTCAAATAGGCATGAACGTACTAGAAGACAAAAGTTGCAGCAAAAGGGGCGGGAAAAATAGGGGGGGAAACTCCCTTAAGAAAGCTTAAAAAACTGGGATCGGTTACTCGGAAAAGAAAAAAAAGACCACCCAATGAGTTCTTTCCTTGAGAGGGAACAAGAAAGTCAAGGGAAAGCCCTCCAA
>Ga0179593_1507902_pt1 | contig 13904 bp, 17 predicted proteins | sample CZODoug2_1_08_16_FD_185931 | JGI IMG/M metagenome (GOLD analysis project Ga0179593, IMG submission 185931) | Vadose zone soil fungal communities from Angelo Coast Range Reserve, California, USA - CZODoug2_1_08_16fungal (PacBio error correction) | ecosystem: Environmental > Terrestrial > Soil >...
GTGCCGGAACCTGTGTAGAATTGCTTACTTTCGGAAAGTTGAGGGGCGGAATGGGCTCAGTCGGGAAAATCAGAAGAGGTTTGATGTTTCTAAGAGGGGAGGGGGGGTTCAATTAAGGACCTGAAGGGGGGAGAGGAGGACGTCAAACCGTTTTATAAGGCCCCGGAAAATTGGAGGAAACGAGAAGGAAATTTAAGGTGCGCTTGTACCTCACAATAGAGGTATCTTTGGCTGTGTCTCTATGTCATGGGCATTTGAAAGCTTTTAGAAGGGGCTGTGCTCATTCGATTAGTCGTGGTAACTCTAATCTATCTATAAAGCAAAAGAGTCAAACCAATAAGAAGGTCACCTCCGACTAGCGAGGAAAGGGAGGAAACTAAAGTACCTCTATCTATCGATGTGTACTCAGGGGGAAACTCAGGAAGAACACTTCGCTGCCGCGAGGAGGGTACGAATTCAGGTCGGGTATGGGTGTGGGGAAAATACGAAGTAGGAAAATTAATAGAAAAATTAAAGGGACCATCTACCTGAAAAAAAGAGTTGAGGGGTGTGCTTCTACCATGACGGAAAAGATTCGAAGGGGATTAGTCGATCTAACTCAAGACTTGGCCGCGTACAAGAAGGGTGGACAGAACTTTCGGTTTCGTGCATCAGGAACGGCTTGAGAGGTGAAACCTTGGAAGGGGGAGATCAGTACCCTCTTCCTTTTCCGAATCTCGGGGGCCCGTGTCAGGGGCAGGCAGGGTCGATAGGCTTAAAAAGGGGGAAGCCTCGCTCTACTCTAAAGGACAAACCCCTCTCCACTCAAAAGGTCAACGGCGCCGGGGAAAGACCGCCAGCAGTACCATAAAAGTCAGGGGGGAAAAAGAAAACGCCACAAGAAAAAAAAAAAGAAAAAGCAAATCTTCAAAAGATTCAAGCGTGGGCATGAGAAGAGACGGGCAAGGGGGGATCTCGTTGGCGGCCTTCCGGCCATTTCAGGAACGGAAGGGGGGGGGGGAAAAAGAATAAGGAAAAGTCTTGAAACCTGGATAAAAACTTTAATAGAAAAGATCGCCTAGGCAGTTTAATGCGCGCTTTGCCGCAAAGTGGTACTAACTGGAACTGATGAAAACTTGACGTGACTAGAAAGAAAAGATCATGCTTCTTCTCCGAGTCATAGTGAAACAAGAGAGGACCGTTCGAAGAAAGTACAGAACTGGTGGGTCTAAAAATGATCAGGGGTTGGAAGAAAGACTCTCTCAAAGTCGGGGGGGGCAGGGGGGGAGGTAGTTTTTGGGGTGTGGTTTGTGTGTTGAGAGGACATTAAGCCGCTGTAGTTCTCGACAGAGGGGAGGAGATATAGGGGCGTAGATCTTCGTTGGGGGAGCGACGGCCGGAATGAGGAAAAAAAAATGAGCACTTTACATTTTCGTGCGATGTGAGACCGAGCCTGGAGGAAGGCGTTGAGGGTCTTTTAGAGGGGGATTTGGGAGACAAACATGAAGAAGGAAAAAGGGACTTTCTAATCGAATACGGTGGGCAAAGCCTATGGGTATCCAATCCATCCTCACGGAAACCCCACTTTGAAGGTCTCACTTTCTTTCCAAACAGCTAGGCCTTGTTGGTTCCGGTTCGTCTGTTGATACGGAAATCAAGGTGTTCGGCTCTTGGCGTCCGGTACGACTATGGCAATCAAAGCTAGAGGGGAAGGCGTTGAGATCTGTCAGAGAAAGGAAGTCTTCTTGATTCGGGTCCCACTGTGGCACTATTTTGGTCGAAAGACAGAGAAGGGGAAAAAAAAAATGCAAAGGGGTGAGCATTTTCAGTCCGGCAAGCGAACGCAGAGCTTCTAAAAGCTTCGAAACGTGCTGAAAAGGGGGGGAACATATACCCAGTTTGGCTGGGAATGGAAAAAAAAGTGTCTCCGCTGGTTGAAGAAAGGAAGGCTCTACGCTCAACACTGCAAGCGGTTTCAAAAGGGGAAAGGTCAAGGAGCTCAGGAGGAGGAGCCCTTATCGGGGAAAGATGTAGCTCCCTGTGCCTCATCCGTTCAACCGCGAGCAGGTTGGAGAACTTCAGTTGGGTCAGAGGCGATAGAAATATAAGCGAGAGAGACCAGCTAATATGCTGGGCACAAAGTAGTAATATAGAATTGTGAAAGCTGGGAGCGATAACAAGCGGATCGAGGATACAGGGGCAGAAGGGCAGAAGGAGAAAGTTCGCTCGTTAACTCTATCCTCATTAAATAAAAGGTGAGCAGAGAAGGGGTGTGGGCAATAGGTCCCGGGGGAACTGTCATAACAGGGAACACCAGTAGTAGGCGAACTAGGATGATAACTACGGAAAGAAGGGGAAGGAATTTTTTCAAACAAATATCAAAAAAAATGAGAACGAAAAACTCTTTGAGAAGGCGGAAAAAAGGCACAATCATTTGGAGTTCGGTCGACAAAATTGCTCAGCCACCACTCCCCTACGTGCCCAACGAGTAAAAGGCTGTCCTTTTGATGAAGGGTCGGCTCTGGGGAGTCGCATGCTTCTGATCCACCGTAAGTACATCCCTGCCCAGGAAGGGGGTACATGGCGGGGAAAAAATGGAGGGACGGCAATGAAAGGGTTGCAGACCGGAGACTGAGGTTTTAGTTTCTACAGGGTGGGGGGGCAAAACTACTTATTTAACAAACGTTAGTAGTAAGGCATCATTCTGTTCCTCTTGAAAAGAAAAACCTGGTAACAGGTTAAAACAAAAGAAGTGGTGAAAGGGGGACTACTCTTCAAGATTAGGCGAAATCTAGGGGCAAGGTCTAAAAAGTTACCTTTTGGCTATGCTGTCTCGAACATGAGATCCAGCTACGGGAATAGACGTATCGTCCGGTACCAAGGTCCAGGCCTTTCAGTAGCAACACAAAGGGGAGGGATGGGAAAAGGAAGGGGGGAAAAAATGAAACTTATTTACCTTTCGAGGGGGGCTGCTCCATTTAAAGGGGGGAGAGACGAAATCGGGGGCGGGAAATATCGCCAGAGCCTTGTATGGAAATTTGCCGGGGGACATGGCTCCGGCTATCGCGATAGTAATCGGAGGAGGGGGAGAGAGAGTAAAAAGAAGGTTTCTAAAGGGTAGAGGGGTGAAAAAAAAGAAAATGGAGTCAGTCCAGACTACTTGACGGGGGGTTTGGGAAAGGACTCGGCGTGTAAGAGAACGGGGAAAAAAGCGGAAGGTCACCGCTGGGGAAAACGGGGAATGGCCCGAAAAAAGGGAAGGGAAGCATGAACGCGTGTAAATGGAATGTCCTTTGCCGGGGGGATGCCATCTGGAAAAATGAATCAAAACAGGTTAACAGAATTTCTCATTGTGTCACGGCTTTCTGAGGAGGGGGGGGGGGGGAAGTCATCAAAACCTACTACACGTGAGGTGAATTTAGGGGGAAAATTTAAATCGCATCTGTTAATGGGGGGGAGCAATACTACAAGACAAAAAATCCAGGGGATCGCAGTTATAAAAGCTCAATCTACTGAAAAAAGGGGGGGGAAGGAGAGGAAGTTAAGGCAAGATTTCCATCAACGAGTCTTCCTATAAATGGAGTTAAGGAGGAGAGGGGGGAGGCTGCATTTCTTGGTGACCTCTTAGAAAGATGAGAGTAACGGGAACGTTTAATTCGCCCCACGGGGAGAAGTCGGAACCTACGTGGCTAGCATTGACTGGCGATGTGGAGGATTCCATAGGGAGAGAGACTCCCGAAAAAGGGAAGATGGCGACGGTATCTAAAATAAGCCAACTGCGAGGAAAGTTTCCAAAACAAAGAGATGCAAAGATCATACATGGTCGAGAACCCAAAGGAGAACGCACTTCACACCAAAACAAAAAAAAAAAAAAAACAACCACAAAAAAAAAAAAAAAAAACACAACCACACAAAAACCACAAAAAAAAAAACCCCAACAGAAAAACACAAACCCAAACACAAGATGGGGAATGGTCTTGAGTGATAATCGAGGGTCCAAATGGGTTGGGGCTCATGGAATCAGAAGAGGGTACCGTGATGGGGGCCTGCGGAAAGAGAAAGAAAGGAGGGGAGAATAATAGTCTAAGAAAGGAGGTTAAGGGAGGAGACAAAGATCAAAACTCCAAAGTTCTTCTCGGCAAGCGATAAGAAAAAGGAGTTCTGCATCTACGATATCAGCGGGACAAACCGAGGGTATCGAGTTATCAAAAATCAGGGAAAAGGCAGGATGGGAGGGATCGTGAGGCGTTCTTTACCACGAAGAAGGGAAAACGTCTTTGCCTGCGGACACGAAAAAAGGGGGACAAGGCACGGGGAAGAACGACTGAAAAGTTTTGGAACATTGGCGAAAAAGGAGGGAAAAACGAAGTAATAAAATTCAGAAAAAAGGCGTTGGTTGTATAAAGAAGCGCTCGTGCGCTCCAGTACGCGACACCTTAAATAAAGACGAAAAAGAGCTTCATTAAGGGAGGTGCGACTGAAGAGCAAAAATGAGGCAACGAAGGGGGAGAGGACCGGACGCAGGCTAGTCCAGCGGATACTGGAAAGAGGAAGGATCACCTGTGATTCAGGAAAACGACCAACAGGGGGGGTCACAATGAAAAAACGGGATAGAGAAAACTCTCCAAATGGTTGGGGGGCAAGTCGTACGAGGGGGAAGAGATTGGGGGGGGGAGAGTTAGAGAAAAGGGAAAAAAGCAAAGGGAAAGACCTGTTGTGAGAAGGAAAAGGCGTAATGCGCTCGGACTGCCATGTGTAAAAGAAGGGATCTTAGAGACTTGGGTACAGGATCAAGTGATAGGGAGCCAACGCAGCTGCTGCTTAAAGACCTTCGCGCGGAGTTGCGAGAAAAAAAAATATTTGCAGAAATACGTGCCGGGGGGGTAAATGGGGTTGCGGGAGGAGTGGACAAAAAGGGTTAAATGTTTCTGGTAATGGAAGTGAAGGAATGTCTCCAGAAAACTAGTCATTTTGGAGAGGTTGCTCCTGAGTCGTCTATCTAATAAAGGGGATGCAACTTGAATCAAGGGGGAAACTTCCTCAATTACTACCGCGAGGGGAAAAAAGGATCGCTGTCTACCAAGGCAGGTATATAAGCAGACGGGGAAGGGAACGAGTGACCCCATACGCGCTAGAAAGCTGGAAGAAGGGGAGATCAGGAAGCACATGTGGGGGGCGGGGTAGTCCTTTTCACCGCAAAGGAAAATTTTTGGGGGGGGACTTCCATTTCGAACATTGGGACCCACAGGTAATAAGGCTTCATATCGGCGCTGGAGAAAGTCAATTTATGATGATGTCGTTGTTGACGAGAGGGGAGGAGGTGACCATCGGACCCACGACCGCAGGATCGGAGTAGGAAAAGGGTCCCGAGCCCGAGGCGGGGAGGGTGTCCGGAAAAACACCACAAAACACAAAAAAACCACACAAACCAAAAACAGAAGGGGGGGAGAATACCGGGATTATCTAGTCATGGGAAAAGGTCATCCTTCACAGCGCGACCGCAAAGAAGAAGCTATCGTCACGAAATTGCACGGAGAGACCACCACTCATACAACGGGACGCGTGTCCGGCAAACAGAAAGGTCAAGGGGGGAAAAGGATTGTAGCACTTGTCCCGTCAAAAAGAGTTCTCGAAGCGGCGGCATTTTGACATTCCCAACCAAAGGAAAAAAAAACCCACGATACTTATTCGCCGTCATGAACATCAGAGAGAAAAGTTGGACAGACAAGCCAGAAAATAGAAAAAAGAACTAAAAAAAACACGGAGGTTAAAGAAGGACTTTGTCATTTATTCAACTGGTGGAGCTGAGGAGGTCAGACGGGCATTTGGAGGTAGAATATAGCAGGGGGAGGGGGGGGGGGGGGGGGGAACCGATTTATTTTCAAGGACAAGACGCTGGGACGCGAGGGAGACCCGGAACCGGTGGGCTTCCCCGGATAAACTAATAGAGGAAAGACGTGAAGGAGGAACCAATCTTTGCAGGCGTATTGCAGGAATAGATTCTGAGGATCGAGAGAGAGGATCGGGGAGTTTATCAAGAAAAGGGATGATCCGGGAAGAGATATACGCCTCCTACTGTCAAACATCCGAAACAAGCCGCAGAGAGGACTAGTCAGGCTAATTAAAGCGGCAAAAGGGGCACCGTGAAAGCTGACCGCGCCGCTCATGCAGAAAAAGAAATCAGTCAGCTACTAGGGAGGGAGAAGAGCGGGAAAAATTTCCCAAAGGAGGAAAACCGTGAAAAATGGTCTCATTAATACAAAAAACGATTAGGGGGAGTCTGGACGGAAACGTCATGCCCGGGGTGGGAATATCCCTGCTCGGCACAATGGGTAGAGAGATCTTCAGGTTAAAACAGATTTCGGAGGGGACTGTAAGCGTCTTCGCAGACATGGACGAAAATCATAACATCTTCCTTTGCACTAAAGTAGGGGAAAGGGGGGAGGGAGCGGGGGGGACAGTTAGAGATTGCAAAGTGAGAGAGGAGAGAAGTCAAAACTACAACCCACTATCAGCCATCGAGATTCTCAGGATCAGCGAAAAAGGACAGTTACAAAAAATTCCTTTGGGAAAACTCGTCAAAAAGAAAAAACGGAAAAAGGAAGATGCACTCGTTCGGGGGTAGGGGATCACGTCACGTCGGGGGAACGCAGTACTCCCCGGGGGGGCAGAAGGGTTATGCCCGGGAATATGCCCCCCAAAGGAGGGAAGACGACGGGCAACTGGAGGTCTCAGCTAAGGGGGAGGCACAGTTTTACTCTAGGGTCAGGACAAGAACCTTCTTCTGGAAATCCCTAAATCAAGAGTGAATGGTATACATTACTAAAAAAAAGGGATAGGACGTTAATCTGGTATCGATCGGAAGAAGGGGGGGGGCGCCAACGTAGGGTTGCATGAAGAATCACTGGTAGACGAGACGGGGACTTGAAACTGGCGCGGGGATTTAATCGACGGAAAATTCTAAGCAGCACTCTAGGAGAAGGGGGCTGGTCTTCTCGCATCTCCTCGGTACAAGGCCGAGAGGGGAGAGAACTTCCTTGTGCAAGGGAAAGCGGTGAGGAGGTAATATCGGATGGGTTAAGAACACGCATCTCGAGTTTGGAGAGGGGAGACCGTGCGTCAGAAGGGTTTGACAATAGGTGATAGGGGGGGGGGGAAAAGGGGGGAAAAGCCAGGACAACTTACTCCGTAGTGGGAATTTTCATGGAAGAAGGGTTTCCTGTTTCGCTGGGGAAGAGAAACAAGGTCTCGTGGAGCAAGGCCTATCTAGAAAGAGGGAGCGGGAGCGGATCTTTCAGATCTCGGAAGAAGCCAAAAGGTGCAGGGAACGCATAATCGGGTACTACCTTTCAGAACGGGAGTTCGGATAGCCCGGGAAGCACGGGGGGGATGGTTCCCTTCCGGCAAGAGGAGAATAGTCGATTAAGAAGGCCAACGTTCTGTGGGTCTAGCTTGGTAAAAAAAAAAAAAAAAGAACTTGCATTTAATTGATTGAAAAATGAAGGGAAAGGAAAGGTAAAACCATGCATCTTTCCTGGCAATACTCAAAAAGGCCAGGGGAGAGGGGACAGCGGGTCATCTTGGGTCGAAAGGTAAGCCGGTACCGATGTAGGGATCAAATTGTCAAGAGGACGTCAAAAAAGTACAGTCAAGTTTTAACGGAAAGAGGAAAGAAAGGTTGGATGCGGTCGAGGGCTTCCAGAGGCTGGAAGAAGATGACAAAAAAAGCAAGTGTTTAGGACCACTAGTCACGAAAGAGGTAAAAAGCAAGAAATACAAAAAATGAGGAGACGTGCCTTCCTACGAACAGGGAAAAGGAAAAAATGAAAATTCTCGCTCGAGGTCTCGTGCCTGAACGTTCCTTATTTTGGGCCTAAGAAGGGGAATAAACGTCATATCACCCAAATCATTGGGTAGCGGAGGAGGGAGTCAGGCTTCCTGACGATAACAGAAGGGGATCGACAGGGAAAAACCCGTGGTCGCTCGCGGCAGGTAGGTGAAGAAACACGGCGGCCAACGTTTGTTGCGAAAGAAGCCATCCACCTCGCCGAACACAGACAGTGCAAAGGGGACTTGTATCATGCATGGGCATTTTGAGGGAAGTCTGCTCGAGGGAACCAGGAAAGAGCGAGAAAAGACAGCCCAATTCAACGGACATCCAGCAAAGAAAGGGGAGGCTTGCAGTGATAGGAAGGCAATTCACGAAGGTGGAGATGCAGAAAGGAAGGAGGCCAGGGTTCCTGTCGTCGGAGGCAAAGGGGGGTCGGGTAAATAAAGGACGGCGATGAAACAGAAATGACTTGTGACGGGGAAAAAAGTCCTATACCCAGAGGGGGGGGAACTGAGCCCTCTGTCCCAACATATAAGTCAGGAGAGACGAAGTGGTTATGCTGGTCCAGCGGTGTCGAGGAGAAGAGGAATCCTGGCAAAGTCTTTGCAACGGGGACATACTGGAACAAACTTCTTCCACCCATCCGTCATAGAGCTAAAAAACATGGAAGGTGGAAAGGGGAAAGGATATTCACGGGGGGACTGGTGGAAACTGGTGTGGGCACAAGTACGTTTCTCCTGAAAGCTCGGAAAGGATATAAGACCTCAGAAAACGGGGGAAGTGGAAGTCCGTAAAAAGGAGGGGGAGGCTAGAAGTCCTTAAGTGCTAGTTCACCACATGGGGGAATCAAGACTCGTTTTGCCGAGGGGCACTGGGGAATCCACTCGATCTGGGTGGTTGACCGACACGCTTGGAAAGAGAAAAGACACTGGGGGGGGAAAAGCTCTCGCTGAGGCCAATAGCCAAAAACAGGAAGAAGAAGAACTTTAAAAAAGGATAAAGTGCGGTGGGAACTGATTTCCTTTTTCCGTGGTTGCGCAAATAGCGGGAAGGGAGATCCGGAAAAAGCCATAAAAGGCCAGGAAAAAGCGATTTTGCAGGCTTTTCAGGTTAGTGTTCGTGGAGAGCATTCTCATAACAACTTGTCATTTACGGGGGTTTCAAATTCTCAAAAGCGGAGCGATGTACAGCTGGGGGGGGAGGGGGAAAGAACCACGTATCTTATTTATCCGATGGATCGAGGGAGACACATAATGCAGGGGGGGAAAGGAATAGAATAGGGGGGGGGGGAAAGAAACAAGTGATTCTAGCATGGATTTCCTGGAGAAGCAGGCGTCTTTAAAGTAACAGGACGAACGGCGGGGGGAACGAGAAAGGCATGTGGAAATAGTCAGCCCCAGGTAGGAATGCGGTGGGTCAATTCCTTGTACCGTGGAAAGAGAGGGAGGAAAATCTTTATTCTTGCCCAAACAGTGAGAGGAAAAGAAAAAAAAGGAAGAGCCGGGAAAATGGAAAATTCTCGGCACATAGCAAGAAAAAGATGAGAAAAAAAACAACCAATCCGGGCACCTGAAGAAGGGCCCATTGCGGTGGAGAGGCGAAAATGGAGGTAAATGTTATGTGCTAAACATAAGGGGGAACTTTCAACCTTGAGAAAAAAAAGGTTCAGGGATTCACAACCTCGTACACAAGAAAGGTGCTCCTCATTCTCGAATCTACTGGAAGGCCCGGGAAGGGTACACTCACGACTTGGGCCAAGGACCCGGGCAAAAACGCGGGGTGCGGGGAAGGCGTACTAAGGGGCAGAAGAAACGGACAACTATTTCGGAGCGAAGGACCAAGGGGGGAAAAATCCTATAAAGTTGATGGTATGCAGCTTGCAGTGCTGCGCAAATAAAGAAAAGTATGGTCGGTCCGCGCGAAGGCCCAAGGGGAAAGTATCACATACTGCGAAGGTTTGGGGGCACTGCGTGGTAAAAGAAGGAGGGAAAAAAAAACAGAAAGGCTTCACACACGGAGATACCTGGTAAAAGGGGGAAATATATTGGTAGGTCTGCCCCAGAGATTAGGGGGGTCAGACCGTCTGAAACTTTCAAGGACATATTCGAGTCGAAAGGAATTTCATGGGAAATTGAAGCCACACCGGGTTAGAGCGAAGACGTGGCCGCGCATGAATATTAATCCGGAGGAAAATTACGGGGAAACTTCTGCAAAAAACCGTACCTGTGACTGAGGCAGGACAAGATTAATGTCCCAAGTTGAGAACACAAGCTGTTAATTATCTCTGAGAACGATTCGGGGGAATATATTGGGCAAACTAGGACTCTTTTAAGATTGAGGGGGAGAGACGGTCAGAATGAAGCTCAGAAAGTGCGAAGGACGGGCAGGCTCGTCCTGTAGCAATTGGACGCAGGAGAGGGGGATATAGTTACGGGAAAGAATATTAAAGGCTGGGGGACTGCACACGGAGCTGGTCTTCACTCAACCCCATGAGAAACAACACCTTGTGGACCGTTCGCTCCTTACGAGGGGCTAATATGTGCCGGATGGGTCGGAAGATTTGTTCAAACAAGAATGTTGATGTGAAAATGGTCCGATCTGAAAGGACGCATACGGGGGATTGGGGAAGTGGGATAAGGGAGAGAGAGCCATACTGGGCAGACATTCTCCATATTAAGGGCCTCGAACTGGGTCAAGTAAGAAGAAGGAAAAGGGAAAAGGAATAGGATAGACAGTAAACTATCATGTAAAAAACGAATACATCCGTATGGGGGGAGGAAAAGGAGGGGAAGCTCAACACTCTTTTTCCGAGGAGGCGGGATCAGCCGGCCAGGGGCGTGGAGGAAGGGGTCGCCCAAAACAGAAGAGGGGTTTGGGGGTAGTCATGATCGTCTCAAAAAGGGTATAACCGGAAGGCCGTTCGGAGAACTAGGGGGGCACACTCTTATCTAAAGACCTCGTCTTGAGCGAACTGGGAGGGGGGGGAGCGCAAGCAGGCGAGTCATTCACAAAAAACGTGCAGGGGGGAATGGCGGACATGGGAGCATTAGGCGAGGAGGAGGTGGAATTCTTGAATTTTAGACTCTCAGGAGAGAAGCAGATGAAGGCCGAGTCAGCGAACAAGAACATGGGATTCCTCGCGAATCCGAAGGGGAAGAAAAGGCAGAAAAATTCATCTTGGGTCCTGATGAAGAAGGAACGGAACTCGCTGGGGGGAGGAAGGAAGGAAAACTGCTATTCCGGACTAAGGAAGCGGAAGAGTCGTTTACGTGCCCCTGAAGCCCCACAGAAGGCGATGGTGAAATAAGGAGAGCAACGGGGGGGTATTCCCTTACAAGATACACCATGGAGGAAAGAGGGGACACAACAACAAAAAGGGGGGTTGTAGAGGTTGTTAATGGGGAAAGGGTGGACTCTGGTGAAGGGGGCAAACTTTTCTCTCTGGGTGGCAATTACGGGGCGAAATATGACTGAAAGGGGGCATGGGGATGAATTGGGGTAAAAAAACCGAGGGAAGCGATGGCAAGCACTTCCTCAATGTGATTCGGACCAAATTCCAACGGATTAAACGGAAAAGAATGAGGCTCCTCAAAATGCTCGTCATGAGGGGGGGAGAGCGTAGGGTTGATTCTTCGGCGCTATCTAGTAATGGAGGGGGGTAGAGGGAATCGGGAAGGGCGTGATTTACGTCTGATCATGCCTACGAATGCGACACAAAGAAAGGTCACCACTCTAAAAGTCAGTTTCCGATGGGGGGAGAAAAATGAAAAATTCCTATATCTGCAAATAGTGCGCCGAAGTATGGTACCACCGATCTTCACGGAGGGGTAAAGAAAGGGAAAGATGCATGGACGAGTGAAATGTAGATAAGAGATGAGTGGGGGAAACACACGGGGATGAATAAAAAGGAAGTAAAAGGGAAAATTTTCCTGGATCATTAATACAAAGAGATGGGAGGGGTTGGAACATGCAACGCAAAACCATCCAGTGGGAGGGGAGGGTCTCTCCTCGCACCAGCGTGTGAGGGCGGGGGAGGGGCTCCGGGGGGTTCGGAAACTGGGGTTTTGTTTTGAGATCAGGTCTGAGAGGAGGCGAATTCGGGAACTCATCAAATTTCAGATAAGAGCTTACTTTTCTCCGGGTCTTGGGGGGGAAAGGGAGCGGAAATTAGGAAGGATTCTGATCTCGAGCTAAAGAAAAAACACAATCCGAAGGCCATCGACAGGAGACGGAGATCTCAAGAAGGAAACCATAAAAGTCAGGGGGAAAGCACAGCAAACCCATGAAATCAAAAGAGAAACGAGTCCTGTCTAAAGGACACGGCAGGGCGCCTTGGCAAAAACGAGGGTCTAACAGGGGGGGATGATAAAGGAGTGCAAATTCTCCTATCACCAATGCGGGAGAAACAGGAAAGGTAAAATGCAAATATAATCAGGCAGGCTTATAAGTTAAGCGGAGAACAGTTGGGACCTTCTAATCTTGAACCGTCGTATTGTCCCGGAAAATCTGAGTACGCACTTGTTCTAACAAAAGGATAAATGAACCGCTTTATTAGGAAAAGGAGTGGGGTCAAATGGTTCTCATTTTTCCTGACTAAGGGCAGCAAAACTTTCCGGGAACCGAAAGGAGAAAAGGAAAACGGGTTGGTAAGGAGGGGGTTGTCGACTTGGGATAAGAGGAAACTGCGCAGAAAGAAGTAGATCGCTGACGCAGTATTGCCGAGCTTGGACGACATAGGAAGTGACAGGTGAGGAAGCGAAGATATCGGCTTGGGGGCGACAAAAAGCATGACTGGTCGGAATGTCGGACTGCGGTGGCAAAGAATGCAGTCCAAAGTGGACACCGTAAGTGTCTTTCATGAAGGGAGGGTCAGAGGGGAGGAGCCAACAGACCGTGACTGCGTTCCCGAACGAGAGGAGGGGAAATCCAGAAATAGAAAGGGGATCGGCTGCGGGTTGTCGAGAGCAACACAGACGGGGAGGATTTCTATTTCCGAGTCGTAGACGGACAATACCTCATAATCACGCTGCAGTATTAATCCCTGTGTCATTGTCGGAGGTCGAGTAAGAATCTTCAGGAAGAGATCTAATTATCTTTAGGTATTGGGGCTCTGTCAGATTGGGGCTGAACCGGTAAAGTTGTGCGTAATTGACCTTGAGGAGTAAAAAAAAGCAAGGGGAAGGAAGAGAGGGGCCGAAAACATGGAGGAGGCTTTTAAGAAGGAAGAGGGAAGGGCGCAAGCGTTATTGTGAACAGATCTAACGCGGGGGGGGGTGGATGAGACGCCTGTGAGAGGAACGCAACTGGCTAGACAGTGGACGTATCTGAATCTGGTGGCAAGGAGGAGATCGGCAAATCACCAGAGGAAAAAGTGGAAAGGCCCAGGAAGGGTCAAATTAAAGACCATTGGTGGTCTCTATAAAAAAAACAGGAGGAATCGGGTAGCCGTTGTATGAAAGATTAAGAAAGTTAAATAAAGACTGCTCGGGGGCAAATAGGATCCGCAAAACCGGGAAGGACGAGACTGATGAGGCCAAAGAGGGAGCGGAAAAAAGAGCCGCCACACTTATTGACAAGGAAAAGAGGAAGTCAAAACTGTTTTCGGGGGACAAGGAAACCCCGACTCAGAGGATGGGAGGATGAAAACACGGCAGAACTTTGGTTAGGAACAAACCTGATACCCTCCAAAAAACAGAGGCCCCCGAAGCCTTGGGTCTGGAGAATGGCTTTTGATGAAGGCCAAAGGGGGGGGGGGGACGGACAGAAGGCTGGAAGACAACCTTCAAGCAGTGTAAACAAAGGGAGGCTTCTTCTAGGAGGGAAAAAAGTCGGGGTGTGTGTTCAGCAGAAAACTGGAGATGGTGGCGTGTGGAGACGTTCTTTAAAAACACCACTAGGGAGGAAAGCATTACGAATGATTGCTGCTCAAACTCGTCCCTTACTTAGGTCGCGAGTAATTATCGTATAATATTGCACGGAGGGAGGGAAAAGTGGGATAAAAGTTCGAGGGAGAAAATACTTCTCCTTGGGCAGGGGAAGAAAGCAGTCACGCTAAGGATGCTACAAACATTGAGTGCAAAAATCGGGAAGAGGG
>Ga0179593_1639025_pt1 | contig 13904 bp, 13 predicted proteins | sample CZODoug2_1_08_16_FD_185931 | JGI IMG/M metagenome (GOLD analysis project Ga0179593, IMG submission 185931) | Vadose zone soil fungal communities from Angelo Coast Range Reserve, California, USA - CZODoug2_1_08_16fungal (PacBio error correction) | ecosystem: Environmental > Terrestrial > Soil >...
CCATGAAATGTTGGAATTTACTAGAGGTACACTCGTGTGTGGGACCGCATTCTAATCCTCGGTCAGCCTTTGTCCAACCACAGGTACCGCGTAAAATACGAGAAGGAGGGCGGTGTACCGCAAAGGTCAGTTCTATTTTTAAAGTTTGGGGGTATCACCGCTGGGGGAAACAGGATGCGCGCAACGGACATGGATCCTCCTTTTCCCGCCTAAAGTGCAAGGGGGGCCGTAAAAGGTCGGACAAACAGTGGAAATCAAAAACAAAAAAATTAAAAGTCTGGGTGCTGGGGTGTGATTGTGGGAAGCGGGCACGTATCTAGAAAACCCGGGGGGACTAAAGCGCGGCGACTAGCATAAATTGTGGGGCGGAAAACCAAACGAACACAGCCACACATGACCATGCAAAGGGGGTACCGCACAAGAGCGACGAGACGCCATTATGTGGGAGAGGGGTTCCACCGAAATTTATGAAAGGAATCGGGCTTGTGAAGGTGAAAGGAGGACCTGGCTGTGTCCAAGACTCGTCTGTGTCGACCTTCCTCAGAAGGGCGGTGCTGCAGTCGCGCCGTCATCGTCATGGGCCTGTAGATAAATTTGCGAGCCTATGGTCACAGATTCGGGACTAGGAAGCAAGCCTGAGAGACTCGTGAACGCAGCCGGCGAGGGGTAAGTTCTCACACCCACTTTCAACTTTGGGACCAATTACTCCACATGAAAAATGGTCGTCGCCGATTAAAAAGATGATCAACGCAGAGCGATCACACAATCCGAACATATGGGGGTCCGTAAATAGGGCACTAAGAAAGAGAAGGGCCTAGGATAACGCGGTTGAATGGGGGGGAGGTCACAGCAAAGCAGGTATGTGAACAGAGCGTTGATAGGTCGGGAGGGGATAGATACGAGGTGGGCCACGTAGTTGGGCGGAAGAAGATGTGAGCTCGAACAGCAAAATACAGCCGAATAGAAAGAGCAGAACGTGGAGGTCGATGGGGGGGTCGGTGGCCGCTGTGGAAACCGCTGGGGGAATCAGTTATTAAATAGCGCCCGAAACTACCAGCGTTTGAATTGAAATGGGCAGTACAAAAATTCGGGGGGGGAGAGCGTTCTATAACAACGGCGCACTGCCCTCTAATAAGAAAAATGGAAGACGAACAAAAGCGGGAACGATACAGTGCTCGGCAGATATGCACAGTATGCGAGATCTGGTTTGAATGGATTCAGATCGTTCTTATCAGCTGGTCTAAATCGGGAAAAGGTTAGAAATCACAATCTTGGCACATATGTCTTCGGAAGGGGGGGGAGAAAAAAACCACGAAGGCAGAAATGCCAGGGCGACAAAAACTCTCTCCGATGTGTCGATAAGTGTTATCTAACATAACTGAAAAACGCCCACTCCTATATGAATTCGCTCTATGGAAGAGGGAACACCACCTTCGGCATCCTGCGAACACAGACTATGCCGATCTGAGAAATCCCTTCAGCTTGGGTGGTTCTGAGAATATTGAATCCTCGCCTTGACAAAAGGGTTCTTGGGGGAAGGATTATTGGGGGGGGGGGCACTCTAATGTAAGTTGAGTAATTCGAATCTCGGGGGGAACTCGGGGGAAGTCCTAAAAGAGCGCCCAGCCCATCTTTTCAAAACCAGCGTTACAGAGGGGCTCAAGCTGGGAGGATAGATTTCCTGAGATGGGTTGTCGCCTACTAAACAAAATTCTTGGAAATCTGACCAATATTTCCAGGGAAACGGTGCCAGTGGGGGTCCTAAATTCGTTCCGACGGGGAAAATGATTTAGAAGTTCAAGTGGAGGACCGGGTCGCTGACAAAAGCACCTGGCGTTCAGGGACTAAATATTCTTTTCTGATCGCTCAGGCAGTTTTTCTAATTTAGGGTGGCACTGGAGACTCCTTGTGTCTAGGGGAGCGCCTGCCGATGCGTGCCGGGGAGGGCGGCGGCGAGTGTCGCGCGATGAACTGTAGGGAAAGAGGAAGATGGGAAGTAATCGTCCGGGAAACCCCGAGAGCCGCGAGAAAAAAAAATCAAGTCGTGTCAGGATGGAGGAGCCTCTGTACTGGGGGAGCTTTAAAACAGAACTCGCAGACAGAGCTTTCCAGCAGAGCGCTGAAGGTCGTGGAAGTCTTTCAAGACCGGGAAGACGGGGAAACTGTTCGAGGCGGGAAGTTCGCAAGCACGAACTTAAACCCGGGAGGGAAGAATCCCCCTCGGATTTTTAACGGGGGGGAAATCATCCTTTGCCTGAGAAAACGGATATGGGGGGTTCTCGGTGATTTAAAGGATTCAGTGGTGATGAAGGTTGCCGTGCCCCGCAAACGATCCACAGCAAGGCAAAAAGGTGGATGGCGCGCAGGAGATCATGGAAGGCTGGACCTTTATCATCCGCCAGTTAAAGTTCAAAGAAAAGGGTCATTCGGGGTGAATATCAAAGGTAGGCGGGGGGAGGCTAAGGAATAAAGTGCCGGTCCTATTTGGTGTGTCAGTTGTACAGGGAACCAACCACAGACTGGGTCGGGGACTCGGACATCTTGTAACTTGGGGACCTCGGTGGGGAAACCTCATCCTCTCCACTTTAAAGAAGGTGTTCGGGGGAAAGAACAGAAGGGTCTTGCACGCCGGATTGAGAGGGGTCCGGACTAAAAACAGACCTGATGAAAAACATCGAGGTGAGGTTCTTGGCCCTTGGGGAAAGGTTCTTAGGGGGCCAACGAAAGATGCGCCGACATCTGAGAAGAGGGAGATCGGGAGTCAGATTTGTTATCGGTCTTTCAAAAGCCAATTTGGCCAGATAGTATCATTCTGTGGGAGCCAGTAAGCAACGGGCTAGAGGGGAAACACTTCTAGCCATCAGATAGCGAAAAGTTACATGGGAATGGGAAGGGGGGGATTTGAGAGGGCGTTTCAAGGGTGAGGTCTCGGCCTTTCGCAAACAAAGGAGGGAAGCTGCAGGAAACGAACCGATTCACAAATCAGGGGCCTTACGGGAGGCTGCCCATGAAAAAAGGCGTGTTTGGGGGCGAGACAAGAGCGAATCGCGAGCTGTGTTGCAAACCATAAGGGTGGGAAGAGTCAGAAAAGTTCCTGCCATTACCAAGGTTCAAAAGAGAATACCGACAGAAAAAATTTTGAGCAGGGCATTCTCAGTCAGCTTAAGTTAGCTTAGGGGCATGGTCAAATAGGGGAAGGAAGCTTGGGGGCTAATCCGCCTAAGGAGGAGTTAAAGTAAACAGTTAGACGCTCTAACGGAATCAATTCCACCAAGGGGGAGTAGGGAGAAGGAGAAGAAGCGAAAAAATCAGGAGTTGAAGTTAAAAGAAAGAAAGTTAGGAGGTAAGGAAACCACTCGCATAAAAATTCGATTGGAAAGCACTCGGTCTGGAAAGAACATTGCGTGCCTGCGTGACTAGTGAATATGCGGGACAAGTAAGGAAGGATACTTAAGCCCACCAAAATTGCGAAACACCGGACCAAACCGCCGGCGAGAAAAAACGCAGGTGAAGTGCATAGAGATTCACAGATTGTGAATCGGTTCGTTGAGCTAAAAGGGGTCCCGGGGTCAACGAAGGAGGGAGAAAAAATTAAGATAAATCACGGAGTAAATGTAACGTTTCGCTAGAATTGGGAGGTATAAGTGTAATGGTCATCGATCAACCGAACTGTGGTGGGGGGGGGGGGGGTCGAATACTGTCGAGGACGAATGGGAGAGGGAGACCGGGGGGGACTTGGGGGAGCAGGGAAACAAGATAAGAATCAGAAGGGGAAGCGATGTCGATTGGAGGCTCCTATTTCGGCTGAATTCAAGCATGAACGCAAAAGGGGGAAGAAAGCGATGTTTTAGGTCTGACACGATGGACAAAGCAAGGGCGTTCAAGTCAAGACAGGAGTTGGGAGGGAATAGAAAACAAACGGGGGGGGTTGCACGTTTATAGAAAAAAAAGACGGAAGTGAAGGGGGATTCCCATATGTGGCGCCCGAGTGGCCGTGAATACCCACGAAGTTAGGCCAGTCAGTCGAATGTTCACTTCAGTCCGCTACCCTGGGCATACACCCTTGAAAAGATCAAATACTTTGAAAGCCGCAGCAGGGCAGAATGAGCGAATGATAGAGCCTCTCCAGCACTCGTGGAATGCGGGGGGTTAATCTCTTAAAAGGAACTGTAAAGACCCGAGCAACGGAAGATATCACGTCTCCCGAAAAGGACGTTCTAAAGCATCAGAGGGGGAGAGGGAGAGGGGAAGTTTTTCCTTCCTTCAAGCGGAAGATCTTTGAAATGGAAATTCTCCGGTGTTGAAAGAAGGCGAGCAATAGACACGATAAACTTGAGATTGACTTCGAAAGGCTCCTGAAATATACAGCATACAAGTCCGAGGCATTAAAAACGGTGGGGCGGGGGGGGCAAGTTCGCCTTAAAATAAGAAAAAAGTCCGCCTGTCCAGAAAGAAATTCTACGTAGGTTTAATCGCGTCAGAAGAAGGGTCCTGTGACGATACAGGAACGAAAAGCACGGGCCGCGACAACTTCACGACAGGACGCAAAGACTGACAAAAGCCCCGAAACGAAGAAGGCCGGCGAAGGAAAGAAGAGAGGGCTGCCTACCAGACATTCTGCGGAAGAACTTCCAAAAAACGGACAGCTGAGAGGGTGTGGGTGAGTTGGATAAAAGGGCAAAGTCCGCGATGGAAAGCAAAAGACACTGCTGAATGGCACAAGCGAGCAGCTCCTCCTTGGATGGGTCAATTGAAACAGAACAATTGGTCGCCGTACGAAAAGGAAATCGGTCTGCAGCGCTTCTGAACGTCATTCTTTAAGCACGGTCGCTTTGGTCCAGCTGGGGGGGGAATAAAAAGTGTCCGCGTCAGCCTTCTGAAAAAAAGGAAACACTCCTAATGGTTGCTGACAAGACTCTGAAAAAGCACGGTCAACCGGGGGGTAAGAAAAATTCTCAGAAACAAGGTGCCTGAAGAGAATAGGCCCAAAGAGAGGGGCTGCGCAGGAATCCTAAAAGGTTTGTGGTTATACGATGAGAGTAAGGGAGGTTCCGAGTGTTCGGGGAGACTCTGTTTCTTGTATCGCGACAATCCGCGAACTAGGGGGTTCTCTATGTCTCACAACTCAAGCCTTCAGGAAGTAGTCGGCTTTCCCAGACAGCGGGGGGTGGACCGCGTATAAAAAAGGGACGCTTGATTGCACAACCTAAAACAAGTGCAACTAACGTAAAAGGGCCTCGGGGGGCACGCCGAGTTACAGGGTGGGATTGGTGCCGAGCGAAGCGAAAAGGGTCGACGTGCGCAGCAACATAAAAACCACTGCCCAGATGAAAAGCACATCGCGTTTGGATGAGCGAGAATTCACACAGTCGAACATGAAGCGGAACGAGAAAAAAATCCCTAAAACATAAACATGTTGGGCGAGGGGAAGTCTAACCACCGCAAGCTTGGGACAAGACGGCTGAAAAACGAAAACTCCTCGCCTAATTCGGTAGATGGACATGAGCACCCTCAGCGGAGGGAACCGGTGAAGTTGGTGGAGTTAGGCACCATCTGGAAGGTGAAGACAAGCTCTCACCTAAAAAAGGGGGATCTTTATTACCGCAAACCAAAGGGCGGTATTGGTTTCGACACGTGTGTGGGCTCTTCAACAAGAAGTCAACCCGACGAACCGCACTCTTCTAAGGGGCCTCCGGCCGGGAGGGGAAGCGTGAGGAACAATTACAACGAACCTCAAGATCTACTTGCTTTGAAAAGGGGACGGGGGGGGGGGAGGATCGCCATAAGCCTCAAAAAAAATAAGGGGCCACGCCCTACTGGAGAAAAGAGGAATGGCTCTCCAACGCCTGAAGGTTTTTGAAAGAGACTCAACCAAAGAGTAAAATATATGGGGGGGAAAAAAAACCTTCAAACAGTTCTCCAAGCTAGGGAAGTCAGGAAGGGGTTCGGAACGCGGCAGGAGGAGTTTTCGTTGAAAAGGGGGATCCGGGCAAGATACGTGTTCAAGCCAATAGAGGGTCTTTAGGACTGTGTATTTGTAAGGGTACCAGTCGAAGTTCATAAGGCAGTAAGAAAGCGTCGACCTCCGGCGGGGGAAGGGGGTATTGGTTCAGAAAAAACCTTTCGTAACGCAAGACCCTGGGGGTTCACGTTAATATCAGAGGCCAAGGAGCATCGTCTTCCAGTTCAGAGGGGGAAGCCAACTGTCTCGAAAAATTCCAGATCGAAGGCCGTCAAGGGGGCTTTGCTTTTCGGCCCACTGTGATTCGCGAAAGGGACAAGCGCGATCCTGCGCCGAAGAGGAATGCAGAGCCATTCAGCGTCTACAATGGGGGGGCGTGCGTCCAGGAAAAGGGGGTCTTTCGCGGGGGGTTTAAGAGGCTCTATCAACGCGCGGTAGAGGTTAATTGGGAGGTGCGGGTGGGGCACTCGGGGATGACTGATCTCTCGTGGGTGGACTAGAGAGCGCAAATCGCCAGGTAGGAGGGTGCCAGTTCGAGGAGGGGCCAGGACGCGGTCAGGGGCATCGTAGAAGTTAGTCAGAGGGAGAATACGCGAGCAAGGGTCAGATCTCATTAGAACAAGAAATCACGAAGGGGGGGCTGATCGTAGCCAACGAAAGTGAGTTTCGGGTTTGGCTCTAACAGAACGCGAAGTGCCGACAGCTGGGATGAATTCGCTGCCGATGGAGCTGCCCCACAAATCTCATCCGAAAGCTCAGCACGAACATCGAGAATTTTGGGATGAGAATTGAGGGGAACAAATCTCTGACAAGTTTTCCGATGCGTGGGGGGGGGCGACACGCAAATATAGATTGGGTTTTCAGGAAAATCTGAAGGGGGAAACCTAGTGGATTCCGGACCGGGCCCACCTTCAAAGTTCCAGAACAGCTTAAAGGAGGACAGAAAGAAGAAAAGAGTCGAAAAGGAGATGGCCTGATCGGGGGGGTAAGGGTACTGCAAGGTTCTGGAAACAGGGAAAAAGTTCAAAAGGAATAGCCGGTGGGCAAGTCGAACAGAATGTAGCGAAAAAAACGGGATTTTGCATAGGGCGGAGAGGGTCAAGAGACAGCCTACTGAAACCTTGAATAACTCGTTCCGAACGAAAGAGAAAAGGAGCGGAAAGCAAATTTTCTGACAGGGTATGCCACGGCATACTCGGCCGAAACTGCCTGATTCTCTTTAGAGTGTAAGCGTCAGTGAGCACTGCTAACTTTGAGCGTAAAAAGCATTGACGTCCGCAGTAAATACACAGACCGGAAACCTGACATTCTCAAAAAGAAAAGGTCGTTGGTAATTTCCTTTCGAATTGGCCGAAGTGTCCGGATAATGAGCTATAAATAGTTCTCCGAACATCCATCAGGATGAAAAACAGCAGGCGTTCTCGGCGTGCAGTCTGAAAAGAGTCCTGAGCAATAAAGGTCAGAGGAAGTCCTTTGGCGGAAAAACGCCAACGGGGAGGGGACACCACCCTGGGCAATCGAACCTAGAAATTTATATCGTGAAACCCAAGATGAGGACCGAAGATTTGAGCATGCTATCCATCAGTGACGGAGGTTCTTGATACTTTGGGAAAAAAAGTGTACCGGGGAGGATTCCACGGACTCACCGTGGGTTGATTAGACGCGGTCATTCAGCTTCGGCCGGGAACCATCAGAGGTAAAATATGGAAGGTCTTCAAAAGTGGGAGATCAAAGGTGTAGAAAGGATTGCGAGGACGCTGCCGTAAGAATTTGGGGGGGGTTTGTCCAGGGAACGTTGGCCTCCGAAAGTTGAGAGGAGGGGGAGAGGAGGGCAGGGGGGAGCAGAGGGAGGTTGTGGGGTAGTAACGAGAGTGAGGTGAACGAGGGGAGGGGTAGAAGAAGCGAGCAGTGGGGAGAGGTCGGTGAGGTCGGGGTTAGGAAAGGGGGGTGGTGTAGGTCGTGTGGGCGGGCCCCGATGGACTTAGGACAGCTTGAATTGCCTCTTGTCACAAGAATGCAAGAAAAAGGTTGGGGTGGTGTCAAAAGAAAATAGTCTTGACTTGCACCCGAAAGATTGGCTAAAAGTGTCTTGAATAGAAAACTAGAAGTGGGGACAAATCCATTTCTTCAGAAAGAAAACTTTGAGCAGGTCTGTGATGGCAGGCCATGAGGAGAACCCGGGTGAAAAAACTCAGTAACATCGCTCACGTCCTTGGAAAGTTGGGGGTCCATTCTCCCAAGAAAAAGGTAGGCGGAGGAGATGTGGGGTCAATTATTGCGAGCAGGTTGTTCAAATCAATAAGGAACTCCATAGGGGGAGAGGGAGTTACATTGAATGTTCTTGGGGTGAACAAAGTGGTAGCGGGGGTCGGGGGACTGAGAACGGATCCGTGGCTTCAGAAAAAGAAGAACCACGATTCAGTAAACTAGGTGAAGGAGCTTACTTCCCCTGAGGGTTTTTTCGGGGCAAGAGGCGGCAAGGGGAGGGGGGGGAGAAAAATTTGGTCCGAAATTCCTTTGCAGCAAGCACCACGCAATAAAAAGCAGACACTGGTCAAGCAGAAAATGGAAACCAGTTCCAAGTATGGGAGCAATTTTCCAACTGTCTGCACATGGGGGGGGGAGGAACAATAAGGTTAGGGAGGAACGGAAACTCCGCGTCGGAAGAAAAGGAATATCTCAAAAAGAGGACTGGGGAAAAGAGGAGTAAGCAATCAAGTGAGTTGAAGTTAAAAAGACTCTTCAAGAAAAACATCGGGTGAGTATTTTACATGCCAAAGCAACATACGTCTGTCACGGAAATAGGAGGGAGGGCTTGCACTAGGCGGAGGTATTGAGAAATGGTGGTTACCAGTTTAATTGCAACAGGGAATAAGACCCTACAAAGGTTGACGGGAAGAGAACCAGCTCTCAGCCTCCATAGAAACGCAGAAAGGGGGTCCAGTAAGTGAAGGGGAGGGAATCTTTTTGAGGCGAGCTTCATGGGGGGATAAATGTGTCTAATCAACCCGCTGAGGATAAGCGAAAAGTGAATTCAAGCGCACACTCCAAGGACGTTAAGGGTCAAGGCAGATAAAATTAATAAATGAGGTGGAATCCGAAGAGTGACGGAATACTGCCTCTAAACAGAGGAGGGACGCGTGCTGGATGGCATTAAAAGCACATAGCGCGATCAAGGAAATGTGAAGGCATTGTTGGGGAAAAAACTGTCGTAATGCGTGCTGAATGCAAGAACATTGAACTCAAGTGATAGTTGAAGAGGGTGCCACAAGAAGGAAGGAGGGACGAATGACACTTAGAAAAAAACGTCCGAAAAAGACCTTCGTAGGCGACCCAAACCTTGTTGGGAGGTATGCGCATTACAAAGGAAAAGGGGGGAAAAGACTTTTCCAGAACTAGGGAAGGGCTGTTAAAGGAAAACTTACCCACTACAAAAGCTTCAACTTCAGGGTCGCAGACAGGGGACCAAAATCCGCTACCGGTTGCGTGAACCCCGTGAAGAACCAAATTCTGCTCTGTCTGATAGTGAAGATTAACCAAGACAAACACCGGGGGGAACCGCTGCTAAGATCGGGGGCATCGGGAAAAGCCGAGACAGAAAAAAGCAAGGTGCTCTCCTAAAAAAATCGACCGGGTCTAATTTGCAAAGGAAAGAATCCTGGGGAGATGAAAGCCTTGGTTTGGAACTTAAAGCGCCAAGAAGAAGTGAAAAATGGGAAAAGGGATGGAAGGGCCCTAAAAAAACGCAGCTCGGGAGAAGGGACAAATTTGCTATTGGCGAGGCCAAGGGTCGGGCGCTTACAGCTCTAGCGTCTGAAAAGGAAAACGATCCAGGGGGGACAATTCTAAACAGGTTTTTCTTGGGCAGGATGACTGGGGACCTTTGATCGGGTAAAAAGTACGTCGACCACTCGCATGACAGAAAAGGTTCGCGCGCCGAAAGAGAAGGCGGAACCCGCCGAACGCGAAGATCGGGGGCGGGACTACAAGAGAGACCAGTTCCCCGCGCCATCTATAAACTGCGCGAAAATAAAGATGCTTTCTAACGCTGATCCGGGACTTAGGGGGATAGGAGAAAGAGAACGGATCGCTTGAAAAAAATAAAGGGGGACGCTACATGGAAACACCGAGTCAGCTCCGAGTTTGGAACAGGGGGTCCAGAAAAATTTTTCGGGAGTCAAGATAAAGAAACATTGTTCGCGGCGCTAGAGCAAACAAAAAGAGGAGCTGTTATGGGGCACATGGGAGCAATGAAACTCCACTGGTCCTCGGACAATTAAGACCTCGAAATCAATAGCGAAAACATTCAAGCGGCCAACACGGGAAGGGGGAAAGGGACAAAAAGAAATTCTCATCCCCAACGGAAGGCGAGAAAAAATTCGTGGCGTCCGCTTGAGGCCAAAGAAAGACGCTGGGTGGGCAGCGGAACAGAGAAAGAGTAAAAAATTCGTGGGGAGACGTTCGCGGGTGTGTATGCCCCAAATCTAGGGGAAAAAGTGAGAAGAGTTGGCGCGACCCCGGCCAAGATGATGGTCGCGGATTTCCGCCGAAAACGCGATCAAATGTGGCATCTGGGCGCTTGTGCGACGACCAGACGAAAGGGCCACTGCCCCCATCCAAATCTCCTGCGGGCACCACTAAAAGACACTGGAAGGTTGGCGACCGTCTGGAAGGCTCAAGGAGAAATTGTAGATGAAACATCCTGAACTGAAATTAAGGGGGTCCCTATCACAACTCTTGGGGGGATTTAATTCACCAACAGCAAAAGACCATTAGCGCCTGAGCAAAAAATTTTCGCAAAAGGTTGAGGGGCGGCAGGTCTACCAACGAGCTTATCATGAGCCATAGAAGACTCGACCGTCGTCAGTGGGAAAGAACCAGCAGTGCCGGCAGAGTATTGTGAAGTCGAGCACGCAAAAGACTGAAAGGGAAGAGAGCAAGAGTCGATAGGGGAGACGCAGGGCCCATTCTGGGGCCAGGTGTTTGTGTTGACCGCGTAACGGGAAAAAAGGCACTTCCCGCACAGAGCTGCTCAGACTTCGATGACCTGCCGCTCCAAAGGAACGCGCCGGAGGAACATTGACACAATAAAACGCTCTAAAAAGTGGACACGCGGATGCCTCACGATAACCTCTCAAATAACTCTTGCCAAAAAGGGGAGGAGGGGATTTACCGGCTCAAACTCAGGGCTCGAAAGAAAACAACACAACGAAAGGGGGGGAAGAGGAGAAAGTTAAAAACTGTTAGTCGGGGAGAAGCCGGCTCCATCAATATTTGGGGCGAAAAAGGAAGTTCTGGGAAAAAAAAGGGTTGGATTTTATGTGATAGGTGAGCAATGCGGAGACGGGGAAAAAAATTAAAGAGGGTTATTGTGTGGGTTGTTTTGGGGTGATGAGGGGGGTGGGGGGGGGGGGGTTTTGTGGGTTGGGGGGGGGGGGGGGGGGTGTGCTTGTAAATGTTAAAAAACGCTCTCAGCCCGTCAGGAGTAAAACATGGGAATTCTAATACTTTGGCTACCGGGTGGTGTTATTTGTAAAACAGACACAAGGAGTACATCCAGCCTTTTCTCTTAAAGGGATAAATTCTACCATCGGAAGTCTTATCATCTTTCAAGTCAGGGGGGGCGGACGATACATAGTCCATAGAAAAAGCTAGGGATTCCTAAGCTTGCGGTGTCTATTGGAGGCCCACTTCTCTATCAATTAAAAAAAAGGGGGACTTAATCGCGATACGAATTAAAGCGTTGGGAAAAATCGGCCCTTCTGTCAGACATTTTGTTGAGGAGCAGGAACCATTTTCTTTTCCGGGCAGGGGGGGGTAAGGAACACAGAAGGGAAGGGGGAAAAGCGTGGGAATGGATCGAATTCATTTCGGGGGATTGAATCAAGGGGGAAAAAAAGAAATGGGGGGGCTCTCTTGGGGAGGAAACGGTCAGATAGTCAAGGAGCACATGTTGTCTCTTCACATTTAAGCGGGAAAGAAGATGGCCTGTGTCAATTGCTTCTTATGACAAAGCTCAATACTGGACAGAAGGAAAGGACGGATTCTCAAGTATTTAAATCCCGCTACTCTTGGGGAAGCGCTCCAACTCGAAGGTTGGTGATTGTTGGGCGGCGAAGGAGGTCACGCCAACGCAGGTATGGGGGGATTCTATCAGGGCCAGGCCACCCAGATTTATGAAACATCCAATCGAAGATGCCGTCTTTCCCGGCGTTGAGGGTGATTCTTGGGGGGTAAAACAGGGGGGTGGGGGGGGCAGGAAGGTTCTGTCCTTACTTGGGCGGACAAAAATATGGGGGTTTAGCAGGTTAGCATATGTGAAAACTTAAAACCTTGTGAGTGGAGGCAAAAAAGCAAGCGTCCAGGAACAGGCCTAGGAGGGGGGAAAGAAAAAAAAAAGCTTAGATGGGCCAGGTTTTCTCCTAAAAAAATTTTCTGAAAAGGAGGAAAAAAAAAGGAAAAAAACGACGGGTTGGGTGTCCTGAAATTCGCTACAAAAAAAAGGGCAAAAGCGATTTTGCAAGGGGAAGTGGCGTCGCGGAAAGCAGCACAAAAACAGGGGTCCGAACGAAGAGAAGTCATTGCAGTTGAGGGGCGAGGGAGGGGGAAGGGACGATCCGTGTGCCGCCTCTTCAGTGGGAGCGTGTCGGTCGAGTCGGTGACTCTCGCGCTGGGCAGGAAGGGTCTACGGTGGCAGATGTAAAAAAGAAACCAGCTCGAAAAGGGAAGCGAGAAAAACGAAAATCGTTTAGTGCCTGGATCAGCGACGGGGAGTGCCCGAAAGATTGCGAAAGCCGCATAAGGGAGGGGGTCCAGCAGGGAGGGAGGAGGGCGTTAGGTTTTCACGCAAGTAGTGAACGTTTGTAAGGTAAGGTAACTCAAAGCCGACGGGGGGGGAACATTCACCAAAGGGAAAAAACCTCGGCGTGTATCGGTGGAAGTCAGGAGAAGGGACTTGACGCCTCGGCAGATTGACTTAGGGGGCGGATGCTGGGGGTTGTACGCGGGTCTGGAGTTACCGGGGGAGATTCCAGCACGGAAAGTGGTTGGGGGTCGCGGCAAGGGTCAGGCAGGGAATCATCACGAGTAATAAAAAGATAAGCAAATGGGGGGTTTCTCATCGGAGTGCTAGTCGAAGGGGGAAAAGCGAAAGGGGGAATTTTGTGGGAACGGGGACAAAATCGGGCTTGACTTGGGGGGGAGGGACTCTGGACATGGCACTTGCCGGGGAGGGGTCCCCGCATAAAACGGCAACAATTTGGTTCACATGAGAAGAAGCGGGAGGGAGCAAAAAGCCGGATGGCTAAGTGTCGCGGTGAGATCAAAGTGAAAAAAATCGCTTGCTGGAGGGAAAAATATAAATTGCGTAGGGGGGGGGGCCCCATGGGGTCCGGGAGCAATCGGCATCGAAAAGACAACAGCTCGAATCGCTCAAAATTTCAATGGAGAGGGTTAGAATGTGTAGTTGACATGCCACAGGATAGAAAAACATCTGTGGATGCCAGTATGTGGGGGGCAGGTGATAGAGGAAGTCCACAGTTAAGAAAAAAACTAAGGTTTATAAGCGTAAAAGAATTTAATGGAGGGAGGGAAGGGCGAATTCCGGGAGCGGGAATCAGAAAACAGCGCTGAGCAGGGAACCTCTGAGCCTAAAAAGAAGAACCGTTCATTACAAAAGTTGACGTTAACGCTTACGGCCGAATGAGGGTGTTTGGAGGGGAGCAAAGGGGGAAGAAGGGGTCAAAAGGGAACACGGGTGGGTAGGGGGGATCCAGTATAATTATGTTATTACAAGGGTAAAACCCACCACTATCGACCGGAAGGGAAAGATCGTGCAAGCAGGCCGCTCTGACTTACTGTGGTTAGCTTGAAGGCTGGTATCAAATTCTGCAAGAAGGTGGTCTGTCAGGGAGCAGGAAATTCAATTGGAAGCTCTGACCGG
>Ga0179593_1332061_pt1 | contig 13903 bp, 23 predicted proteins | sample CZODoug2_1_08_16_FD_185931 | JGI IMG/M metagenome (GOLD analysis project Ga0179593, IMG submission 185931) | Vadose zone soil fungal communities from Angelo Coast Range Reserve, California, USA - CZODoug2_1_08_16fungal (PacBio error correction) | ecosystem: Environmental > Terrestrial > Soil >...
GGCACGCCTAACGCGTGGTGGGTCGGAAAGGGGGGGGGAGGGGGGGGAGAAGGCGATGGAGAGCCCTGTTCGGAAACAGCCAGCAAAATCACGCCTGAGAAGCAGAGCCTGAAAAAAAAAGTTAAGTCCCCATGACGGGGAATCCGGGGGAACGGAAAAGGGTGTGGGAAGAAGCGAGAAAATGCACCGTGATTTAGAGTTTCTTCAATCGGAAGGGTGAATGGCACGAGCAAACATTCCAGAAAGGGGAGGGGAGAGCGCCAATCAGGAGGAAAGGACATTGCCCAGTTGGATTCAGTTTCACCAATGGGAAGGCCTCACGCAGTTTTTGATGATGTGGAGTCAAACATGAAGAAAAAAACCTCTTTATACATACCCGAGGGGGGTGGACGGAACGAGGCAGGGAGCAAAGACGGGGCGAAAAAGGGCTGACGGATAATAAAGACACCAAGAAGTACAAAGAAGGGGAAGGACACAACCATGAGAACAAACATTCTCTCTTACCCCTCAAAAATCACACGAAGAAGGGACGCAGGACAACGCTCGACTGCAGCTTGCTCATAAAGAGAAAAAGGAGCAGGTTCCTAGCGGGTGGCGAGAGCGGTCACGGAAAAGAAGAAAAAGGCACAAGAACCGTTCGTTGGGTCTCGCAAAAAATTTAGAAGCGAGTCACGTGGGAATATGCTCAGAAAGGGAGGAAGGGGGGGAAGAGGCCTCAGTGGGGAGATCGGTACGCCAAATAAAACGACGGCCTCAGGGTGTGGGGCTGCCTGTAAACAATGGGTAGGGACTGACCTACCGATGAGGGGAGACGGAGCCGAAGAAGACGGATGAACGTGGGGTCACCTATGGAAGTGACGAAATACAGAAGAACCTCGAGGTTTCCCGGAAAATTCAAGTTTGAAGGAGAACGAAAGCGTGGGATGGGACTTGCCGAGAATCATACGGAAAAAAGCCTGCTAATGGCGAGGGTCCATAGGCGCCAAGCAAAAACCCTTGTTTAAGTGAACAGGGGGAGAAAAGAACAAGGAGGTGCTGAAAGCAATTCTGGGGGGGGGCGCGCTGTCTCTGAAGGGGAGTGCATTAAAAAGTACGACTATGAAAACGCAACTCTGTGGTAGAAGACGGTGGAGAAGGGGGGAGGGGCCAAAAGAGGGACTGGGAAGGTTGAAAAAAGTGGATGCAACAGGGAAACTACTGCTTCAGCAATCAACAATAAGGAGTAAGCCAGCTAATGGGTCCGCATGGAGGGGACAGACCAAGGGAAAGGTAGGGGGGACGGGGGAGGGAAAAAGGCTATGAGAAATTTTTGACCAATTCGAATCATGGTGGAGGGATCCCTAGAGAAAGATTATCGAGGGGCTCATACGGACAGCAGTGAGAAAGAGGGAGACCAAAAGGGAAGAATATTTGGAGATACGAAGAGGGAAAAATGTGTGGAGAATTGAGGCAGTGAACTAATCCTTGCACGAGAGAAAGCAAGAGCGGAAGCAAGCCCACTACAGGGGGGCCCCAGGGAGGGAGGGAAAGGGGACATTCACAGAAAAAGAGAAGGCCATCGTGGCCGCGAAAAAGCATGGAGGAAAAGCAAGCCCTCAAACCAGTATCCGGGGGAATTCAAAAGGAGTATGACAACCGATCAACAACGTGTGCACGCTCCCTGTAACGCTCAATCAACGGAAACAAAAAGCAAGAGGAGAGGGTGAAGAAGAAAGAAGTGAGGAAAACAACCAAAAAACACCGACGCATACAGAAATACCTTAGAACGCCGCCATGGGAAGGGGACGGAGGGAGAAGCACCGGCCATCAACCGAGATAAACGAGTCTATTGTGCCCCGGGAAGCAAACTACGACGAAGAACCGGAAAAGAGGGGGGGGGACTAAAGGAAAGGAGGAAAGTAGGGCTCTGACAAGCGGCAACCGTGGGGGACTCAAGGGAACCCGAAGGACTGCTCTGGGGAGGAAAGTCGAGTGAGAGGGGGGGGAAGGCCGGGGGGGGAGTAAGAGCAGGCTGTGAGGGGACTAGCGAACGAGAGTCGCAACTCTCGTTACACCAGAGAGAGGTCAACAGCTGGAAAGAGGGGGGAACGTAAACCCGCGAACTCCCACTCCACCGGGAACCGCGGGACCCCCCCAATACAAGCCGTCAAGAATCTGGAGTCACCATGGACGAAGAAAGCCGTTCCCAAAAACTTTGCCGCGCCGGACTTCCAGCATGAGAGAGGGGAGGGAAAGAAGGAGGGAGAAGGGAAAACGAGACACGGGGCTAAAAACCTCAAAGAGAAGGTTAAAACGAGGTCGAACGGCATGAGGTCCAGGGGAAAGACATGGTACCGAACCGGGAAAGACCGCTGGGCCCCGGGGAAATGAAGGAAAGAAGCAAGACTAGAATGGGAAAGAGGACTCGCCGGTTGCCAAAAGGGACGACCACCGCGTCAAAAATCAGCAGTCAAAAGAGTCAGAATCGAGTAGACTGTGACGTAGGGCACGTCTTACTGGATCAAAACAAACTGATTCGGCACGAAGGAGGGGACCCCTCGGGAGGAAGGAAGGATCCGAGAAAAAAAGGATGGGAGGAAAGAGAAGAGGGGGGATCTAAACGCACGGGGGCCGCAATGACGGAGAGGAGGCCAGGAAAGAAGACGCAAAAAGAAAACCCGACAAAAAAAAGCGCGGAGGAAAAACCAGAGGAGATGAGGGACGCGGTGGGGGAACGAAAAAAATAGCGGGGTCTTTGGGCTTCCTGGGATGATTATGGAACGGGCAAAAAGGAGGGACGGGGGGGAGGTAAAACCGGAAAACGGGTGTCAAGAAGGGTAACCTTGGAAGAACCGGGACTCAGGCTAAGTAAAAAACTTGGTCTCGCTATCTCGGCAATCTCAGAAAGAAGGCCGCCATCAAATGCGGCGTACCCCAATTTAACGAAAGGCGCGATTGGAGATGGGGCTTCGGCTCGACAGGGCCGAAAAAAAACGTAGCTTGATTTTGTGGGAAAGGCAAAAGGGTAAATCGGAATGAAGGGAGTGAAGCGGGGACTGCAAGGGAAGGCATGCAACTAATAGATGTAGATGGTGGGGTATGAGAGTTCAGAACGCTCCAAAAGGTCACCCTATCAGAGAAAAGTCCGAGCAAGAGAGGGGTAAGACCCCAACCCCGCACATACCACTCTACTCGCCACTTAAGTCTGCCACAAAAAAATTCAAAACAACGTCTTCGAAGGTAGAACAGAGAGGAGCCGGGAGGGCGGAGAGGAGGAAGGGAGAGAACGAAAACTCAAAAAAAAGGTCAGAGTTGGGTTCTGACGTAGTTAAGAAATGGGGGTGGCAAGGAGGAACTGGGGGGGGAACGACAAGAGCACGGATGTTATAGCGGTGAATTTCAGGGCTACGTAACGGGGAAGGAAATTGTCTGTGCTTGAAAGGAGGGGGGGGCGGTTTTACAAAAAGGTTTGGGGGGGGGTTAATTCTGGATCGCTGGGGGGAAACTCGGAAGGAAGTCAAGTGAGTCGCGTGCGAAATTGAGGGAGGGGTGGGAAAGGGGGGGGAGGGCGGGATAAAATCCCCAACGTTAAGTATAAAATGTCTTGTGAGGGGTGAAGAAAGGGGTGAAAAAAAATGGCCACATGAAAGGATGACGGTGGAGCTAATCTCCACGAAGGGGGACCTTATGTATGGGCGTGGAATTGGGGATCATAAGAACTCGGGAGGGGGAGGGAAAGCAGGGAACAAAAGGTAGGAGGAAAAAAGAAAAGGAATAGCAATCAAGAAACGGTTTGGGGGGTAGTCGGCCCAGCCAAATATATCCAAAAAAAGTGAGATATCAGGACTGAGGATGGGAAGGAGGAAAGAAAGTTTCGGATTTCATTAGGGGGGGGCGCGCACTCAGGACCGGGCAAACTCGTGAGGGAAGTAGTCGTTGAAAAGAAAGTTCATCCCTTGGGGTCGTCCAGAAGGAGGAGGGCGAAGCAGGGGATCGAAAAGAGAGGAGGGGTGAAAGGGAGGGGGGGGACCAAGGGATATCAGTCAGATGCGAAGGAAATGTTGCAGTTGAAATTTGGTCAAAGCGATTGAACTTTTGTGGGGGCCCTAAACGCCGGGGGAGAAAAAGGGCCGGGACCCAGAGAAAGGGGGTCTACAGGTCACGTTCACAGCGAATCTCAAGGCAGAAACAGAAAAAGCTGGTTCGCGGGGGCACCCAGAAGGGGAAGAAAATGCTTGGAAGAAAACCAAAGCTGGAGAGAAGAGTAACAAAGGGATTTTCGAATAATAACGAAGGACAAAGGAGGAATACCTATGAAACATCCACGACTTGGGGAATCAAACTAAAAGGAGAGCAAAGGGAGACGGAAAGGAATTACTGAAGGGGAAGTAATGGTGAAATTTTTAAATTCTGAGGAGAAATGCACGAAGGCAAGGTGTGGTCCGGAGGAAGTATCGAAAGGGGGGGGAAGGTAAAAGAAAACACAAGGACCAGGTATTTGCCATCCCACTTTCGGCCCCAAGCGGGTCGCGCCGAAGCAATACTGAAAAGAGAAAGAAAGGGGAAAGGGGAGAAATGCGTCAAAACACTCAAGTGAAGAAGTGAGGTCGAACTCCGACCGAGAAGGCCAAAAGACAAAAAATGAGAATCTGCGGGAAAGGGAAGGGGGTAGAAAAGCTGGGAAAAGGGACGGCTTAAGCTGGTTGTTGGGGACTTGGGAGCTACGAGGAGATTGGTAGGTCAGGCGTCCCTAGGGAAGGGCGGTCCAAACCGAAGGGAGAGGGTACTCCTCCGGAAGTCGAATCGAGGATTACTACTCAAAGAAAACCAACGGGGGATGAAAGGCCCAAATAGGCTGACCGTAACATCCAGCAAAGTATAACAAAAATTGAGAGGGGGGGGGAGAAAACAGTGGTCCAAATGAATTGTTCAAATTGGGCAGAGAAACGTATCTGGATTGTGGAGACCCAAGAACATAACAGGAGAAGGATCGGGACAGGAGACCGCGGAAGGGTAGCGAAGTAGAAAAGAGAAAAAAATTTGGAAGGTATGAAGCATGAATGAACAACCTCAACTTAATGAAAACCACGATCCGTGGTCGATTAGTTCGGCTGAGGAAAGGGGGCAGGGGAAGGGCCCTCCGGGGCTAAAGTCAATTGTCCGCCCGATCGGTCGGTTAAGACCAGGTAGCGAAAAAAAAAGCTGCCTGGAAAGATAGGGGGAGAAAAAAAACCTCACACCACGACCGAAAAGGGTTCTATGAGAAAAAAGGAAAAGTGGTGCATAAAGACTCCACACACACACCTGGGGAGGAAAATATAGTAATGAACAGCTAGAAAAGGCGTGGTTCGTACCGGGGTAGTGATCAGAAAAAATTGTGAAACGTACCAGGGGAGGAAAGAAAGACCCAAAAGAAGAGGAACGGACGAGGAGAGCCTGCCCCCAAGCAAACTAGTCAGAAAAAAGCGGACGGTCAGGGTCAGCGTTGTTGTGGAAGAGAGGAAGAAAAGGGAAATTCGGGAAGGAGAAGATCTGGAGGCTTCAACTGAGGGAACGATAAAAGCAGTTCTTGTTGGTCGGAAGCGGCAAAAGGGGTGGGAGGAAGTGGGGGAAAAGGGGGGAAAAAATGAAGGTGTGAGAAAGGAGCCTTTAGGATGACACGTGGGAAAAGGAAGGGTCGAGAGGGACGGGGGCGTGACACGCCCTGTGGGTTGAAAAAAAAACGGACGCGTCGGGTGAGAGAGGAGGCGGACAAAGGAAAAGAAGCACAGGGGCCTTCCCAACGCCCAAGGGAACCAACAGTGAAGAAGTACAGAAAATCAAACAAAGAAAAGAACCGCATGGTCCAACGCCTTCTCGAGGTTTACAAGAAGCTAAAATTCTCCTATATAGGGGGGCGAGGGGTGGGTCGGAAAAAAAAGACGGCAAAAGAAAGAACAAGTGATGGGGGGGGGGATATCTCTCGATCAAGTCTTGAATGTCAGGCAGGAGAAGCTAGAACAATCAGGGGGAGGGAAAAAGCGTGGAGGAGAAAACTCAAAAGACCGAAAGAGGTTTTCACGCGTACCGTGTCGCAGTGCGAAAAGCAACGAAATGAACCCATGCCTGAAGATGGGAAAAAGTAATGCAAGCGACCCGCGTGGCATAAGGTAAAAAACAATGCTTACAAGAGACGGAAAAGGGAAACGTTGGAAAGAAAGGAAGACGTAACGCCATCGGAAAAAAAGAAGAGTCCTAGACGGGTAAAGGAACAAAATTTGTAGATGCACATGTGAAGCAAATCCAGAGTTTTTGGGGCGGGGGGGGGGGGGGGGGGAACAAACCTGTCATGACGGCCATGTAGGAGTGAGAAAGACCGCCTGGAGGGGGAAGAGCTATTTCGTACAGTAGGATCATCGATGGGGTTCCTAACCCCGCGAAACACCCCCTACGGCACACAAACACCCCCCGCTGAGCCCGACAATAGTCGAGGGTGCAGTCGGGCTAAAAAAAAAGGAAGTAACAGGGTAGGATACTGGCTCAGTCACCCGCCAAACCACGCTATGAAGAAAAAGAAAAATCGACGCAACAAAAGGGAACGTGAGGACGAGTACGCAGAGATTCTATCGCTCAAGGGGGCCACGGCGAGAAAAAAGGGGATTAGAGAAAAAAGGCCGGAATAAATGACTCTTTTTCAATCACCATACTTAAGTAATAGACAAACAGCGGAGGGGGGGGATAGACGAAGCGAAGGGGGGGAAAAAAGGGAAGGGAGGAGTAAGCCAAAAAAGGTCACATCAAACCCCGAGCAACCGGAAAGCATACTCCTGCACACGTTTTTAGGAGGCAAGCAGGGAATGATGGCACGGAAGAGGAACGCAAGCCCAGAAAAAAAGGAGACCGATAATAACACGGGGACTATCAAAAAACGAACAACTATCAATTCACAAAGACGACTTCACGAAGCAAGAAGGACACACGTCAGGAGGAGAGGGGAATACAACTGGAAGTTACCCACCATTGCGCTCAGAACTATGTTCCTTCACAGGGAACGCAAGAGGTCCTGTACAGTCCCTCAAAAAGGAAAAGAACAAGAAGTGACTACGGGAGGGAGACGTGGAGGAGGTCAAAACAGGTCCACTCAATCAAAACTAACCACAGCGGTTAAGACTGGACCAAAAAGAAAGAAAGGTCAAACTAAAAAAAGCGAAGAAGCAGAGGTATACTAGGGGTGGGGAACTGAAACCAGGAAAAAAACGGGAACTTGGCCAACGGTTGCGTGGCCGCCACTTGGGAGGGACAAGGTATGTTGCAGTGTGGTCTCTACCGCAAAAAACTGAGCGGACTCGACCGGGCCTCAGAAGGGGGAGGGGGAGAGAACCTCGCTCAACTTTCTACAAACACAACTTTAATTACTCCCCGGACCCAAGAGAAGAGGCCTCTCCAACCAAATACAGCCGTCCGAGGAGGGGAGACCAACATGAAAGGAAGAGAAACGAGACAAAGATGCGAAAAGACTGGCTCCTTCACCCTCCCCCCAAGAGTGAGATTGCTGAAGGGATGAAGCGAAAAAAGTTCGACGCCCTCAAGCGAGGAAAGGGAGCGGCAGGGGAAAGGGAAATGGAGAAACCGGAAAAGGGAGCATGGGGGAACCGTCAAACCGTTGGTGGCAACTTTGTCCATTGAAGGAATCAAGCGAAGAGCAAATAAAACGCTCCGGTGCAAAAAACGTCAAACAAAGAAAAGAGAAAAAAGGGAGATGAGTGAAGAAGAGCAGGGGGCTGTTGCGAAAGGCGTGCAGCGGCGCACTATCTGCTTGAGGCCACTGAAAGAAATAAAAAAACTAGACACTCTGACAATCGGTTGCGAGGGTAGAAAGGAAAGATGGCAAAAAAGAGAGGAAAGAGGGAGAAGGAAGAAAGTGGAGGACTCTGAAAAAGAGGGGGAGGGGACAAGAGGTCGTGGGATCAAAGCCAGTCATCACGAATCGTCTACCTTCTCACCTGAAGGGCAAAATAATGCGTCTCATTAAAGCAGAGAGCGATGGGGGTGTGTACCGGCCAGAAAACCAGCCGGACGGAGGTAGTCATGGCCGTGGACTTAAGGAGGAGTCTTGAGGCACTGCACGGCATCTTGACCCTGGGGTCAGTGAAACGAGGCCCGTGGGGAGACGATGTGGAAAAGAAAGGACTAGCAGTGATTTCGGGAAAAAAGGGTAGATGGGCTCAAACCAGCAGCATCATCTAATTCCGCACAGCCGTTCTTGAACCAATGCGGTCGGCCAAGGAAATTCGCTCTTGGTAAGGCTACGGCTCAAAGGGTCACTCAAGACAGGAAAAGAGGGAGGGGGGGTGGGGGGGGGGCGGGGTGTAGCTCGGGTCCCTGGGAGTCAATGGAAAGGCCGGAGAGAGGGAAACGATAAAAAGGGGGGAAAGGATGGGTTGTACGAAAGGAGGTTTGACTGAAGCGGTCTATTCCTGAGACGAAATAAGGGTGCCACGCAACGCAATACAGTGAGAGAGGGAAAAAGCCGACTCAGTCGGCCAAAGAGACGGCAATTAACCGTCAAGTCCGGTTTTCATCAACCAAAGAGGGGGCGGGAGGAGGAGGGGCAGGGAGGGAGAGAAAAAGGCCCCCATCAGAAGATTTCGTCGGGTTTTCCACTGGCAGCTCTGAAGGGATGAAATGAAGGGGAGAAGGGGGACCAGAGGAAACGACAGGAGACTCACGATCCGGATCGGTATTAAGGAGCAAGCTTAAAACACTGAGAACTACAGGAAGGGCAATTGGAAGTCCCTATCGTTTGCCAGAAAGGGGGGTTGGGAGATAACCGCCAGGTTATGGTTAAATAACTTAGAGGAGGCATGTCATTCGAACTGCAGGAAAGAGGGAAACGGGAGGAGGGGGATAATGTTTGAGCTCAACCTTTTTAATAGTCAAAGATTTTAAGGGTGGCTTTCTTGATCATAGGTCCTGGGCTCCAAGAGGAGAATTTCGGATCTGAGGAGATCAAGAAATAACTTAGGGGGAGGGTTGTGCGTTATATCCACTCTCATCGTCGAATAAGCCGGGAACAAAAGGGAGTAAGAGGGGACGGGCACAGCAAGTGCATCATTTCACTGAAAATCTGTCGGGAGATCGCATTGTGGGGGGAAAAACTAGATAAGATGGCGATGGAGTAAAAGAGCAGGACGGTTTAGGGGGGAGAGGGCGTGAGCAGGAGCTTTCAGGCTCTCAATAGCGTAATATCAGAAAAGGTCAAAGAATTGGGTTCGAAACCTAGGACCGCGGGGGGGAATGATAGTAAGCGGGTAAGTAGGATTTGGGGCCCTGAATCAGTATGTCATAATAATCAAAAAGGCAGTGGGGGAGGTAGAGAACGTTGTGTGAAAAAATGATAGGGGGAGTGGTGTGGGCTGGGGGAATGGGTGTCACTTCGGAGAGTCGAAAAAATAAACTTGACAAAACAGGTTCTAAATGTTAAGCGAGAAAAGGCGGAAAAACATTCAGACACAAAGGGAAAGTGATCAAAGGGAGACACAAAAGAAGGAGGCGGCAATCTTTGGCATTTAAACCCAGCAGTTGGAATGGACATGCAGGAGGGCGGAGTAAGTAGGGGCAAGATGCACAAAACAGAATTCAGACTCGATCAAAGCACAAAAGAATGTCAGAAAACTTAAAGGGAAAAAAAACGCAGACTAAGGTTAAAGGAGAGCGAGAACTAAACTGTCCATAATGGGTTTTCGGCGACGGTGGAGTGGGAAGAAAAGGAAGGAACAGCAGGGACGTAACGGCAGTACTACAGGGGGGGTCATGCCATATTTCAAAAACCCGAGGAAGAGGGGTTGGGGTGTTACAAAAAGAGCGGAAAAATAAAGAATTGAGAAGGAAAGCCATGACTGCAAGCGATGACGACTGAGGAGAAGGCTCGAAGCCAAAAGTTAGAGTTGAAGGTGATCTGGGGCCGACAAGATAAGAGGTAAAAACCGCGAATAGAGGGGAACACAGGAAGACCTGGCGTATAAGAAGGGAGTGTGAGGGGGACGCGAGACTTGGGGTCAATTGGTTGGGGGCGTCTAAACACAGGAGGGGGGAAAAGAAGGAGGCGCTGGAGATCCGGTGCTAAGCCTCCGGTTGACTTCCGCATCCCGAACGAGAAGAAAAACAGGTATGAAGACAGGAGATGAATGACAAAGGGGAAAAGACCAAGCATGAGTAAAACAAACCAGGCAGGCTTAGTGCAAAAAAGTCGAAAACAAGGGGACTTGACAAGGAAATCAAGTAGGATGGCAAAAAAAGGTCGGGAAGAAATCAGGGGGAAGAGAACCGTCTGACAGGATCAAAGGATCGAAAGGTTCAGTGATGAGATGTGAAAAAAAATAACGACCTGAAACGGCGTCCGATGGGGCGGAGAGGGGGAGTTGCGTTTGCCTCCGGAAGATGCGCCAGGGGAAACGGGGAGAGACCATCCTGATAACACACCTAGGAAAAAAACCAAAATCCGGCGAGGTCAAGGGTTCACTACTCTCAACCGGAGGGGGGGGAAGAGAGTAAAAAAGTGAAAGGGAACCGCCTAGAGGAGGGTGGTGGTAAAGGTAGGGGGAGGACGAGGAGAGCACTGGAGGCCCGTCCCGAACAGCGCGGTACCTTGGGAAGGGGAGAACAAACAATCAGGTAACAGGTCGAAGACAAAAGCGGCACATGAACGCGTGTTCAGGAAGGTAGGGGGTGTCTAATGCGAACAAAACGAACGGAGTTGCTTAGGGGAGTCTAGGGAAGGGCGCAGGATTACAGCGAGCCGGCGGGCGGGAGACACCCGGCTTGTGGAGCGGGAACAAAGATACTTGAGGGAGCCAATGAAAGGCAGTGTTTCACCTGGAGGAGAAAAGGAGGTTATAGGCTGGGACACTTGGAACATGTCTCCGCTTCTCCAGGCAAGACCTTGGGGGGAGTCGGTCAGGGCATGAAACCGTTCGAGCTACCGGAGACTAACATCGAAAAATGGCAAAGGACAAAGGGGGAGAGAAAAAAAAGAGTACCAAAAGACGTCACTCCACAACCCCCCCCAGAAATAAGCAGAATCCAGCTTCCATCTGAAAAGCGGCAGAGAAGTTCTAGGGAGAAGGGGCTATGTAGATTTTCTCACCACCTAGGTGATAGGAGAAAGGTTGGATCAAGGAGTTGGCCTGCGTGTCAGTATTCGGATCGAACCAGGCGGAGGGGGCCGAAAGGAAGGGGGAAGAAACTAAAAGAAAGCGGCATCAGGGGGGGTGAATCTTGCAAGGGCGAAGGAGTAGGGAAACGAGATCAAAAACTCAGACAAAAAAAACAGGAGGAAAGGGAAGCGGGGAGGGTAGAGGACCTTCTCCCTTCGTCTCGTCGTTCCCAGGAATTGAAGTTCTACTACATCGGATGAGTGAAGAAGACGTCATGGAGAGGAGGGGGGGCGAGGGAGGAAGAGTAGACGGGGGAAAAAAGAGGGGCACCCCGTCCTCAGGTGGGGCTAAGAAACTGTTGGGCCACGCTGCGACGCAACTTCTGGGGCGCAAAGATAAGAGGAAATCGAAGGGGGGGGGGATTATCACGCCTTTCGTAGGCATGAGTTCTTTAGAAAGAGGGAGGGTTAGGGGGGGGAGACAACCGAGGACGAAAAAAGAGAACGGAGGGAAAGGTTGGCAGAGAGATCTGGGCAACATGTGGGTCAGTAAGCTGGCCGGTCGCAAAAATTACTTCAAAAAAAAAAAAAATTACTAATGTAACAAAAGAAGAACGAGCGCCGCTGGAGGGAGAGGCAAAAAGGGGAGGACTTTGGCGCTTCCTACGAGATATATCGCTCTAGTTGAAAACAAGCAACCGTTATGCGATGGCCGCAGGCCTACAGAAAAGAAAAGGATCTCGGGGGGGGGCAGTCCATCCCGACCTTAGACATCTTGAGAAAAAAAAGGAGATCGTTGGGGGGGGGGGAGGAGAGGATGCAGCGAAATTGTGCAAGGAAGCATTGTCCGACGCGAGAGGAGTAAAGGCCCACGGAAGGACTCCCACGTTCAGGGCGGGGAGAGTCTGAGCGCAGAGAAAGAAGGCAAGGGGCCCGAGAAGCATCTCTCTCACAGCCATCAAGAGAACTCAAAGTATCAACCCAAAAAGGAGTCAAAGTTACCGCTAAAAAAAAAGCGAAGCCGGAAAAAACGGCAAAAAAAGCCTGGGAATAACCGCAAAATAAACGGCTGCAAAAAACCAAAGCAAAACAAAAAGGCTGGAGCCGGCAGGGACGAGAAAAGAAATAAAAAGTAACGAATGAAGTCTACTTGCAAGGTCAAGAGGCCAAGGGGGAAAGAAATTCAACGCCACGGAAGAACCACGCGAAGTCCTTACGAAAGAGCAGATCGCAAGGTCGTCAAATACGCAAGGGAGAAGAAAAAAGAAGCCAGTCTACGATTTTTTCCTCCAAAAGAAACAGGGACAGGTATTATTCCTTTTAAAAAACAGAGTGGGAGAGTCGAGTGGGGGGAGTTTCTTGGGGGAAGAGACAAAAAGAAAAAGCTTCTGAAGGGACTCGAAGTCAGGCCGGGTAGAATCTAAACTCTTAGGGAAGAAAAAGACTCAAAATCGAGGATTTAAAATCAAATAACGTCGTCAAAAACGGGATCACCGGAGAGCAAGAAGAAAATCGGAAAAAAAAACAAAGAAAAGGAAATAGGAGGGACAAATTTCAAAGCCGCTACAAACCAGAAAAACCAAGTTCAAAAGCCCAGACATCGCGGAGAAAGCTGGATAGCTGGCAATGGAATCAAGGGAAAGGAAGAAGAAGGAGGGAGGAAGCTGAAAGGTCGAACGTGGCATGTCGATCCCTTAAAAACTCCACCTCCACAAAGTGTCCCATGAAAAGCTAGAGAAGAAAGGAGGAAGGCGCCGGTTGCCCGCCGCCGTAAAAACACCAGGAAAAAGATCAGCGAGTCTGGGTGAAGGGGAAGGGTTACTGGGGTTGCCGAGACGAAGCTGGGGGGATGACCAAATGTATCCGAAAGCCTACTTTCAAGGAAGATGTTGCTAAAAAAGGATCTCTCAACAAAAAAGGGAAGAGGGAGGGGGGGAGAAGAAGGGGATGGGGGAAGAGCAACAGAGGGTAGGAAGGCTGGCGTTCTTTCCGGCAGAGATCAGATCAAGTGACCTCGGCCACGAACAGTCGCAAAAGCAAAATGCGACAAGGGAAAAGAAATCGACGAGGAAGTGTGAGACGCCGGCGTGCAACGCTTCTGAAAAAAAGCAAGTCTGGACGCTTCTGAATCGGAAAGGGGGGGGGACAACGGGGGCAACACAGAGGTAGGGCAAAAGGACTGGGTAACCAGACAACAGGGGAGGACCACATGTCCATGCACATATCTTCCGGTACAGCGGCAATTGAAGGGAGTAGTGGTCAGAGATGATAAAAGAAGCCAAAGAAAACTCCATGACCGCAAAAAAGCTATGCTGGAAGAGGGTGGTGAAGGAAAAGAGCTTAGCTCTTGGCAGAACAGGCTCGGAGGGTGGGTAAAGGAGAAAAAGGAGTGGTATGGTGGGAGAGAAAGGGAATCCGACGGGAGGACCGGCTTACCGCGGGATTTATTATAGAAAAGGATTGGTGTTTTAACGAAGTGAGCGGGGAAAAATCCCGCAAATCGGAAACTGGCGAGTACATACCTGGCCGGTGCGACCAAAGACCCGGAAAAAAAGAGCGACCGTTTTAGGAGTCAGCCGTAGACGGCAATTCCAGGTCATGCGGTTGAAGGGGGTCAAACACCCAAGGATAAGCGAAGATTGACGAAAGGAGAAAGGGGGGGGAGAGGGGAATCCGGGCCCATATTTCCGTCGGGGGGTTCAGTTCTTCCGTGAGTTAATGGGGGGGGAAAGTGGGGGTCCCAGGCGAACGACAGGACATCACGGAGTGAGAGGGGGATTTAAGAAAAGT
>Ga0179593_1369133_pt1 | contig 13903 bp, 16 predicted proteins | sample CZODoug2_1_08_16_FD_185931 | JGI IMG/M metagenome (GOLD analysis project Ga0179593, IMG submission 185931) | Vadose zone soil fungal communities from Angelo Coast Range Reserve, California, USA - CZODoug2_1_08_16fungal (PacBio error correction) | ecosystem: Environmental > Terrestrial > Soil >...
AGCCGGCATGGGGGACTATTAATTGGCTATCACGAAATAGGAAAAAACAACGGAATAAGCAGGTCTTATCTAGGAGGAAAACAGAAGGAGGCTTAACCTCTACTCTGCTAAGTAAGAGGTTCCTGAAAACTGCGCGCGAAACGCCGTCATTCTCCCTGAGGTGGAGCGATAGTGATACAGAGGGGGGGAAAACCCACGCCGAGAGGAAAAATCAGGAGCCGATTTTAAAATCATCTGCTCCACCTTGTATGAGGAAAGTTTGGCTAGGGCACAACTTGAAAGAACGTCAGATCCTCAATCTTGGTAGATGCCCAGGGAAAAAATTGAGGATATCGAAAAAGAAAAGAGAGGCGGGCGCGCCCAGCTCGTTAATTCTTCAAGCGAGGCTCGGCGTGCATTCTCCCTCCTCTATCTCCAAGATAAGGAGACTTATAAGCTACCGCAGCTGGATGAGTTGTCCCGAGGGTGTCCTATTCCTATAAAATCAGAGAGAGGAGGAGGGGCTTCGACAGAAACAGGGGAAAGGGGCCAAGTCGTCAAGCCGAAAGAACATACAGCCCATGGAATAAAACAGGCTGTAAGAGCCTGGACTCACACGAACAATATAGGAACGAGACCAAACTGACCATGAGGAATGGGAGGGGTGACAGCGCCTCGGCAGACGCCCTCCAACCAACGCACCTTGAGAGGGTTCGCGGATAAGGGGAGAGAGGTTTTCTTTTCTCAGAAGGCAAAAACACAAAAAAAAATCCGGACGACAGGGAGCTTCATTGCTACCTATCTTAATCTGGTAACGAAGAACCAAAAGGAACCGCATCAGAGGGGTAGAATCCTAACAATAAAACTGCAAACCAGCCGCAGTCTCGATCTCACACCAACGGCCTACTGTCCATCAAAGCAAAGTCACAGACAGAGCGAGCCGGTTGGCATGAGTGCGTCTTGCTATAGCAGCAAAAGGTCCAAGCAACGGGCTGCGGCCGCTTTACTCGTTAACCTGCCGGAGGGGTCGCTTCCTATCGTCACCGGATTATACCGAGATGCGACCGGAACCTCGGAGTGCCTCAGGTTTAGAGAAACGAGCAAGAGGCCGCGGGGAGAGAACTGGGGAATCATAATCTCCGAACTAGTAGAGTAACCTAAAGAGGCCTCTAAGTTACAGGTTCCTCAGAGGGGACACGTTTATATCTTTCGCGCATTGAAAAAAGAGAGCCTGGAAAAAAAAGTGAACGGCGAGCTTCTATCACAGGGGAGTTCTGCGAAGGGGAGTACGATTCGTCACCTGAAATTGAAGAGGAAAAGTTCCTCTTCGGGAGAGGAGAGAAACGCCCAGCTTGTTGATGAGAAAAAACTCGGTACCATCGGCGAAGCCAGGTTTGCCGCGAGGGGAGAGGGATACGGAAAAAAGGAGACAAAATTCTCGTTACAAGATGAGCTCATAGCGGACGCCAGCGAAACAGTACTCTTCACCATCGGAATCGAGTTACAGAGTGGTGATGATGTACTTTGACAGCATAGGGGGGGGGAAAAACATGACCTGCAACTCTCCCGGCAGGGGAAAGGGATGAAGCGTTGAACCATGTTTCGGGCAAGGGGACCGAGGCATTAGGAAGAGTAAAGGGATTGGGGGACCGAAATCGTTGTAGGGAGAAGGGGCTAACGTCCTTCGGCATAGATATTCATCGAGCAACAAAAAAAGGAGCCTCCTATGGGTGGAAACCAGATTGACTATAAGAAGCTGAAAAGACTAGAAAGATGGAGGAACCTCCAAAGGCAGAAGGAAGAGTCCCACGAGACTCGCACTGGGACACGATCAATCGATTTCTCTGGGGAGGTCACCAAAGGAACAAGGGGATATTACAGGAGCCAAGATGGAACTCGGACGATGGGGTGATATCAAGGGGCAAAAGTACCGGTTAAAGGGGGAGAGATCACTACATATAAAGGGAACGACACGAAAGGGGGCTACCGCCCGCCAGAGACCTGGCGGCCTCATGGCAAAGTGCGCGTCAGCAAACAAGCGGTGCACTGGGGGCGCTATACGGGGGGGTACACAAATAAGTTTCTGGGAAATCCATTCGGTGACCGCAAGAGACAATCACTTCCCGACGAGAAGAAACGCCAAGGTGCTGACAAAGGGGATATCCAGCAAACGCATGATAGGAATCAAAAAGCAATGAGCGCAAGATCCTACTAATAGGAGAAAGGACAAGACGCTGGCTGCTCTTCCTTCTTGATTGAGAAAACGCGGTAGGAAGGATGAGATAAAGGAGAAATCAATACCGGGAGAGAAGAATCTGCGAAAGGGGGGTTGAACCGCCGAGTCGAGCCAGTTCTATAAGTCTCAAGGACGTCTTCGCACTAGAAAGAGACAAGGGGCCACAACCGAGAAGAAAAACATCGTAAGAGTGTAGAGGAAAAAGCGAAAACTAAACGAAACAACAGAACTTGTCGGGGACCTTAGGGGGGGTTCTTGGGCTTTTCAAGAGGCCTTGGGGGCATCGAGAGGAGTCGGGGAGAGGAGTTAAGAGAGAAGGGGAAGGATGGGTAAGAAGAGGGGAACGCAAATGAGGAGACAGAAATAAAACTAAAATACACACACTGAGAAAACACAAATTCGGGATCTCAGCAGAGAACATATCACATAGCACACACGGAACAGGAAAAAAAAAAAAAAAAAAAAAAATCGCTGACGATGCGGTAGAATCGGGGGGGGGGGGAACCGGAGATGACGGTCAGTCTGTGATTTGGAGATGGCAAGGCGGGAAGTGAGGAGCGCAACACGGGGGTCGGTCAGGAGGCGGCAAGGCGTGCCGGAGAACCTACACATGGCGACCTTCTAAATGGAGACCAATCAAGGGATCTCCGAGGAGGGGATGGTAGCATGCCGGGGCGGAAAGACATCGGTACGGAGGGGAGGGGGGGGGGGAGGGGTGCAGAGAGAAAATGAGCAACTCAGAGCTTGAATTCTCTAAACAGGGGGAAAAAACAATCAAATATGAGACAACAACGGAGAAAGAACGAGGGTCACGGCGCCGACGGTATAAATCCGAAAAAAAGAAAGGGGAGTGGAAAAAACGCAGGAAAAACACACACACAGACAAAAAACAAAACAGCCGAGCTGTGCCAGAAAAGCGCCTCGTTACGAGGCGTCGCAGCAAGGGGAATCGGAGGAAAGAGGCGAAGCCCCAAAACGATACAAAGAGAAGATAAGTGGGTGGTGTGATCGGAACGCGAAAACCACAGGCGGAAGCTACAGGGAAAAAGCGGCTTCTGGGAGGGGGGGAACTCGGACCAGAGGGGGGGGGGTGGGGAACAATCAATACAGGGGGAGGTTTACCATCAAACAGAGGAAGAGGCACTATGAGAAGGAGAATGACGAGGGAGCCGGGGGCAACGAGAAGGAATAAACAAAAGCGGGGCGGAAAGCGACGCCGCCGTCTGAAGACATCAAGGATAGAGGGAGGAGAAGGACTGGACGAGACCACTTGAGAGGAATAGCCAAGAGGAGAAGACTAGGGGAAGCAAAAGAACAATAGAGAGAAAACCAGTTAGGAGGTGGAGATGAAGCCGTAGCTGGGGGCCTTGCTGGGAGAAGACCGACTTTCCTCCTTACAGAGAGAACTCCACATGGAAGGAATAGGATTTGAGCCAGGAGAGGAAGACAGCAGTCGACCGCTGCCCACAAGAAGTAAAGAAAAAAGGGGAGGCGGGAAAACAAGGAAATGCATCGGCCAGTCAGCATTATGCCGCTGTGGGCTCATGTACATTTGGGAGAGACGCGTCAAAAGGAGTCCCAATCGGCACCACTATGTCACCGGAGTCCATCCCACAGAAGGGACGCAAGACGTATGAGGAGAAGGAGAGCGTAATAAACAAACGCGGTGGGGAACCTTCGACAACGACCAAAGGCGGAAGATGATTCTGGTAGAGAGGTGACTACGGGGGACAGATGTAGCCGCCCAAGCTTGCAGACATCCGGAAGGGGAAGTGGGAGAGGATTGGTATACTTACGTCTGCACTCGACAGTAGACAGCAGTTGATGGACTGATGAAGAGTCGCGGCTAGTCGTAGATAGTATACCAAAACCGACGCTTGGGGGGGACGGGGGGCAAATGGGGGAGAGAAGGAAAATAATATTCTTCTCACGGAGGGGGAGCGGACAACAAAAAAAATGTAACTAAAGTGAACTTCAGTAGGGAAAGCAAAAAGGGGGGAAAACGACAAAAAATCAAATGACCATTCGGGAAAACCAGGAGGGGAAGCTCAAAAAAAGAGGGGAATATAAGAAATAAAAAGCCTCTTAAGTAAGGATGAAGAGAGATTGCCGCTCCTCATCATAGAACGACTCCATCAAACAATGATCGAGAAACAGGGAGGTCATCTTCATCTGGGGGTGCGGTGGACGGAAAGAGAATCTGGGCAAAACTTTCGGAAGGGGTCATTAGAGAAATCCATCGGTTGAATAGAGAAACAGCTCATCATCGTCAGAAAGACTCGGAAAGAAAAACGCAAGATAGGGAGAGCACCAGACTTTTCCTAGGGACAAGCCCAAAAAAAAACGAAACAAAATGGGTTGTAAAAAGGAAGGTCGTGAACGTCGACGGTACAAGACTTAAGATAGCCAGCGACAGACGCGATGAGGTACGGGGGCGTGTGCGGTGGGCTCATATAATCCACCGACGAGGTAGACAGTTGATAGATCGAGCAGCACCGGGAGGTATATCAGAAGCCAGAAGAAAAAAATACTCAAAATTACCTCAACAAATTCAGAAACGGAAAGCCATGGAACAGACAAAATACATGTAAAACACATCATAATGAACAAATAACATTTCCATCCACAAGACGTGGCGTGAACAGAAAGGAGGGGGGAAGGGCCATGGTCGCTGAATTCCTCGAGGGGAAGGTCGTGGGGTGCGAGGAAAGTTTCTCGCATAAAAAGGCTCCTGGTGAGGAGGATCTCCGAGACAGAATACGCTGGGGAATCACGCAGGAAAGGGTAGTCGGACATGGACATAAGGAAAAAAAAGCAGATCGCGACCTGAGGGAAGACTGCCTCGTGGGGGTGATCAAAGGTCAAGGTAAAAGGAAAAGATACACAATACAAGTCAAGAAAAACAAAGACGGAAGGTGTTCAGGCAGGACAGGGGAAAAATAACTCTTCGGTATGGCGGCTGATCCTAATAGAAAAACAGGTACAAAACGCAAAAAGAAAATCTCGGGGGGGGGGGGGGGCGGTGCGAAAAAGGGAGCGTCACATCGAGGCCTCATGGGAGAGGGGGAGGCGTAGTCAAATCAGCGGGGAGACGGATGGTGTACTCCGAAGGAAAAAAACAAGCCTAAAAGCAGAAGACAATAAATAATGACAGGGAACGGCTCAGACCATAGAGCAGCCGGGAGGCGCGTGGATGGCGGGCAGCCTTCTAGCGGACTAGGGAAGCCCAGAGAAAATAGAGAGCAAAAAAACAACGAGGGGGAAGAGGAGATGCAGGAAGGGTGGGACCGAGAAAAAAACCACAGAGGGCAGCAACGCGGTCAAGATGACGAAGGCAAACCGCTGAAAGGCACACAGCCCAAGACGAGAGGGCAAAAAATGGGGACCAGCCAGCGATAAGTAAGGAAACCAGAACTCGAGGCGATGGTGAAACAAAACTGGGAAAGCGCCGTAAACGAGGAAGCTCATCTTTCGTCCGTCAAGGGACACGAAACGGGGTTCTGACACGACATCCAAAAAAACAACAAACCTGCGAGGGGGAAGCAGTACAACGGGAGTTTGGCTTCAAAAAAAAGGAAAAAGCGGATCGCTAAAAGGAAGAAGAAAAAAGTCTAAATTGTCTTCCTCGGGAACAATGAGGGAACATTCAAGACTTAACACAAAAAAAAAAAAAAACTCGACCGGGGCCAAATGGGTATCGAAAGTAAAAACCGGGAGAAATAACTAAATAAGAGGGGAGATCAGCAGAGGCGATAACGTCGAGAAGGGGCGGGGTGAATACACAGGCGAAAAAGGCCGAAAGGAGGAGGAGAAAGAAAGGGAGAGAGAAATGAAACTGCATGAGGACTATGAGCTGGGAAGGAACCATTCCAGTGAGAGGTGAACGAGACGGCTGGTCGGGATGCGCTAGGTCGATCAAACGCAGAAAGAAGAAGGAGGAGAAAAAGTTCTGCGGTGAAAGACGCAAAATAGACTTGGCACAAATCCGAGGACCTCTCTATGGGGAAAGTGACGGAAAGGGCGAAAGGGGGGCAGCCGAACTTAAGGACACGACCCAAAGCTGCCTACTAACGGGGGAGAGGAAAAGAAGCATCCAGGCGGAAGATTGGCCCTAAGACGAGAGGAAAAACGACCGAGAAGGCCTAAAAACGCTATAGATTTGACAGGAGGGGAGTTGTACCTTGGGTGGGTCCGCGCCCCGCGGGTGGATATCGATCGGCGAGGGGGGCAGGTGACAGAGGGAATGAAACGAGGAAATTCAGCCAGATGTTAAGTACGTCAAAAAAGAGAGGAAAAGTGAAGAAACTCAAGAAAAGGTTAGGGCACGGAACGGGACATCGAGCAAACAAAAAGAGCCAAACCTCTTATACCGAGAGAAAGGGTCTAGACGAGGGGCTGACGTGCGTAAAAGGGAAGTTCGTCAATTCAGCAGGAGAGGATGTCTAAAAGGAAAAGCTAGACCGCCGTTCATCGAATGGAATTTTGGGGGGGTATGGGGGGGAGGCGCTTCCGACGGCGCCATTCCATTCTTATCGAAAAGGTCGCAGGGGAGTGGCTTGCAAGAGAGTATGAGGTATCAAGGAACAAGAGGGGAAGATGTAACCGTCAGAAAGAGCGATAAGGCCCGGAAAGGAGGAGAAAACGCCAAGGTCAAGCTGTTCGGGGGGGAACACTGTCTCGGAGAGACAGAGATGAGAGAAAAGAGTCTCATGGATACAGAGAGCATCGTCTAAAATCACGGACCATCATCTGAATACCGGAGGGCCGCAAGCGAGAAGCCTATTGCACGAGCAAAAGCGCAGGCGGAAATGTAATGAAGCGGAACGGAAAAATAGTCAAGGGGCAACTTCACTACAGGGCACCAACGGAGGAGTTAGAGCGAGGGATCAAGGTATGTCTGCGAACTGCGGCTAACGCAGGGCGGAAAAGGGAAGGGCACCGTGAGGTGGGGGGAACTATGGGAACGAGTGTGGCCGCTCGCCTTAATCAAAAAAGAACGGTATCACACACAATGGGAAACAGAGGACTATGGAGAATTCGGGATCTCTCTGGGGGGTCGATCGTCAGCATAGGGGTCAATCCTTAGACGCGACGCAGACCGGCTAAAAAAACATTGCAGATGAATAAGGGGGAGGCCCTCGAGACTTGCGATTATCTCCAAGGGGACCGAACAGACGGCTGAATATATAGCAAAAAAAAACGGGGGGGGGGAAGGAAACGCCACTGAGAAAGGAGTGTGTAGATCAAATGAGCTGGGTCAGCCGGGCAGAGACTCCCTATTCATAGCATGATTCACCTTGAGTCTAAGGGGGCAGAGACGCGAGGACGGAAAATGCACTCTCTTTTCTGAGACCAGGGCGAGCTGCAATCAAGGGGAAGGAAGGACGCAAAATATCCAAGGGAAAGGATAAAAATGGTGTTGGAGAGACCGTTTCGCCACAGGACGAAGAGAACAAAGTGCGCCTATTTCCCAGAACGTTTTTCGCTCACTGGGAAGCCCGTGGAGAGTCACGTAAAAAGGGAGAACGTCTACCTTCAGAGGTTGGGGAACTGCAACTGGTGAGAATAGGGAAAAAAAAAAAACAGGAAAAATCCGCTTGGAAGGTAAAACATCTTAGGAGAGAAGGAAGGGAGGGTGATTATGCTCCTCTATCGCCATATAGTCTTGACTTATATCTTAAGAAGTAAAACCGAAACTCGTGAGGAAGGGGTGGGACATCGAAACGGAAGGGTGCTAGTCTATAGATCAAAGACGCGCAGCAAGGCTGCGGGAAGGTCAGCGGATGGCCACGTCAGGCAGCGCCGACCAGCCCGAAAAGGCTATTTACCCGCGTGCAGCTCATTCTAGGGTAGCAATGAAGCGATAAGGTGAGAGGAAAAAGGAATATAGGCTTTGTGTGACAACGAACGCAGGCAAACTCCGCAGAGCCACCGGAGAGGGGGACTCCGCGGTCATCGCTCGGACTGTAGTGAAGAGAAATCCCTTCCGGTGCCGAACATCGTTAAAGAACCAAGCGACAATAGGGTAGAAGGATCAAAACTGGTCCCATAATCCGTAAATATAACAGGCGCCAAAAGAAGAGAAGCCGATCTATCGAAAACAGACGGGCCTCGGCAAAATCAAAACAGAAAAAGACACCGAAGGGGGAGTAGGGGGCTGGGGAGGCCGGGAGGGATGCAGGACAAACTGGACGCTAACGGGGAAGGGAGGGCTCGGCCGGGCCACCGGAGTTTTTTAGAGGAAGGGCATTCCACCTATTATCTTGACCGTAGCACGAGAAATAAAGAAGGGACGGAAGACGGGTTCGCACGAGATTCAACTCTCCCTTAGGAAAAAGGGGTAACATAGGCCGACAGTCTGTCTCGACCAATGCAGTCACTCTCTGTGATACTCAATTCTAGGGCGGTTGGATCTTGAGAGAATGGAGCTATAAATAAAAACTACGTAATGGCGGCGATTCTCTTAACAAATAAAAAATAACCTTTGCTTTCGAGTACGGATGACTTTCGTCTAAAAACTCGGGCAAACACCCCGAGGGGGAAGATCATACTTCCTCTTAAGGTCTCGGGGAAAGAGCAGCGTCCCGACGGGAAGACCGGAAGAGTGAACATGACGCTCAACAGGGGGGTCAGCGGCAGCTGGTCTTAGAAAGGAGTTAATTCTCAGGGGGGTAACCCTAAAGATGAATCCTGACTCTCTTCGAACGCCGAGAAAAGGGACTCTTCACCATGCCGAAGAGGGAAAGAAGAGACGAAGGATCGAAAACGGGAACAGGGTGACCGCACATAGCACTGCATCATCTTTAATCGTTATGTTTGGGGCTAGGTGCTACTTACATCTTCAGGGGGCATGACATGGGAGGGACGCCAGCGGGGAAATGCGGAGCGTCAAAAGAGGTCAAAGAAAAAATACTTCAATAGCTATCAACGATGGAGGAAATGAAAATATATATGTTCAGGGTAACAGAGGACAAAGAGCAAAGAAGGCCTATCACCGGCCAGAACGGGTCATGCTCCTATGCCGGGGCAAGAAAAAATCAAAAGCATCCCGCGCGGGCCTGAGGGCGTCAACCTTTCCTTAGGAATCTGCGAATTACCACAAGGAGGGGAAACTCGAGCTAGGGACGAGATGTTTCGTAGCGTGAAGAAGGAAAAGATTCGGCGGAGAAGCCAAGCCTGAGAGTGTACACATCTCCTCTGAGACAAACCTGTAGTCGGGGGAAGCGAGGGAGAGGACAAAAGGCGGGGGAAGATGATGCCGAAAGAAGAGGAAGAAATTGAAAACCATTCGTACGACGGGACAGAACGGGAGCCGACGCGAGATGTTTTAGAGGGGATCAGACATCGGATAAATTTCTATCTACAAAGGCGCTCAATAGAAAGCCACCTGAGCGAATTCAAGGAGGCAGAGAGGACTCTTGATTTCGATACGGGTAGGCCGTGATCTCAATCGCAGAATAAGAGTCAGGGGAAAGTCGGGGCTCCTACAAGCTGAAACCTAGATCCGTTCCTGGCATTGAGACAGTGGCAGACCGAAAATCGGTGACTCAACGGCTGAAGAGAACAAAAATCCTCCTTTGGCCTCTATTAAGCCAATCAGAGTAAAAAAGACTTGTAGGCTATACCAGCCAAGACGACCAAAACATAAGTCTGGAGGTCGTTGCTTTTGGGGGTGCGGGGGTGATTGGACTAGCCCCTTCTTGGCGACAGGAGTGGGCGACGTTGTATCTGTCGGGGTAGCGAAGGGATGACGAAATGACGCAAGGGCTGTAGAAACTCCCAATGAATTTGGGAGCATAAAGAACAAGCTTTTCTTGCCGGCACGGTGATGTCTCGAAAAAAAAAGGAAAAAGCGATCGCTTTTGACCCGAGGGTAATATCGGGTGGTAGAGGGGAGGGCGGAAGAGGACACCGCGCAGGGGCGAAACAACACCGGAAAAGTCGTAAGTATCGGCAAGGAGATAATCATCGGTATTGTTCTAGCATTGCTTCGGGGGACAAATGTCAGAAAAAGGGTAAATGAGTGGTGAGGGTCGTGCCGAGGAATGTCTCTAATGAAAAAAAAATCAAAAGGAGCATAGCTACCTAACGACGAGGGATGATATCGGAGCACATCAAAGGGCTAGGGGAAACGGAAAATCTTTTATTAACTAAGTGACAAGGAAATGAGGGAGAATGGCGACTAGGAGAAATATAAAGCACAGGAAGGGTACATCGACGTAAAAAAAACGAGCAGGGCCGAGACAACGCCTCGAAGGAAGAAGGCGTTCTCCAACATCGGGAATTCAGTCCAATGTGCAGGAAAAAAAAAACCCAAATCTTGCGGCTCGACTGGGCTAAGGTGAAGAAGACGCCCACGGAGCCGCAGAAAAGGTGCGAACCGCTGGTGGGGGGAAAAAAGAGAGAAGAATGCGAGGCGGGTCTCACTCCGTTAGTCACAGAAATCTCAGGAGGGAAAATGGGAGAGAGACCAGGCAAGCTAGCAGGTGTCCGAGCACCGCGCAGGAGCAGAGCTGTGTCGAAACTGAGATCCACGGATGATAAGCGCATTATGTCAGAAAAGACCACGAGAAAAAAGCGCAATTTGCAGATATCTCGAAGAAAGAGGGAAAAAAAATCCGCAGGATAAAGAAAAAGGGACAACAAAAAAAGGAGGAGGAAAGATAATAACCGCTCAGGAGCGGAGAATTTGTTGCTATCTCTCAATGAGCTTGGAATGCGAAACATCCTTCTAGGATAAAAAAAAAAAATCCTTGCGCAAGCAGAACGGCAGGAAAACTAATGCCGAGAAAGCTCGAAGCAGCACGGCGAGATGCATCGGCCGAAGGTAGTCAAAATAGGGCCGACTGCGCTATTTAGTTAGAACCTTCGGCGCCACCCGATCTTCAAGGAAAGATGGACCAAGCACGGTGGCGCCACAGGGTAGCTGAGCATTTTCGCAGAGACACCACTTGAGCCGAAAGCAACGAAAAAAAAAAAAAAAACCCTGACAACAACCACCCCCCCACACACCACACCGCACCCCCAAGTGGGGGAGCCCTTGACGGATTCGATTTAAAGGAAAGAAAGTTCTGAAAACGAGGAAATGGTCGGATGAACGTGCCGGAGAAGAGGGGACTGGGAGGGGGAGGGCCGATCCTGGCCCGAGGGTCGCCATAATCGATCTCGTCGGAGAGACGTCGGAACGAATCAGCGGGGGAAGGAATTGTCAAGCGAAAGGATTGGGGTTTCCATAAACACTCCTAGACATGATCGGCAATGCTTGCTCGACAAAAAGGCGATTTCCGTGGAAGTGCAGAGGAACGAGAAAACACATCCAGCATGGTAGTGACCCGAGTGCATCCTAGGGAAACATACCCTATAGCAGGCGTAATAAGTGACGTAGCAGTGGGGGCGGGGTGGTCTAAAGCAAAAACGCGGCAGTCTTCCAAAACCAACACTTGAGCGAGGGACTAGGGGCATCAGGCATAGAGTTGCTGGGTACCTAAGAATAGTTCCTGAAAGAAATTTGCGAAGCATGACTAATAAAACCAAAAGGCGTCTGGTAAATAAGAATCCTTTTGCACTAACCCCCCCCAACAGCAGGAAATAGCGGATAACAGACCGTCTCAAGCAAGAACTCTAAACAAACCAAACTCAGGGTCCACCCGCTTCCAATCACCCCGCAAAAATCAAAAAAAGCGGGAGGAGGGCTTACGGTTTAAAGGTATTCGGGAGACTGACTAAAAAAGGTCGCGACCAAAAGGAAAAATGGGACGATGAAAAATTCAGATGGGGTCGCGGATTGGCTGGCAAAAGGAGGATATTACTTAACACTGAGCAATTGATAACTATCATAACTTCGGGGAATCAGGGTCCGCGGGGAATCTCAGCAGGGATGAAGTCAACTTTAATCGAAGAGGCCTACCCTGGGCTAAAAAAGAAGGCCTCGGGCCAAAGAAAAAGTTTTTCCTGTGTGGGCACTCTTTAAGGATAAGGAAAATCGGACAATGGAGCGAGACTTCAGGGAAAAGCTTGAAAAGGTCAGTAAATCACCTTTCTGAGAGTAGGAGACAGGGCTCTGGGAGTCAAAGACTGGTCACGGTGCCTCATAGGGTTGGGGTAATAAGCCTGCAGAGCCCCAGCTTGTTTGAAAGGGAAGCGCGACAGGGCGGCGGAAAAATTTGTTCCTCGGGAGTCGATTCTTCTAAGCGACGGTCTTTTCCGGTAAATAGACGAAGAGAACGAACGCAGAGCGAACGGAAAACAGGCACGAAACGCCATCGAGTTAAATTTGTGACGGGGAATGGAAGTGTATCCTCTTTCATGACTGGTGACCAGCAGCACGAGGGGGCGCTGGATGATCGAAAATGTGTTCCAGGCGCGTGACACCTTCAGTAGAGAATGCGTTGGTCCAAAAAGGTGATACGGTCAGCTTCTTTCTCAGTACAGACGTTCACATCACCGCAAGCCTCCACAGAAACACAAAGGAGGGGGAGTATTAAATAGGAGAAGGCGATTGGTGAGAAAAAGAACTATCACGGGCAGGGGATGCACCAAAGCCCATGTCAAGATGGCCTATGGTCAAATAGCCTCGGCAAGCCGATCATCGAGCGGCCAGGGGGGGGGCAATGGGCGAAAAAAGAATCCTGGTTCCTGCCCGAGCGACTATACATTAAGAGGCAAGTCGCTTTCTCTAGGCAAGGTACCTAGAAGGGGGGAAAGTCGGACTGCGAGGGAAGAGAAATATGCTGGGAAAGAAAAGGTACACATGCTTGAAAACAGAAAAAATCCGAAAAACCTGGAGAGACTCTGTCAAGCGGTTCGGATTCCTCGATTCAACTTGGGAACCGGAATAGAAAGGGAGAAAGTAATTCTTCATGAAACAGGTCAAAGACGACAGGGCAAAAAATCTCGGGGGGAAGCGAACGCGCCCATTGATCTAAAGAGGAGATTCAGACAGTCGTACTGCGAGAGACAAGAAAGAAATAACAAGCACAAGCAAAATCGACTGCATCGCTGCGTGCGTCCTCGTGATGTTGGAAAGGACGCGGAACAGAATGGAAGCGCAGAATCAGAAAGAACGAGAAAAGCGACCCGTCTTCCGCCTGCCTAAGGGGGAGAAAAGGGGACTAAACCTGGAGACTCGAAAACGACGGGGCTCCGAGAAGACAAGCGGAAAGGGTTTGAGGAAGAAAGTAAAAACCTTTGGAGCGTACACAGGTTAAGAAAATAAAGCCAAAAAAGGGACAAGAAGCCCTCATCTCTGCTTGTCTTCCTTTTGGTTTGTGTGCAGGGGTGAAACTTTGAAAAAGAAAATCGGGGGTGTTGCGATAAGGGGAATTGGGCGTTTAGGAGGAGGGGTGGTAAGGACTATTTCTTTTGGACGCTTATGCTTGGCTGGATAGAAGGAATCAGAAAGAAATCTTCGTGATGATCATGACGCGAAAAAAGGCTTTTAAAGACGGGATTTACTCGGCAACGTGTCCAAATTCGGGAGCCTAATTCTCTTAGACACGAGAAAGGTGGCGAGGAGGGAGTGTCCTCTGCCGGGGAGGCGCGGGGCGACAAAAAAAGCCCGCGGGTACGTCAATCGCCAAAGGGGATAAGAGCTCGCCTTGCTCTATTTTAGAGTCGGAATACCCAAGGGGCACGCAAATGGGGGGCGGTAGTGGTTGTAGTGGTACGTAAAAAGAAAAGTGACCGAAG
>Ga0179593_1617622_pt1 | contig 13903 bp, 19 predicted proteins | sample CZODoug2_1_08_16_FD_185931 | JGI IMG/M metagenome (GOLD analysis project Ga0179593, IMG submission 185931) | Vadose zone soil fungal communities from Angelo Coast Range Reserve, California, USA - CZODoug2_1_08_16fungal (PacBio error correction) | ecosystem: Environmental > Terrestrial > Soil >...
AGGTGACGATAGGTATAAGGGAGACGAATTCCCTTCGGGGGGGGTCTTCGAGGGAAGGATGTTCGCGTCTAGAGATCGAAGGGGGGGAACACGACTCAGACAGAAAGAGATCGAACACCGCCAAATTATTATGGGAAAATCTACCGAGCGGACACGGCTAAAACACAGTTCCGACACGCCGAGTTTAAGGGGAAAAACTCTTGATCCTTAGGAGAAGATGTGAAAAACAGAGGGCTCCAACGGAAAAAGACTTCACCGAAGGGGGGGGGGAAAAAATACCTAAGAGAAAAGGAGAGAAAAACGACCAGGCCGAAAAACAAGAAAAAAGACCCTAGATCGAAGTCGGGGATTGATCTGAAAAGGGGGAAAAGAGGACGACCTAAGCATTCAGAGCGCATCAAAGAGGAAACGCGTTCCCGGTGGGAAACCCAAAGCATTCAACATCGAGTAAAAAAGGCGCGGGCTCCTTTTCGAGGAAGTTAGCCGGGGGGGGGGAGAGATCAGCCTGACGAACGGAGGGGGTGTTTGAAAATAGGAAAAGTCGAGGGCACCCCTGTCAAAAAAAAAGGGGGGACGACGAGCAACAGGGAAACCCAATCACTGACAAAGAAAAGCCTGTGCCGTGGAGAAAGAGCGGGAAGAGGGACCTTCCTGTTGAAGGTTAAGGGAAAGGGAAAAAAGAGAAAAACCAAGAGGAGGATCACCCCTCGAAGAAAGGGGGAAGAAAGAAATTCTCGGAAAATGTCTTCTAGCACCGAAAAAAAAGCCAGAGAAAAAAGGGAGGATCCCTAGTTTAAAAAGGAGAAAGGGGACGGCCTTTTAAAAGGGGCCTTCAGCGGGCAGAAGCCTTTTCTGTCCGGGAGCTCCCTAGTTCCGGAGGGCAGGGGGGGCGAACACGACCCCGATCTTTGGAAAGAGGATGTTTCACGAGAAGGGGGAGGAAGACTTGTCTCCTCCCAGGGAAAAAAAGAGGGAATTGCGGGAGGGAGGGGGGAAGACAGGCCTTTGAACCTAAGGAGAAACCTTCGGGTGAAAAAAGGGAAAACCCCAACAGTGAAAAAGAGGTTCCTTCGGCCCTCTTTCATCCGTGGGGGAATCGAACGGGGGAGGGAAGGGCGTATTACCACAACATCAGGAGTCGTCTCACTTGGGTTGATAGGAGGGAAAGGGCATTTTTTCCAAAGGGGAAAAAGCCAGGGAAAAAGAAAAAAAAAGCCGATCGTTCCAGGGGCCAAGCCGCGACTAGGAGGGGTGCTAGGGGAAAGAACTATCCGGGAAGAAGCAAAGGGAAAAAAAAAAAAAAGAATGAAAAAAACCTGCGGGGAAAGGGGGGGAAATCTTTCCTAGGGAAAAAAGGAAGGGGATGAAAGTTTCTCCTGAGGGTTTGAAGGCCTCCCAATCTTCACGGAAAAAAAGCCTGAGAAAAAAAAAGAAAGGGAGAAAAAATCTCTTTCAAAAAAAAGAACTCAGGGGGAAGGCAGGCAGTCCTATCAAAGTATGTGAAAAAATAATCGATCTCGAAAGAAACCATAAAACCACGTGGGGGGGAGGCTAGAGAAGGCCGACCATAAAGGGGAACCCCGGTTAGAAAGTGTTGGGACCTGTACTTTTAGAAGAAGACCGCGCCCAAAAAGAAGGGGTGCTTCAAACAACGGGGGGAGATAGATGGTCGAGAAGGGGAAAGCCCCGCAAGGAAAGGGGAGACGGGGTCCATCATGTGGGAAAAAAAGACGGAAAAGGGAGAGATGGAAGTCCCGTGTTCCTATGTCTCGAACCGGCGTCTCACCCATCAGGGGGGAGTGGTCAGAAAAGGAACCTCGCCTAACAGAAAAAAGAAATCGCCGATGCAAAAAAAAAATCGCATGCCCGGAATAGAGACCCGGCTCGGGGAAAAACGCCAGGGAAAACTTTTCCAGCAGTAATGGGTCACAGTGGGCCGGACACTTCAAAGGCAGACCAATAAACGGCGTGGTGTTGAAAAAAGGAACGGGGGGCCAAAGAGGGGGGAGAAAAAAACAAGCCTTTTTGTTAAGGCGTTTTCGAAAGAAAAGGGGGGTCGCCGGACACCTGTACAAAAAAGGAAAAGAAAAAAGGGCCGCTCCCCGAGCAAAAGAAGAAGAAATCAAGAAAGGGGGGGGGACAACTCCTATTCGGACTGGAAAGGAAAAAAAAAGAAAAGTGGAAATCCCGGTCACTAAAAGGGGGCGCGCCCCGAGACCTCGCTCAAAGGGGGAGAGAAAAAAGTTCTTTAAAAAAAAAGACCTCGAGGGACACGGATCGTCAAAAGGAACGTCAAGGGGCGCGATGACATCGGAAAAGGCTTCGGAAGGAACTCCTGCGTCTAAAAGGGCGAAAAGAAAGGGGGAGACTCCTGCAACAGGGGCGCTCATGAAAAAAGACTCTCCAAGAGGGCCTTTAGAGGAACATCCGTCGTACCAAGTTTAAAGGACAACTCCAGCCTTAAAAAAAGGGGAGCAGGAAGAGGGGGCGTTTCCTCAGTGTCGGGGGGGAAGAAGAAAAATCGGCCTGACCAACCGCCGGGAGAGGGCGGTCGACTTAAAAAAAAAGAAGGACCGGAAAGGGAGAGGGGGATAAACTTTCACGTGCAAGTTCTTTAAGGAAGACTCTTGCTGGGTGCGTTTAACGAGGGGGACCAGGCCGTCCCAAAAACGAAAAAAGAACGATTCTGATAAGGGGGGGGGAAATACTCGAGGGGCTGGTGAAAAACATTCGTCGGGGGTGAAATGGAGCAGCGTCGTGGGTCGGGGAAAAGTGACGACGGGAGAAAAATCCCGGAAACAAAAGGCTGGGGGGAAAAGGGCGCGCAACAACATGTGACGTGGGCAAAAAACTCGTCGTCCGGGAAAAAATCCGGGGAAGGGGGCCCTACCTAAAAAGAAAGACCGAGGGAAAACTCGTCTTAAAGACTTTCCATAAAGCGGCCCGGTTCGCACCGAAAGAAAAGGGTTGTGATAGGAAAAGTTCACTTCGAAAGAGGAGAAGGGTTGAAAAGAAAGAATCACTCGCTGCAGTGCCGTGAAGCCCGATGAAATCGTTTAAAAGAAATCGAGAACGGTTTGAACTCGGGAGGCGAGTCTGACGAAAGTGAAAATTTGCGAAAGGAAAGCCTAAAATGAGGAAGGGAGGAGAAGAAAAAAACGTGTCAACCAGGAGGGAAGCTCGTCTGTATAGAAAGGAGATGGCCAGAAAAATTGCGCCCTACTCGAAAAGGGAAAAAAGGTGGAAGAAAGGAGGGGGGGTCACCGTTTGCCTCAGATGGAGGGCCTCGCAACGTCCGAGAGGAAAAGCTTCAGCAAGGAAAAAAGGTACGGTTCGCCATGTGACGGGGAGGGAAGTTCGGAGAAGGAAAAAGGTGGACGAATCAAAAGCAACGCCCGGGAGGACTCCCTCAACAAAAGTAGGAGGAAGAAGGAAAATCGTTCTTGGAAAGGTATTAGGAAAAAAAAAAAAAAGTCGCCGAAGCCAAAGGAAAAATCCCGAAATCCTAATTGCGAAAAAAAGTGCCCCCTTTTCTTGGGGGGGGGATGCCAGAAAAAGAGAAAAGGCGGACTTCAAGGAATGAAAAGGAGACACTAAAAAAAAATACACCCTTATCACCAGACCTCCCAAAAAGAGGGGGGGGGGGGGGCGTAAGTCTGACCGAGAATCAAAGGGGGCGTATCTGAGCCAAAAAGGAGAAGATCCGACGCGAAGAAAGGTTTCTCTCCAGAAAGGAAAGCTCTACCGCTGAAAAAAAAAGAAACTCTTGGAAAAGGGAAAAGGAGAGCTTCTACAAAGGAAAGGACACGATCCACAGGGGGGGATCTCCGCGTCGATAGGGGGGGGGGAAAAAAACTTTCTAAAAAAAAAGGGGGGAAACGCAAATCCTTTAAAGGTTCACGGGAAAAAAGGGACGACGTGAACCGTGGGGAGACAGACCGTGGGAGGGAGCAACCGGGACCGAAGAAGGACCAATATCGCCTCGAAAGTAAAAAGTAAGAGGTGCGGAAAAAAGTGGGAGGGCATCATACAACAGAGGAGGAAAGACCCAGAAAAAGTTCCTCTTTCCACAGGGTGTTGCTGCTACAGCCCATGGGAGGAACCAGTCGGTCTAAAGGGAAGGCCTCCGGGGGGAAGAGATCCCCTCTTAAGGAAAGACCAGTGAAAAGACACGACTAAAATTTTCAGGAAAGAACACGAATTCTAGAAAAAGAAAGAGGGGGAATTCAAAAAATTCTTTTTCCAAGAAGAACGGCACACAAGAGGGAAGAATTTCGAGGGAAATAAAAAAAAGACAACAAAGAAGGGGGAAAATAAAGAAGAGAAAAGAAGCTTTCAGAAAGAAAAAAAAGTAGAAAAGGGAGGGACGGACTGACTCTCTAAAAAAAACTCTCAAAAAAAAAGAACTCTCCTTAAGGAGAGACAGGCTTTATTAAGGGCTACAAAGAGAACGTCTAAAGAGGATCGTTCTCTTTTCTTGGACCTTGGAAAGGCAAACGAGAAATAAATTAATTAGAACGGTACTTTTCGCTGCATGAAGAGGAAAAGGAGGGGAAAAAAGAAAAAGTCCCTAATAAGAACGCCTGAAACAAAGTAGATTTTCCATAGGACTCCAAACATATACAACTAATCCGAACGATCCCGAAAACAAAAGGTAGTTCCACTTGGATCCTAGAAAAAGGTAGAGAGCGAAGAAGAAGATTCTTCTAAGCAAAGGTTATGGAGAAATCCAAAGGTTAGGGGTTTCCAAGTAACTCAGGTCAGTTGTCCCCACAGCGGAGAAACACAAAAAAAAAAAAAAAACCTTTATTATTTCATTCGAAAAAAGTCGGAAAGGTGCACAGAGGGCGGAAAAATCTCCTTTTCAGAAGAAAGGCCGGTACCACAGACAAGAAAAGAGCCCCAAATTAACAGGAAAGCTTCGTGAAGGGACGCCTCTTTTTCAGAGATACCGAAAAAGCCCTTGGTAAACACACGAAGGGGGCTCCCTCAAAGAAAAAGAGAAACTACCAAAGAATAATCCTTTGACCAAGGAGGGGTAAATACGGGAGTCCTCTCCGAGTAGAAGCAGTGGGTCAGGGAACCTGGGGAAATCGATGAAGCCTGAGAAAAGAAAAGTGTTTCAGGACGAAAGGGGGGGCCTGTGCCCCAAAAAAAGAGAACCCTCTTAGGGGTGGAAGAGAGGGGGAGATCCACGATTGCACGGAAGGAAGACCTTTCGTCGGAAGGGGAAAACACCAGAGAAGGGCGCTCGATCTTGGAGGAAGCGAAGCAGGGAAATCGGAATCTATCGACACGAAGGGCGGTGAAGCACTTTAAAGGGGACTCGAGAGCTGTACAAAAGAACGTTGCCAACATAAAAGAAAAAAAGTCTGATTTTCAAGACCCGTTTGCCGGCCGTGGGAAAGAAATCAATAGGGCCCTCCGGGGAAAGGGATCACTGCTCGAAAACTGAGGGCCCAATCCTAGGGACCCAGAGAAAGTCATCTGAATCATCTGTTAAGGTTTAGACTTGGAAGGTGGGGTGTTCCAGCAACCTGAAGAGAAGGAACTTGCAATTCTTTGGAAAAAGAATGAAAAAATTTCAACCAGAAAAAAAGAGTGTGAGGAAAAAGGTTATCTTTCTCAGAGGGGAGGGGGGGGACGCTTCGGTGCAAAAAAGACAGAGGGAAACATTTTCCGAGAAAGGGGAGGCGAAGAATCAAAGGAGGGAAGTGAAAGGATTAGGGACTGAGGGGGGGGGGGCAATTACAATGCGTGTAAGCTGGCGTCTGGCCAAAGTTAGGTATCCAAACAAAGTAAGAAAACTCCGCCTGATACGCAGAAAGTTCGACAAAAGAAAGGTTCGAGGGGAAAAAAAAGAATTTTTCTACGAAGAAACAAAACTGCCCAAGAGGAAAAGTCCGCGAATTTGAACGAGCGGGGGGAAAACGAAACGTTTTTCGAGTCGAGGAATATCAGTCGAAAAGGGAAGACTAACTCAAGCTGCTCGAAGGAGGATAGGGAGGAAGCCCGGGGAAAGAAAGAAAAAAAAGAAGAAAGGAGACGAACAAAAAGCCACAGAGAGAAAGACATCAATCTCGGTTCGGGGGTTACTTCAAAAGGGGAAGACGCTTTATCGGGAAAAAAGGATCGACCTCACGAAAAATGTTAGCATTAAAGAAGCCGTGCTCCAATCTCGGGAAAATCTGCAGATATCCCTCTGGGGGAGCGGCCGAGGGGAAAGGGGTGCTCTAACAATGCGGGGTGACGCCTCAAACTGTCTGGGAGAAAGGAATCGGCTCTCAGGGGATGACTGGGTTCAAGCGGTGGGGGAAAAAACAAGGACTTCAACCTACGTGCGGGAAAGAAAAAAAGGACCAAAGGGGAAGGGGCCGGAAAGAGTGCCTAAACGGGGGCCAAACTCCCTCCCGGGTTGAGGCTGAAGGGAGGAAAACAGTAAGGAGGGCCAAATCGACGGTTGGAAAGATTTCAAAAAGGGGACGCGAAAGAAGAAGCTTTCGCGATCGAAAAAAAAGAAAAAAGAAGAGAAACTCTGAAATAAGAGAAGAAAAGTCCTCTATTGGGTGTGGGAATAAAAACACCCCTTGTAAACACTGTGTAGAGGTCTTATTCGAAAAGTAGAAAAACCTGCAATGAAAAAGATTCTTCTCTTTGAACGGAATGGAAAGAAAAAAGAAGGGGAAAAAGGTCAGTCTCAGGGGGGGAGTGGACGCTGGAGGGTGTTCTGTTCTTTGGGGGGGTTAATGGGAAATGAAAACACGGGAGCTGTTTTTCGAGAAAGAGAAAAGGGATCCATCACTAAAAAAAAAACGGTTGGCCACCCGCCCCAGCCGAAAAGGGACGCGTAAGGAAAAAGGAGTTGGAAGGAAATCCGGTTCACACGGCGGGAGGTCGAGTACGAGACGGCGCAGGGGGGAGAGAGAGTAGTCGTCAAGGGCTTCGTGGGGGGAAAAAACCAGTCTAGCTGACGGTCGAAGCCCTATTCGAGGGAAAAGCAGAAAAGACTTCTTTCCGGGAAGGAGAAAAAATCGAATCCAGATCTCTAAGAGAAGAACAACACTTAGTTATGAGGGAGATGGATATATCAAAGAGTGGGGGGAGGAGAGTATGAAGGCGGAATTTTCTTCAGGGGTATAAATCCGGGGGGAGGGACCTCCTTCGGGAAAAAAAAAAAAAAAAAGTTGGAGGGAACGAACTAAAAAATGGGGAAGCAAGATCTAACACAAAACAACGAGGGATTGTCCGTAAGAGGCCATCGATCTAAGAAGAAAAGCCCAGGGAAGGGCACGGCTTGAAAGGAGGGGGAGAAGCGGGGAAAAGGACGTCATGCGGAGGTGCGCAATGAAAGGAGAACAGCTTCACGGTTCAAACAGAGAAAAGAAAAAAAAACCCACCAAAAGAGAGAAAGCAAAAAAAAAAAAAAACTACCTGAAGATGCATGAACTCGGGTTTGATTTTCAAAAGAAAAAAACCGCGGAACAATGCAGGGGGATGGAATCAAGACCATAGGGGAAGGAAAGGTGGCTCCGTGAAAAAAAACGGTGTCACATCGATGCAAAAAGAAGATTGCGAAACTTGAGGGAACTGCGGTTGGACGGAGAAACGCAGCCGTTGCAAGGAAACGTCGTTGTTGAAAAAAAAAGAAAAGGAAAACCGTCGAGAAAAGCCGACGGTTTCTAAAAACAAGGGGAAAAAGTCTTCAAGGAGCGGGACGTGTCCGACGGAGGAAGAAACCGGCAGGGAAAAAAACTTATTTTAATGAGGCTGCACAAAAAAGGAAGAAGAAAAGATGAAGCCTCGGGGCAAGACAAAGCAAGCGCCGAACGGGCTTCGAGGAAAAAAAAATCTGGACGGAAGGGAATTTAAATTCCTATTTAAAGCACCAGGAAGAGAAAAAAAAGGAATGCCCTTCAGCCGTGGAGGGGTCGGAAGGGGGGTCGCCAACACCGAAGGGGCGGGAAGAAAAAAAGTTTCCTCAAAAAAAAAAAGGGGTCGAAAAAGAGTAGAGGGTTCTATTATTCGTAGGAGGTGATAAACCGGATCCAGCAAGCCCGGGGGGGGTAGTGAGGGGGGGTTCAATGATAAGGGGGAAAATTCTAAGGGGGGGTACCAGGAAAGAAGAAGGTCCCAGTAGGACGCCGGGGGGGTAGAAGTGTTTGTTTGCGAGGGGGGGGTGTCGAAGTGAGGAAATCCGGGAAAAAAGCGTCCTAGTGGAAATAGAAGGGGGCATTACGTGGTATTGCACACCGAAAAGAAAAAATCCGAAGAAGGAAAAAAAAAAAGATCGTTCTCCCTAGGGAAAACGGCCAATGGTCAGAGGGGAGCCTCACTAAATCCTTCCCAAAGCAAGGAAGGAAAACACCGATCACCGAAAAAGGAAAAAAAGGGAGAGGATCGTCGGCTAAGAAAAACTGGGGGAAAGACTTTGTTCTCTGGAGTGGCGGGAATAAAAGCTCACGGGTCATCAACAAAGAGAGAAAAAACCGCTGCTTCTAAAAAGCCCCGGGAAGGAAAGGAGGAAGGTCCCGCGCAGAAAAGACGGTCCTAGCACTGAAAAAGAGGAATCGGGAGGTCTCTCAAAGGGAAGAGAAGGGACACGGGGAAAGGCCCTCCGCCTTCTGCGGAAAGGTGGACAACCTGAACCTTGGGGGGGGAACAGGGAATCGAAAAAAAGGGCTTCAACCTGCTTTCTTTGGAGACGTAAACTAGAAAAGAAGACCGTCCCCTAGGCAAGCCCGGGAGAACAGTTTTCCCCTAAAAAGGAACTGAAGGGGCACTTCCCTTTAGGAGAGAAAAAACCGTCAAGAAAAAAAAAAAGCAAAGGGTTTTCCGTGGGCACCGGGAGAAGAAAACGGTTAGGGAAGGAAAGAAAAATTTCCATAGATACGGAGGGGATCGGAAAGGCTCCGTCTAACGAACGCCTTTATCCTGGGGATTTGGCCTGTGGAAGGGGGGGAAATCCTGCTGGAGACGGAGTTTGTGTGGGAAAAAGAAAAAAAAATGACTTAAAGGGGCAAAAGCGGGAGGGAAAAGCGACGCCTGGTTGTCCAGGGGGGAGGGGAAAAAAAACGGGACAATAAAAAAAAAGCCCGGGTCGCCTTAAACAAAAAGAAAGGGCAGAGAAAAAAGAAAGAAAGACTTCATGCCATATGCACAAGGGGATTGGGGGCACGCCCCTATCGGAAAGGAAAAAAGAGGTTCAAAGAAAGAATGAAAGAGGTGGAGTGAATCCCCTCCGACCTCCAAGAGAAGGGTCTCGAGGGGGGAGGAGAACCCTCTGGGAAAAGAAAACCTTCTTCGAAATAGTCACGGCGGAAGGGGGCGGCGAATGAAAGATGCCCTAAAGTGGTCTACTTACTCATAAAAAAGAGAAAGGCCAGGGAAAAGAAAAAAAACGTCCCTTTTATACATAGTGGGAGAAAAAAAAAAAGTCTCAAACGTAAGAAAAACGATCAGACACAAGAGTCGCACAACGGCGTAGTACTTCCTCCAATCCGAAAAGGCAAGGAAAGCTCGTGGGGAAGGCCTCGTGTCTGAAAAAAAAAAAGACGGGAAGAAAAACACGGACGCCCTTGTGGCGGGGGCACCTGCAAGGCCCTCCTCTCGACCGGAGTTTTAAAGAAAAAGTGCACTTGCGCGAAGGGAAAAGCGAAATTGCCAGAGTGGGGGGGAGGGGAGCCTAAAAGACAACGGCACAGGGAGAAAGAAAAAACGTCCTGTTTCTCGCAGAGTCGGAAGGAAAAAAATGCTCAGCGTCCCGGTAACTGGGAGGAAAAAAAAGGCCTCCCATCCCAAAGAGAAGCTGGTGAAGGAAAAGGCTGCGTAAATCGGCCGTTACAGGGGGAAAAAAGCTGGGGGCGAAGGGGAAGAGAAGTCCGGTGCGGGGAAGAAAAAAGCCAACCACAAAAAAAACCTACTTTCTCGCTGGGTAGGCAAGCCTTATAAATCAAGAAAGGGGGGACTCCGGAAACTCTTTGGGTAGGTCCAAGGGATTCACGTCGAAACGTCGAGGAGAACGTCCTATCACTCGCAAAAGGCCTGCAACGTGAAAGAAACGACGGTTTGGGAAACTTCGTAAAGACTTCCTTCGTGCGTGGGGAGGGTGGATAGGGTCGGGAAGAGGAGGAAAAAAAAAAGAATTTGCCAGAGGCACCGAGTGAGGGGGGACGCGGGGACTCTGCTTGCCATGGGAAGAAGACTTCAGTGGGAAAAAAATCTTCGGCGCGGAGGGAGAGATCGCCAAGGGGAGCTCGTCGACTTCCCGACCCCCCTATGTGGGGGAGGGGGGGGGGGAGGTCGTGGGGGGGAAAGAGGAGGAAAATTTTCGCCTGAAAACCGTCCGCGGGAGGAAGCACCATGAAACCCCGAACGGGGACAAGGTCAAAAAAAAAATGTGACGGAAACTGGGCGGACCGTTCGGAAGGAGGAAAGCCCCTTGGGAGAAAGCAAGGACGCAGAGAGGGGGAAGTAACAACAACAACACACGAAGTGAAAAAAAGGGAGGATTTCATCCGGCGAACGTGAGGGGAAAGGAGAAAAAAAAGAATCTAACTCCCTCAAAAAGACACCGGGGAACCTATTTCCCGGGACTGTCAGGAAGGAAATAACCTCCGAGGGGGGGATTTTTGCGAAAGGGAAGGCATCCACCGAAACGAAAAGGGATCAAGATTCCAAAAAAAATCTTGTATGGGGAAGGGGAGCAACTTGTTCTATCGGAAAGAAAGAAAGATCCCGGAACAGCAAGGCCGCCCTCGGGGCGCAGATCCTTTCATCGGGCCGCATTGCCACGGAGAAAAACCGGTTCAAGAGAGATTTCGCCGAGCGAAGAAAACTCACAGAAAAAAAAAAGGTTTTTCCCGGACGGTCCCGTATTTGAAGTAAGACGAAAGAAATTCGTCCGTTGCAAAACGCAAGCCCTACTTTCGGGAGAGCGAAGCCCGGAGAAAGAAAAGATCACCACCGTCGTTTTCCGCGCAAAAAAAAAGGACGCCTTTGAAAAAACGGCCGGTCCTTTTCGGAAAAAAGGGAAGAAAAAAGACCACTCACGGACCTGAAGCGGTGCGAAAGGAAAACTTCCACGGAAAGGGGTTTGAGCAATGGCTGTGGGGGGGAAAAAAAAGAGAGAGCATTCGAGGAGACGATGTCTCCGAAAAATCTTCATGCAAAAAAAGGACAAGAGGAGGAAGGAGCAGCAACGACGAATGTGGCAAAAGACTGAGGGCGAAACATTAGAAAGGAGACCAAAGGACGCTGCCGCGAACTCCCAAGGAAATTTCGAAGAAAAAACTTCTCCCACCGGGGTGGAAACTTTCAGGGAACATAAAACTCCGGAAGAGGGAAAAAAAACAGGTCATAGTCCTACAAAAACCTGCGGGAAGGGGAAAAAAAAAAAAGCCGAGCGCTAAAAACTTAAGGAAATCCCGGCCAAGTATCTCCCCGGGGACGACCGACTGAGGGATTAATTACTACCAGAAGGGGATACTCTAAAGGAAAGAGAATGAATCTTGGAAAATTCGGGGGTGGAGGACTCACCTAGGAAAGTATTCCCCCCTGAAAAGGGGCGCAAGGGAGAAGGAAGAATCCCCTAGTGAGTACCGTAAGAAAGACACTATTCCCGGGGTGAGATCGAGTCACCGAGCCCGACTAAGAAAAAAAGACGGAGAGCGAGGAAGAGGTGAAAGGGGGGAAAGAACCTAACCCCCTTTCACGAGGCTATTCTCAGAAAAAGTAGAAAAAACCGGGGGACGGTATTCCAGAAGGACCAATGAACAAAAGTTCTTGTCCCACAGGCAGAACAAAAAAACGCCTTTTAATGATGGCAGAGTCCGGAAGGAAGATTCCCCTCTGGGGAGGAAAAAAGGTCCGGAGAAGGGGAAGTTAGGCCTCGTCAGACCACTCCCCAAGTACAACACAAGGCGTCTTTCTCTCGCCGAGGAAAAAAAGGAGGTCGAAAACAGAGGTGGAAAGGGACGCCGCGCAAAAAAACGACCACCAAAGCTGGTACAAAGGGGGAGGCTTATCTGGGAGCAACGGGCGGGAAGGAGAAAAGGGGCCCTGCGATCTTCTGGAAGCGAGAACCGTTGGGGAAAGAGGGGCCCTTGTTCCCACGAACGAAGGAAGAAGCCCTGATGGTTGAGACTGAAAAAAGGAATAAGGACAGGGGAGAAACAATCCCTTTCGTCGGGGGAACCGCGAAAAAGGACCCTGGCTGGAAAGAAGGACAAAGAATCAGGGGAAAAGGGGAAGCGATCTCTACGAGCTAAAGAAAAAAAAAAAAGCGGGGGGGGGGTTGAAAACTTCAAGTTCGTGAAAAAAGGCCCAAAAAAAGGGCCCCGGGGGGAAAAAAGCCCGAACCGGAAACGTGGGAGGTGGGCCTCGTGCAAAAAAGGGTGGGAGCGAGCTCTATAGAGTACGATACCGAAAAAGGAGGACTGCTCGAAGAAAAGAGCCCCAGCGGTTGTGAAAAGGAAGAAGGGGGGCTTGGGAAAAGAATTCGCTCTAATGCAGCGGGAAAAAAAGGTCTAAGGGGAAAAAGGGGGAGGCCCGGTCCAAGAAGAAAAAAACGTTCCACTTAAGTCGTAAAAAAAAAAACGATATCACAAACGGCCCCGCAGGGTTTTTGCGGGCACGAGGGAAGAGCGCACGACTTGCAGGAAGTCTTGACGAGACTCCGAACAAAAGGAAGAGCCCGGTCGAGGGCGTTGCGCAAAAAGAAAAGAGGAAGGCTTTAACCGAAGAGGATAGGGGCCGTAGGGTGGGGAAAGACAATAATTAATGTGGGCTCAGGACCACTTCTATCAAAAGGACAGACCGAAAAAGGGATGTTCTTCGAAGGAAGGAACATTCTACAAAGAACCTTCGGAAAAAAAAAAAAGTCTAACGGAATGGAAAAAAGGGAGGGGGCGAAATACCTTCCGCGGAATGGGCTGCGCCGTGGAAAGGGGGTTTTCTAATTAAATAGCAGAAAAAAACGAAAAGAAAAAGCAATACAATCCTTGCTCTTGAACGGAAAGAGCACGAGACCAGACGAGAACAAAGAAAAGACGCTTTCCAGAAAAAAGAATCCAGGGGGCGGGGGGGGAAGGGGGCCCTGCCCAACGAACTAGGCTGCGATCCAAATACCCGAACGGGGAGAAAGCAAGCTGAAGGCTTCAGGGGGGGGGAAAAACGTTTCCGCATTCGAGGGGGGGGGGAACCTCGCAGAGAAAGAAAACCTCCCTTTTGTGGAGAAAAAAAGGCGAGGGGGAAGATTGGTAAGGGGGAGTGAAGCCCCTGCCGGTCCTAGGCTATTTCTGGGAAACCGGAAGCGCAGGGGGAGTTTTTATTACGCGCCCTCCTCTGGGGGGGGGGCCGCAGAAAACTACTTGCTTTTGGAAACAACAGAGGCCTTTGTCCTCGAACTCCTTCGTTGCAAATCAAAACATTTAATCCGTTTGGTTGGGGGGAGGAAAAAGGGGAGGAAAGACAAAATGAGGCCAAACGTTTTACGCCAGATTGTAAACAAAAAAGAAGAAAAACGGAGGGGGGCCTTATCAAGCGAAACTCCTCTGAAAGAGGATCCCAAAAGGATTTAATCGTTTCCCCCGAAAGAAAAAAACGGAAAAGAGGTAGGATTTTCCCCAGTAATTGGGGGAGAATCTCAAACCCTGAATAGGAACACTTCGCTTGTGGGGGTCAAAGGGAAATGGAAATATCAAAGAAGATTCTATGAAGAACATTTATTGGGGGAAAAAAAGGGGAGCTTTCAAAAAAAAAAACATTTTTGAGTTGGGGACTGTCCAGAAGTTAGGGGGGTTAAACCATAGACCCGTGGGGTAGCGGGGGGCCGGGGGAAAAATCAGGAGGAGAAGGTTCATCAAAAAGACTCGAGACCTACGTTATTACGGAGGGGGAAGGTACA
>Ga0179593_1684889_pt1 | contig 13903 bp, 27 predicted proteins | sample CZODoug2_1_08_16_FD_185931 | JGI IMG/M metagenome (GOLD analysis project Ga0179593, IMG submission 185931) | Vadose zone soil fungal communities from Angelo Coast Range Reserve, California, USA - CZODoug2_1_08_16fungal (PacBio error correction) | ecosystem: Environmental > Terrestrial > Soil >...
AAAAAACATCGTCAGACAGAAGAGATGGTTGACGATAGGGAAAAAACCAGCATGTGCCCGCTAAGAGAAGAAACCAGGAAAAAAAGGGTCGGGTCCCGAGAAAAACAGCGAGTATTGAAAAAAAGGAGCCGACGTGCAGGCCCCGGGACCGACAAGGGGGAAGGGGCCCCAAAGATTCACAGGAAAAAAAAAAAAATAAAGCCCAAAAAAAAAAAGGAAAATGGCAAAAACGGGCCAGGGGAAGAAAAAGTTGTTTCAGGAGGGTGGGAAGCCCATTCTTTGGGGGGGGAAGACTTAAGGGAAAAACGCGATCCATGAAGGCGTCCTCGGGTGATGGAAAAAAAAATCAGGTATCGCCATAAAAACCACACCAGACCGCCGGGAAGGGGGGGGGGGGGGGATCGGTCCCAGCCGGTAATAAAAATGAATACTACGGAATGAAAGAAACATGCCGGCACAGAAGAAAAAAAAGGAAGGGGGGTTGTTATCGCCTCCCCGGGGGCGACCCTCTCACCAAGAAGAGGAACGCCCGATGCAAAGGCTTAACGTATAAAAAAAACCAACCGCGACCGGAAAAAAAAAAAAAAATCCGGTGACCGACCTGGAAGAAAAAAAAGAAAAACCAATTTCAGCGAATAACCGAAAAAGGGGAAATTTCCTGGGCGAAAAACAGAAGGGAGAAGAAAACAATCCGGCAGCATGTATAGAAAAACCGGCCGCTGCTCAGAAAACAAAGCGTATGAGGTCACCAAAGGGGGAACGAACGGTCATCCCATAAGAGCCTCGGAAAAGGCCCTCGTTCATGGGAAAAAAAAAGGGGAAGGGTGCCGATACCGGGGCCAAAAAGAAAAGAGATGTTTTTTGCCTGAAAGAAAAAAAAAGAAAGTCCTTTAGAAAAGATGGAAGGAGAAAAAATTGGCCGTCCGGAAAAAAAGTGGAAATGTCCCCCCACACGAAAAAATGCGGCGCCCGATCATGGTCCTCAAAAAAGAAACCTCCCTGGCGATGGTAATCGGAGGGAACCCTCGGAGGGGGGGGGGGAAAAAGGGGGGGGGCAGTCGATCCAGTCAAAGGGGAAGAGCCTGCTAAGTCTAAATAAGCCTCGTACAGGAAAAGGAGGGCGTCATGAGTTCTTGAACGGGGAGGGGGACCAGCAGCTGATATCAGAAAAAAGGAGCGAACTAAGTTTCTGAGGGAAAAGGATTTTGTTTGTAACACGGCGAAAGGGCACAGCCGGTTCGGGGGAAGACCACCCTTCCATGCTGACCAAATTTGGCAAAAAAAACAAGACTTCAGGTTTTCTGGGGATAGAAAAAAAAAAAATCGACGAAAAGGAGAAAGGCGCTCCCGGCCTGGGGAAGCTGGCCCCTCCCATGCGGAAAAGGAAAAAGGGAAAAAGCGTGGTGGCCGAAAAGGTCGGCCGGGAAAACCACCTTCCAGAAAGAACTCTCAAAAAACAGCCACCGCAAAAAAGGCAGAAAAAGATCGGTGCCGGGAGGAATTCCGGGAAAGTGCATATTTTCGAAGGGAAAATCGATACGGGGGAAAGGGGGGAACAGCATGTCCGAACGAAAAAGGAAAAAAAGGGAACACGGCGGCCATGCTTTTGGTAAGAGGAAGGAAGGTGACTGAAAAAAGAAGGAACACAGGAACATGCCCCGACAAAAATGGCGGGGACTCCGCTTAGGAGCGATGTACGTGGGAAAAAAGGGAGGTTTGGCCGCCTGAAGGGGGGGAGGGGGGGGGCTATAGCGTGGAGCGGGAAAAAATAGCGGCCAAGGCGTGCAGAAAAGGACTCCACCTCCATAAAAAAAAAGGAAGGGAGTCGTATTTTGATTCTACTCGCAGGTACAGAAGGGGGGGGGGAACCCTGGTCGAAAGGCCCCTGGAAAAGGGGGCATAGCGCCAACCGCGGAGGGGGGAAAAACCATCCGCGAATGCCCATTGAGAAAAAAGAAGGAAAAGCCGTTGATCTCGAAGAGAGGAGGAAAGAGATAGAGCACCGTGTTAAAGGCAAAACGCTTTTAGGGGGGGAAAAAAAAAAAAAAAAAAAAAACGCGGATGGCGTTTGTCAAAGGAAACGCACCGCCGCGGTTGCGCGAGAAAGCCTGCACAAAGTCAAGGGAAAGCACGGCGTTCGGCCTCAAAAGGAAACTCGATAAAAAGAAAGGGGGAAGGTGGATGAGGTGGATGCCATCGAAGCGAAACGCCTTTGGAAGGAAAAGGCAGGCTCACGGCCTAGGATAGCCTAAACGCCGCCACAAAAAAAAACGCCTTCTTCAAAAAAAAAATCGTAGCATTGCAAAGGATAATCGGTGAAGGGTGTCCCCCGCTAATAAAGGGGAAAATGTTCCCCTTGTCGAAAAGAGAAGAATTTTCTAAGAAGGGAGTAAGAGAAAAAGAGGTTTCGGACCAGCTGGGGAAAAAGGAAAAAGAAAAGGGAAGAGAAACCAGAGGGCTCCTTGTGAAAAGGATCTACAAGGGGCGAGCAAACGAAAATTTTCAGGGAGACACCGAATCTAAGGAAGAAAGTTTTGCAGGTTGGATCCGGGAAAAGAGCATCCGCGCGCGAGGTCAAAAAAAAACGCCGACAGCGGGGTTTCGGCTCACCACGATCGGCCAAGGGGTCCGTCACCAAGGGGGGAAAGGGACCAATTGGCCGGCAAATGAAGAAAAAAAAAATTTTTGCCAGAGGAGAAAAGGAAAAGAGACGGCAACCCAAAAAAAAAAAAAAAACGGTAGCTTGTTCAGGACAAGAAAACCTTTCGTAATCCGGGCCGCGGTTTGAAAAAAAAAAACCAGGCTGCAAGTGCACGCAAAAGAACAAAAATCCTGTTCAGGAGGGACAGGGAAATTAATGCGACGAAATCGGTGCGGGCGAACGGAAGACGGAATAAAGAGAACACAGAAGGGCCGGTAAAAAGTCAGCGAGAACGCCAGAAGAAAAGCAAGAGGCGGAGGGGGGAGAAAAAAAATGCGCAAAAAAAAACGTTTGATGGTGTGGAAACTTGAAGGAAGGGAGAGGCCCCTTCCCGGGAAAGCCCACAGCGAGGTAAAGGGAAAGAAAAAAAACATCCGCCAGGGTGTAGCCAAGAGCCGATCGAGATTATCCGAAAAACCATGATCGTAAAAGGACGCGTGATGCCCGGCAAGGGGGGGGGAAAATTGCCCGCCTTCCTTGGGGGGGGAAAAAGTCAGAGGCGTTTCACCTGAAGAAAGAAAGACCTTGGGGGAAAAAGGGGCGCATCAGTCCAACCCGAAAAAGAAAAAGCCATGAAGGCCGGTATAGGGAAAAAAAAAACAAGAACCGCTGAACTGATCGCAAGGAAAAAAAGAGAAATCGGGAAACAGGTACCCCAAGGATCAGAAGCTTTGTCGGCCGAAAAAAAAAGGGGGAAAAACGGCCTTCCCGGGGGAAAAGAAGACATGCTTCGAGGTTTAAAAGTGATCTGTCGGGAAGGGGGGTCACGACCCCAGGAAATCCGTCCGTGGAAAAAGGGCTGATTCGCTGAAAATAATGGTTGGAAAGGGGGGAAAATCTCCCGTCCAACAAAAGGGGTCCACCCAAAGGGGGGAAAAAGACAGTCTGAGGTCGGCTCGAGTTGAGAAAGCCCGAAAAATCAAAGGAGGTAAACCCAAGGGGTTTGCCTGGTGCGAAGAGGAGGGGGGGAAGGCCCCGATCACAACCTATGGGGGGGGATTGTGGAAAGGGACCGCCAGGGGGAAAAGGTGCCCGTTTCCAATCTTGGCATAGGGACGCATGGTAAATGTGTGGGCTGGAAACCAAAATGAGGGATGCGGGGGGGGACGGGATGCGCGGGTCCAGGGGAAGAGTCTTGGTCCGGGGGGTCCACGCGAAAAGGGATAACAAAAAAAAAAAGGGTGCGCCTCACTCAAAAAACAACTCAGAAAAACCGCGAAGCAAAGGCGGCATGGATAAGCCCAAAGGGAACAAAGCTGGGCCGAGAGCCTGAAAAAAAAAAAAGTTTTCCGGAAAAACCCCCAAAAACACTAACAATTTTTGAAAAAGGGGGGGGCATTGGCGAGGGGAAAAAACACAAAAAAGACGGTGTTGTGGCTGGAAAGGGGACACAAAATCTCCGAGGGGGAGGGGGTCTGGGGGGGGGGAGGGTTCCTGTTGGGAAGCGCCTCCACAAAAAAGGGGAAACTGCAATATCTCGAATTAAGACAAGACCATCGAAGGGGAAAAAGGGGAAGCTGCAGAGTCTTTGGGGAGAAAAAGCTTTTGGGGGGAATCGTATTAAAAAACAACCGGAGGGTTTTCTGAAGGGGGGGACGCCGAGAATCCAAAAAAAAAAAACCACACTTAGGAAGAAGTAGTATCGAGACTCTTCAACTAACAGGCAGCTTAAGAAGAGAAGCTATCAGGAAAAAAGAATGGCTCCTCTGAGGAAAAAAAGAACCGACACACGCCGCGCTGGCGGAAGAGAAGGACGAATAATCTTCCAGGGAAAAAAAAAAAAAAGACGGCAGGGTGTGGTGGAGAAACGACCAGAACAATGCAAAGGTAAAAAATTCCCAAAAAAAAAAACATGTATGCCGCCAAAGAAAAAAATAAAAATTTCTTCGGGGGGGGGGAAAAAGAGCCCTGTAACTTTGACATAAACGCCCAAAGGGGGGAAACCCTCTACGAAAAGCCATTGCCTACTATGAAATGAGGCACAGTCCAGGGAAAGATCAATACTTTACCTGAGGGGAAAAAACCGCCGATTTGAAAAAAAGAGAGGGCCCCATATCCGCGATCCGGGGTAGAATGTAAGACATAAAGGAAGGGGAGGGACCGATCACTATGCAAGGGGGAAAAAAAGCATCAACAAAGAGGGGAAAAAAGGCACTCCGTCCAGTTCAAAAACCTCAAAAAGGAACAAGGAACACGGCTTCGGGAAAAAAAAGGGGGGGGGGGGACGATTCCGAGAAAAAACCTCTACCTGAGGGAAGAAATCCCTTCAGAGAAGGAGAAGAGAGGGCCACGAAACCATTGAAAGAAAAAAGAAAAAAGAAAGGCCTGGTTAACTACTTAATGGAAAGGGAGAAATCCCAGAGAAAAAGCCCATGATATATCACGAAACAAAAACGCTGCTCGAAGAAAAAAAAAGAAGGAATACAAATCGTGGAAAAAAAGGGGTCTCTTCTTGTCTAAGGGAAAGAAAGGAGCTCCTATAAAAAAAAAAGGGAGGACCAGCCGGTTCTTGTTTCAAGATACCAGGGAAAAAGGAAAAGGGGGAAATGTTTTTTGCCAAGGGAAAAAAAAAAAGAAGGGTTCCCGCTTGCAGCAGAAGGTCGTACGACGATGGAAAGAGGGGGAAAAATCTCCGAAAAACACCCTTTCTGGCAACGAGAAAGGCCGATTCATGTTAACACAGCAGAGAAGAGACGATCGGCAGCACTACCGCAAAAGGGGGAAAAAAGAGGAACATTGACCTCGAGGAAGAATGGATTCTATAAGGAAGGGGCGCCTTGCTCGAGATGGAAAGAAAGAGGGACCGCCTTGATCAAAAAAGGATTTGCTTGACAGTAGAGGGAAAAAAAAACTGATCCGCCACTCAAGGGGGCGAACAATTCGAATCCTTGAAAGGTTGGGACATCGGGAAGAAAAAAAAACCTTGTGAACGCGCAAAAAAAAAAGAGTAAATAAGTTGGGGGGGGAAAAAAAGATTCAGGTTTTTTTTCATGAAGGGACCGTCGACCGACGAGCAGAAGGGGGAAAAGGAAAAGTCAGGCAGCCAATCTTGGCAAAAAAAAAAAAGGGGGGCGCCGATTCGTGGTGGCAAAAAAAAAAGTCGGCCGCGAAGGGAAAAGGCTACAAAGGAGCGTGAACTCCCGCAACAAGGGTTGCTCCAAAAGTTCCATGGCCAGAGGAGGTGCCCGTAGGAGAAGGCGCCGTGAACAGAGGAGATTTCAGAAGCCTACTGAGGACGAGGAGGGGGTAGGCCACATTTCCCGAAGAAGCCGTATTCAGGGGAAGGAAGGGTTCATCTCGAAATAGGGGGGGGGGACGACCCCGGAACTCCAGGACCACTCACGGCCAGAAAGAGGGGGGAAAAAGAGTCGTATTAGATTGGAAGGGGAAAAGGGGGTAACGTACTCCTGCGGAAGGAGCGTTGAATTCTGGTGGCAGGGAGCGAACAACTAATCATGGAAAAAAAGACTCTCGACGGCGAAAGAAAAAAGGAGGAAACTGCCTGCTATAGGGGGAAAAGGAGGCGACGCCCCGCCAACGATCATGAGAGGGGGGGGGGTGCAGCCCGGCGAGGGAAAAAAAAAGGAACCGGCGCGCGTACGGAAAAAGAAAAGCGATGCCCATGGAGAAAAAGGCAAGCATTGACAGACCTGTATCTGGAAAAAAAAATACACTAAGGAAGGGAAAATCACGCCTGTCAATTAAAAAAAAAAAGGGGGGAGGTCCCCCCATGTGCAGAGGGGCGTTTTTCCGGGAAGCCGCAAAAGGGGGGAAATAATGCGCCAGGGGGGGAAAAAAACAATTTCAGATAAAGGAAGATCGCCTCACAAACTAATAGATAAGCCTGCAGGGAAAAATGGGGGGATGAGGTGGATGCCAAGGAAAAAAAAGCCTTGTGGAAGAAAAAAAAAATGTATGGCCGCAAAAAACGGGAAAGAGGAAAAACAAGCCATCACGCGAGCGCGGAAAAAATTGCCGGCGGTACGGAAAAGAGGGGGCCAATCTCACATCACGGGGAAAAACACGCAAATCTGAAAGGGGGGGAAAAGAGAAAGGTCCATGTAGGGGAAAAAGGACATAGTCACCGGGAAAAGGAAAAGCATGCTGCAAGAAAAAACGGCATGAGTTCGAAAAAAGGAAAAAAAAAAAAAGGCCAAGAACGAACTCTCGAAGAGAGGGCTCCTGAAAAAGGGGAAAACGCTCGAAATCGGAAAAAAAAAGGTCATTCCGGTCAGAAAAAATCCTATTTGCAAAGTGTCAGGTGGCGCAGAGGGGAGAGGGGGGAAAACACGCGCGCCATGGAGGGGCCTTTCGCCGTTCGAAATCATAGAGGGGCCCACCAAGGAGAAAAAAAATCGGTCCGCCATGGATTTGCAAAAAGGGAAAGGGGGGAACCGGGCGCCCTTTTGAAGGAAAATTGCCCTCTTTCTAAGAAAACACGACTTTCAATAACCTGAAAGAAAGGAGCAGGCCAACAAAGGGGAAAAAAGAATGAAGGGTTGTCTCTGGGGAAAAAAAAAGGCTGGGGAAAAGTACCCCGTCCTATGGGAAAAAAAAGGAAAATGTTCAGGGAAAGGGAGAAAAAAGGAAAGGGCCGAACCTTCGTTTCAGGGAAACGGCAAGTGATAAAAAAGGGGCGGATATGCAGCGGCTGGGGTAAAAAAGGAGAAGTACGTGTCCAGCAACTCAGCAAAGGAAAAAGGAAAAAGTCGTCTATTCGGGAAGGGGGGAATAAAATGCTGTCAAGGGAAATGGGGAAAAGGGGAAAATACACACGACTGCCACGAAGAACACCCATCCCACAGAGGGGGGGGAGGGAGATGCAGGGAAGAAGCAAAGGATGGCGTCCCCTGAAAAGAAAGTTTCCGCTCGGAAGAAAAAACGGACGCGAGTTCCCCTGGCGGAGAAATGGGGGGGCCCCCGGAAAGGGGGGAAAAATGTGCAAGCCGGAAGGGTTTGTTCCACGAGGAAGGGGGAAAAGGAAAGGAAAAGAACGCTGGAAAGCTTAAAAAAGAGGGGGCGATTCAGGGAAAAAAAAAAGAAGCGAACGGTATCATTAAGGGGAAAAAATTCACAAGAAAAGAAAAAAAAACTGATCTCACGGTAGGAGGGGGGAAAAAGAAAAGGCGATCGTGAACCGGACGGGAAAAGGACGGAAAGAAAAAAAGGGGGTCAGGCGGGGAAAAGAGGCGACCTTCGATCAGCTTCGGGAAGGGGGGAAAGGGTGGAGTATATATATCAGGAAAAAAAAGATTTTCCTTCAGGGAAAAAAGAAATGGAGGGCAGTTCCTTGAAGGAAATTTACCCGGGGAACCTTCACAAAAAAAAAAAAAGGACAGCTGAAATGTTTTGTGGAGGGGAAGACCCTGACACTACGGAAGGAACAGGGGAATTTCTTACTCAAGAAAAGAAAAAAAAGGGACCGCGGTGGTTCACAGAAAGGGAGGGGGAGTTCCTCTGCCCAAAAAACTTCGGCGTTTGAAAAGGGAAAAGGTTGCCCTGGTGCGAAAGGGGGGCCTTTTCCACACAAAAAAAAAAAAAAAAAAAAAAAAAGGGACGGGAAGGCGATCAACAACCAAGGGTGGAGGGGCAAAGGGAAAAAAAAAAAACGTCGCCGGGGGAAGAAAAAATCGGCCGACGACGTCCAAGAAGGGCACCTTCCATGTCGAAAAAAAAGAAAAAAAAACCGGAGGGGAAACGCACGGTTTTTGCAAAGATAGAGTGGGTCGCAGGTTCAGGTCTGGATTCCGCAGGGAAAAAAAAGAACCAGGGAAGGGGACAGCCCTCAAATCCACAAAAAAAACCCTAGGTCTGCAGAAGCCTCCCGGGGGAAGGGGGAACAATCCTGTGCGCTGAGAGAACGGAAAAAAAGGGCCTGGGGGGAAAAAACTGCACCACCAGGTGTTTCCCGGAAGGGGGAAAAGAAATAAAAGGGGGGGGGGGCTTGTCCAATCGGAAGGGGTCGGAAAAAAGGGAAGTCTGTTGAAGGGAGGGGGAGGAACCCGGCGCCCCAAAAAAAAGCTGTGGAAAAAAAACGTGCCGGCCATTCTCTGAAAAATCGAACCAGAAAAAAACGACCAAGAAGGGGGGCTGGTGGTTCAGGGGGGGAAAAAAACCTGGGTAATAAGATAGCAATCGAAGAAGAAAAAAAAAGATCGGCTGAGAAATAAATGATCTCTTGAAGGAAAAAAAAGGGACGAGTGTTACGGGGCTCGCCAAAAAGCTCTCTCGAGAAAAAAAAGGGAGTTGATTATTACACATAGAAAAAAGAAAAAAAAAATCTTCCAGACCACGCGAACTATGGGAAGAGGAAAAAACGATCAGTCAACACAAAAAGGAAAAGGAAAAACCGATAAAACTAATGAGGGGGAAAACCTCCGCCCTAGGGAAAAAAAAAAAAAAGGGAGATCTTCACGGGATGAGGGGGGGAAGATCGCGATCGGTGGGTTGCGGCCCGGGAAAAAAAAAAAAAACTGTGCCATATGAAGATAACGATGCGAGTGAAGGAAAAAAGGACGCGACAATGTCCCCCAAAAGGGGGAAGGGGGGCTTTCATTTTTGGGAAAAGGGCGTGGGTCAAGTGAAAGGGAACCCAAAGCTTTTGTGAAAAGGAAAAAAAGGCGCGATCCAGGAAGGAAGAAAAGAGAGGAATGGCCCGCACCTTGACAAAAAGGGGAAAGAAAGAACGGGACCGGGCGAAAAAATCCGAAGGGCGGAAAACCGACCGTCGCGATCTCGGGGGAAGAAAAAGAAGAACATACAGCTCTAATGCAGGAGAAGTGCCCTTCCCGAGCCAAAAAAAAAAAAACAAGAGGGTTTTTCCAAAAACAGTCACACGGTTCAAGAAAAAAAGAAAAAAAAGGCAAACGCGTCGGGAAAAGAGAGGGGGGGAGAAAAAAGATCCAACGTCTGAGAAAAAAAAAAAAAAAATGCCAGGCCTGGTAAATCCCGGGAGTTGCCAGGGATTGCACTGAAAAAAAACCGAAAAGTACCTCCGGGGTTACGACGGGGAAAGGGGGGAAAGAAGAACTGCACCAGCCCAGATCAAAGGGAGAAGGAAAAAAACAGGATATACGCACTCTTGACACAAAAAAGGCCGCTGCTCTAAGGCGAAAAGGGAGAAAAAAGAAAAACAATCTTGGAAGAGGGAAAGGGTACTACTTTGAAAAACGAATACGCTCAACCGTCCGGGGGGAAAAGAACAAAACCATCCCTGGGGGAAAAGGGGGACCGGGCCTTTCCATGAGAAGGTGTTGGCCCGGGAAAAAAGAAGTCCAAGGTGGAAACAGTTCATGGAGGGGAAGAGGAAGGGGGAGAAAAAGAAAAAGCAGCCCGCTTGGTCCCACAAAAGGAAAGGAACGCGCAGGACCTCACGAAAGGAAGAAAGCACTATCTTAGAAAGAAGAAAGAAAACGACCCTCCTGTTATTTGGAGGGAGGAAAGGGGGAAAATGCGCCTTTTGGGAAGGAGGGGGTGGGCAGTCGATCAAAAAAAGAAGGAAAAAAAACGTGCTCCTTCCGCAGGCAAAAAGGGGGAAACCTCTACGACCCTTGGGGGTCACACCCATAGCTTTAGTTAACGTATCCTCAAGAAAAAGCTGAAATATCACCTCCACGAAGGAAAGTTCGAGCAATTCTAAGTCAGAAGGGTTGGGAACATCCGGAGGAGGAGGAAAAAGACGGTTTTCTTGGGAAAAAAAGGAAAAAAAAAAAGGGAGAAACAATGATGAACCGAAGGGGGGGGGGAGCAAACCATGAAAACAGCGGAGAAAAAAAAAACAGGTTTTCCTTCCAAGAAAAAAAGGAAAAAAAGGGCCAAAAGGCGCCAGGAAAAAAAAAAATCTGTGCCCGCCATTCTGACGAAACAACGGGAAGGGGGGGGGGGACGAAACGGGATTGAACTGAAAGACAAGCCAACGAAACATCCGCGGGGAGAGTGGGGGAAATAAAAATCCGAATGAGACCACGGGTGCAAAAAGGGTCAAGATCGGTCCGTAGGAAAAAGGGACCCCTTGACTCTGGGAAGAAAAAGTCAGATCAGGACCTTTCCAAAAAGGAAAAAAAGCGAATTAAAGATTTTGAGTGGGGGCCCAAGACCATTTCCGAAAGGCCGGAGTCGTGCGGCAAGGAAGGGGAAAAAAAGTGCTCGAAAGAGGAAAGAGATTGGGGGAGAACATGAACAATTCCCGTGAAAGGAAAGCATCTTTGCGGGAAAAAAAAAGAAGGAGAAAATTGCCGTTGCGAAGGGGGGAACCACAGAGGTGCCCAGGGAAGGGCGGTGTGGCGTCTAGGAGGGGGGGGGGGGGAACATATCGGCCAAAGGAAGGGGGGGGAAAAAGTACAGCCGTAACACGGGGAGAAAAAAAAAAAAAAAAAAAGCACACGAGAACTGCAGGCACTTAGCTAGGAGGAGGTGGGAAGGGCGACTGCGCCTTGAAAAGAAAAAGATTGACTGGTCGGCAGAAAGGAAAGGGGGAAAAAAATAGGCGCAACCTGGCGTCAGGAAAGAAAGCATACCCGCGATGCCTTGAACTCAATGAAGACACCATGGACAGCTGGGGGAAATTGGGGGTGGGGGGGAAGAAAGAAAAAAAAAAACAAAGTAGTATTCGGGGGGGGGGAAGGGAAAGCGTGGGGGTGCCAGTGCAAAAAAGGAGGAGTCCCATGTGGATCTCGGGAGGGGAAGGGGGAGGAGTTAAAGCCGCGCTGGGGAGGAAAAAAAAAAAGGCCCAGTCTTGGAAAAACCGGTACAAGAAGAAAAAAAAAAAAAAAAATGAGGGAAAAAGGGGCGTCGCCCTACAAAAAAAGAAAGGGAAAAAGGAGGGAATAATCAAGTAAAAAAAGAAGAGGAATGGAGGTGGAAAGCCGGGGAAAGAAGGACCGGCCACTCCCCAAGGGGAAGAGAGGAACCTGGGAGAGAAAAAAACGCCTATAGGAACGCACACAAAAAAAAGGAAAAACGCGCCCGAAAAAGGGCCACCGCAGAAACGTACCATCGAAAAAGGAGGACGATGGGTTCCGCAGAGGGAAAAGGAAAAAAGAAAGGAGGGCCCAATTGGTGTAAGGGGGGAGAAAATCTCACGGAGGGCGAGATGAACAAACAGAAAAGGGGGGAATTTACGGGAAGGGAGGGGGGAAAGGGGAAAGGCCCCCTTGCCAAGAAAAAGCTCGATACAGAAGGGGCGTCAAATCGCTCGGAAAGAGGAAAAAAAAAAAGGACAACGGCAATTCGGGAAAGGTCACCTCCTAAAGGAAAAAAAAAAGAAATCTGCTCTCAGTTTAGGGGCGACACAGTCCTGAGGGAAAAAGGGAAAGGGAAAGCACGCGCGGCGGGGTTTCTGGAGGGGGGGATTCCTACAAAGGAAAAAAACCCACGAAAAAAAAAGGTAGTCCGCAAAAGGTTGTTCAAGGAAAGGGAAGAACCGGGCGCCTTTGTGGGAAAGGAAAGAAGTCGTCGACTTCAACCAAAGGAGAAAAAAAACAGGGGAGATTTTTCAGTATCAAGGCAAAAAAAATTGAGGTCCACCCAGGGCGCTTTCACAAAACCGGGGGGAGGGAAAAAAAGGCCGCCCGATGGTCCAAAAGAAAGAATTTTCGACCTGGGGGGAAAAAAAAAAAACGACTGGCGTGGTTGGGGAAAAAACGTGTCGGGCGAACTCTGTGGAGGGAAAGAGGGCCTGGTTTCGAGGGGGAAAGTCCCACTCCCCACTCAGAAGAAAAAGGCAGAGGGGGGACACCTTATGTCATAGGGTGAAAAAAAGAAAAGTTTATTAACAGGGGTACCTTCATCAGAACACAAGTCCAACAAAAAAACCCCCACAGCGGGAGTGGGTTTCCCGCTTCACCCCAAGAAAAAGGGGAGGGGTCGTCTCGCCTAGAGGAAGGAAAAAAGAGGCGACCCATGATCGGCCGAGGGGTACTGAGCGGGTTTGCCCTTCAAGGGGGGGGGAAAGGGAAGGCGCTTTTTTGGGGGGAAAAGCCAAATCGGCTTCGAAAAGGGCCCCAGTAACATTGGGGAAAAGGGAAGTGGCGATCATGGAAAAAGAGCCTACCGTGAAAAAAAGAGGAAAAAACACGGGAAATGCAAAGGGAATGATGGCATGTGAGGAAGAAAGACCCCCGTGACCCAAAAAAAGTAAACCCGAATTGGAAAAAGAAAATACAAAACGACTTTGTCGGCCACGGGAAACCCGCTTTCCGAGCAAGAAGGAAGAAAAAGGGACGGGGGGGGGCCGTATTATAAAAAAAAAAAAAGGTGCTGGCCGATTTGAGGAGGGAGGGCGTTCTTCCCGCAAAAAGTGCCGTGGAAAAACCCAACGAAACTTAATTACTCTGAAGGGGGACAAATTTCGGGCAACGAAGTCAACAAGGATTTCTCATAAGAAAAAACGGTTTCCGCGTTGTCTTACGAAAAAAAGAGACGGACTCCTCCATAGCGTCCAACAGAAAAAAAAAAGGGGAAAAAAGGGGGTGGCTATGGGAACCGGACGTGTAGGCTATCACCAAATAGTGGGGGGGGAAAAAGGACAGGAAATAGCCGAGGAGGGAAGGGGCATCGTGCATCGGCAAAGAGAGGAAGGGTGGATGGTTCCCATTCTAAAAAAAACCGAAGATACTCGGAAAAGTCTGGGGGGGAAAGAAAAAAAAAAAAAAAGCGGTCACTCGGCACGGGGGAGGGAAAAAAAAAAAGGGGGTCACGTCCCTTGGGGAGAAAGGAAACCACTGACTGTGAAAGCAAAGTCAAACGAGGAAAAAAAAAAAAAAGGTCCGGCCATGGATCGAGAAGGAAACACGTCACAAAGCCCTGGGGGAAAAAAAGCCGGAACAGGGGTGGTGGGGGGGGGGTGGGCGTTTTGAAGAAAAACCCATCACAACCATGCCACCCGCAAGGGGGTGGAAAGTGTCCATTGTTTTCTCAGGGAAAGAGGTGGGATTTCATCCGCGTTTGAAAAAATCTGGAAACCTGAGGAGGGTAAGAGGGGCACGTCCGTCCCAACAGAAAAAAAAACCAAAAAAAGGACAGATCCAATCCAGGAAAAAGAGAAAAAAAAAAAAAAATGGAAGAAATTCTCCCAAAGAACATCTCTTTCGGGGGGAAAAGGGGAATGCAGATCCTGTGTCGGGGAGAAGTGTGGAAACTGATCGCTTTCGTCCAAAAGAAAAAAAAGTAACCCCCTCGTGGGGGGGGGGAGAAAGGGCGCGC
>Ga0179593_1401136_pt1 | contig 13902 bp, 19 predicted proteins | sample CZODoug2_1_08_16_FD_185931 | JGI IMG/M metagenome (GOLD analysis project Ga0179593, IMG submission 185931) | Vadose zone soil fungal communities from Angelo Coast Range Reserve, California, USA - CZODoug2_1_08_16fungal (PacBio error correction) | ecosystem: Environmental > Terrestrial > Soil >...
TTCAAAGATCTTCCACTTAAACTTGCCAGTGAAAAAAAACACTGGAAGGGGAGGCACCCCCGCAAGTAAAAAGCCTCTCAGCATAGAGGTCTCGGAAAGAGAGCGCTACGACGAGAACAAATCAGAAAGGGCCAGCCCCCAAGGAAAAAACGCCGGCGCCAAAATACCTGGGGATCAAAGGGAAAAAAATGACGCGGAGAGCCAAGAAACCCCGGTGGCAAAGGCAGGAACCCGCTTAAATAAAACGAGCCCGCGGCAAAATGATAGTACCGGTTTGATAAAAGTCTAAAAAGTTGGAATAGGTGGAAAGGGAAGACCCGGGTTGTCCTGCAAGGGTGCTAAACATGTCTCCTCCTAAAAGGTCGTCTAAAGTACTCGCGCCGGCCATCGGAAAAAAACACGGAGTCCGGGGTGTGACATAGCCTTTGATTGACCATGTCCACTTGGTTTTTGTATTTTTGGTGGAACGACGAAACCGCTTCAAGGAAGGGGGGGGGACACCGTCTGAGAACGGCAAAGGGGGGGATACCGCAGAGAGCGCGCAGGAGTCATTTTGAACGAGGAGGCCTATCACGCTTCTCTCAGAGGATTCCTCAGCAAAAAAAAAAAAAAAAAAAAAATGGATGGTAGATAGGGCAGGGGGAGGAAGTCGAGGGGAAAAGGCGTACTACCGGGAGAAACGTTTAGAGGAAGCCGGCCATCGGATTCACACTCCGATCGCGCCTCTGATGAGAAAAACAACACTGAAAAACATTCCGCTAAAAAACTGAAAAGTACCCTACTTGGTCCTGGCGTTGAGTAAAAAGTTCTCGGGAGGCCAAGGGTCGCGTTGTCAAAAGTGCAGCCAAAAGACAAAGCAACAGTTGTGGATGGGGGAGGAGAACAAGAATTTTTGGGGGGACTGAGTTCAAGGAAACGGGGAAGGCTCCAAGGGGCCGCAAAAAAGATACATCGTAAAGTTCCGCTTAAAGTTGGAGGGGAGTGGCGGCACTAGGGAGAGAGAGCTTAAGTAAAAGCAAACATAGGGGGGGAAAAGGGGGGTGGACGCACGAAGCGAAAGGAAAGAGAGGCCGATGAAAATGACGACAGGGCAAAATTAGAAGCCGTTGAGAGTCTTGGAATCGGCGGGAAAAGTGCGTAACACAGAAAAAGACGGCGAGAAGCTCCCCATAGACGACAGGAAAAAGGGGGGTAAGGGGGAACAGAAGGGGGAAGGAAAAGGGGGAGAAATGGCACGGAAATGCAGGGAGGTAGAGAAGAGAAGACAAACCACCTCCTTCGGCATTGGTTTGTCTAAATCGAAGAGGGCAAAAGGAAGTGGGGGATTCGAGAAAAAAAGACAGAGGGGACGGCCGATAGGCAATAATTGGAGGCCGATGGACGCGCTGAAGCTTGCAAACCGGGAAGAGCACATATAGGCACGGGGGGGGAAGGGTACGCAAAGGGAAAAATCAAGGACACTGCGTAAGAGCAATTGAGCTAAAGCGTATTCGTAAATTTGTTCTCCTGTGGCGGCCAACGAGGGAAAAAAGGAAAAGCAGCAAACGGGGGGAAAAAAAAAAAAAAACGGCTGAATAGGCTAAGGACGCTCGAATGGCTGGTCGGAAAAGGGGGACCAAAGGATCTAGACAAAAACAAGGAAGAGAAGATCCTGAAATGAAGGCAAAGGGAAGGGGGAAGGAGGATCGGGGGACCCTGTAGTAGCGGTTGTGGGGTGGTGTCGCGTCGGTGCACTTTGCCGTTCCTGCAAAAGCTAGTGCTGTCACTAGGCCCCGCGCGAAAAAAAAAAGTTACGTACGATTTGTCGGGCCCTCAAATTGCAGCGAACAGTGGCATGGGGGAGGGGCAGTCTACGCCTGAAGGAAAAGTAACCGCCCCGGGCAGATCGTCTGCGTACCAGACGAAGGAAGACCAAGAGGGGAGAACTCAAAAGACGGAGCATATTCGGGAAGGGGAACAACGTGCTAGCGGAGGAAAAGTTGAACGGGGAAAAGAGGGGAAGGAAGACACAAACTCCGGAACGGGAAAAAGTCCGGAATCTAAGAGAAAACAAAGGGGATGGGCCAGAGAGAAGGCCAGGGGGTCAAAGGACTGGGAACTGGAGGCACGGCGGATAGGGAGAATTAGAGCACCTCGCAGTGCTGTTCGTCTAAAAAATTCAAGGACCGAAGGAAACTCGACAAAGGCGCGCAGAAAAAGGGGGTTGCCATGAACATTCAGCCAGCGCCGTAAAAGTGCTGGAGGAGTAATAAAACAACGAGTGGCTCGGGCGAATGGGGAAGGCCTCAGGCCTCGACTCAAAGAGAAGCAACGGGGGAATCCAAGCAACAAAACTCTAACCGGAGCGGGAAAGTTACTATTGTGGCGGTGCCTTGGAGGCAGGGCCGCCGGGTGCAGGAGCAATGGAGCGTCAAATGCTGGAATGAGAGGGGGACTGAAAGAAAGGAGATCGGGGAGAAAGAAAAAAGGAGAGCGGTGGAAGGGGCAAAAAGAGGGCGCAGCAGGAATGGCGCGTTGCCGCCGAAGCGGACGGGGGGAGGGGCAGGCACATCCCGAATGGACGCCGAGCAATGGGGGGGGGGGGGGGGGGAAAGGAAGGAAATGTGCGGAAGCAGGATCGAAACGAGATCCGTTCGGATAGCGCTAATCTACGGGAAAAATGGTCACTACAAAAAAAAAAAAGCTGCGTGGGATGCGACGTATTGTCCTAAATGAAGGGGGGAGAAAAGAGCCAAAACGTGAAGGATGGAGAAAAAAAAAAAAAAGAAAAACGCATTCCAAAATGGAACTCCGGCGATGGGAGGTATGCCACCCCAGGTTTTTGGCGAAGAAGGGGAGAGATGACAAGTGAGTTCTTAGGAAAAACTAAAAAAGTCGAAAAAAAGTGTAGGACATCTCTTCCCAAACTTTTGGGGGGTTAGGAGAAACGGGCGGAGGGAGGTCAAGGGTCTCTACCTGGGGGGCGTGACTTGCACGTTGCACGGGGAGAAGAACCATCTCCTTTCGAAATTCCCAACGTTCTCGTCTAAAAACCGGGGGGAAAGAGGGGGGACCATTTTGTCAAAAACCGGGAGATAACTTGGGGTGGCAAAGGCGCTCGGAGGGGTCAGGAGGGGCAGGGGGGCGGGGGACCGAAAAAAAAAAAAGCGGGAATTGGTATATGTGCGTTTTTTTGGGAAGGGGTTTCGCGGTAGTGTGGAAGGAGGGAGACTTGTGTCTTTCTTAGAGGAAGGAGGGGGCGGGAGTATATCAGAGGAATCTCGAAATTCGGGAGAGGGCGTGGATTCTAATGTCGTGTTGGCGGGGAAACATGTGCGATGGCAATGAAGTGGGGAGGGAGAGTTGCAATCGAGAGAAGAAAACAACGGGAGGGGGGAGAAAGGTTCAAAGAAAAAAGAAAATTAAAGGGCGGGAATGAAAAGGGAGGGGGACAACCCCCGAAAAGGGCAGGATTCGAAGCCGCGACAAGCATCTAAAGGCATGGAGTCTCAACTCCCCCTTCAACAATCCCTTCCCCAGGGGGGGGAAGCCAAAACAAGCCAACTAGAGGAAATCGCAAAAGACCAGAAACTCCTGTCCACCAATCCCGCCCTTGGGGGCCTCGGCCGCCATGTAGAAAAAAAAAACCGCAGAAAAAAAACAAGGAGGGGGGATGAAAGTTTAAAATAGAGAAAGGTTTTGGGGGGGGGAGTTGAGACGCAGCCCGTGATACAAGAGAACTCTCGGAGTCAGTGCCAAGAAAAAGGAAGAGACCTGGGGAAATGAAACTGGAGTGCGTCCACCAAACAGGTCTGGCCAGGGGGGTGGTCATAGTATGCGCAAAGCTGGTGAAAAAGGGTGGGGGGATTGTTTGCTCTACTAAAAATCAACTTATTCAGTGACATCGTCGGAACGACTTCCAGGGGAGCCGGGCCAAAAAGTCTCATAAAGCAGGTTGGGGGTCAGGGGGGGGGGGAAGGAGGAACGCCTAGGAAAACAAGGGGATTCTACATAGGAACGTCGGGCGCAGGAATATGCTTCAATGGCTGCACTACGTCCGCAGAGCAAGGACTGCTGTGCCTTCTGCTCGTCAGGAGCGAGAAACCGGGGGAAGAGGGGCTAGGGACGCACCATCGCTTTAGTGTTGCTCGCCGGGTCCTCATCGATCTCGGGTGGGCCGTCGGCACCCGTGCAAGAAAGGGGAGCCAAGAAAAAAGTGCCCGGCAGGGGAGGCCTCAGGAGGTGCCGCAAATTCTTCGCGTATTTATGAAAGATTCTGTTAACAAAGAACCGGGGTAGGGAAGACGTTTATTTCTCGCCTCCATGGGTTGGGAGGAATCAAAAGAAAAAACGAATGCGCCGACGCATCATCGGGAACCGCACAGACTAAAATGATTTCCGGCTTTCGGTTACTAGGTGAGTTAAAAAACGAGTAGAGGTGTGGAGGGGGAATGGAGCAGAGCCATGTGATGGGGAGTAACGCAAAGAAACGAAAATGGGCGCGAGCGGCAGCGGTAAATTACGCAGGCAACTAAGGCTTCGGAAGTTGCGTGCGGCTCGGGGGGCTAAGACAAACATACCCGTTGAGCAAGAGGCAGAAGAAAGGCGAAAATAGCGAGGGGAAGGGGCACAAAGTGGGTATTATCAATTAATGACGACTCCTGCGACACGCGGAGAAAGTGAGAAGAAGAAAAAAGGTGACCAACCACCGGAGGGCGAAGGGGAAAAGAGTTGTGCAGAAGAGGAGACAAGAGGCTACAACCGCAGGGGAGCTAAAAAACGATTAGAAGAGAAAAATATACTAACGAACCCTAATATACAGTGGGGGGGGGGGCCGGGGATAAAAAAAAAGGATGAAAAAATCAGTTGAACCAGGGGGGAGGGGCTTGAAGAGGATAGTTTGGAAGGGGGAATGAGGACGGGCCAAGGAGGCAGTCTGGGACGAGACAATTGGAGGGCACGAAGAGCGTTTCAAGAGGTGACCCGATTTGGGGGAGAGGAGCATTAGACAAACCGCGAACCCAAAAAAACGACAAGGAGGGGAAATCTCGAGATAGGGAAATTTGCGGCCATTCCGCGTGATCTAGAGCAACAACAACTAGGGGGAAAGAGAGGAAATGGGGGGAAGAAAAAGGGGAGAAGGGGCGAGCTGCGCAAGTAGCGGTTTGTTGGGCGGGCACGGGGAAGCCGTGGACAAAAAAAGGCAACAATCGAGTGGCTACTCCAACCGCGCGAATGCGAACTCTACTCTTAGCCAAATTGCTCGCTGCGTGATGGGAATAAAAGGAGTACTGAAACGTAAAACCAGATAACCAAGAGACGGCGCAAGGACAGTGCAAGAAAAGGGGGGAAAAGATCGGCTCCAGCCGAGGCACATAGGTATAGCACTCACTCTCAGAGAGGGCCAAAGAGTACTAAGGAACAGATTTGAAAAGGGGGGAGGAAATCAAAGCACTTCGAGACGCAAAGAAAGAGGACGGTGGAAAAACCGTTCAGAGTTCGTAAAGACCGGCAAACGTGTCGTGCAGGATAGTAGTCACCTTCTGGAGTATTGTCCGAGGCTATTTCCTCGGAGAAAAAGGGGATTCGATGGGGAAACATTCACCCCAAAAGATGAAACCTCGGACCAACAGGGGAGAGTAAGAAGGGTGCCTAAGTGGACGGAAGGAAATCCGAGAAGGAGAGAACAGGGTGTTGTGAAACCATCAACGATGGTCTACCGCTGCCTAGGCCGAGACTGAATCCTCTCCTCTGTTCCAGACGGGGAAAACCAACCAAAGGAAAGGGGAATGTGAAAAAGGAAAGAAGCGGGGGAGCGTTCGCATTTTCATGAAAAAAAAAAAAGGAGAGGCGAATCAATAAAAAGAGGGAGGAAGACGGGGGCGGGGGAGGGAGGGAAGGGTCCAGATCTTAAACAATAGCGAAGGTTTGCGCGGCCAAAGGGGGACTCAGAAGGGTAAGGTGGTAGGGGGGAAAGGGGAGCGCGACTGATAAAGGGAGGCCGGACCGGCACATGAGCGGGCGCTTACGGAATCGGAGATCTCAAAAAAACGAGCTGAGGGGGGGGGAGAAAGAATAGGGGAAACGGACGGGGAGGGAAGAGGGCGAAAGTCGAAAGAAAAAGTTCTAATCAGAAAAGCAGCCGCTGGGGTTCGCGGACGTAGGGAGGGAAGGGGCGTGACGGCTCGTGTTAGCCAAAGGGGGGGGGGAAAGAGGCGGAAAAAGATGGCCGGAAGTATAGCGTAAAAAAACCGTGGTTTGTTGGTGGGGGCAGGGAAAAGAAGGGGGCGCACGCAAGATACTGGAAGTTTGGGGGGGTTAGGAGAATCAAAAAAAAACCAAAAGATCATAGGTCAAGACTTACCCCCGCCGTGGGTGTTGGGGAGGAAAGGCCACAACATGCTTAAAGGGGCGAACGAATGGGGGCGTGCTGGGGCGAAGAGTGACGGCAAGCGCCGGAAGGAGAGGGTAGAACGACAACCGGTCTTGTGGGACTCACACCAGTAGCAAGGGGGGGACATTAAAAACTCAAGCTTTTCCAAGGAAGGGGGAAACATGGGGGGGAGGGGAAAAGGCGATACAAAACGGGCGGGGGGGGGGGGGGAAAGGGTCTCATTCGGTTTGAGCCCAGCAGTTTTGGCTGGCGGGGGAGAAGCTGGGAGGGAGAAAGTTCAGGAGCGTGATGTGGAGAGGGGGGGGGTAGATCCGAGGAGATTTAGATTGCGTGCGCGGATAAGATTGTGACTCGGGTGCAAAAAAAGCCGTGTGGGGGGGGTCTAAAAGTGGAAGGTTGGATGGCTGCGTTAAAATACCGAGAAAAAACGAAAACGGGTCGTGAAAGGGGAAAAAGAGAAGATTTAAGTAAATCCACATGACTTTGAATCGAAAAAAGCCCCAGGAACGAATTCAACAGCAGCACAAAGCAGCTGGGAAGAAGGGAGAGGACGATCGGCTACGACGCCCAAACGCCGAATGAAGAAGAAAAACAAGCTAGAAGCGCCAAACTAGAACACACGAAGGAACGGGGACTAGCAAAACACCGACAAGGTTTGTGCAAGGCCCCGCCAAAAAGGGATGACCAAAAAGAAAAAGACCCGAATACTAACCAAAGGGGGGGGGGACAAATTTTAAAAGAAAGGGGAGAACCGGTTGATAGTGGAACTCACAGCAAGGGTTCCTCCTCTTCTAAGAAGAAAGGGCGCCAAGAACGAAAAGGGACGCGAAAAAAAAATACTAGAAAGCTTAGGCAAGGTGAAAGAAAACAAAGGACGACTTTGTTTCATCAGCGCCCATCATTTTCGTTTTGGGGGTTCCCTACACCGCACTCTAACTAAGGGAGGTTTGGAATGAGGTACTGCGCACTCATGTCGCCAACGGGGGTGGAAGAAGACACATATAGATATCAAAGAAGGATCCATTTTGGGGGGGGAAAAGAAAAACGGCCTATCAAAAAGGGGCTTACAGAAGGAAAGGAGGGGGAGGAACGGCAAAATTCAAGGAAGAAGCAAAAGAAGGAAAAAACCGGGCCGCAGCAGGGGGCTAGATGGAAGCCATTTTTCTAGGTTTCGCGATTGGACCTCAGGTAACCAGGGGAGTCCGCGGCCGGGCAAAAGAGGCGGACTTTCAGAGGTGTGCTTCGCCGATTCTAGCGAATCGGAGGAATCGCACGCAATCGAGCGCGCGCAAAAAGGAGGGGAAAAAGGAAACTAAAATTGGGCGCGTCGAGGGGAGGTGAAAAGACAAACTGAGGAGGGAGGGTTGAAGGGTCATGGTTTTCTTCCTTGGATGGAACCGCGAAGGCCAACATTGGGTTATGGAGTCAGAGAAGGTTTGGAACTGGTAAAGTTCATGAAACAGGAAGGGCGACCGGAAGGAAGCAGAAGAAAATAAAGCCGACAAAGAGTAAAGTTCCCGGTGATTTGACGGAGGACCAAAAAAGGAGGATTGTAGGAATGAGGAGGGTAAAGGGAGAAATCGTTTACGGGTTGGTGAGGGAAGAGGCCAACTGAGAGCTGCGCAAAAGGGGGGACAACGAGGCCCGGGAGAGTAGGGAAAGGGGATCGGAAGGTTCTGAAGACGAACAACCGGTATAACGAGGGGAGAAAAGCTCCCATATCGCCGGACAAAAAGTGAAAGGACATAAGGTACTAGATATCAAAAGCCAACGAACGTGGAACGTATAGGAAAGGGGCGGAAACCTTAAAAAAAAAGGAAATCTCGCCGTTACAGAGTTTTGTCCTATAAATATTCCCCGCGTCTTACTCGACGATCTAAAGTACAAATTCGTAGGTGGGACGGTAGAAGGGGGGGGTGATACCTAGGATCTCTCTGCTAAGAAGAAAACTTGCCCAGGTGCTTGAAGAGCAGGAAAAGAGGTGTTGTAAAATAAGTCCAGAGACAAGGCCACTGGGAGGACGAAACAAGGGGGGGCCCTAAGAGTAGCTTAGAATTTGATTTGGGGGGAGGCCACTAGAGGTGCTAATGCATTAAAGTGCAAAAGGGGAAAAAAAACACCGCTACTTACGCGATCGTAGAATTCGAGGAAGGTTAAACCTCGCGGAGACTAGAAAAAAAACAAAACGAGGGGGAGGAGATATCCCGAGGGGAAGGACAAATTGCAAAGGGGGGGAGACGCTTCCCGTCAGCTTTGGTGGTGTGGACGCTCGTTGCCGTTGGAAAGAGCAAACATGAGAAGAGCCAACAAGGGGCGAGAAATGAAACGCTACGCTTTCGGGAACTCAGGAGGAGCCAGCAGGGGGCGTCATCGGATCACGGAAAACAGATAAGCTCTTCCAAAGGGCGAACCGCAAGTCGGGAGGATTTGAAACCGATAAGATCATCAACGCACTCCCGGATACCGATATGAGGCCGCAAAGGAGGGGAAGTCGCATCGTCGGGGAGGGACACTCTGTCGCCCATCATTATGATCCAAACGTCAACCGCTGGCGAATGCGTCCGGGCCGGGTGAAGCGGAGTGCGAGCCCCAAAAAACAAAGTTTAAGGTGGGGAAAGGATCAGTAATCGGCCCGACTTGAAAAGAGAGCTGGGCGCCTGCAAGTCCGAAGAGGAGAAGGGGGTACGTTCGTCTTAAGCAAAGGTAAACAAATGATCCAGCGGAAAAAATCAGCCACGGCTCGCCAGTATTGGGGGGGGGGATTTCACGAATTGTCAGCCCTCGCGGTGAGGGAGTGGGGGGCGAATAACAGGAAAAAAAATGATAAATTACATTACTGAAGAAGAAGGAGAAATAGCCAAAGAGACGCGTGTCACAAGAACCGCAAAAGAGAAACCAAAAAACTGAACGGACAGTGGGGTCGCGGGTCCTTAAGTCGCGGGGAGACGTATGGAAATTAAGCAAAACTGGGCGGCCGAGCAAAAAAAACTGGAGGCAAGCGGTAGGGGGGCACAAAATGTCCAGAGAGAAGAGAAGAAAAAAAGGTAACTGAGGCATGGTGGCGGCAAAGAACCGGAGGCTCAAGTGTACTTGTTGCGGGGAGACTGGTAACGGGGCGTTAAACGACAAGGCACAATCGAGGAAAATGGGGGGTCGGAGGGATCGGCCGAGAAAACTTTTAATCGAAGGGTCGTCGCTTACTTACTCGGTCGGAATAAGGGGAGGGAAGATAAGGAAAATGTCTTCAAAACCACAAGCATGACCCTGACGGGAGGGTGTTTGGTGCTAACGAAAAGGCAGAGTGGAATGCGGAGGGAAAGTAATCCTTGTACTGATGTAGCAGAGACTCCGAGGTAAAAGGAACTTCCTGGCTTATGAATATGCTGTGCACCAAAGGGGGTGGTGCGAAAGATTTCGCATAATGAAAAAAGAATGAAGGAGGTTTAATTAGGAAAAAAAAGAAAAAAAAAAGAGAAAAAGAGTGGGGAGAATATAAAAAACAAAGGACAGGGGTGGGTTGACAATATGGAAAGCGCGAAATTTGCTTCTTGCGATGAAGGGGAAAGCAAGCCGAGTAGGACGCGCAAAAAAAAGGGGGAAGGGGAGGCCGAGAAAAACAGGGGGGGGGGGGAGGAAAAAGGAGGTTACCATTGGGTCATAACCCTGGGTAGTTTGTTGTTTTTGGTTGTTTTGTGGGTTAGGGGGGGGGGGGGTTTTGTGTTTGGGGGGGTTGGGGGTGGGTGGTTGGTTGTTTGTGCTATCCGTGGACATCGGCAGTACAGGCAGTGTGGGGGGGGCTGCCGCCGATTGCCCAAACGGACTAGACGGGCGTTCAGGGGAAGGGGGATGGGGATACCAAGGATAAGGGTTGGGTGGCTGAGTTAGTAAAAGGGTCAGGATGCGGGGGGCTTATCTGGCTGGGCAATCGTGCTAGAGGAAGAGTCGAGGAGTTTATATTGCTGGAACGCGAGGAGAGGAACTTGGGAGGTTTCACCAAGACCCGGTGTTGCGAAATGGTCAGGGGGGGAGATTAAAAAAAAAGAAAACAAACAACAAGGAAGGGAGAAAGAAGATAGAATGAAACATATAAATTCCCCTGCGGTGCCATTTCTCAAAACACGGCTGGGCACCCCCCAAAGCCTTAGAAAGCCCTCCAGATAAATCGCATCGAGAGTATCGGATACACGCAAACAGCATAACTTCATGAAAGAGGGAAAGACAAAAGGTCTACGAACCTCCAGCGCCAAGAGACATTTAGGGCAAATAACTTCCTGAACGCCAGGGCCAGAAAATACACGCCCGGGTGTCGAAGGCCGACCCCCAAAGTTTAATAACCAGAGCCGCGAATGAGAAGAAGACCCCCCCAGGAGGGGGTGAACAAAAGGTGAAAGGACCGTGCGAAAACTGTTTTGTGTTTTTCACCCGGTGGTGTCTCTCCGGAGGAACGAAATCCAGGGGTCAAAAAAAAAAAGTCCAAGAACGAAAAGTTGGCCTTCAATGCCAGGAAGGGGGAGTCAACCAAAAACAACCATTCGTCTTTTTTTCATGAAGGGCGCCGGGGGCGGGTGGATGTGGCCTAACAACCGAAGGAAAGGACTGGGGAAGTAGAGCGCAAATAGTCGCCAAAAAAATGGAACAACGAACCATCTAAGGGGCAGACAGTTTCCAGGGGGTAAGCTTAGGATGAAGCTTCTACAATCCCCGGCGCGGAAAGATAAGGAGACGCAAAAAAAACAGCAAGCAGCTGACTGTAAGAGACCTTGTAGTAGAGGGCGTATTTCTCTCCGCGAAGAACCGGAGCTTCCTTGGATCCTCTTCAACCCCATCCCTAACAGGTGGAGGGGCATTCAAGAGCCCTCTGTGACGCCAAAAAAATCACTACCCGTGAAAGGATTGCAAAGCGAAACTTACATTGGCCGTCCCTCGTCGGCCAAAAGGGGAGGAAAAAAAGGGTCGCTAAGAGATGGGACATTTTCTTGGACAAAAAAATCGATCACCGGGCGGAAAAAGACTGGGGGCTTCGGCCGCTACCATTTTTCAATGCACAAGGGGGGAAAAGACCCCAAGCATCATCGCCAGCCAACAAATAAACTAGGGGGGTCAGGCTTCGGGGTTGGGACGGGAGGCGCGAAGAGGAAGAGATGCTGAGAAAGGGAAGGGCGGGGAAACGAAAAATAAAAATGGGGGGATTATTTGACTAACCAGCAGAAGCGCGGGAGCTTCAGACGGATAAATTAACGGCCATGGCACATTCCCTGCGCAAGTGGAAGGGGACGGGCTCGGGAAAAAAGGAGGGAGGGAAGGAAAATACCGGGATCAAAAAGAGGTGGAAACACCATAAAAGACGGGGGAAAAAAAGGAAAGGGAAGGGCGATCGGGAGAAGGGGACCCACGGGAAACTGTGCGGGATCGGGAGGCTCCGTACAAAAAAATTCAATCCATGAGAGAAAGGGGTGCCGCAGTAAGGGCGGAAAAGAAAAGGTGCAAATTCGACGGCTGAAGTACGAAGGAAAAAGAATAGGCCGGTGTAAAAGGATACCTCTCGTTAATGCCGACCCGGGCGCACCTTGGGCACAATGGGAGAAGGGGGTGGGAAGGTGAAGAAAATCAAAAAAAATGGCCACAGCGGCTGATCAATGGGAAGCAAAGCGGCTGGAAATGGTCGCCGAGTTTGCGAGGAGCATTTGTTGCTCGGACGGTTAAAGTTGGCACCGCACGCGGGATTACGGGAAGGGGAAGAAGCGGCATTGCGAGGGGACCATTTCCTCGCGGGGAGAGAAGAACAAAAAGAGGATGAAAGGGAAAGAGAGAGAAGACGAGGAAATGGGTCCACTGGGCCAGAACTCTGGGACTTCGCCCATTTGGGGGGGGGAGCGAGGGGACGTTAAGCCGTTTCAAACGAGCAAAATCGAGTGGCGAAAAAGCCAAACCAGAGAAAGATTTCCTATTGCGGGGCTCAACCGCATTGCATTCATGAGAGGGGGGGGGGGGCGGATGACACCGGAAAAGGCTAGATCTCAAAGAACAGGGTAAAGAAAAAGGGGAATCGTCAGGGCTTGGAACAGAAGGAGGCAGATCCATAGATCTCACACTACCTATTTCTCCGCCGAGAAAGGGAAAAGACTCGAATTGAAAGGGCTGCACCAGACGGCCTGCGAGGAGAAAAAACCTTCCCCACTGAATGGTCGGTTTTTCGCCGGGAGACTATCGGCCCGTTCGTGGCCATGAAACGGGGTAAGGGTCGGGATGGACCTGGTTCCAAGGGAAAAGGCGCGGGCGCTTGCCGAGGAAAGAGTCTCGCGAAAAAGGGGGGGGATGTCGTCTTCCGCACTTTGCCGACGATCCCACCGGCGCCGTCCGGGCAAGGGAAGGGGACATCCAGCGCAAAGCGCAGTGTGTAGCTGGTGAGGGAACCAGGCAAATGGCTCGTTTTGACGGACTTCCTCAGCCGCTAAACCCTCAGTACTCGTGTGGTCCAAAACGCAAGAAAGAAAATTTAAGAGGGAGAGGTTGAGCCGATTCGCGCAAAAAAGTGGGGTGAAGGGAAATGAAGCAAACGGGGAGCGGGAAAGTCAGCAATCAAAAGACCTCGCGGGAAAGCAGGTGGAGGGGGCTCGCTGACAAGATGGCATATCGAGGCCGCGAAATACTATGGCGCGGAAACGCGGGTACTACATATTAGGAGGGGGAGGAAGGAAAAGTGACGTGCACGGGGGGGAAGGCCGGGAGGGGACACAAACGAGGCGGGCGATGGAATAACGAGCAAAAAAAGGAAGACTCTGGGGTGCGTCCAGCGTATCGAACGGAACTTCGTATCTCGTCTAGGGAGGATAATCACCAAACAGCAGACCGAGGGAGGGGGCGGGGGTTCGGGATGAGTATGCGAAAGTTGGGGAGAGCAAAGCCAAGAACGTTCAAGAATAGAAGCCCGGGGGAAAAGGCTACGCGTTCCAAAGGGGAACGAGAGGATAGGGCGTATGCTTTTGGAGGGGACGCAGGAAAAAAAATGAAGGAGGGGGGGGCGTTAGAGACAAAATAACACATAGTGCAAGAAGAGGAAAAAAGAATTGTTGTTTTTCGCAAGATTTCGAAGTGAGTGCAAATAGAAATTTTGTGAGGGGGAAGTTAAAGCAGCCGGGGGGGGAAAAGGGAGGAAAGGAGGAAACAACGTGGTGGGGGGTGTGGTATGGGGAGGAAAGATGAACACAGGGAAACACGGATTTTACCATTTGTGTAACTCCTGGGTGACTATAAGAATTCGCGGCCGGGGTCATTACATGGGGGGGGGGGAGGGGAAGGAAGAGACACCAAAAAAGGGCACAGGCGTGTTCAGGAAGTTGATTTTTCTATCAAACTGAGAGGGCAGATTCTTGAGGGTAGACTTGGCGGGGTCTTTGCATTAGTCGGGGGGGAGTACGTAGATGAACGAAATGGCGATTTAGAGGGCTTTGACGCGGCGGAGAATTCGTGGACTTCAGGGGGGGGGTGCACCACTTTTTTGGGCGATCAACAGTGAGTGCAAGAATGAG
>Ga0179593_1551938_pt1 | contig 13902 bp, 14 predicted proteins | sample CZODoug2_1_08_16_FD_185931 | JGI IMG/M metagenome (GOLD analysis project Ga0179593, IMG submission 185931) | Vadose zone soil fungal communities from Angelo Coast Range Reserve, California, USA - CZODoug2_1_08_16fungal (PacBio error correction) | ecosystem: Environmental > Terrestrial > Soil >...
AAAACAGCGTATCAAGGAAAAAAAGGGAAGATGCAGCAAAGTGCGTGAATAGAAAAATTGATTCAACACGAAGGGGAAGTGGATCATGTCTGTAAATCGGATGAGGGGCACTTCAACGAAGGTCTATTGCACACACAATTGGAACGGGGGACCAAGGGAAAAAGAAATCGGCTGGGGAGGACGGGGGCAACAAATGGGCCCCAGAAAGCCAGGAAAAACGGACAAAGGAGGGAGAGGGGCAGTAAAAAAAAGGCTGCGAGGTCCTGGCCGTAACGTGGCCAGAATAAAGAGTAACGGTCAGAAAAAGGAAAAACAGTCAAAAGGAGAAACGTCGAAAAGCAGTGCCGCAGGTCGCCGAGGAAGAAGCGCAAAGATCGGCAAGGTGAGAAGGACTGTCTGGAAAGGGGCGCGTTAAAAGCTGGATCGGGGGAAAGCTGGACAAAGTATCGCCAAACACGAAAATGAGTTCAAAAGAAGAGAATCCCGAAACAAAGAAAAACGCCTCACGGAAGAACATCACAGATTGCGGCCAAAATTGGTGAGAGTGGGTTCGGCAAGACTCCACACCGACGAAGGGAAAGTAAGCCGAAAGGAAGAACTTCTGGAAGCTGATTAGGGGTGACCTAGGAACTACTGAAAAGGTTGAAAAACTCTTATCATCGCTGGAGTATCACTTCAAGAAGAAAAAAAGTGCTAGCAAACGGCTGATGACGAAGATCCTGTGGTCCCAAACAAGCCATACTACGAGTCACAAAAAAGTCCCCCTCGCAAAGAGAAGTCAGGGCTATCAGAAGGATATCCTAGTGGGTGGGGTTGTTAAGCTTCCAACTCTTCATCGGGAAGATATTCTTATAGTGGGTCCGTCCACAGAAACTTCAGCATCACGGTGACCTCTGGCGCGGGCTGCACCGTAGCGTATCACACAGTGGGGCAAAGCAGAAAGAAGACTGGAAGATCTTTGCAAAGGCCGGGACGTGTTCGAAGAAGATTCCAAGAGTTTCGCGGGGAGGGGGGGCTAAGCACCGTCCAATGGACGATCGCCCGCTAGTCGGAGGAAAAGTTTATCGATCATGTCCATTGCCCGCTATCGTACGGGAAGAAAAGAATTGTTTGATCGCAATCAAGTGGAAGAGTGGACCGGAAGGACGCTCACGGCGCGAAGGGGGAAAACTTTGGGAAAAGCATCGCCTCGAAAAGAAAGACGAAGCGTAATGCGAATGCCTGCAAGGTTTACTAGACGAAGGAAGGGCAGGGACCGATGCCTAGAAAAAACGCAATATCAGAGGTACGAGCGCCATGACCACAACAGGACGGTCAGAAAGGAAAAAAAAAACAATTCGCCAGAGAACGCTGTCATAAGGAAGAATTCGTGTGGTAGCCTCTCAGCCGCTAAGGTTATGAAAACAGAGAAGAAGCACTGTCATCTTCGAAGGGGAGGGAAGAGTCAACTATCCGGCGAAACGAGAAAAATGAGAAAAAGCCTCGATTGACTGGGAATTCGCTCTCATCAGGGGGCGGGAAACATGGCACTTAAGGACGGAAACCGGACTGTATTGGAAACTGCATAAGCCAGGTTGAGAAACACTGACTGTTGACAAGCGAGTCTCAATCAATCCACTTGAAGATTGGGGAAAAGTGGTAATTGTCACAGGCCCCAATCCTGAAAATTTACGGAAAAAAAAGGCCAACATATGTCACAGAAAAAGAGAGTAAAGGCGGCAGTCCTTCTGGTCAAGGAATCTCTCCAACACAAAAAAAACAGGGGGAGTCCAGCTCTATATCATTGGGGGGGTGTAACGAAAAGACCGGTTCTCGAGTCGACGCAGCCAGAGAAAGAGCTGGTGGGACATGTGAGAGCAATTTCAATGAAAGGTGTCGGGCCAAAATCAATCAAGGCCAAAGTGGCTTTATGGAGAAAAGTAGGGATCAACAGAGGGGGGGGCGCGAAAAAAAACCGCGGGTTAGGGACAAGTTTTAAAAGAACGGGTGACGTGTTACTTATATGTGCCTATGATATATAGAGGGGAAAAGAAATCGGGGGGTCCTCCGAATAAACGGTCTGCTCACGTATTTCGTTCCTCTGACACATCGGGGGGAGATGACCCAGGTAGACTACCGTGCGGTCTTAGTAGTGATGTCTTCCTAAATGGGGGGGGCTGGTGAAAGGCGCGGGGGTGGGGGTAATTTCTGCGCGGACCCCCAGGGGGTCTCGGCTAATGAGATTTCTCTTTCACGACACGGTTAGCGGGAAAAAACCGGTGTTTCTACTCTTGGCGAGGCTTTCTCGAGAGTGTTCTCCTTATTCCTAGCGGGTAAAGACGGGTCGAGAAATGATTTAGGGGGAGGCCGTACTCGTGGCGACCTGTACTTCGGCCAGTAACATGACAGCGTCACGGTCGCTCGGGGGAAGAAAAGCTCTCCGCGGTTGGCAAAAAATTTGGGGCAAGGCGCGACATGGAAAAAGGGCCGCGCAAGGAACTGCGGGGGGCCGGGGACATCAAAATTGACAATTGAGGCAAGCCGGCCATGGGATTGAGACCCCGCGGGGGAAGGGGAAGGAGGGCGGGTCCGGGGGTCGCATCGGATGGAAGGTTCAGTTTCTCTAGAGTCCTTACTTGCTTTGAGTCGACAAACAGAAAGGGTCTCCCATAAGGGGTAGCCAGCCCGGTAGGACGAAGCTTTTCCCACCACGGAAAGCAGTAGCGGTTCTTCCACAAGGAGGTGCAACGGTAGACCGGGGGAACTCAAGCAGGCGCACCAGGTTTAAACGCACGCGGGGGGCGGCGGAACTGAAACAAGAACAAATACTCCAAGTCGTAAACTCTTCTTCGGCCGAGTCGGAAGAAGTCAGAAAACCAAACAAGAAGACTTGTGAGCTCGCCGTCTTTACGGAGAGAAGATCCGTGCCAGGCTCGGAGCCGAGGGGAGTTGACACATCTTGTAGCTGGGACGGGAGCCCAGCGGTGAGGTCGGGAAAAGCACGGAGACTGCCCGGGGAGATTTGGCAGAGGAAAAACTCCTAGCAATCTCTTGACAAAAAAGGCCGAGGTGAAACCTAGGAACCAAAGTGGTAGCTTAAGGGAAAAGGAACATCGTTAAAAAATTCGGCGGAAAACAGAAGAGAAGTAGATGTCGAAGGAATACTTGGATCCTCTAAATTCTGGGGGACACTCGCGTTGGCATCACTGCAGAGGGGAGTATTTCGGGCAGGGGAAGAAACCCGGATCCGGCTGTTGGGTATGGGGAGGAACAGGACAAAGGAAGACTTTCTGCAGAGACCGAAAGGTTTGGTTGGAGCTGGGGTTTGAAAGCCTCTCACGCCGGATAGTGAGGTGGAGACTTAAATGTGTTTGTATTAGTTCATACGTCCCATGCGGGTAAGAAGCCGATCTTTTTCTGAGGATCGAAAAATTCGAAGGGTTGGGGCACGTCGGTTCTTTTGGAGGATTGGTACGTTTTTTTACGGGATGGTTGGTAATGGGAGAATCTTGGACATCTTTAGCATTCGAAGGTCGAAATTCAAGCAGGGTCGGCTTGAACGTCAATCGTAACTGACTTTCTGGATTACCTGGATTCCTATTTTCTGGGGAAAGTTCCTTTTTTGTTTCAACTTCTCCTTTCGCGTAGGGGGAAAGCCGGAAGGCCTTTCTAATTGGTGGGAAGCTTTCCCGCCTAGTCTTATTGGGTCAAAATCAAGAGAAAAAGGTTTGCCGGGGAAACTGCCCTTCGGAACAATTCAACAGGGACGTTCAAAAAAGTGGGGGCGTAAACCGGGGAAGCTAGGCTCATTCCAGTTCAAGGGGGTCTTTTCTGAAGAAGTCTTCCCGCTGGGAGGGCGCTCTAGAAGAGAAGTCCTAGGGTTGGGAGGTTTTTATTGGGGGGGGCGGGAAGGAGGGCTGCGTTGGTTCTCGGGTTAGGGCGGGGCGCGGGGGGGGGGGGAGTGGGGTCTCCCGGGGGGGGAACGTGGGGGGGGGGGAGGGTTTCCCGGGGGTGCCTGGGAATCTCTTTGTGGCACCAGACCCGGGAAGCTCCGGGGGCAATCGCTGCCCTGAAAGTGTTCTGAAACTTTTCGAAAGGGCCAGGGAAGTCTTGCGGAAGTCGTAATGAAAAAAAGGCGTCGCCTTGCTTTCGGTTGTGGGGTGGGTCGAAAGAAATTGCCTGCCCGGGAACTGCAGGCACTAGGGCCCTCCACAACGGGGAGGATGCCGTTGCACTGCCTCCAGCCGGCAGAGGCTTGCGGGGGGGGGTCATGGCGGTCCGTTGGGCCCTTTTGAGGAGCATGGTGGTCACGGAGCTCAGTCGTCTTCTAAAGTAATGTGGTTTGCCCTGCTTTTAGGAGGCAGTCTTAGACGTGGGCCCCCGGGGGGGAAGTGGGGGAGGGCGGGAGGGGAGGTGGTCCTCCTAGGAATATGCTGCCTATGTAAAGCGCTCGGGTGTAGGAGAAATTATTGGTCTTCGTCTTGTCATGCGTTGGAAGGAGGAAAAGGGGTCGGCGCGGTGGGAGGGGCTCATTGGAGGTTTCGGGCAGTGTGGGGGAAGAAAGGGGGGGCGGAGAGGAAGGATTGAGGTGGGCTTTCTCGGGGGCTCTTTGCGGGGAGGGTGGTCTAGATGGAAGCGGGTGGAAGGCTAAAAGGCACCCGTGGGGATTCCCCAAAGAGTCCAAAGGATCCTCGTCAAACTCAGAACGATGTTCCGAAACTACCTGAAGAGGGTCGAGGGATTTGGTTGGAAGTTTCGGGGGTGGGGGGGGGGGGTCAAACCTTCCGGAAAGAGAACGCTTCGTGGACTGTTTTGTCCTTGGTACGAATTAAACCTTCCGAGAAGGGAGCAACTGTCCTTTGTGTTGGGGAGGTGGGGTTTGGACTCTCTTTCCTATTCCGCAGAGGAGTTAGGGCGTGGTTCAGCCCTTTTCTGTTTCGGGTACCCGGTTATATCCGGGGCTCGCCTAAAAGATTGGCAGTACCATAGCTGGACAGGAAAATCCTGTCTTCACGTGTCGGGAGCTCGGCAGGGGGAGTTTATGGAGGATTATGAGAAATGCTCCCGAAAAAACAATACGGTTTGTCTGTATCATCCTTTTCCACAGTAATCATGGGAATGGGGAAGGGTTCGGAGCAGATAGAAGGAAACAAGACAATTACACGTATAGGACCATTCTCATTCTTTTGCCGGGTTTTGGTTTCGGGGGGGCCTTTTTTTTTCTATGAGGGGGTGTGGGTTCGTTTGATTCCCTTTCCCTTTGGGGGGGGGGGGGAATGGGCTGTCTCAGTGTTCTGTACAGTCCCTTCCCCCCTATTGTGAGGTTGTGGTTGGGAGAGCCACCTTTCCCTTGACCTCCGGATATTTTCAAAGAGACCTGTCTCGAGGTCCACGGTGTTGGGGTGGGGTAAGACTTGTAAGCGGAAAAAAAGGGCGTTACAGAGGGAATGTTTGTCTGTCAGGGGAGCCTTGTCAAAACCCCAATCCCGGTCCTTTGAAAACCCACTCAGTGCCTTTTGGGTCCTGCAAACGTTGGTCCTTTGGACGACTGGTTTCAAGAGGCACGATCCCCGTTTGGGGGAATGCATGACTTTCCGGTCCTCCTGACCGAGAGGTTCTTGGGGTATCGGGTGGCGGCTGTGGTCTGTGCAGGGGTTCCAACCCTGAGAAGGAGAGGTCGCAAAAGGTGCCCCTTAATCCTTTCTAGGAGAAGGGGGGGCCTTGGAGGATGAGGGGGGAAGGTAAGTTGTAGGTCGCTCCGGGATAAGGAGGGAGCTACTTGGGCTGGCGGGAAGATAGGGCAGGTCTGGAGGTGGGTCCACGTCTCAGATTCGGGGGGAGGGAGGACGGTGGCTGTTCGGCTGCGGGCCCCGGGGGGACTCGCCCACTATTCCCCATTTGGATGCTGGCACATTGTGAGGGGGGTAGGGAGAGGGTCTATCCGTCCGTCTTTTCCCAGGGGTTTGGGGGGGGAAGGGCCACGAAAGAATTGTAAGGGTGCCGACCTACCTCGCTCCACCTGAGTGGGGGGACTTGTGTGTATGGTTTTCGAGGTTCGGCGGTTAGAGCACGGGCTCTGATGATTGGTCAAGGAATGCTGGATAAGGTGGGAATGAAGCCTAGACGCAAAGCCATTATTCATGACACCAAGGGGCAGCAGGGCTTGCAGGGTAGACCAAACCTTGACCGGCCAACTTACCTCTTAGAAAAACGCAGGAAAGGAAAGGAACAAGGTCCACAGGCATGCTTTAATCCCGGAGGGGAGACAAATTCGTAGCTTACAAGGAGTGAACAACACTAGTGTTACACTAAAGCAGCTATGGTAGGGATCCTCCTGCCGAGTTAGGTCTCCCCGACCTATCTCGGCAAGGAAAATCAAATCACTCCAAAAGTCGAGAAGGGTAGGGCGCATTGGAGCCTGGGGGGGAGAGAATGGATCTCAGGGGGGGTGGGCCAGTGCGACGAGTTTGGGCAGGTTTGATCGCTGAATGTGAGGCTGGAGGGAAACTTCCTAAAGTCCCCTTGGCAAGGGGGGGGCCAGTTGGGACAAATCGGATGAAGACGGGAAAAAGATAAAAAAAACCCCATTGGGGGATTCTTGCAACACGTTTACAGGTGTGCGGGTTATGCGATGGAAGCATGTAAAGGGGAGTGTTGAATCAGTATAAAAGAATAATTCCGGTGGGTGGGGGGCAAAAAATAGAATATCGGCAAACAACCCAACGAGGGGATAGAAGGAAGCGCTGTCTCTCAACCCTGAAAAACAATGGTTTTTCAGCACGAAAAGGGTACAAATGTGGACACACAACTGGGGCAAAAACGGAAAATGCGCGAGTACAAAGCTGGGGGGGGGAGGTTTCAGCCATGGGAATGGACAACTTGTCGTGTTGCAGGCATTTACTGGTGGTCCGTGTACTAAGAGTGGTTACTTGATCAAAAAGTATCTCCGGGCCGGAAGACCGCCAATCTTGCTGGAAGACAAAAAAGTAGTCGAGGGAAACGTAACACTTGCAAGCCTATAAAACCATTCGGCGAGGTTTGGGTCGAGGGTTTAAATGCGATATTGGGACCCCAGGGTGCTTATTAAATAATAACTGGTTGTTCATGACGAAGTGAAGCCCGCATTAACAATAAGTTGGGCATGCCGGGTTTACAGTGGGAAACAAGGGAGGGTACCACTTGGAAGGGGGATGTTGGGGGGGGGAAAAACGTTAGATGCCGGTAAAGTTTGGGGGGCCCAATGCTGCACTGGCAGGCGGGGTGCCTTGATGAATATTAATTCCTTGGTATCAAGCAAGACCCAGTGGAGCGCAAAGATCTTCCTTCATAGGCAGCGGAAGTGAGGGACACCGGCGCCAAACGGACATTTAGTTATTTAAAATTTAAACGCCAAAGGGGAAATTGAAGAGAAAGGGAACAAATTATAGACTAAATTTGGAGAAGGAAGTGCTTTTACAGGGATTCGGTAAGAGTTGGAATTCACTTTATGTAATATCTGATTACTAAAGTTAAAGGAATAAGAAAGTGTTGGTTATTGGTTCCTGTGGCACTGAAAGAAGAATGGGCGCTGATGACTTTACAGAAGGCAGAAAAACGTTGCAAGGGGGGGAACAAATCGGGAAACAAGGGCTTTAGAAAGAGGGATGGAGGGGGTGTGGGGGATGCACAGACTTGACAGAAATTAAAAGGCTCAAAATGGGGGGGGAGGAACACGTGAGAAGGTGGGGGTCTGAGACCAACACATACAGGGGGTAACGTTGAGAGGAAGATGGGGATATTTCTATAAATCAAAATCAACGTTAGAACAACTTAAAAGAAGCACGACTGAGAAGAGGCGGAATCATGGAAGGGGGGGTATAAAGTGTATGCTAATCGATTGCGAATGAAAGAAATGGGGGTGCTTAGGGGGAGAAGGATGCACGAACGTTAGTGGGTGTCAGGCAGCAAGCGAATATCACAGCACCTCCCGGGAACCAAAAAAAAATTGAAGGCAGGTAAATGGTGAAGGAAGGGGGGAAGTGGGTGAAGGGGGGAGAATAGAAAATAAAATGGCGGAACTTAAGGAAAGTTATCTGAGATTAAAAATCAAGGAACCAACTTCCTTCGAAATGGGGTAAAGGCGTTTGATCTACAACAATAGGCGGGGAAGTAAAAGAACGGTTAAAGAAAAAGTGCGGGGCAGATTAATTTGGGGGGAATGGGGAAGCTCTGATAAATCCAGAAGCATAGATAAGTGAACAGAAAGATTTGGGCATGGCTCAGAGTATCCAATAATTTTTGAAAGTCTCCCTGAGAAAGTGGGTCCGTACGCCGAGCAAAGACGGGGAAAAGCCGTCCAGCTCACAAATGAGAAGATGCCGCAACCGGAAAGAAGAAAGAACGATCAGCGTGTTGATGTAGACCGGAAGTTCCAGGCACCGTTGCATCGACACACAGATATCGGAAGGGAGAGAGGGACTTTCCATGACAAAAGTATCTCGGGAGGAAAATGGGACATACTAGGACGTGAATGGACGCAGTGTTTGGCCAAAGCGGCGGGAAAGTCGCCACAAAAAAACAAGGGGGCATCACCAAATCCAAAGAGGGGGAAGAAATCGGTATCCAATACTAACCAGCCCGCACGGGGGTCGGAGGACCCCAATTTCCCACACAGTGACGGGGATGGAAGGAAGGGTCAGGCTGAACGCAAACTGTGAGACTTGCTTCAAAATCAGGGGGCAACCCGCAGCTCGTCTTGACGGAAGCTGGGGGGCCACAAAACACGGGACTTCACCTGGTAATTCCTACGATCAGACACATATTGCTGATGTCCGGGGGTTCAAAAGACCGTGAGGGGAAAGCTGCTTTCAACTCTTCACCGCCTTATAAAGACCACAGGCCAAACCGACCGGCTCTCACCCAAACATTCGCCGGACTTCGATCAGCTCACAAGACGGACCTGAGACGGAAGGGTCATGAAAGGAAAATACAAAATGGAACGAAAAGGCTGATCTGAAACAAACGCCAAAAAACTGGCCTTAGATTGGGGGAGGGAATGAGATGAAGAACTAAAAACTGACAGTTCCTCACGGACGAAAATCAAGCTATTTTGGCTGCCACGAGTTTTGGCAACACTCGCAGGCGGGGGGAGTTGAATAGGTCCTACAGATACAAATCTATCGGAATATTACGGTTGTGGAAGTGGGCTGAGCACAGGCGACACAGGCGGGGGTTCCAAGGAAATCTTTGCTAGGGATTTTCAACTGCAAATCGCCCTGAACCGGTGGGACATACACCGCGCTGTGACGGAGAACCGATCAGCGCTTCACCAGAAATAAAAGAGTGTCAATATGCGGCTCCAAGCGGGAAGGGCTCAAACTCTCAATCCCGGTGAAAGGAACTCGTGGTTGGGTTGGAAGACGATCTGCATAGAAGAGCTGTTCTTTGGAGGTCCGAAACATACATTCGGTGAAACAGGGGGTAACTGAGGGCCTAATGAACACGGGGGGGGGAAGGAACCTCATAGGCCGAGAATGGGGGATTTTAAACTGCTAGACTTTAAAGGCTCGGCCGCAGAGGCAAAGCGCGGGTCAATTTTCTAAGCACTCCGCACGGCGAGAGTCGCAACTACTCGTTGATACTGAGAAACGCGGAGCGGGACCGCAAATGGCAAAGGTGAGAGGCGCAATGCCCGAATGAGGCATTATAATTGGAGCAAAGGGCGCGTAGGCCAAAAATTGGTTGCAAAACACGATGGGCGAGGCAGAGCCGCCGACCGGGCCAGTCAAAGGCAGTGGGGAGCGACTAATCATTTATGATCACCGATGAAACGCGACGCCGAGACAATACGGTCAACGGGATTAGAACAAGAGCAGCGCCCACACAAGTTACTTTCGAGCCGACAGACGGGCACCGCCATCATCAAACATTCGTGGGGAAAACCGCGAAGAAGCCTCCGGGTTATGACATCTAACTCCTCTAGTCTTAGGGAGAACGGAGCATAAACGAATCCCGCGCCAGCCTCTGGAGGTTTTGACTTCGCTCAGCACTAACATTCCTGGGATCTTCAAAGAGTACCATTCAGCCCGGACCTGCGGGGAAAGAAAAAAGACGGTGGAGTGCGGGGTTTCCTAAGCCCTCAATCTCTCACGGGGAAGCCGGGTGTTTAAGGGGGAAAACGAAACGACAGGGAAGTCACAGTGGCAAACACGATCCAGAAAAACGATCCGTTGCTGGGCGGACAACAATGATCAAAAAACAAACAACAAGGAGGAGCGGAAAGAGAGAGAAATTGTTGTGGAACCCCAGCAAGGAAGGGGCGGATTCGACGCAGCCATAGGGGATGGAAGGACCAGTTGGACGGAACGGTAGGGAGGGGGGCCCACTCATTCAACCTCAAACGGAGGTCCAAGGGATGTATATTGAGAAACTCTGGGCGTCAACAATGCGCCGCACGATAGCTGGTGCCGGCTCAAAACGGTGTCTCCGGCAGGGGACGCCGAAGAAAAAAACCATACAAATTCTATGTGACCCGCATGGATTCGTGCAAAGACGCCGTTGGGCTGACGGACTGGAAGCGTGGAGGGTCCGGCGGTTTAAGCGGCCGGCGCCTGAAGGAAAATGTTTCGGAGGACGAATGCTGTCTAGCGGGTAAATCTGACCAGGGCAATTTTTGGGGTGGATGGATGGCAGATGCTCCAGAATCGAGCTGGAAGCGGGAAACGGACCGATGAATAGTAGGGCAGGATTTCGGGCTGTCGTCGGAGAAGGGGTTCTCAGGAAAAAGGAAGGCCTTGCCGATCTTGCTTCAGACTATGCCTTCTTGTGTTGGGGGAAGGTTGGCAAGGCGAGGACAAGCCGTCAGCCGGAACAAGAGACAGATATCAAAGGGTGTCAAGTGGCCCAGAGATGTGACATGCTCAACACAAAGAGAGGCGAAGAGGCGATCGCCCAGGAAGTGAGGTAGGAAAAAAAAAGGAGGACGCGCGGGGAATCGGCGAGAGCCGGACAGGCCAGCTTCTTCCTGAATGGAACGAGACCATGATTCGGCAGAGGAACAGGGGGGATCGTGTTCTCCGGGAAGAAGCGCCTAGGGTCAAAAAGTTGAAGAGGCGTGGGAGGTGTGACAAGACATGCTCAAACAGGACACTAGAGTCTCTTGGCCGATAAAAGGAGGGAGAACAAAAAAGCGGATTGTTCTCTCACTGGGAATTGGGGAGAACCTTGTCCGTCTCTTGGGAGTTGACACTAGGGATTGCTGGGTCTGAGGCGAGTACTGTCGAGGGATCGGCTCCATGATCCGAGAAACATTACCCGTTAGGTGGGGAAATTGCAAATAATAGCGAAAAGGGTCGCGAGGAAGGGGTGCTTTATTCTTCCACACTCCTATTCAGTTCCTGGGGCAGCTGAATGTCTAGAACCGGAAGGGTTGAGTAAAAGTGCCGGGATCGAGGAAAATATGGGGGTGTTAGAGTTAGATGTGGGCCGCGCAACTGCGAGGGCGGTCTTTGCGGGGAAAAACACATCGAAATTGGAAGAAGAGGAGTCTTTTAGGGGTCCGGGGAAGGAAAGCGCTTAACGGAGGGGGGATTGAATCATATCTTCAAACTGGAAGAACAGAGGCACTCCAGTTTGTGGGGGCTTTGAGGGCACATTGGGGGGTTCATCTTCACGAACAATCTTTTTGGGGGGAGTCGAATTGGGGACCCTTCCCTGTTAGAGGCAAGAAGTGGCGGCATAAATACCGAGGGATGGAGGGGCCATAAAACTGGGAGGGGTCCGGTTTCCGGAATTGTTTTGTCCGAAAACGAAACTCTACATCGTTCCAATTCTTGGCAAGACTGAGCCATATGCAGTTTTTCACTGAACTCCCATAAGCTCCTGTTTTCGGGCGGTGGGAGACACAGAAGGAAAAGGTCCGTAAAACCTGCGTTGAGAGTTAAGGGATAAAATCAGGTCTCACACGGAAACGTCGCCTTAGGTACCGGCCGATATAACAAGTCAAAGTTGTGGTCAGCGTAAACGATCCGGTTGAGATACACGGCATCAGTGATTGAGAGCCGGGGTCAGACCGGTCTGTTTGAACTGGGAGCCTTGCTCATATTTCAGGGTGGCGAACCCCCCCCCCCCTGGGGTTGTTTACCGCGAGGAAAACATCGGCACGAACTTCCAAGAAAGGAGAAATTTTTCGACCTGGATATACGTCTTGGAGGTCGAGAAGTGTAAACCATGTTGCCCGTAAGTGTAGGTGGGACGATCAGGGGAGAGCAAGTGCCTAAAAAAATGTCATCCGCGACGCTCAACACGTGCGATCGTCATTCGAGAAAGGCAGAAATAGTGTTTGCACAAGGGGACAGACCGTTCCAGTTGGTGGGGAACAGGGGAGAAAAAAAGTCGGCCTTTGGTGAGTAGTGATTCGCGGCGCCGACCACACGAGTGGAAACTGAAAAAAGTAGTGGAGAAGTTCAAAGAATGCCCAAAGTAAATCTTCAGGGGTTAAATTATGGAGGGGTCTCAGAGGAATGGCACGATGACCGCAATTACTAGGGAAAACGAGCAAAGGTTTAGTAATTTTTTGGTAAGACAGGGGGGGTTCTCTCCCCCAGGACCGACCTTGTGGATACTGAGTTATCTCAGAACTGTAGGGCATTTTACGTTAAGCCAGGGGAAAGATACTTCTCAATACGCAAGAACTTTCAACATTCATGGGATGCACTTATTAAGGTTACTAAAGGGGAGGCTTATTAGGAGGCGCGCCGGAAACGGCGGGGAAGCTGTGGGAACACCACATTAATAACCAGGGGAGGGAATTGGGGGGGAAAAGCCGTCAATAAAAATTGAAATCACTGGATTAGGAAAATCTCAGGGGGGCGGGGGTGGGTGGAGGCTTTGGGATGGGGGTGCAAAGGGGTGTTAGGGGTTTTAGGGGGGGTGGTTTGGTGCGTATTAGAAATCACAACATATTTTCATTTGTACATTAAAGACCGGTAATATGTTTCAGAAAGTATCAGAGGGAAAGCAAAGGGGTTAAGTCATTTCTGAAAACAGGGTTTGACGAAAGGGCAGTTTAAAACCCACAAAAAGACTCCGGGAAAGATTCTAGCTCCTTGGGGTGTCGGGATAAGTGCCATTAACCAATTTGCAACTTAAGGTGGGTTTCCTGCAGAAGGAGCATAAGACGGAGTGCAGCAAAAGAGGAAAAACAGGAAGATAATAAAGAGAATTTCTTCTGGGAAGATAGAGGAGAGAAGAACTATGGTATTTCAGAAGATGGGAAAGGGAAAAGGAAAAAGGAAATTTAGAACATCAAGGGTTATCAGTAAATGAAAAGCCAAATAATTTTCTAAATAAGAGAAAATGAAAGACTGTGTGGGACTGGGCGAGAGCAACGCTGAAAAGGAAGTTTTGGTAGGGAATTGAAAAGGAAGAATAGAAAAAAAGCAATGAGTTTTAGCAAAGGGCCGAAGGGGGGAGTGGGGATAAAAATTAACCAGCAAGATATACTCACAACAGCATAATTAAAGGGAGCAACATCGGTTATTCCACCACGGAGCCCGGCGAAAACGTGAAGACTGGTGAAGAATCGGAAAAGAGTTTACCAAAAAATATGCCAGAACGCTATGAGGATTGTAAAAAAAGGGGAGACACATGAAAGAGCGTCAAGTAAATCCAGGGTGAGCAAAAATAGACTTTTATTGGCGGAGCCTTTTGGACAGAGGTTTGCAGTGGATTGGGGTTTGGTCCATGAAGGGCGGATCTGCGACAGACGTTTCCATTAACAAAAGTAAAAAAAATTTTCAATGGATTGAGAACGGGAAAAGTAGCTGCAACAATAGCGGTCAAGGGACATGTGGCAAAACAGAGAAAGGGTAACTCGCTGAATTGAAGTGAACCATTTCGTGATGAAAGGTAATGGGGGGGGGAAGGTGTGGTATTTGCGTAGGG
>Ga0179593_1255622_pt1 | contig 13901 bp, 11 predicted proteins | sample CZODoug2_1_08_16_FD_185931 | JGI IMG/M metagenome (GOLD analysis project Ga0179593, IMG submission 185931) | Vadose zone soil fungal communities from Angelo Coast Range Reserve, California, USA - CZODoug2_1_08_16fungal (PacBio error correction) | ecosystem: Environmental > Terrestrial > Soil >...
TCCGCAATAGGGACGAGTGCCGTGGGGCAAAGAGCCCTCGCGGGGGAATAAAAACGGCTCAATCGGGAAGGTTAAGAGGTTACAAGGGTGCTCGTGAACCGAAAGACAGTGCCCGAAAATCGCAGGGCAAGAAAATGAGGAAAGCTAGCCTAAGCCAAGGGTTGTCGGGGAACGGCGTGCAATGAAACGTTTGGAATCTCTACTACCTGGGGCGGGTAGGCGGGGGCGCATAGATGGAATGAACCTCTCAGACGTAGGAAAAAAACCTTCAAAACCTAAATGCCTCGCGTAATCCTGGAGTCGAACGTTTTCTTTGCATCCCTTGCCGTTAGAGATGCAGCCAAGAAATAAAACCTGCGCCCTGAGGTTTTCAACCGGGCCCGGCGCAGGTTGTTAACCGGGTTAAACGAGTGGGCGGGGGGTGGCAAGGGGTGTGTGGGGGGGGGGGGGGGGGGGGAAACTCTACTGGAACGAGGGTCGAAAGCGTAATCCAGGGGACCAAGGGGTCGTCGGAATTAAAGGGATTGATTAAAAACTCTGTAGGGAACTTCAGTCTGCGCCTTGGGGGGTCAATAGCGCGAGAATGCACTTCGGGGGAGGTTCCCCGCAAAAAGGACTGACTCAAAAAGGGGGAATTCTTAAATGCACTCAGCTTGTCGATGGCGGCCCCGTATTGGAAACACATGGGCTTCATTTTTAAACTGAGCAGACTGCATCCTACGAACCCCATCGGGGGCAGCACTCAGGACTTGAAGCGATGTTCGCAGGCATGAAACCGCGCGTCGGTCATAGGGGGGGTGAAAAAACCTAAAGTCTCTAATGCTTGCTGAGGAACGCCGAGGCCAGAGTCCACGGTACACAGTGCAAGTGCGGGTCTGATACATAATAGCGACCAAGTCTTCGAGGCGGGTCATAAAACGGCTCCTGAGGAATTGTCCAACTCCTTGCAACGAAGCACGGCTGCAAAGGACCATTGGAAATCACAAGCTATAAAGGCTGCGGGAAAGGTAACAGAAGAAATGTAAGATGAAAACAGGGCGGACACCGATAACGGTAGACGCTTATCGGCGGCAGTGAGTGGGAGCTTTTTCAAAACAGAGTTGCAGGGGAAAGCATACAGACGTCAGTCGCCAAATAATTAGTATGACGAGTCAAGGAGCGCGCGCAGGGGTTGGTGAGCAAAAGACACATCCGGGAGGAGGAAGTGAGCAGAACTCAACTCACTAGTTGAAAAGAACCTCTCCGAAAAGCACAAACGAAGGAAGAGAGGGGGATGCCTCAGGAGGGCCGCAGCAGAAAAGAGAGCCGCCCAGAACGAGCTGGGGGCAATGGGGCAAATTCATCACGACGCCGCGAGCCACCTATCAGAAGGCAAGGAGGGCGACAACGGACTGGACAACAAAAAACTCTGGATAAATATCTCCCTTAGAGGGCCGAAAAAGGCCTCCTTGCTAGATGACATCGAGCGAATGACCATTAGATCTGTAAATGAGGCAGCGGGGGATTGCAGAGATGAGGTCAAGGGGGGGGGGAGGTTCCGATCCCGTAGGGTCACTTGTTGGGGGAGAGCCAAGGTGAACGAGACTTGAACTGATAGAGGCGAAATCAGAAAAGGGGGTGAGAGATCTCGCAAGACGAAACAGCTTGCCACAGGGCCTGATTTACGGGGGGGAGGTTCCTCAACGTGCAGCGGGAAGGGAGAGGCCTGAACCCGCTGCGCGTACGCAGCCGGGAAATACCCGGGGCGAACAAAATCAGATCAGGGGTTCACACAATGAGGGGGGGGGGGGGGATAGTGAGATTCACATGACAGCTCAACCCTGAGACCAGGTCGACAAACGAGTGTGACCGCAAGCGAACGAAAGCACCGTCAAAATGAACGAAAGTTGGTCTCGACGCGGGGATCCCAGCAACGCCAGCCCAAGAAGCTACCCGAGAAAAAAAAAAGGTGCGATCGGTATCAAGGACTGTGAAATGTTCCCCAGAAGTACTGGAAATCGACCGTAAAAAAAAAGGCAAGCGGCGAGGGCTCGAACAAACTTCAAAAACGAGGTAAAGGAGAGGTTGTGGAGCAAGAAAATGGTAAAAAACAAGGCATCGGAAGGGGGCAAGACGAAGGTGAGGTTGCTTTGGATGGGGGGGGGGGGTCCGACTGACGACATTAGAAAAACAACACTTCTCGCGAGAGCAAGGCTCGGAAGCTTGGAGGGGAAAAAATGGTAGGGCCAATAGTCTAGGGGGGCCTTAACAGATTACGCGCGGCGACATCTAACGGGTCTTCGACTCGTAAGGGGGGCAAAGAGGGCGCTGATCCAGGGGAGGGTAAAAGGAAAAAAACTTCTCACAAAAAAAAACAAACAGGAGCGCTAAGGCTGAAAAATCTTGGAGTTCGGGAAGAGACAGGAAACAATCGCTCAAACCTCAACGAGGAAAGGATTAACAAACGATGCCTCGACATCAAAAAGACGTCAAACTGACGAGTTGGCGAGCAAGGAATAAATCGGGCACAAATGAGCATCAGATTGCGAAAAATTCTGGTCCATCATCATGAAGGCAGGGATGGAGTGCCTGAGTGAGTGAAAAGTAAGGGGCCGTAAGGGCGGAGTGGGGGCACTGCTGGTCGGCGGACTCTCAACCTTGTCAGTCAGAACGAACGAGATTGGGAGAAGAGCCAACACGGGGGGGGTAGGAAACTCCGGAACATATTGTCAAAAACGACGGAATGACGAGGGAAAACCCGATAAAACGCAAAAGCTGGTCATTGATGGAAGGGATACACCACAAGCAAAAGGAAGCGTCTAAAGAAGTCGGGGTGTTATGTAAAAGATGCTAAGGGACGCCTGGCCGGGTACAATGTACAGCCCCAAAATCCATAGGACAGCAAGCCGGGGACAGAGAGCTTGGTTTTCTGCGTAAAATAGGGGGTGCACAGCACGCTGCCTAGCGTAAGAATCTAAAGAGGGGTGTGGGCGAAGGGGCGATAGCAGGACTGCACAAACTGGTGAAAAATCTAGAGTAAAAAAGAAGACCGAGTTGGGGGGGGGAAAACGCGGCCAACACCAAAAAAGAAGGTAACCATCGCATTGGGGGTCGGAACTCCCCGAGTTTTCAGCAGAGCGCTTACAAAAGCAAACTCTGATGTGCAAAACAAAAAAAAAAGGGGGAAAGCAGTTGGATCTCAAAAAAGCTACGAGTTATAGAACGGCATGACACTAACCGAAACAGACATGAGAGAAGTGGGATCGCCATGGTGCCGAAAGAACGAAGGGCCTGAACGCCTGAGTTCAGCGTTGGACATTAACGGACCTTGGGGCTCACGTATGCTAAGGGAAGCGGATTAAAAGAGGACGGGTACGAAAATGTGTCCCAATAGGAGTACCGGCGTGAGAGAAACTGAAAAAGTGCGCAAGGGAGGTCGGTGGCAAATGGGAAGGTTTTCGGGAAATCTCGAAAAGAGCGTTCGAAACCGACTCGAGGGGTTCCGTGCGAGGGGATCTAGGAAGAGTGAAACCAGAAGGCAGCCCCTCAAGAGAAGATGGGGGACGGGGGCCTAATGGTGGAAAGGTACATTACGGCTGTGCGTAGACCAGGGATGACGAACTCGTGCAGACTCTGTCATGCTTGGGCAAAGGAAGTAAGGCGGGAAATGGTCTCATAAGGGGCACTTTATTTGTGAACCAAGATACAGGATTCAGTTCGTTGCAACCGTCGTCTTGGAGTGGTTTGGTGGGCCCACATTGAACGACAAAAACAAGTCCGGCAAAGGCTGTCGCGAGAAAATCCGAAATATGGACATCAGTATATCATGGAAGTGGGGGAAACGCAGCGGAAAGAACGTTTACTCAAGGGGTATAGGGAAAAAACCACGTCAACAAGGAATGTCCAAGACCTTGATCCCCAGAAAAAAAGTACGTAACGGCCAGCCTCACCCCTTAGAACTCGCATCAAAAGCGTCATGTGCCGTATGGCTGGGGCCAGCTTGGAACCTTAGCCGAACTAGGCCTCGAGCTAGAAGTCATCTGAGTGAAAGGGGGGGGAAAAAACAAAAACGGGATGTCATTCGCGCACTAAAGCACGGACGCGCCCAAATTCGGAATTCGGGGGGTCCTCTGTGGGGAGAGCCGAGGTTGGTGGGGCAACGCGAAAGGGCGAAGGGAGGCTGAACAAAGGATAAAACAAAACGCCCGAGGGTCGGGAATAAGAGCAGAAAAATTTAACGATCAAAAACTGCAAGGGGGTCAACAAAAAGTGGGTCGGAAGGAACTTCGGGTGCGCGAAGATGTGGGGAACGCTCAGGCAGGGCAACCCTTCAGTGGCAATCATCCCAAAAAAAACACAGTATAAGAAAGCGGGAGTAAAGCAACCCGGAGGCGCGGCGGATCGAGGGAACAAGAAACGAAAGCGAATGGAACAAGCCAGGGGAGCGGCGGGGGGGAGGATTCTAACTATGAGGTCAGCTCTTCTTCAAACACGCGTCGCGGGACTGTGCTCAAAGAATTGCGGAAAGGGAAAAGACCAGCCGACCAACCTCGAGAAGTCCAGCCCGGAACGGAAGAGGGGAAGTGGGCGCAACGTGCTCGCAATCTGTGGCAGTTTTGCAGAATTAGTACGCATTTGCGCGGGGCAGGACGGCCATAGTCAACTCGGTAAAAAACAGAGGAAAAGAAAGAGGCAGAGCGCAGAAGCAAATCAGAGGTGCAAGAAGAGGGACGAATTTGTTGGGGGGGCATGAGACGGGCTCGTAATTTCCTACTGGGCGGGTAAGGAAAAGCGAAGATGAGGCAACATTTCAGGGTTCAGATTCTCTGGTCAAACCACGAAGGTAGAAAAGGAAGTAACTGACATAAGGGCATTTGTGAAAAGAACTTGTGGGAAAGGGAAACCCCATAAAAACCGCAGACCCTGGCTGAAACTAAAAGGCGCGGGGGTGGAAACAACACAATGGGAGGGCAAGTCGAATGCCTTAAACGAAACTACAGCTGACCGATTGAAAAGCACGTCATGCGTGGACAACATCAAAAGCGCTCGTGACACGCCAAAAAGGGCGGCTAAAGATAGCTAGGGCGCGATGAATGGGGCGACTCGCACTAAGCACAGAGCCACAGGCGGAAGCAAGCTGTATAGAAGAAGAGCGGAGGATAACAGGACCTCATCGGTGCAAAAAAGACGACTCTCACAGAAGTGTTGAGGGGAGAAGGGCCCGCGAATGTGAAAGAACCACAGGCGGACAATCAAATTAAACAACTGAAGAAAGAATAAAAGTGGAGAAGGGGGCAAGCGGACTGGTTGCATCAAGGCCGGTACTCCTCGCGGCAGGTCCTTAGAGAAATTCGACCAACCGGGTTAATTAAAAAGCATGCTACCTGGTGGAAAAATCCAAAGGTACGGCCACTGGGCAATGAAACTGTTAGGACTAATTAGACGATAATACCCTGCAGCAAGGGAAGGGAGGGAGGGGCGCTCACCTGGGGGGGCTGGTGAATGAAGGGGGGCGAAACTCGTTTCCGGGGGGTTACAATAGCTCGGCCGGACCGAAGGAGGGGAGGGCACGAAGGGAAACAAAATAAAGGGAGAAAATGGTAAGAGGAATTCTTCCCTGGGGGGAGCGTTCCTGTGCTGAGCAGACAACACGGAGGTGGAGGAGGGGGATAAGCTAGCAACGTAGCGAAGGGGGAAAGACAAACTATCGCGAGTCAACAATCTCTACCTGTGTACACGGCGCGTTAGGGATTGATCTTGTTGGAGCACTTTCAGTTTACTCACCTAACGAGGGGGGGCCGACAGCTTCGCAATAGCAGAAAAATCCTACTCCTCTCGTCCGCGATTTATTCTGAAACCACAAAACTGAAAATCTACCGAAAAAAAAACCGGTTCAGTTTCTTAAGATGTTGGATTGGGGATCGACCGGTCGTATTGGGGTTGTCAGGAACTTTAATGAAATGAAAAAATTTGTCACATCGGAGCATGCGAGTTCGCGCAAGCAACTTAGGCTTAAAGAGACCCATTGGCAAATAAGGCCCGGCAAAGCGCGCGACAGGTCCCGCACATAAAGTCCTCCCGCACAAAAGCTGCGTCCGGGTGATAGCTGAAAACAGTCGAGTCATCATTCTTGGGGGACGTTTGACCCAACGTTTCTGTGCTTCCCGAAACTCAAACACGAAGTTGCCTTGGCGGGAACGAGGCCAGAAGGGGGCATAACGGGCGAACTCTTTGGAGGATGACAGCTGGTACCTTGCTCTAAGGGAAGGATCCGCGGTGCTCACTCTGAGATTTGAAGAGCGCCGGCGACACGGTGTCGAGACAGCTGTATCAATTCGTGTGAGAAGGGTAAAATTCTGAGGTCGATGTCCTGCATCGGGAGAAGGCCGCACAATCTAATAAATATGGCCGCCACGGGAAGACAACTCCTTCCGCGGAACTATGCGGAAGGGCTGGAGGTTCCTACAGGAAATCGAAAAGGAAACTAAACACAATCACGGACGGTGAGCAGTAACTTGGGGGTGAACCGCGGGTCAAGGGCTTACACAACAGAGAAGGGGACCGGCTCGTCGAATCTGTGTCAATCATCGCCGGGGCATCCAACTAAATGAAATAGGAGTAGAAAAGAAGGCAGTTGGAATACACGATTGAAGCTTGGGTAAGGGTCTAAAGGGGGTTGGCTCGATAGCAGCGAACAGGATGCGGAGGGGGACACGCAAGGGGGCGACGCCGAACACGGAAGCGTCCTGAATGGCTTAGAAAGAGCAGTCGAGGGGAAACAAACTCTTTGGGGTGACAGATGGTCTAAACAGGGAAGAGGAATAAACGGGGAATCAAAGGCACCACATTTTGTGCCGCACTCAGGAGATGTAGAGTCTGTCACGGGGGCAGGAGGACAGCTCGCGGAGTGGGAGACTAGATGGGTGGTCACGGAACAAAAAAAAAAGAGCGAGGGCGGGGGACTCAACAGTAGAAATTTGAGGAAACTTAAGAGCAACACTCCTTCTTGTCAAAGGGGAACTCCGAGATAGCGGAAAAAGCAAGAGAAGTAAGAAAACAAAAAGAGAGAAAACTCACGGCTCCGACCCGGTCAGAACAAATCAGTCAAAACTGGTCGCAACACAGGGAAACAGAAAAGCTCTGAAAATCGGGCCTGTCGAACGGTAAGACAAAAACATGAAAAGACAGCGTGACATGATAAAGTAGAAAAAAGAAGGGGGCCGCGCGAGACAAGGTTCCGAGAATGGGGGGAATCGGGGGAATACCGGTGTCGTATAAAGACTTCTTTCACAGAAAGAAGGTCTCGGGCGGCAGGGAGCGAAGCCGTAGGGGTTAAAACACGCACACAACTCTTTCGGAGGACCTCCGCTTGGGGAGCCACTCACAAGAGCGGAGTCAACCTCGCTCGCAAAACAACAACACAGGATTATGGGGTGGCAGCAGAAGAGGTTCACTAGCGACAAGCCGCAGAAAGAGTCTGGTGGAGTGTTCTCAAAATAAAAAGAAGGGGGGATCTGCCGGCTAAACAGCAAGAGGGCAACGACGTCTGTCAGGAACTAAGACTCGAGCCACTATCCCATGCGGGGCAGAGGATAAAAAGCTAGTCAGGCGCGAGACGCAAACTTGGCCATGAGAAAGTTGCACATTATTAAAATTCACGTCATCGATGCCATGGGCGTGCAGGTGGAAAAGGGTTGCGAAAGCTTGGAAGGTTGAGCAAACCGGTGAAAGATCTACGTGAGCTAAGAAAGAGGCACCTAAGAAGCTGGGCCATTTCTTTCGCGTAAATACTTCTAACAGCCACGAAAGCAAAAAAAAACCTGTGCATTGGCCATGGAAGGGCCTCGGTATCCTAAAAAAAAAAACGAATGGCAGTCTTGCTAGCCTCCACAGCTCCCCCATCATGTGGGGACGCAGGGCAACGTATGCGAACCTTGACTAGACGACAGCAAAGGAATGGAGTGAGGGGTCCAATTTACTGACTGGGGAAAAAAAAAAAAGGCTCCCCGCGGAAAAACAAATGACCCAGTCTGGTAACAACAAGGTTCCAAAAAAGGGGACCGATGACTGCGGCGCCAAAACGTCCGACTAACTCAGTGTTTCGTGCGTCGTCGGAGCGTGGGCCCTCACCGAAATCAGTAAGTATGTCTTCTGACGAAAGCTATCCAACTGTCGACAGCATTAAACGTCTAGAGGTTACATCCCACAGGAGGTCACGTTAAAAAATATCCGGGAAAAGGTAACTGGTCATGATGCTGCTGCGACACTCGCAGTCCGTTTGTTGCTGAAAGCTGACTAACCACAGTGCGAAGGGCGGGAAAAACGATTTTGAACCGATCGCTGGGATTGGGGGAAAGGGTTGTGGCCGCGACTGCCGTAAATCAAAAAACCGGCGTCGGAAGCGAAGGAGGGTCTTTAGAGGCCGGCGAGGGTCGAGTTTCAGGAAAAGCTCGATGGAAACGGCGAACACACATACTTAGGCGACGAAGGTGTACCCGCAGTCACAAACGGGAGCGTCCTTAAACTGATCCCTGGGATCAGCCTAATTCGACTAGCGATGTCGGAGAAACGAGGTGGATCTTTGGGTGATGAGAGACAGGGGCCACGTCTTGGGGGGGGATCAGTGGGCACCCAAATGGAATAAGAAAACGCCCCACGGGAACCTTCGATGGCAGGGAATCTAGCACTCATCTGGGAGCGTCACGGGAAGGCGAAGGATGGACCATAACCTGCCAGGTGGTACACATCAAAAAAGCCGTTTTACGGAGGCAGTAGGCTTAAATGGAGCGGGGAACTTCATGTGGAATAGGGGGAATGCACGGGGAAAGCAGCCCATTGTATCGCTAAACAGTAACAGATAGTATACGAGAGCTAAAGACCTTGGTAAGGTGCCAGAAATGAACTTTACGACACTTATACGAAGTAGAGTGTTGAGCCGAACCAAGAGAAACGGCCCAGTAGGGGTAAAAAAAAAAAGCAAAAAACGGACTGGGTTCACAGCCAAGTAAAGCGCGTCGGCCGGCGGGTGTAGGGACGATGCTGAGTTAAGACGGGGACTTGCAGACATGGAAATCCCACCAACCACGATTCCAGAACTAACGGCGGGAACGTGAAAAATTTAGTGATCTAAGGAGGGTTGAGGGAAGCGAATAGGTAGCTGCACGACCTCAGAGGTGGTAGCGAACAAAAAAACAAGGAGCAAACAGGGGGGGAAAAATGCTTATTCCAGAAGGGCTCAGGTGGGGTAAGCAGGCCAGCCAAATCAATCGGGGGAAGACCGGAGCTCAGGTGGTTGGGCGAAACGTACGCCCCGTATTGAGGGGGAAGGGAAAATAAGCTAAAACCCCAAAGTAGGTGGGGGGGGCCGACAGCAAAAACACGCAATGCGCAAGGTTGGTCTCGTTAGTCACTGGCTCAGGAAACAGGTAAAGGAGTGCTTCGGCCAGATGGGAAAAAAACCGGTCGCAAGGTACAGCAAAAGGAACAAATTTGGGGACCTCAGTCAGGATCGAATCACCTGACGGCAGGTGGGGGAAAATCGAATTGCAATAACCGGATGGTGAATGGGTCGAACAAAGGGGCGTGAAATAGCTCGGTACGTCTGATTCAGGAAAAAAGGTGAGTGTCCAACTATGGGCCGACAAATAGTGGTAAAAACGCTGAGAAGATTCTCAATGCATGAAGAAACTCCAGTTGGGTCTTTTACGATAGGGGGGTCGGGGCTTCCCTAGCGCTGATCGTCTTAGAATATCGCGGGGATTCAGGGATGGGGATACGCTGAAAATCCGGAGCCACACGATGCAAAGCCCATCGCCAAGAGCAGTGGGGGCTTGTAAACATCCAGTTTGAGCTGGAAATCGACGAGGCGAGGCGTAAATGCCCGGCGCAAGCACTATTTAACCCGGGACATCATTGTCTTGAGTTGTGCCGGGGCTAGCGGAGGGCCGAAAGGGGTTGTTTGTAATCCCGCTACGCTTCATTTTCTCAGTGGCAGGCACCCGCTCATTCGGGGTTTGTGCAGGGGGGTTTGAAGTCCCCAGGGACTGAACCCATTGCAAAAGGCAAGACATCATTCATATTAAACAGCCGTAGTTCCCATTATAAGCCTTCGTGGGGTAAGCTGGATAAAAGATAGAACTGGCACGCAAAGTTTATGGGGAAGACGATCCAAACCGTCGGAAAGTTGGAAATGTGCGAAAACGCAAAAAATCCAAACGCCGAGGCAGCAGCGGGGGGACACGGCACCTGATAACGGAGCGACGCGCTCGGGCCGGCAACGGTTTTCTTCTGTCGTAAACACAAAAGGCAGTCGCCGGCGAAGATTCCAAATCAGTGCATGAAGGGAAAAAAGCCAACAAGAGCTTTAAGGCAGCACGAGCGTGAACTAACCAAGCGGGTGGGAGAATTACGGGAAGCGTTGTTGCCTTCCGATGGGGGTCTGAGCAAACCGAACCGGGGCGGGCATTAGTGAATTATCTAGGGTCGAACGCGAAATCGAGGAATAATAGCCGAAGAAGATTTCGAAGACGAGGCGCATCAAACAGGGAAAAACCGGGTTTCACCGGGTCGACAGGTTAGCAAAGGCGCGTAAATTGGAACAATAATTCATTGCCCCTAATGGGAAAGTTATAGAGACACAAGGAGTATGGGAGGAGTAAATCCCTCAACACGGAGTTTCCTGAATAGCGTGGAAAAGAGCCGCAAGAACTTCATAGAGGTGAAAACAGAGGGTGTTAACGGAGATTACGAATCTGCAGGCGGATCTTCGTCATGGCATCGCGTCGCTGTGAGACTAAAAAAGAAGGAATTTCTCACCTGGTTCGGTGGGTACACTCAGACCAAAGACGGCGAAATACCGAGGAACAAAGTCCGAAGAGTGGACGAGGGGGACAATCTGGAAGGAAAGGAAGTCGTGGGGCGGGGTGTATCCTCAGGAGGACTCGATTTGGCATCGGAGGAAGGGAAAAAGCCAAGAGGAGTTATCATGGAAACAAAAAAAAAAAAAAAAAAAAAAACCACGCAGGAAAAAAAAAACTTCAATAGCGCGGATAGGGGAGTTCTCAGGGGTCCAAGCTGCAAAGTCGCGAGTTTTTGAGGTAAGGGCAACAGGGAGTGAACTGAACGAAGTTGCGGATTACATAGCAAATAATGGGAAAGCAAAAGTTGAAGGGAGACGATTCGCTCGGAAAACCACGGGGTCTCATTGGATAAAAGTCAGGCGATGGAAGGCCTGGGTGTGAAGGGGGGGACGTAAGGTGGACTCAACCACCCAAGACAACACGCAACACAGTCGGATGCCAAAAAATACGGAAGTCGCTGGTGACTAGACCAACCACAATTGAGCTTTAGGGCCAGCTTAGGAATGAAGTAAAGCTACCTGGACCGGGAACTGCCTCGGTGAGATGAAGAAGCTGTAAAGCAGAACTCCGAAAGGAGTGGACAGAGAAACTTGCCAGGATCAATAAAAAGGTGCGCGGCGATTGGGAATACCTGGGGACGAGGGGCATAGTCAGTGTCAGACAGAACGGAATCCCTGTCCGTAAGAATACAATAATAACGTATGGACTAACGTTCCCATCCGTATGGTTCAAAAAAAGACAATGAAAAGAAAAAAAAAACAACACACAAAACCAAACAACACAAAATTTTGTTGTTTGTCTCAATCGTGTAACCAAGACCGCCTCATGGCTTTCAGGCATGGGGGTAACGTAAGATTACGTCCTATAAGTCATAGTGTCGTCCTAGAGGAGCACCACATGCGTCCTAATCACGGCATCAAACGGTCACGGACGGACGCATTGAAAACCCAAGACATCCGTTCAGGGGTCAATGGGGAGGACTCACAACGGGCGTAGTCCGCCGGATCAACGGCAAATGGGGTTAAATTTCAGGAAAGAAAGAAAAAGACGGGTTACCATCATGGGTAAAGAACCAATTCAGTGGAGTTTAGAACCGTGAAAAGAGATCCACAATGAAAAAAAAGCTTTGAGGAGGGAAACAGGGCATAGAGCCCCGTGGGGGAATTTAGAAAAGAGTGCGAAACGGAGCACGAAAACAAATGTATCGGGGCTAGGGAAAAACATGTGCAGGGTGCGGGAACTTAACAACCAAGAGTGAGGCTCATGTATGCTACGAGAGCATCGAAAGAACTCTTCAAAGGGTCAACCTTGTTCAGGACCGCTAACAACCTCGAGTCAAGGTCTCAGCAGAGCCAAGAGAGAACCAGAAAAACGAATAACAGAGCGTCCTGGTCAAAAGGGAGGCTTCGGGGGGGGACGGGGGGGGGAGAAGGTGTGTGGGGTAGAGGAAATCAGGCAAACGGCGACAACTTCACATCGGGTCCACCCCACAAAGGAAGAAACTGCACTGGGATTCGAAAGCGGGAACGCTACTAACCAGAAAGGGCAGGGTAATCTGGTCGGTCACTAGGACAGGGGAGTGGGTAAAGGGGGGTAAGACTGAACGACCCAAAAGGTGGCATAGTACGAGTACAGGAGGAGTTCATCAGGACAAAGGCCGTCAGATAATTGCCAATAAGCCCGCCCGGAGCTCACCGTAACGCCAAAAGGAAATAAATTCAAAGGGAGAAGGTATGTCTAAGGCAGTTCAATGCGTCCTTCGAGGGAGACTTTTGCGTGCACCATCGTGCGGGCTGGTCACCGCCAACAATCAAGGGTGCCGGGTATAATAGAAAAAAGCGGGGCAATACAAAAAGACCTAGGAATGTAAAGAATGGTAAACATGGGCGAAAGACGACATAAGAGAACCCAAAACGATGAAAACACTGCGCAGAGTGTTCGATCGCCGACTTCTCCACCGTATCAAGAGACGCGCGGTACAATGCCGGTTTACAGAGTAGGACGGCAGTCTAAAGGGACGCGAGAAAGACGGATAAAGGGCCGAACCTCAAATAAAGGGAAAACTGGAAACCGATCAAAAAACGGGAAGCTCGATGCCGCGTTAATGCGCGGGGTCGTCAAGGCAGTAGGCGGTCACACTACCCAGACATCAGGCGCGGTTGCCACGCGATGCAAGTGGGGGTGTGTTTTAAACCGCGTTAAACAATCTAAAAAAAAAAAGAAATGGACCTCTCGGACTAAAGCTGGTAAGCTCGCCGCAGGAAAAGAATCCTGGAAGATCGGGAAAGAAAAAATTAAAGGGGTAATGAAGCGGCGGGCCGCAGTTCGAAATTCGCAGTGGGTGGCTCTCTTAAGCGCCAGCTGGGATTTCTTTCTGGGAAACCCCCGCGAAGGCCGGAAACACTGAGCAATAGAACGGTGTCCCGCCCGGATTGACTAGGGGGACTGCCCACTCGTGGGAAACTGGACTGTCAAGGGGGCAGATGGCGCATGACGTAGACATCCAAAAAAAACATCCTTTTGGCACTCGAAAAGATCGAGAAGGGTCTGTGGAGAAGGGCAAGTAGCAAGGTACGCGCGCAGAAAGAGGGGTGACGTCACTCGTGAAACGTCCAAGGGCACTAGGATGAGAGTCACTAGGGCCATTCGAAGAACAGCCCAGGTCTTCGGGGGTCTTAGGCTCGAGATAAACAACGCAATGGGCGAAGGCCTCGGTATCATCGAAAGGCGAGAGTACAACAGGATAAAATATTGCAAAGAGGGTTCCTGGCAACAATACAAGAGAACAAGGGGCAAGAAGCTCTTTCATCAGTAGGTCGTGAACGGGGTCGAGAGTCGAATCAGTGGGGCCAAACATAGCGCGAAAGGGAGACGAGGCCCGAGTTGCGGCCGAGAAAGGGGAAGCGGCATCCACATTTGACGGAGACAGAAAGAAGTTCGGGAAAGCCGAGATTGCGAGCCGGGGAGAATCGCCGTCGTGATTAAAAAAACACCACGAAAAAAAGAAGAGGAGGGGGAGGGGGGGCACGAGGAGATGAAAAGGCCACTCCCTAGTGAGGATAA
>Ga0179593_1295804_pt1 | contig 13901 bp, 8 predicted proteins | sample CZODoug2_1_08_16_FD_185931 | JGI IMG/M metagenome (GOLD analysis project Ga0179593, IMG submission 185931) | Vadose zone soil fungal communities from Angelo Coast Range Reserve, California, USA - CZODoug2_1_08_16fungal (PacBio error correction) | ecosystem: Environmental > Terrestrial > Soil >...
GGGAAAGCAGGAAATCCCCCCCTTATTTGTACGCAGCTGGACGGCGAAGTGAAACGCTAGAGTCCGGGCTGATCTTCGTCTATAACCTTCACCCGGAGTCCGTGGATGGCAAAATCGAACGCGACGGAGCAGAAAATGCTGATCGCTGAAAATATACGGACGAAGTGGGGGGTCTTAAACCACCAGGAACATCCGCCGATCTAAGGGAAAGGCCGAGCCGCGAGGAAAAAACGTTGACCTTTGAACTCGAATTCTGTTTCAAATATCTCCCGGAAGCGGAAAGAGCCGTACAAAACCGACACACGCCCAGTCGAAGCCGTTTGGGATTGACGATTGGCGAGGGACGCGGACAGCGTCGCATAGGGGGATCGGATGGGAAAGAGGGGGTCTTTTTGGATGAAACGGGTACAAACCAATGACCAGGGGGAGGAAGGGGACAAAAAAGGGTCAAAAGATCAAACGTTACTTGTCGAGGAATCCAGTTCAAGAGCCGTTTGCTAACAGGGGAGACGAATGGCCCGGCAAGAAGGAAGACCTTGCTCACAATTCTTGTGGGAAAGGGGGGTCGCGTCGTACTCAAGCTTCTGCCGCAGTTGAAAGGAAAGAACAAGGCACAACGCGGGCGACTGGTAGAGAGGGTGAATCACCAAAAAGTCAGGCTTGAGCGAACGCGGTAAGCCGGAGGCAGCGCGGCATTTCCGGTGGGTTGGATTGATCGGAAATTTTTATTAATCCTGGACATGAAAGGGCCGCTCTTCGAGAGGACTAAAAGGAGGCCCGTCACACAAAAACTCTGAGAGGCCAACGGAGATCAAGGGTTGGAGAACCATTGGCGAGGATTAATTGTGCGACTGTCTCGCTTGTGGAAAAACACCTCGTCAAAAGCAGAGGGAAGAAGAAATGACTGGCCGCAGATATGCCGCCACGTTATTGGCAAAGCGTTGTAAGCAGACATGGGAAGAGAACACCTCCGGCGCCTGCGGGCTTCACCTTGGACACTGACAAATGGAGGGGAGAGTGGGGGGAAAAAGGGATGCGTTCAGTCGAGACCAAAATCAGGGGGGGAAGGCATACGCGGCTTAAAAACTAGTCAGTTCTTGTAAGTGCACTCACAAAACATAAAAATGAAAATCAGAACAGGGGCAAATGACGGCCTTGATAGCGGTCGAAAAGGGGGGAATGCCATGAACTTCCATTAGATAGACTGCTGCAACGCATTCGGTTGGCGTCAGACTAAAACCGTCGAATGACAAAATCAGCTGGCTAATGCGTTCCCTTCGTGCGAAAGGGGGGGGACGTGAGCGCCGCCTGTGGCTTGGGAGAAGAGGCGAAAGTCACGCTTGAAAAGCAATCCGTCGGGATGGAGATCGTCGATCTGTCAGGGGGACAAAACGACCAATTAAACGAGGCCGAAGCGCCATCATTTTCACCAAAAGCCTGCATGATCGCCGGGAGGGTTATGATGTCGGATAGACTCACTGCCACTTTTTCGGGTCAATAGGACAGCAAGAGACGCAAAGCGCGGACACATGCGGTGCGGCCGGAGACGTCCCCTACCAAACGCATAGTGAACTGTCGCCGTTGGAGGAGAGTAGAAGATTAACACGGTGCGCGAGGGTCCAAGCGAAATCCCTCACGCTGGCCATAAGGAAAACGCGGAGACAATTTATTACTGGAAGAGAAAACCGGGTTTGCGTATAGCCAGCGATCCCGGGGCGTAGAAGGGGGGGGCTCTTACAACGTGGTTGAAGGGACCGACGATGAACAAAAGGGTCTGAAGGGAGCTGGGCGTCATAAGGGAGTCGAACTTCTTGGACCTGGTCTTGATACCATTAGGGAAGATGGGGGCGGGATCGCTCAAAAAGGGACCACCGGAATGACGTGTTCATCATATTGATGACGTTGCAAAAGGACCATCGATTCTGCGTTGGGGTACCCCGAGCTCCTCACATCAAAAATTTCAATAATGCCTAACATTTTAGAACAAGGAAGGGGCGGGAAAAGGAACGTGCGTACAGCGGCGGGCCTAGATAAATCATCCCCGCTCGTCTGCCTCTGCAGGATATGGGAATCTAGAAAGAGTGGAGAGCAGTCAGGTTGAGGGAAAAAAGCTCGTAGGTCAATGACCTTGCGGGGAGTATAGGAGAGTGAACACGATGTGCCATGACTAACGTCCTGAAAGTAGGGATGAAAAAGAGGAAGGAAAAGGGGCTCCCCCCGAGGAGTGGGCTGGGAATCTCATAAAAGACCAGGACAAGAATGGTGCAAATGCACTTCTTTCAAAGCCCGTGGCCTCAAGCTCAGAGTAGACCGAGTCGGTGGCGAGGCGCTACTTGGAAAAAACCACGCAAGCGGGACACCAGTTCCCAGAAGAGAAACATGTACGTTATCGTCAGAGTCCAAAAGGGGGTATGGACGAAGCTCAACGAAACAGCGCGAGTCCGGAGGGCATGTCGATACGGGCAACTGAAAGCCAGGTTCACGGCCACCTGAAGCTGGTCTTTCATCAGGGGACGTGGAAAGGTATCGAACGAACTAATCCTTGCCACGAACAGCTTTTTGAAGGAAGAAACGGTGGCGGGACGTTTTTGGGGGGGGGGGGGTGTATAAAGCGTGCCAAGGAACGAAAAAACCCGAGGTTAAAAGGGAAGGGGTAAGAAGCCTCAGTCCGCTCAGCGTAAAAGAAAATTAATGCTCAAAACAAGACTTGCGAAGAAGCGGGTCTCCGCAGAAGGTTGAAAGAGTACAACCTGGAAACCCGCTTGTAGGTTGGACGCCTACGGCGTGTATTAAAAAAGAAAGCAGGGGGACTGGAAAAGAAGAAGTGTCCCAAGGTCCTCGGCCCCAGAGGAACTTGTATCACGTTCAACACGCGCGCCGCGGAAGCTAACCTGGATGATTTTGACCTTCCAAGCAAAGGGGCCGAAAAAAAAAGAGAGGATGGGTTGTACGAGGATGTTGTACCAGTTCAAGAAGAGAGCCAGCCCGAGAGGCGCCTATCGAGGATGCTCTCCATAGGAAAAGCAAAACTGCGACAAAAGCGACGAATTATCTGCCGGGCCAAGGAAGGTCCGGGGGGAAACCTCGCCGGTAGTCGGGAGTTTCAGTAAAACATCGGGTAACGTTTGTACTCCCGAGTCATCCGCCGAGGGGCGGAGGAGGACGGCGCAAAGGTACCGTGCGAGAGTGCACCGGCAAGAACCCGTGAGAGGGTCCAAGTTCACCGCCAAAAATCCGAGGGAAAAGCGTACAGAGTTAGATCCAGGCGCAGACGGTCACCGGTAAAAAGTTAGAAAATCTCGCCTTGTCAACCGGGCGGGAGGGGGGGGGAGATTTGAGCCCCTCTAAATGGGAGCCGCGGTACGCATAGTTGGACGAGGGCCCGCCCCACGCCCAAGGCCGTCGTCATTGAGACAAGAAGGTTAAAACAATGATTAGCGCCTGATCCGATGAGAAAGCAACAACAAACGGTAGAGGAAAAGAAATCGTATCTTGGCCTACATCAGTGAAGCGGCCGTATGGGATCCCGAGAAACGCCCTGCAATGGGCGTTGGAGGTCACTACCATGCTTCCGCAAAAGAAAAATTACGATGTCCGGCTTCAAAAAAAAGGAGACACGAAAGGACCGGTCGGGACCGGAGGGGAAAAAAAGGGGCTGGCACGCGGCGGACAGGGAGTCTACTAGAGGCATGAAGAGAGGAAGGCTGACCGAGTGACCAGAGGAAACTTGTACGGCATGAAAAAAACAGCTCAGGAAAACTTTCTTTCTCCTAAAAATAAAAAAAACGCGGCTGATGCCCAGAGGGAAATGGGAGTTCCACCACGTTCATGTGGCTCAGTCGGAAACCATCGAGAGGAACAAAGGAAAAAGTCAACCGCGAAAGAAACGTATAAAAAACCGTCGCGGAAAAAAAGGGGGGCTTTCACCTCGCGGACGGAAGATGAACGAAAAGGAAAAACTCGGAGAGAAAAGAGGGGCTGTCCGCCCGGGAGGAACTGGGGGAAACCTCACTGACATAACAACTACTTGGGGACCGGTGCGCGTCAAAGGGCAAGAGATCAACAGGAGCTCGAGGCTGCTTAAAAAATCGTGCTGAAACAGTCATCTGGGGCCGCTACTTGGGGTGCCATGCGGGAAAGGAAAAACCGAAGGAGTGCTGGGGAAACAAGATGACACCACCCGGACTAAAATTACAGACCTAGTGGGGAAAGGAACAAGCAGGAACTCGGCGGCGTCAACAGGGCTTGCGCAAATGGGGAGAACACTGGGACCGATACTAGCGAGAAAAGGAACCACCAAGGGACGACTACCTAAAATACTCTGGAGGGGAAAGGCGGGCCCGCGAGCAAACACCTACATACCCACGGAAACTCCAGGGGCCCATCAAGCGGTACTCTGGTCACAAGTGCGAGGGAGAGTAAAGCCACGAACCATATTGAAGAATGAGGGGGGGAATCTCATTTTAGGCCCGGCTCTACATAAAAATCCCGATCGGCGATGGATAAAAGACAAAGTCTAAAAACGGGCACATGACTCCGACGATATCAAGACAGGCGCGAGCGGAGGGACGAGTCGCGTTCGGTGTTCAGTCAACGCGTGCGAAAGGTAAAACGGAGAAACAACCTACTCGTGTGGGACGAGGACAGGGCGTCAAGGGCTCTGGGAAAGGACACAAGTGGCCACAACGAAGTTTAGGAAACTCTAAAAAAAGTAGACCAGGCTCGGGGGAAGGCAATTGGCACCGAGGCACGTATAGGACCATGAAGTCTGGACTAAGGCCACTACGGCCAAGAGGACCCCAAAAGCGGGCAAAGAATACGATGCGGGGAGCCTGCTGCTCTCCGAAGGAACGAAGAATATCCTGACAATGGCAGGGGAAATTCAACCTGGCGGGAGAAGGTACAAGGTGATCGGCGGCCAGCAAAGAGAGAAGCCCACGCATCAATGAGGGTGGGAAAGAAATCAAAGCAGAAATGCAGGGACTCGTACAAAAAAATGGGAAGAGGCGAAACAACGCAACCAGAGGGGAGGGAACGTCATCAATAGATCTAAGCACTTGCATTAAATCATTGGGAAGCGACCCGCCAAATATCAGGGGTAACGCTCAGGAACACAAAGGCCAATCAATTCAGAGCAAAGTGCGCGCGAAGAGGAACGTTCTGGGTAATCGTCGAAGAAGAAGGATCAAAAGACGGCCGCCCCAACCACCGAACGAAAACGGAATCTTCGATAGGGAAGGGGCGCTACTCAAAAAAAGGGGAATGCGGCGAAAAAAAACCCGAAAATCTACGGTTGATCGCGATGGCCAGAGCCAGGAGTTCTCCAACGGATTATGTCGCCAAGCCCCGGGGGGGCAATATTCAACGGGAGGGGTAAAAAACGAGCATCAGAATATGCGTTTTCGGGGACTGAGCGGCCCAGTGGAAAGCGAACTGAACTGCTGGCGGCTGGTCGGAGTGGAACCCGAAAAAAAGTTTGCCAGGGGGAGAATCGAATGACGATTCAAATCACTCCGATCAAGGTAGAGGGGCGAACGGCTTCCCGCAGAGATGCTTGGGGGAGGAAGCCGGTCGGACCAATCTCTCAAACGTCAAGGAAAGCATAACGACCGGGGACAAGTCGACAAACGGGTGACTTCGGGGACAAGCAAATTGGTCCAACGGTGTCATTCTCACCTGGGGGGGGGGGGGGGGAAACCCAGTGCGCCGAGTATTTAAGGAATTTTTCGTCGACGAAGAATTCATAAGTCAAGGTCTGAAGGGAAGTGCAAACGCTACCAGCTGATTTCAAGGGGCCGTGAAGGTAAAATGAAAAGGTGGAATGGAACTGCGGGATGAAACCAGGAGTTTTAAGCCGCAAAAGCGCGGGTCCTCGACTCAACATGAAGGCGTGCCAACGGCACGAAATGAAAAGATTGGAATGGGGGGGGCGTCCAGGGCGCCGTGGACAAAGGGGGGAGTTAAACAGGTCTGCCATCAGGTCCGAGAAAGAAATTAGGCCAAAATACTGCTCAGGTCTCGTCGAACGAAGGAAGGGGGTGTGCCAACGGAGTAGCACCCTTACTCCGAGACATCTCAAAACCTGAAACTTGCCGGTGGAAAGGGGGGAGAGCACGGTCATCAGGTCCCCCCCGGAGTCACGTAGAGAAAGAAGCATCGCCATCGGTCCAGAGAAGACTCCAAATAGGGAAGCTTTACGATCATCCAAAAAGTGCCCGAAAAAAAGAAGTGAGTAACTCTCGCTAAACAAAACAATTGAACCGAGCAGGGGAGCGACACAGCGAGCGGGGAAAGCGTGTGCAGGGTTGCTGCAGTGAATCGGGGCGAAGCGTACGCACCTCAACTCCGAAAGGACAAAGCGGTGCGCAACGAACAACTTGGCGGTAAAATCGTCGACCAGCTAGCAAAAAAGAAAAAAACAAAGGAATCCCGGTAGTTATCATCGTCCAAAAGTAACGGGGTCGATCGACATGGGAAGAGCAATCGCGGACTTTGAGGAACAGCGTGTGAAACCGGGAATATCGACAACAAAAAAAACAGGGTCCAGCGATGACGATGCGATCTTCAGGGGAGCGAAACCACTTTCGCCATGAGACAGGAGTGGCGGGTTTCCTCAAATGGTGAAACGGAACGGGAGGACGTCCGAGACAGTGAGGGACAGTTCGAACCCGAAAGAAAGAGTTAAAAGGTAAAAAGGGAGAACGCGGCTAGGGAGGCAGCGTATAGAATCTGTAAGTTGGAGTACGACGCAAAGACCAAAGAGACTTCTAGTGGGGAGGGACTGCGCGATCAGCCCAAGGATCACTTGCTCGATCGTCGGGTGTGGTATAAAAATGGGATAAGGCAAAAATCACGACCGGATAAGGTGATCGGACCCGAGCCACAAAGGAGAAAAAACGGGACAGCCGACGTCACCCTCTCGTAAAACCATACCGGGCTGGGTGCTTGAATTCTACTCCATAGGGTTATCGAAATCACAAAAAAACTGGGGGGAAGAGGATAAAGCAAATAGAAGTCACATCAGCCCGGGGGTTTACGCGCTGGGGGAAGGCCGGGCATGGCCGAGAGGATCCGGGATGGGATGACGATCACAAATCGACCGATGCTGTTCCGACGGGGAATGGGGGGGTTGGCGACGATCAACTTAGAGAGGAGGGAAAAGAAGTCCTCTTGTCTTTGCTGAGACGAACACCGGATAATGATCGAGCGGGGCTCTAAGTCGACCCGTTGGGGACAGGAAGCTCGGTGTACAGGAAATCAACGGGAGGGGGAAGTGTGCCGGGAGGGGCCGCGACGAACAAGGCAACCCACGCCCGACGGGATTTCTTGAGTCCATTTGAAAAAAAGGGTGCGCTCTTAAACGATCGAGGCCGCGGAGACCTGTCGGGGTCGGTTGGAGGAATAATAAGGGAGGAACACGCTGTAACGGCACAGGGGAGGGCGTGATCCACCAAGAAATGGAAGGTTGTACGAGTATCCGAAGACCGGGATTCCGTTGAGATTGCTCGCATTTGGAGACGAAAACTGGCCCGGCAATTGAGGGATCCTTGCATATTGGGGGGGGGGTGGCTCTAATTATTACGGCTTCTGCGAGTCACAATGACACCAAGGCATAGCCGGCTAACCTGGCACCTGGGTCGCTCAACCAGCGAGGTCAAGCTGGAAGGGTTTTAGCGAACGAGGTTAAGCCATGGAAAAACATTCAGTGGGGAAAAAAGAATGATGAGTGGATCTGAAATTGGACCGGGGCTATGGAGGCTAATCTGGGGAGGAGCGACTGACGAAGGCTTAAGGAAAAAAAACCCTGATCACATTACAGCAATATGCAGGGTGGGGGAGAACATTTGAGGTAATGCATGGTCAACGTCGCCATTGTCACCCTTTCAGCCTCAAAGGGCACTTACTGACCTGCAAGCAGATCATGGCGAAGATTGATGTGAACAGCGACCTGATTGCAACAGGGAATGCGAACACCGTCAGCCTACGCGGCATTAAAGAAGGGACGGGGGGGCTGGGACGGGTGGAAAAATAATATAGACCTCGCATGGCAGGCGAGGTCAATATCTGAGGGGGCTCACAGGAGGTTCAGACCGGCAAATCCGTAAAAGCATTGAAAAAAAGGACCTGTCCACTTGAAAAAGGACAAGGGTCGAGAGGGATGGAGATGTAAGCTTCAAATTACAATCGATCGGCGGACACATCATGGCGCGAAAAAGCGCAAAAATGAAACAAATCCGGCGATTGGGGAAAGTCATCGTGGGATTGGAAGGGAGCAACTGTACTTGGCGGATCTCCTCACGCTGTCAGAAAGGGCTCAGGGAAGGAGATCGGCGAGGGTTCGGCAGGGTGGTCGCACAATTTCAACGGCTCAAGCATCGTGAGGGGCCGCAAAAAACCGCCCCAAGGCCATTTAGCAGGAAGGGATGTTTGATGATGTCGGGAATGATCTGAAAACGAGGGGGGAGGGTCCGAGAACAAAAACAGGACACATGCGGACGAAACTTACTCAAACGAAACACAAAGAGGCTATGTTCTAAGGGTTGACAGCGTAAATAGCTATTACAGGTCTGGGCATACCGACGTTGGGAATAAGAGTGGCCAGACCGACGGCTGCGACGATGAGTATGGTATGCCCCGCTCATGCCCATTTGAACGGAGAAACTGCCCAGGCAGGAGACAGGCCCATGGGCGTCGACGGGGTGGGAGAAGGGGTGGAAAGTTTCCCGCGGCGACGAGGAACGTGGGAAGGAGCGCGCATAGGGTCAAAGGCTTGACTCGGAGGAGAGAGCAGTCTATTGGCGGTAGGCGCAGGTCAAAGAAGGACCACCGGAAAGAAGGGAGCCGAGGAAAAAATAATTGAATGACTGCAGACCTAAGGAATTCAGGCGGGGGTCCATATTACCCACAGCAAACTAAAGAACGGAACAAAGCACATTGAGTGAACAACTTGAACACGGAATCATGGGAAACGCGCAGGAGTGGGGCTACAGCGTGCCACGAACATCGCCCTGCTAACTGCCCTATCAGGGATCTGGCCTTCTAGGTCCTTGGTCTTATAGACAGGTTTAGACGGAAAACAAAACGGCCGGTAGGTCTGGAAGTGGAGTAATCCAGTGGGACCGTCTGGAAACACGAGTCCATGCCGAACGTACCTGGCCTCATCCATGAAATACGAACGACGGTCCCTTGCCGGGTGGAAAGTAGACGGGAGCACCTTACAAACTTCCAGGTCGGTGGGGGGCCACGTCCTGAGACCGAACCCTTTCGCAGAGACCGCGTAAAGAGGGGCCTCGGCAGCTAATTGCCCGAACAATAAAAGGCGGATCACCCCGCCAGAAAGGGCCAGCCACTATCGCGGAATAATGGTAAAAATTGCAAAGAGGCCAACATGTTGAGGCTGCAGCTCTGACTCCAGCTAAAAGGCCATTGGAATAAACCGTCCCTTAACAGAATTTAGCTCGGCAAACAAAAACAGTCTAAAAAAGGTGCGAGGGTCGAACTAAAGAACTTGCAACCAAGAAAAGTCCACCCTATGTGGGCGCCGTGACACGTGGCTTCTGGGGGGGAGCTGGGAGGGGCCGCCAAAATTGAAAGGAACCGTTGCGTAGAAAACATTGCGGTAGTCTGCCTCCCGGGACATCAGCCAGCTCGTCTAAACCTGGCACCATCTGACCTAATCGTGTGAAGACGCCAGAGAAAAAAAGGACTCCCTTGTACTCGGGACGCCGATTCAAAAGATGTAGAAAAGGTGTGAAAGTCCTAGTTCATCGTGGGTTTACCGCAGAGTAGGGTTGGCCTGGGACAGCAGCGGGGGACCAGGATCGTCAAAGACGGGATGAAATGTCCCCCGCCTAAGGAACCGACTCAGGGAGACTTTGCCGTTGAATGAACTCAAACAGACCGAGGGCAGGTTGCAGATCAATTTTAGTGGGTGTCCAGTTGCCTCCGGGCTTCCATCCCTAGACGCGCAGAGCGGCCTCGTCTCAAAGGAAACAGCAGGAGAAGAACTCCAAATTTTACCGGGCTACGGGAAGGTGTATTCGGAAATTGACTCGGTTAACCTGGCCGGGATAGACGAGCACGCTCAAAAACCCATCGACCCGTGGACTCCCAAGAAAGTCTGTGCATCGCGCGGGTGTACGGTAGACTGGCATCCAGCCTCCACGGGGAGAGATCATCAAAAAAAGGACAAGGTCAGAGGGAAGCCTGCCCTCGAGGAGGCGCTCGCGGAAAGATGCCGGGCGAAAAAAGTCCTAAGATTTCCGCTGCCGGGGCAACCGGAGTTTGGGGGCCGGGACTCTTACAAAAACGGAAAGAGAGGTTGCGATGTGCCCGAAACACGACATGAAAGGGCGGGGTCGCCGGAGACCACATCCGTTTCCCAAATATTGTAGGCCGGATCCGATTCCGAGAAAAAACGGAAGTAGGAAAAAGAAAGAAGAAAAAAAAAGGAATAGAGGCCTGGGGTCCTATAAAAAAAAAAAAAGAAAAAAAAAAAAAAAAGCGGTGGAACGCAACAGGTGGTAAGCTAACCGGCCCGGCCTGGGCTTTGCTGAAAATCAAAAAGAGATAACGCGGCTCCTTGTACGAGGGAAGAAACCAAGGTACACGGCAGGACAAGCGAGGAAAGACAAGTTTGACACACAAACGGTCATCGACTAGGAGGAAGGCCTAACGGACTGACCGAGGCCCGCTCATAACTTTTCCTGGAGGACTCGCGCACCGGAGCGGGATGCCGGAGACCTCACCCGCGGTCAAGTGGCGAGTTCTGGATGGACAAGTGGAATGGGGGGCTAGGCGCGCTGAAGGATCTAAGCCAGTTCCAACCTGTAATGGAATGGAAAGAAATCACGACCGTCCGGCCAATGGGGGGCTGTCCCTACAAGACGGGGGTTACTGTCAATAGCGCGACTGGTCTGAGGAAAAGCGTAGGGAAGACCGGAAGAAATGGACAAAAATGAAAAATTCAGCACTGCAAACCAGCGCCTTACTTAAAAAAACAAAGGGGGCAGAGAGACCCAGGGGGAAGGAGGCGTTCTTGGCAGGGGAGCAAAAAAGACAGTGAGTCAAGCAGGGTCTGCTGGCAAAAAAAAACAGGAGGTGCTTGGTCAACAGGAAAGGAAAACCACGCAGGACGGGGTGAACGTAAACCTGCAGAGTGTCAGCGTAGATACTGACGCTGCGGAGAACCACGAGGGGAGTGCGCAAGATGTGGGGGGGGCACGGTCCTAAACGAGCCGGAGCGAAAGGAAGGGCGGTACACTACTAAAGGGGGGTCCGCGGAGGGACATTAACGCGAGCAAAGGGAAAGAAGGTCATAAGGGACACCCATAAGTGGGGGGGGGATGGGAAAAAAGGACAAAGGAGTCGACATTGTACAGAACTCACATATAAGGAGAGGGGGCCCAGCAATGAGTGAAGCAGGACCGGAATACCGACATCCCTACTCGGGAGAAGGAGGCCGGCAGGGAAGAAGACTGAAACACCCGCGAGTACATCCGACGGAATAAAACTTAGAAAAAATATCAGGACGCCGCTACTTTTCGCCACCGTAGGTCCGCGAAACCGAAAAAGCCGCCGAAGCGTTCTACTAGTATAGGGGACGCAAGGTCGCGGCAAGGGATTGCGACCAATGGGGAGGGAGCGGCTGCTCAACGGAAGGAATGACAAAGCAACGGGACGGTCGGAAGATATCCCGGACGAGGAAGGGACGTTCGGGCATCCTCTTTGGTCGTACGAACTACTCACCGCTACAGTAGGGAAGTTTGGAGCAACCTGATGCTCGACCTACAAGGGGCCGGAAGGGCCAAGCCTGAAAGAGGCATCATCTGGGCAAGGAAGATGGGCTGAGCCGGCCAGCAGTCGGAACGCATGGGCAAGCAAGTAACGGTCGGTAAAAAGAACTCAAAGGGTTAACGGGGGGGGGCTGCAGAAAGGGGGGGACCATAGTGTGGGGCGCTAAAGGGACCAAGACTATGTCTGCACGTCATAAAAATAGAAACGAAAGAAAAAAAACAACTCAGTGAACGGTGAGGATGAGAAAAAGAAAGCCAAAGTCAAACGGATTGGAGTGACTCTAGAAAAGACGAGGCCAGCAGAGATCAACCTTAGGAAGCTAAGAGCGTGCTGGATCACAACCGAAACGAGTCAAAAAGAACGCCCCACACCGATAAACGAAAAATTGGGTCGAGTCATCGCCTGGAGATAAGAAACCCTGGGAAAGAGCGGCCGAAACTTCAAAAGAAATCGTCAAGAGTGGAGGTATCGATGGAACTGGGGACACGTCGGTTGTCTGTGCCTAACAGGGGTCAATAGGCGGGTACGGAGGGGGCACCGCGACAAGCGCCCGGGGCGTTTTTCGGGAGGCGGCCGCAAAAACAAGGGAAACGGGCGGGGGCTTTCGGGAGATGTTCTATCTGGACCCGAAAAGTAATGTAAACGGCGAAAGCCATAGGAGAGAACAGGGAGCGGGGGGGTGAAGGGAGCGCCCCCGAATCGATCAAGAAATGACGACTGAATTTTGGGCAAAGGACCAATAAAAATACTGCAAAGAAAACTACCGATACTTAATAACTCAGGAAAGGTGAGACAAGATTGAGTGGAGATCTTACCAAGACACTAAGAAAACTGCCGCGAAACTAATGAATGCGGACGCCGCGTAGTGGAAAATGGCGACTTTTTCTTAGGGACCGCCAAGGAATCTGGAATCGACTCAATGGAATCTGAAAAAGTTTACAAGGAAGGAGGGGACAAGGGGAGGAAGTGATTGGGCAGGTCATGAACGGACTTACACAAATAAACCGTTGGTAGAAAAGCATGAATGAACTGGGCAAAAGAAGCAAAAGGCCACCGATCCCGCAAAGGTGCCGACATGAAAATAAGCCAAAAGGAAAGAGCCGGGAACGGGGCGCGAAAAAGGGTAGGAAGGGCAATCAGTGACGAGGAAATAGGTCTTTGCAGAAAGAAGGAGCATGAACCGTCAGGTAAGCTTTAGTCTTTTGAACGGTGCCAAATCTCTCAAGGTTAGCCCAAGACACGAAAAAGGGGATCCACCCATTCCCGTCTTGCAGTTCAACCGAACCAGACGGTTCGCCTGGGGGTGGTGATCGGAAGAACCGCAGTCGATAAAGCCCGCAAGCTAACGTCCAGAATCCAAATCGAAGGTACGAGAAAGAAAAAAACACGGACATGCAGGAGAGAAAAACGGGCTAGCGTGGATAAAACCCGAAACCTCCGGCTCGTTAGCGCACACCCGAGGGAAAACAGGTTAGGCAATAGTTGAAAGGAAGGGGTGTCTTGATGTGAAGGGAGGGTCAGTACGCGCCTCATAATCAGCCGCGCCAATATGAAAAAAAGAAAGTGACAAGGAGCCCGACTTGGGCCATGGGGCTAAAAGGGAGAGGCTCAAACCGGATCCCGGTCGGAGATCCTCTTCAAAGACCTAGTCGTAACCGGGGAGACTCTACCGGAAGAAAGGGTGGTACATGTAAAAAAGAAGTGAAGATCTACTACCAATCGACGATGAGGATGCCGCTCCCTCAAGTCTTCTAATTAATAAATAAAGAAGAGTGGCGGGAAGGGGTGGTTGGCCGGTCACGGTGTACCCAGCGACAAATTGAGAAGGGTCAGCCCGCAAGAAAGGGAGGTCAAAACTTTTAGACGGATAGACGTAAATAGTATCGTGAGGGGAGTGTCGGGAAGACAAGGGAAAAGACATCAGGTTCTGTCTTGACAACGCGATCCAGCCGGAGGAAGTGGCCGGCGCGGTTTCGGGGCTCGGGCGCGGGAAAGGGAACAAGAAGGGTGATCAGAGAACAACGCAGAAAGGGAGAGCCGTAAGAAAGTGACCGACTCGCGAGAGTAACCAGCAGGGCGGGGTGCGTGAGTCTACAGAAGTTAGA
>Ga0179593_1326206_pt1 | contig 13901 bp, 16 predicted proteins | sample CZODoug2_1_08_16_FD_185931 | JGI IMG/M metagenome (GOLD analysis project Ga0179593, IMG submission 185931) | Vadose zone soil fungal communities from Angelo Coast Range Reserve, California, USA - CZODoug2_1_08_16fungal (PacBio error correction) | ecosystem: Environmental > Terrestrial > Soil >...
AACACTCTACAAGTATGGTCAAGGGTTCGGGTAAAGTCACGATAGGTCGCTCGCATGGACCAAAATTAGAGGTCAAAAAAACATAAGGTGGGACGACCCGGGGCCCTAGAAGAAAGAAAAGTTTATTGTGCAAAGGGAGGGGGCGAGGCAACTTGCTCACTAAGTGGAAGGAACACAGGGGGGGCGTTCTAGCGCGGACACTCCACGAACGCGCACGAAACCTAACAAGACACGGCGTCGGTGAACACAGACACTAAGCGAGGGGTGCATGCGTGGGACAATCAACCCACCCGAACGTAAAACGTGCCGGAGAGCCGGCGACGGGAAAGGAGCCCAAACGCCGACAGCGGTCAATAGACAAAGCTGACACCGCATAGATCGCCTAGAAAATCAAAAGCAGGGGGAGTAACATGGAAGCTCGGTCGAACGGGAAAGGGAAAAATGAAAAGGGGAAAAAAAAAGGTTCGTATGTAAAGGATCATGATGGAAACAGCTGGCTGAACGACAGTTAAAGTCGTGGGGGACCAAAAAACGGGTAGGGAAGAAACTCAAAAACAAAAAGGGGGAGGAAAAATATATAGAGATTAAGGAAGTCCAGTTTTTGTGGATGAACCAACAGGATCGGGTCTAGAGTTACAGAAAGGAAAGTCATGAGCAATTTATAATCAAAAAAACCCGTAGTCAGCTCATGACCAGTCATTAAGAGCAAGGAATCGGGGAATATATGTGCAGCGGGTGGGGGAATGAATGATCGATCAGGGATTTGTCTTCGATTGATCCGCTCGATAACATAAGGAATCGAAAGAGAGAATGGAATTATCCTTAAAGGGGAAGGGGGAATCAAAACGCATCGTTCCAACGAGTGCACAAAAAACGCGACCGGTTTTGGCGGGGGGAAAACCTCCGTTGGAGGGGAAGGTGGGAAGGGGAGCGTGAGAGGTGAAACCGTCACTCCCGTGACTTAACACTGGAGGCCTTTGCGTCGCAGAGAAGCATGAGGGCTGCCCATGAAGGGAAGGAGCGTCGCTTTTGGGGATAAAAGCTACAACATTCTATGCCAGCCCTCTTAGAGAAGATGGCAGAACGTAAGCGGGAAGGGGAGGGGATTCGAATTCGTTAGACGTGAACCACCGCCAGGTCGCCTATACCGTAGGGTCTCCCGACTGACAGCGATCATGACCGGGTCACCGGGAAGAAAGAAGGTAACTGGTGGTGAATCCAAAAGCGGTCTCGCGCCTGCAGACGATGCGGAAAAAAAAAAGAGGAGGCAAAACCCAGTCGCTAGAGATACAGGGAAGATATAAGATTGGAGGGCAGCAAGCAATTGAACTAGGTTTAAGCACGAAAGAAAAAAGGCTTCATGGTGGGGGGGGCTCAGACCTTTCTCGGGATTTTCAGAGACAAGACTGGAAAGGACTCGGTCCCCAGGGAGTTGAGGAGCGGACGATCTAAAAGAAAGGTCAGATCCGACTCAAAAATAAAGACGAGGGGTGGGCGTCAAAAGCAGAGACGCCTTCCGAACGGATAAAAATGGAAGAATGGGAGAAGGGGGCCCAGACTAGCGGCGGCGAAAATTTAGGGGGATTTTCTAAAACGTGAGGTTAATCACCGAATTTTCCGCTTCTCAGAAGTTCAGAGTTTGGAACTTGAGAGGGTGCCACCACGCGAGTAAATCCAAAAGAGACGCAGGGGGAGTTTGATGAGGGTACGTAGAAAGAAAAAAAAGGAAATATACTGTGGCATATCTACTGAACGAGATCGCGACATACATAACTCTCCGACGAGACAAGGGGCGTCAAAAAAAAATTGAGGTGACTAGATATCTTGATGACGGAAGTTGCATGGTAAGAAAGAGAAAGAACATCTTCCCGGGCCGGGAATTGACACTCTCATTACAATTGAAAATCTGGGGGGACGAAGGGGAGAATGTTTTCTCGGGTGGTCTTAAGGAATACTCTGTGAGGGGGTCCGAAGCGTTTCGTGGGACTGGACTGAATTTTACCTGAAGGCAAAAGTTGAGGAATGGATCACGCGGCGAACTTGGAAGAGAGTCTAACAACCCACAAACACCGGAGGAGGATAAAAGCAGTATAGTTTTAACCTTAACCCAGAGGAATCCTAGCGTCACGTAATTGACGTCATAAGAGGGAAAATCAAAACCCGCCTTCTTCAAACCAACGCATAAGGACTGGCGCCATTCCTAGAAAGAAATACTCGCCAAGGGAATTGAAGAGCCGGTGCATTCTTAACAGGAACAGGGCAGATAGGGGTACTAAGAAATGGGGAGGTAAATTCCTTCATAAAGAGATCATTCCAATTGCATCTTTACTAGGATGACTTAGGGGGAGATGGGTTCAGGGTGAGAGAGAGAAAGAAATCCGTCGATCTGGGGGAAAAGGTCTTTATGGTCGGTAGAAGACTAAAAGCGCGAGAAGGAGAGGGGTTGGATTGGCATCGACTAGGCGTAGGAGGCCCCCTTTCATGTTCCACAGAAGACTGAGTCGCAGAAACGATTTCATTCCCATAAAACTGGGTAGAACCAAGGGAGAGACGAGGACTGTAACAAGAATAGACCAAGGTGATCGAAATAAGGGGGGGGGGGGTATCGTAAAATTTCCTGCTGAAAGAAAGCCGGCTAAAAATCCCGCTAGGCGTTGGGGGGTCGAAAGGGGATCGACCAGTGGAAAAGAAGGAGGGAAAGGGGGCTCCAAAAAAAGCCGGCGAGGAAAAAGATGCCGAAAGAGCGTCTGCCAGCTAAAATCTCCGAAATGAATGAGAGGGGGGGATCAAAGGGGAAGTCAGCCTTCATGGAGTTTGAGGAAAAAATAAGTAAGAGGGGCTGCTAAACTTTATAGTCTGTATATCAGGTTGTCTGGATGGGGAATATGAAAAAATGTTTCTCAGTCTAGGTGGAGCCAAGAATAGGGATGACGCGGAGTTTTGTCGTTAAAAAGAAGGAATGAGGGGGGATACACAAAGAAAAGGAATGATCGAGGCCGGTTTATGGGGGGATACAATTCCCTACGCATGTATTCTACCGGCTTGAAAATAACGCAGGGGAGAGAAGTAAATCCGAATACTGACAAGAGCAAACCATTTTCCAGGGGAGAAATAATCGTTTCATCTCCGGGGGCGAAAAAGGGGAAAAGAAAGGGTCAAAGAAAGAAACGAATCCCGGTCTCAAAGGGGCAAGGAAGGAAACGAAGTCCTGATACACAGGCCTCCATAAAAGTCGTCCGTTTCGGTTAAAAAAGACGAACGAAGGGGAAAGGAAGGGTCACAACACCGTCGCACTCACAACCAAATAGCACGATAGTGAAAGAGGAGGGTCGTTAAAGAGTACTACTTACCTTCGCCGAGACGTCGATGATTGATCGATACGGTCGAGAAGAAAAAGCTTAAAGCGAGAGAATAAAAAACGGGCCGCACAGCTCGCGATGTCCGGCGAGAATGAAGGACAGGGAAGGTCACACGAGGGGCGGATGATAAATGCTCAGGAATTAGAAAAAATTTCGTCTAACGAAGCAGGACCATGTTGCAGAAAAAAAAGGAAAAAAGTCGGTTGGTAGCTATCGAAAAAAAAAAAAAACGGAGATTGGAAAAGGAAAGGGGATATTACACGTCCGGGGGTTGATGAACAACTATCGTAAGAAGGTAGGAGAAAGAAACGTGGTTGGGAGAGGAAGCTGAAATTTAAAGCCGAACCACATATGTCACGAAAAAACTGAATCATTTATGCAGGAGAGCGAGATTTTCGATCTTTTGCGAAGGGAGATAATTGGAAAGGTGGAGTACGAGGAAAGAGAGAGAAAAGAAGATCACTTGGCAACTAGTAAAGGTAATTGACAATCAGTGAGTCGGGAACACAACGCGATTCCAAAAAGGGGACGCACTTTTGGGAGAAGAAAGAAACGGGTAGGTTACAAGGTATGTTGCCGCGTGCGCCGTGTCAAAGGGAAGGGCACGAAAAGGGGTCAATGGAGGAAGGGAAACATTAGCAAATTGAAGAAGGAGGAAGAAAGTGCTTCTAAAAACGGTTTTTGGGGAAAAGGAAAAACAACAGGCTAGGACCTCAAAAGAGGTAGTCTCAAGGGGGGAAAGCGGTCAACGGAGCGAGTTGAATAGCTGTAATTTATTCGAATAGTCGCCGGCTCGTATGACACCAGGAAAAACGGGAGCAGCAGTATTGTATCAAAAAAAACCATCTCGAAAAGGACCGTTGGGAATCACAGGACCGCCCGTTCCATAGGGGGGAAAAAAATCTCCGCGGGCCGAGAATCAGATTCGGGTCGAACAGAAAAAAGGACGGCGGCTTCGCGACGAAAAAAGGGTAGAGAAAAGAAAAGGGGGGGGGTCATTAAGAATGCAGTTTGAAAAGCCAGAATCTGAGAAAGGGGATCGAGCAGTCCCTTTCTCAGTTGAAGGAAGGAACAGGAAGTTCAACGGCGAAATCGGGGGGAACGGTGGGGGCGGTGACGGGCAAACCTACCTGATTTTTAAAAAAGCGAGGGTAGGACGACTCAAAAATAAATCCTAGAGGGGAGGGTTCGCCCGGAGGGACAAAAGGACAGATCAAAAAAAAAAACAAAAATGAGGCTAACATACTTGACCCAGCGATCGCGCAGAGGTGCTGCTACCGTTTGAATTGGAATAAGAGTTCGGCAAATAGGGAGGGGCTTAAAAGGGGGGAGACCTAACAGCGATAGCCAAGTCAAAATCTAGAGGGCTCGGAGACGGGATTCGAAACCGGCAGGAAGCTTTTTAAGAGGAAAAAAAGATAGACGCGTCAAAGAGGAAGCCGAAGCCGACATATCACTATTCCTTGATTGGCGAATGGATCGGAGGAAGGAGTTCCAGTCCTCAACAGGAGGATACAAAAGAATGAGGACAGGGCACGTTATGACGTGAAAACCTCAGGGAATGCAACATCTGGGGGAGGAGGATTGGAAGAGGAAGGAGCGCGAATCTGGTGCTTTTGGAAAGGGTTGTGAGGTTTGACTGTCCAGGAAAGTCCTTTGCTGACAGGACTATAAACTCGTGCTACTGGGGGAAAATCAAATGATTGAAAAAACAAACAAAAAGGAGGGAGGAGAAGAGAAAGAGGTGGGTTAACCATTCGCACCATCTTTTAGCCCGGGGAAGATGGACAAAAAACGAAATAAAGGAAGCAGAAAAAGAGAATACATCAACAGATTCTGCGCCATCCTGAAAATCGACCTCGGCAAAAATGCGGGGGGTACCAGGAGAGGGCAAAGTTGATTAAAGGAAGTCTGGGTTGACTACTCAAGGGGGATGAATGTTACGTAGACAGCGAGAACTTCGTCCCTAAAGTGCAGCGTTGAGAGGGCTCGAGGGGTCTGGGCTGTCGCGATCGAGCCTTGAGATGAAAGGGCTTAAGGGAAGACTCACCCGGCCCGCGAGGCTAGGGGATTGCTAGAGGAAGGAGGGTTTCAAAGGGAAGGTGGAAAAATCTACTGACTGTGAGGAAAGGAAAGAGTCAGCCAAGAACGGGTAAAGCTATAGCGCTCTTATGGGGTCGCCAGAAAGAGTAAAGTTATCTCGAAGGGTTTGCGAGGGGCAGGCCGGCAAGCGAGAAAGAGGAGAAAAAGAAAAGATAGTTATGTATTGTTGAGTAAAAAAGAGCGACCTATGATGTTTCCAAGTCTAGTTCCTCTCCGCAAACTCCAGTCCTGCAGTACACGGACCAGAAGAAGAGAGGGAATAGAGGAGAAAGGGGGGAAAGGGCTGAGCGATCAAATGACTCTGGCGTGTCTTAAAAGAGGGTGCTTGCTGCTAAAAACTTTCCTTCGGAGAAGGGGGGAGGGCGAGGAAGCAAGAGGGGGCTCTCGATTGGGTTAGAACAGAGAGAAGATAGTCTAAGGAGATTGGGGGGGGGCACCAATAAAGGAGTAATGTAGGGAGACAGAAACGGCCTGAGTCGGGAAGGGGGAAGGTGGGAAGGTGAATGGGACCAGATGATCATTAAATGGACGGAAATGCAGTACCCGCAACTAAGGAAATACCCGCTTACGGTAAGAAAGACTAATTACATCCATTTCCTGGAGAGAAAATCGAGGGGCCGAGGGTCAGTTACGTTCTAATGAAAATAGAGAACGAATAAGGGTGACAAGGTAACGCACGCAAGGAGACTATATCACAGACTCCATTCAAGAAGGAAAAATGAAGGGTGGACACCTCACTCGGGAAAATTCATTGCACTGACACAGGAGAGACCACTGTCTAAGACGTCAGGGGGGAATAAGTTCGCACCTAAACACTAGTACAAGGGAAGCGAATTAAAAGTCTAGGGGAGGGGGAAAAATCGGGAGGGAAAAGATTGAGAGGCCATACTGGGAAGAAAAAATCATAGAACATAAAGAAAAAAAAAATACAGATCATCTAAGACATCGATCAAGAGGAAGTGGGCCTTCCTAACTGACTAAGACAGTAGCAAGAACGAGGGGTCGGGGAATAAAGGAAAGTCAGCGCACCCGTTTCTTGAGCGGAGCGAACCGAGGGGTGCATCAAAAAAAGGAGCGTTAAAGAGAGTAGTCACACAAAAAGGAGGAGGAGAAGAAAGAAAAAAGAAGGCTTTGGGTGGGAGGGACACGAGCGGTAGAGAGGGTGAGTTTAATCCATAAAACGGAGAAATTCCTGCGCATGTGGAATTACAAAAAGGGGAAGGCCGCGAAGGAAAAAAAGAGGATCGGCACAAGCAACGTGCGAGAGGGTTGATGATTGAAGAGAAATTGGAAGAATTTTATTCGGGGGGCAACAAAGAAGAGAGACGAAAGGATTCATCCTGGAATGGGAGAAATTTACTAGTGAGCGCCTATTTCCCTATGGCGGCGGAAGGGGTGGCCGCAAACTAAGGTTAGGGGAGGGGGGGGGGGGGAACAAATGCCGTTTGGACAGTAAAAACGGAAAAGTTTACTGTATGTCGGGTATCAGCGAAGTTATCTTGAAAACGGGAATACCCATTATACGGGAGGGGCTCTTTTTGTTTGAAGTAGGACCGCGCCAAAGAATCCCGCACCCGATTTAATAGTAACTTAAAGGGGGGTCCGTAAGATGGCGTGAAGATGAGGAGGATGAGGGGAAAAGTTCCGCACAGGTGCGAACGTTCTGCGAGGAGTGATTTCTTTGCTAATAAACAAGCAAAACAGCCGTTGAGTATAAATAAATCCTCCATTGAAAACGCCTACGCCGCGCAGGCTCGGAGAAAAAAAATCTCTCTACCAAGAGGGCAGGAAGGGCTGCACCTGACACGTTACAATCCAAAGATAGCAAAATGGTTTAGCCAGCAATATGCCCTATGTTTCAAAGCGAAGAGGGGAGTCTTTATAGAAGTCAGGGCCTCAGTATTTTAAAGGGGGGGAGCATAACCGCTCTTTCGCATTTCCGAGCCGGAAAAGGAAAGGTGTTTCGTATCGTGGAAAATCTAAAGTAGTAAGAAGAATAATCAAATAACTAAGGAGGGGGATTTGCGACGCCGAGAGAGCATCCAGGTACCTACGATGCAACAACCCTTCAACTGGGGGGGGCTTGGACCAAGGGGAGCTGCTTCGCACATTTATAAACGTGACACGTTTTATTGGTAACTGGACGATGTGGGAGGCTCAGGGCCTTCCGCGTGGTCTTGAAAGTTTTGGGGCCCTACAAGATGTAGAATATCCAAAATCCAATGACTCCTTGGTCAGGGAGAAGGGGAAACATTGAAATATACTTGCCTATGGAAGTCTACTAGGATCTCGCCCGAAAAAAAAATCTGAAGTACAGAGGACAATCGTAAAATAGTGAGAGAAAGGGGATCTCGGTATTACGTCAATTCATCAAGGAGTAAAAAAATTAGGACTTGAATAATGACACTCGAAAAAGGGGACCTCTGGGAGGATTATTTTCTTGGAAAGTGCCTGGAGCTAAAAAGTGGGAGTTTTTCAATATCTGGTCGAAGGTAAGGTCGGGGGGGGGAAGAAACTTAAAGTTGAGCCGCTGCTGATAAAACGGGATGGTGCTAATGGAAAAGACTCTCAAAAAACAACGGGATAGGGAAAAAATATAAGGGTGACTCATGAAAGCACAGCAAAGGGGGGAAAAATCGCAAACGTATTGATTCACCGAAGAAATTTCACCGAAAACTCTGCGGAAAAGGCCAAAATCTTCAAGATGCGCATGCCGAGAAAAGAACAAAGGAGGAAAATGTCAATTTGCCGGACGCGTTAGCATTTCGGAACGAATGCTTTGCTAAAGGGTGAGGGGAGGCCTGAAATCATAAACGTCACCCTTCGCAGAAGTGCAGCAGTTAAGAGGGGAGTAGGCTATTTCTTTTCTGCTAAGGAAGTAGAGAGCGTCGGTATCTGAAAGGAAAGGGGGGATGTCTCGAAGACTTCCAAACGTAGAAAGAGAAGCAGGAGGGGGGATTGCTATAGACGGGTCGGGTAGAACACCTGGCAATTCAACACTGGTAAATGACGTCTCCTAAAAAGGGGGCCAAGAAAAAAAGTTGGGAAAGGACTCGAATTGCTCGGGATCTGGCTTGACTAACCCGGGAACACAAACCCGCTGGGAGGGTTTATAGGGTAGGGTCCTTCCTGATCGAGAATCGGAGACGGCGCAACTATAGGAGTTAGGGGGGGGAGTCGGTCTCGACCTCAGAAGGGGGCAAGGGGGGCGAAGCATGAACAAAAAAACGGCCGGAAAGGGAAGTAAAGAAAGAGTTCTTATCGATTAAAAATCGATCAAGGGGTACAGGAGGAAAAAGGAAGCATATTGCTGGTGAGAAATGCGCATGCGGGAGGAAAAAACATTCTGAGAGGGGATTACAAATGGGAATGGCGCATCGCCGGTGGAGACGGGGGCTTTGGGGTTCTACCAAGAGGTCCTCGGAGATGTGTGGCCACCGGTAACTGAGGAGTGAACACTAAAAAGGCATGAAGCTGAAAAAGGTTGAGGGTGAACAATTAAAGACCCGGCGCAAGGGAGAACCATGAAACGGCATGCGAACCGCAAGGATCTCAAGAAAGTACGTACAGAAGAAGTAAATCCCATTCAGCTCTAAATCGTGGGGAAGCGCCCGGGGGGGCGCGTTCGTGGTCAAAAAAAAAAGCGAACGATCAAAGTCGGGGATTACAGGGAAGACTCGTCGCGTGATCACATACATCCAGACGGGGCGGGGGACCGTGGCGTGAACGCGCAACTGGGACCCGTCAAGGGTAACTGAAATATTCGGCACCAAGAAATAAAAACGCTAATAGAGGGTGTCACAGACTCCTAGAAAAGTTCATGCGAAATTACAGGATAAGACGGAGAATCGGTCGAAAAGGTATCTAGATGGAGAATACAAGAAAAATCAAAAAAAAAAGGGAAAGACATCACCCAAATGAGCAAAGAGGGAAAAATTCTGCATTATTACTTGTCAAGTGAAGACTCGTTTTTTTCGGAAGTAGGAAAGGAAGGAGCGGAGGGAGAACGACATCTTAAGACCGGAGGGTTCATAAAAAAAGACCTCGGTGACTTGAATAGACGTATGACTAAAAGGAGGGGAGGAAATCTCACGGGCAAAAAAGGGACAGTTGTTTGGGTATAAAGAGATCGAGGCGGAGAAAAAGAACTGGTCGCGAATTCCTTCTATGTGAAAGGAAAACGTAGCAGGACTCAGGAAAATTCATATGTGAAGGAAAAGCAGAAGCTGTGCGAAGGAGGGGGGGATACATGAATAAAATGGGTGAGGGGGCCGCAATACAATAAAACCGGTATCAAAAGGTAGGAAGACCTGACTTGGCGATCTAAAAATTAGGAGGAACCGAACGGGAATTTAAAATCAAAGATTTCTTCGGAAGTGGTGTCGAAGACTCCGTGTCAGTGCGGTAAGGAAGCAGGAGAGGGGACACAGAAAGGGGACACGCCATTTCTGGAGTCCTGTGATAAAAATTAAGAGGCAAACTTCCCTGGAAGAAGGGGAGGGGGGTCGAAGGGGGGGTTGGAACGGGCTCAACAAGCCAACATTCGATGACCCGAATTTATAACGGTCCTTTGCAGGTCCTTCAGATCGGGCTCACGCTTGAGAGACTTTCGCCTGCGGTCCTACTGTCCTTTCAACAAGTCGAAAAGATGCAGTCGGTGTAGGGGGACATGGGTCCGTGCAACGAAACACCCCGGACTAAAGTACAGGTGAGTTATAAAAGACAGCCTCAGGCGGAACATCTGGGGTGGGAGACACAAAATCATCTAAGAGACGAAAGAGATTGTGCACCCAGCAGCGCGAATCCAAGTCTGGGATTTCGTTGACAAATTTTATATCACGCAGGAAGTGGTTTAAAGCATCATTTCCGAGGGTAAGCAAAAAGAAGCTGGCTTAAAGGTGATCGAGCAGGGCGTGCGCGAGGTAACGAAGGAAAGCCGGAGTAATGCATCGGTAGAACCTACAGGTTGGCGTGACGGGCCAGGATCACCGCTGTAACAAGCGATGGACGCCATACAAAAAATAAATCAAAGATCTGTGTCTTGGGGAGAACCTCCTGCGGGAGGTCATAATGAACTACAAAAAAGAGAGATAACTGGGATAATCAAGCATATCTCTCGGAAGGTGCTTTGCTGAACCAATTTTATGGGTAAGGAAAGTTTAGGAAATTCGCTGGAGGGAAGGATCCATACTCCTAATCTGTAGACAATCCAAAAGTGAGATCATTATCGGAAAAGTTAGTCGTCTAAAAAACCGAAATTAAAAGGATTGGGTCGTCCGAGATCTGCCGACAAAGAAAGCGACGCGCCAGGATCACTATTCAATGAATTGCGAAGTGATCGAGGAGGAGGCCTACTAAACTGAGGATTAAAAACTAGGCACTCCCAGGGAGTAAGGTCCGAAGAGAAGGAACATGCCATCGGAGGGTTCTGTCCCCCGAGACAGAATCTGTGCAAAGGGGGTTCAACGAAAAGGTTTTGAACAAAACTGGACGGAAGGAGGTGAGGAACTTCCGGGGGTAGGGATACTAGGGTGGCGACGTGTAAAAAAAGAAACCAAAAACGGAGGAGGAAAAAAAAGAGGAGATTTTGTACCAGCCAACTTCCACCAGGTTTATCTAAGAAAACAAAGGAAGTGATACAAGAAAGAAGTCCATACAACGAACAAGTCTGAAAAAGCAACAGATTCAGAACAGTACGAGAAAATCAGCCTCGGGGACAGATTCCTTGGAAAAAGTGTGAATCAGGTACGAATCGGGGGAAATCAGGGGTTGACAGTGGATGGAAAGGAAAGTCCGAAGAACTAGCACTTCGTCAAGAACAAAGGTGCATCGTGACGGCAGGTCGTCGGGGAATGTTTCTGGGCTCGAGACTCGAGCCGGAGATCTGCCCGGGATGGAGGTCACCGAACACAAGGGCTCAGAAGAAAATAAGTTTGGAGTGGAGAGAAGGGGAGCGGGGTCGTGGGAAAAAATCAAGTTCAACACTCGCATGAGGCGCCGAACGGTCAAAGGGAGCAAAGAGAAAGTGCGCGGAGGGCGCGGCTGGGTCCCAGAAAGAAAAGTTTTTTCCAACGCAGAAAATGGGGGGGTCGTTCTTTACTGCCATACAGTGAGTGAGGCGCAAGTGAGGGGGAAAAGTCGGATCCGGCGCGGGTTCAGAGGTCGATAGCACTCTAAGCAAGAAAGGAACTCGGAAAAAGGGGGACGAAGGGGGCGCTCTTCTCCGCTTGAAAAACAGGTGCTCAGGGTCTCACACTGGGGAAGACAGAAAAGGCTTGCTGTAAACAGAGAATGCTTTCTGACGAAAAAATACGATGTCGGATCAGTGTGGAAGTGGACGAAAAGCCGCCGGGGGCATGTTTTAGAGTCGGGGCTAGGAGCGGTTGGAGTACACAACGCGGGGGAGGATTAGTGGATAAAAAGAGGCCGAAATCTCTTCATTTGGAGGGAGACAATTCCCTACGCGGAGCCTCTGAATGGGAAAGGCCGGATAACACGGGCATAGAGTAAAAGAAACATTGAGGAAACGAGCCTACTTACAGCCATTTAAAGGGAAGAGGAAGGGGCGTGGAGGGAATCGCCTGGTTGGCGAGGTTGTCGAAACCCAAGAACAGAAGCCAATGGGTTCCATGAAGCTAATGTACGGATCACCCAGACCTTCGTGCCGTTTCGGTGAAAAAAAAGGGAGCACGCGGCACCGTCAATGGACGGTACACAAGGGGCTACGAAATGACCTACTCGACGCGTTTCGAATTCAAAAGTAAAGGCCAGTACCGTTCAACCTCCCGGAGAGCCTCATAATCTTGGCTAAGGAAGGGGGATCGGGGGAAAGGGGAAGAAAAGGACCATGATCGGGATAATATCAAAACCCGGAGAAAGGGCAAGTGTCCTTAGGAATTTAACTGGGGGAAAAGGAAAATCGGACGACGCGTGGGGGGGGACTAAGAAATGCGCAGTAAGTAGCAGAAAAAGTTTCTTGACGAAAAGACCGACGGGTTATCCAAAAAAAAAAAGTCGGTCGTTAATAGATACTCTCTCAAAACGGACGATGAGTATGGAAAAGATATGCACTGAAACGAGGGGGGGGGGGGGGTATGAACCAACTATCTGCGTGGACTAGTGGAAGGTTAGGAAGAAAGTTGGGCGCGTAATGACCATTCATAATTTGATTAAAGAAACAAACGTCACGAGACCCTGACATGAAGGAGATCAGGCGTGTGGTCGTCGGTGATGGGGTAGAGAATTGGAAGGGTGAGGAGGGGCCCGCTCTATACAAATCACGACCGGGGGGCGCGAGAGAGTAATTGAATCCTGCGGTACTAGTGAAGTCGAACGGGGAGGGAAACCGGTTCTTAAATTGGGGGAGGGAAGGAAGAACTAGGGACCAAAGTGAAAGTCAAGGTGGCGCTTGACCAAATGCAGATCGGTCCGTTGAGGCATGGAATAGAGAAAATTAGCTTTGAAGGGAAGGCCCTTTTAATACGGATTGTAAGGGGTGGAATAAAACGCGCCACAAGGCAAAACTCACAATTTAGAAAGGGGGAACGGGAAATTTCTGGACCAGAATCGTTTACGGAAGCATACTGTGAAGAATCTCGACGGCAGTGAAGGTCGCCCAGAAAGGAAGTTAATTGTCGACAACTAAAACTGCAGAAGAAGGCCGTTTAGGGGATCACATAAACTCCGAGGAAATGCGGTGGAATCCCAAATCTCCTGCGAGAGGATGGGCAGTCGAACCAGATCGACACCCGGCGGCGGTCCATCAAGACAAAAAGGGAAAAGGAAAGAAAGTGTTTTAGTAAAAAGAAGGCGAGTAAGGGGGAACCAGAGCTTCAAGGGGATCGAGCAGTCACCTTGCAGATTGGAAGAGGGAAGAGAAGCTCTTCAATAGGGGGGACAGAGCCGTCCTTGGATTGCAGGGGGGGAGCAGAGCTACCGAGGGAAAAGGAGGCAGAGCCTACACAGGTACAGGGGAGGTTCTCACTTCGGAAGGACCGAACAGGGGATGAAAACAAATGGCTATGAGGGACTAGGTGGGGACCCGGGAAAAATCCCAGCTTTTTCGAACCCGATGGTGACAAGGTCGGGCGACTTGGGACAGGGAAGGTGGATCCCAGAAACGGAACATCAAACGAAAGGTCGTCTGAAGAATGTTAGGAAGTAAAAAGATCAGGGGACAGATCGAGGGAGGGAAGTCGGATCCATAAAATAAGAAGAACGACCTCTAAGATCAAAATGAACGTGATTAAAAAGTTGATAGGTCAGGCATAAACTGACTTATTCAACGCGGCACTGAGAATGCCCATTCCAAAGAGACAATAACATCGTTGGAGAATGATGGGTCTCTGCAACGTGAGGAGAATATGTTCATATGGTCTGTATGGGAGTGATTTACGGAAGCGGGACAAGGGGCGCTTGCTTATAACCTGCGGGTGGCAG
>Ga0179593_1441258_pt1 | contig 13901 bp, 18 predicted proteins | sample CZODoug2_1_08_16_FD_185931 | JGI IMG/M metagenome (GOLD analysis project Ga0179593, IMG submission 185931) | Vadose zone soil fungal communities from Angelo Coast Range Reserve, California, USA - CZODoug2_1_08_16fungal (PacBio error correction) | ecosystem: Environmental > Terrestrial > Soil >...
AAAAGAAGGGAGAGGGAGAGGCCAGGAAAGCAGTGATCCAGACAAATTGCATTGGGGGAGATTAAAACACAGAAATGCAAGGAAAAACGGGAAGAAGGAGATATACACGTCACAAGGAGGTGCTCAAGGGAAAAAGGGTTCTAGGACGTGGAAGAGGAAAGCGCGCTCGTTAGAAGGGTCCATTAAACCGCCAAAGCACGTCCCCCGAAATAACCGAAAGCTAATTCACTCTTCTAAGACAACGATGGATGCGGGCGGGGGGGGGAGAACCTGGGATGATCCGGAAAAGAAATGGCACGGAGAGGCCTGCTTGTGTAGGCGGTTTCAAACCAGGCGAAATGAACGCCGAGAAAACACCGTCAACGAAAAGGGTGAAGTTTGGAACGCGGGGCGGAAACGTCGTATGTGGGGGGGGAAAAATTCACTCCTGCTAAGAAAAGAAGGTAGGAGGCGCATGGGGGAGGAATCAAAGTCAGGAAAAAAAGCTAAAGGGGGGAAAAAAAACGGGCAAAAAATCAACTTCAGAGGGGAAACAGCAGGACGCTACTAATGCCACTCGGCGAGGCAATAGATCGGAAACCAGGGGGAGAGGCACCGGGCAAAAAAGGAGTCCGGGGACCGTCACGCCCACGCTTCCCGGGCGGGTCCGGATCATTTGACGAGAGGGGGATCCTCCGGTATCCAACATCACGAACGATAAAAAATAAGCCTACCGCCAAAAAGAAAGGAAATACCGTGGAAATGGCGGAAAAATGGGGAAAACAGTTTAAACTATATCAGAGGGCCTTACGCCGTCTATTAGAGGGGGGAAGGTTGATTAGAGAATATCTGTGTTTGAGAGGACGGGGGGTGGGAAAAACACGCTCAAAAACGTCGACGTGGAAGTACCGGCGGTGCAAAAGATAAGGATATACACGACCATGAAGATCACTGAAGACAAAATACCGAACCCAAGAGAGTCTTGGACCTTCCCGTTTATCTTGGGAAAAGTGGAAGAAGGCGGTGTCATAGAGACTCCGAATGGAAAATATCAAAAGGAAGGGACCGAGGATGAGAAAGGAAATTTCGCCCACGCGTCTATCCAGTCTAAAAGAACGGGCGAGCAAAGGGCAAGAGAAGGCGACCCCGAGTAACAGAAAGAACAATTACGGAAAGGAAGACGTAAAAGCTGAGGAAAAAAAAGAAATCCCTTGAACGGACCACCTCTATTCCACCTTCATGGAGAGAGGCGGAATGGGGCTCCAATTTGGTGGGGTGGTTGGGAGGGGTTGTTCGTGGAAACAAGAAACTGCGCGTCGCATCTGGCGGGAGGGAAGGGGTAACCTGGAATACGACAAATATTTGCGAAGCAGGTGTCTCGGGCACATGGGAATATCTGCGCGGGGATTCAACACATCATCGAACGCTTGAAGTCAGATTGAGAACAAAGAGGCGAAGGTAGGTAAGCAAACTTCGGAAGCCTCGGCGCAAAATGAAGTCGCAGAAATTGTTGAGGGGGGGAAAGTGGCCTACGTCAGCATGAGTAGAAAGGCAAATCACATAGTACTCAGCCCGCCGAAGGAAAAGGGGGGGATCCGCCTTGCGAAAACAGAATCGAAAACGAAGAAAAAAAGGAGTAAATGCGGCCCAGAAAATTCACAGAACACAGATCTGCTGTTTTCAAGAGCGAAGGGTGGAGACAAAAGCTGGAGGGCTTCCGTGGACTTCGAATTAGGCTAGGTCGCGGATTAACGACTTCACAGTCAAAAAAAAAAATCGAAGCGGCCAATTCGAACAAAAAAGCGCGGACAAGTGCCAAGGGTCGACGGAAAGGAAGTCGTTCTTTGAACAAGGGGGGAAGATCTACTTTCGGTTAGCGGCGCAAGGAAGGGGGAAGCGATGGACCGGCCGAGACCACCAAAAAAAAATAAAAAACGTAGATAATCGAAAAACGAAACGCATGTCGCCCAGTTCAGGACGGGCTGACGTAAACCAGCATCCTCATTCTTACCGGCCATCAGTGAGCATCTCACAAAAAAGGGAGGTAAAAAGTGGCCATCTATTGCCATGTCGCGAAAGTATTATCCAGAATGCGATCCGACCTGAACAGGGCCAAAGCGCATCGCGCGGTGGCCGATATCTGAAAGTGTGCCAGACAGACCGCCCACTAAGCGAGGAAGAAAGGGGTCGCCAGCAAAGTCTTCGAGAGCAGGGAACACATTGTTCAATAAAAACTGAATAATCGAACAAGCTGCACGACAAAAAAAGGCGATTAGCAGCGCTAGAGGGAAACGAGGAAACGGTGGAGAGAACAAACTCAACCCGTCGACGAAAACACCGAGGGATTCCGAAACTAGAACGCGAAAGGCTCAGAAAAGAGTCGGAAAGAAAGAAGGACGAGGGTGCTGCACAGGGTTTCAATATCTTGGATCTTCAGGTGCGACGCTGCTGGAAACTTCGGGCAGGGGAGCTGCCGGGGAAGCTCTTCTGCCTATGAAGATAACCAAGAAAAACTGACGCGGAAGAAGAAGTCTAAGGCATTACGACCGGAACAAAAAAGCGAATCGCTCCTCCGAGCTTGAAAAAGAATCGCGTGGCGGACGATCTAGCAGCTCTGACGGTCTCAATCCTGAAGAACTGACTACGCGTTCCCTTCGCGGTGATAGGAGGGAAAATCCATAAAATAGTGAATGGCGTGGAAACGTAATATACGCTCAGAGGGACGTTGTAATCTGGAGGAAAATTGGCCGCAGGACAAAGGCGACGCGCACCAGACACGTAAAGCAGAAAAAAAGGTGCACCTACTAGCTCCATGGAGAACGGGTAAGAAGACTGTCTTACAAATTTGGTGGACGTCTTGTGGGAAAGAATCAAGTGGAAATCGTCGGCGAATCCAAGGTTCTGCGCTGGGGTAGCTCGCAAGATGAGCGAGTTCATCTCAGGCAAGGGGAACTTAACACAGCGCCGAACGTGTCTAAAGGTAACAGGGAAGCGACTCTAAAAAAGGGCAAGAGGGGGAACTCAAATGCGACACTACGCAAAGGACGCAAACTGGATGACCGTAAAAGAAACCAGGACTGAAAAGACCACGGTTAGTCGCGGGAGGGCGGGATCGGGGGTCGGCGGGGGGGGGGAAGTACTCATTCCTCTCCACCCAAAGAAAGAAGGGAATCGTCATTCTTCACTCAACACGCTTTAAGAGTTCAAAAACGGCGTCTAAACCGTTCTCTCGATATGCGCTCATCCATGCCAAAAGGTACCAAACCGACCTTCGTTCGAAAGGCGTAAGGAATCGCGGGGAAAGAAAAAAAATTCCAACTTTTCTTAAATGGGTGTCCCGTCAGAGGTGAAAAACTAAAGTGACACTGGGAGCGGAGGGGTCGGTAAAAGGACTAACTATTAGGATGAGAGAGGGAAGGCTCCCGCTCGAGAGGAAAAAAAAAGGATCAATGACCCTTGCGGAAAAGGTTCTGATGCTCGGTAAATTGGTTAAAGAGGGAAGGGTCTAGCTGGGGCATGAAATCCCGCTCAACCTGGCTTGGGGACCGATAAGCAAGTGAAACTTTCAATGTACTCAGACAGGAAGCGCGGAGTCTTGGCCGTACCTGCGGGATCTACATTAATGATTAATGGAAAGAGCAAGTATGGAAGAACGAATATCCCCAAGGAAGATCTTGAAACTGATGAAGAAAAACGCGGCGTGCAGCAAGGAGACGGTCCTCGTGGGAAAACTACTGAAAAAGCTAAGGCGGGGGAAGGGGGACGAAGGACAGATAAATGCAACGGGGTGAAAATGCTCACCAGACCCCGCAGGACAGTCCCGGCAGGGCGGTCGGAATAGAAACGGAGCAAGAAAAGGGGAACCCACAAATAAACAACAGCGAGAAGACGGTCACGTGATGCTAATAGACGTGTTCTATTCGGGGGGGAGGGGTAAAACCTCAAGACCGATACTCAGCAATCCGCGGAAAGTAGAAGACTGCCGTTTGGGGGGAAACATATCCTTGAGACTCAAGATCAAGAGCGACGGGGGGGGAACAACTGCGAGAGAAAAGCGTAATCGGATCGATAAACATTGGAAGTCAGGATCATCAACTTGAGCTTGTACCTATCTCTGAGTCAAAAACAACCACATTAAAAAGATAAGTCGGCGAACCGGAGAAAAATGTGATGATAAAAAAGTCCAACTTAAGACTGGGGGGGATCGTGCGATTAACCCCAAAGGGGTGAAGTTGCAGAATCCCGGGATCTCTCGGACGGAAGGACGGAGAGAAAAAAACGGAATCGAGACTTGACGCGGACGCGAAAGGGCTCGTCGTGGGGGGGCAGGGGAAAGGGCCGATCCGTCCAAGGCGGGGATCACCGCGGAAAAAAGGGAAAACTATTAAAAAGCGGGGGTGATCAAAAAAGAAGGACACAGGTGAGACCGGATCTAAAGACCTCAAAGGAGGAGGGGCCTGCTTGGTTTCGGTGAGGAAGAAGGTCTCATACTAGATCAAAACACTCGAGAAAAAACCAACAACACCAAAAAAAGGAGGGTGACCGCGGAAACGTCCTCAGGCAGCTCTAAGATCAAAAAAATATCGCCGTCGAGCGAACGTATTGTCGTCCTCGCAGAAAATTAAAACCTCGAAGACTGCTGAGAAGAAAACGCGCAAAAAAAGGATGCCCATTCGTCGGCAAAGCGCGGGCAGAGGGGGAAACCTTTTAAAAAAAAAACGAGGCAATGGAACGCCGAGCCCGGAAAGCCGGAAAAAAAACGGACGACAAAGGAAGCGGAGAAATCAAGCGCCGGTCGGGCCGGAGCATTTTCGCCAGCGAGAGAAAGAAACGAAGAAAACACGATAGGAAAAGGACAAAACAGGTCATGAACGGAAAGCGAAACCTGGGCAAAACTGTTCTGGATCGCAGGCACCTTCTCAAGCGTCAGAAAATGTGAGCGCGAAAAAAAGGATGGGGGGATCGCCGGTGTTGGGGCCCCACTTTCAAAAAGTAGGGCAAGGGGACCGCAGGTTTGTGGCAGGAAGATAGACATGACCACGCCGGCAAAGAACTGGACAACAAAAAAAAAAAAAAGAAAAGGGAAACGTAGGGCGCGTAGAAAAGGAAAAGACTGGGCGGATCCTCTCGTGGGAATAGTCCGAATCCTCTGAGAAAAAAAAAAAAAGCAGCTGGTCGGAAGAAACTGCTCGGCATCTGCCAGAGGGGAAAGCGAGACTGCCGATGCACTTGGACGCAGAGGAAACGGAAAAGAGAGCGCAACGGAGAGAAAAGCCTCGTCCAATTGTAACTCCCCCCATCAGAACCCAAAACCAAGGGAGGTCATTCCAGTCGGAGCAGAATCGAAGCTGCGAGATGGTGTCCGGACGTATCAAAAAACATCGCCGATCGATAGCAGAAAAGCCGACTATCTGGGAGCGAAGGCGAAAAAGGGCCGCATAAGGAAGGGGAAGCCAGTAAGGAGGAGACTGAAGAAGGAAAGACTGTAAAAGCTCGCGCCTGATAAAGGTTCTGGAATTGTTGGAAAGGGAGATTAGCCGACGACGTCAGCAGAGAGAGGTCATCATAAGGGGAACAAGCCCCCAGGGGGAGGCAGGGTTAAAGAACTCAAAAAGAACCGCAAGCGGACGAAACGAAGTCCGAGAGCGAACAGCGGCAAGGTCACGGGAAAAACGAGATCAAAAGGGTTTTCACACTGCGACCGAGAGCTCGCGCTTCAAGACGGGGCGTTTCGAGGTCAAGGGAAAGGAACGAATGAGGGCGCAACCTAACGGAGCACTGAATAGACCAACTGCGCAGTCGACAAAATCCAAAACCGAAGGGGGATTCGACTCCGAGGAAAAAGGTCCTAACGACTTTGGGAAAAGGAAGGAGAACGGTTGCATCTGACGTGGCAAACGGTCAAGGAAAAAACAACCCGACGTCCCCTAGTAGGGAGAAAAAAAAGGCGCCAAAAGCGCGTGGTCGACCAAGTGTGTCGGAAAAAAACGCACCAGGATCAGAAAAGGAGGCGACCATCCGATGGATAGAAGAGAAACAAACACGAGGGCTATTAAAGTCGGGGAAAAGTCAACAATTAAAGCAAAAAACCAACGAGAAGGAACGGGACACCAGCCAGAAAAAATTCGATATCGACAGGAAGACGGCGGGTTGGTACCGCATCGGGAAGACGCACGTCCAGCTGCACTCCCGGCGCCGCTAAAAGGCAAAGTCGAAACGGGTGGGAAAATAAGAACGTCAAAAAACAGGCCGGAAAACCCAGCGCGGGCCGAAAAACATAAAGCGCAAGAGAGGGACAGCGCTCCGGAAGGATCACCAAAAGAAAAAAGGGGATGGGAACGGAGCAAGCGACCCTCGATTCCGCCGCAAAAAAAACGAAGCTAAGGGGTCCGCGAAGCGTGAAACAAAGGAAAAAAAAGGAAAATAACTGCGAAACAAAAGGCCGCATTAGACGGAGAAGTCTGGGAGCTGTTTCGAAAAGGACCCCTCTCGTGCAGCTATTCTGAAAAAGGGTACGCGGAGGAGAGGAACTGGAGGACCTCAAGCTCGAACAAGCTAAACCTATAAATAAAAATTGCCAGCCCTGGCAGGGAGAAAAACGGATATGCGCGTGGACGCTGCCGATCGATAAACGCCAGACAATCCGGAGAAAAGCTGCTACCGAGAAAGGGATAGGATCGACAAAGAAACCTGTGCCGGATCGATCGGAAGAGGGGGGCATCGACCACACCATCAAGCCGACAGGGCGGAAAACTAATGGTCCGACCGCTGGAATGGCAACCATCGAAGACCAGGCCTACGGGATGGACGGGAGTGGGGAGGGAGCTTTTTAAGGCCTCGCCGGCGCAAGCGTCAATGAAATGCGCCTGCGGTCCACGCAGCGGCTATAGTCTCGGCCTCTGGCGAAGGAAGCCGCTCTACTGATACCACAAGTGGCGAAGAACTGGGCGATCCGGGGCAAGCACGAAGTAGAACGAAGGGGAAAAAAGCCCCAAAACACTGGACGCTCAAAAAAGACCGATCTTCGGGTTGGTGGGTAAAAGAAGGGAAAGTCGCGTGGTAAAAAGGGAAATGGAACGAAAAACCCAAAAACAGCCGTAAAAGCGAGGCATAAAAAGCGCTGTTAAACAAACGATCTAAACAAACCAGGAAAAAGAATCGGGAGGAAAGGTGAGCTGGTCCGCTGTACGGCCAGAAGGAAGGCGAAAACTTCGCATGGTGCCAAGAAGCACAAGGACCTGTAGCACGTAGCCTGGAGATAACTTTCGGGCGATCAAAACGGGGCGAAAGGACGATCTGATCCGGCGACCCGTCGGACTTTTCTGAGGCTGGAAATGGAAATGGGGGGAAAACAGGTCAAGCGAGAGGGGGAAAAAAAAAAAGGGGCGCAAAAATGGGTGTTCAAAAAGAACAACGCAAGGGGGACCGCGCGCGCGGAAAGAGTTCCGGCTGAGGAGCAATGCGATACTTCCGAAACGGAAAACTAGTGGGAAGAAACACTACGACTAAGGAAAGTCGGGTCTGAAAAAAAAAAGAAACCAATTCGGCAAAATTAGACGTTTGGGGAAGCGCTTAACACTCTATGCTAGTGCCACCAACACCCCCAACCCCCCAACCACCCCACCCCCCCCCCCAAACCCCCCACCCACCAGCGGAAGAGCGGGGAGAGCGTTCGCCGCTCTATGAAGCCTGGTATGAACCAGCGAAAACCCGGAAGAAAAGAGTGAAGGGCGCAGGAAATGGGTCCTTGAAGGGGCGATGAAAAGGGCACGGTGTTCCACCAAAAAGAATCAACCAACCATCATACATAAGCAGAAAAAGGTCAGGGGGGGGAACTCAACAAATCTCGTGGCTGCGAGTCAGGGGGGGGGGGGGGGTACAAGGCCTCCAGCCCGACTCCGACGAAAAAAAAGTCAAGACGAGACGCCAAGGGACCACTAACCTGTCGCCAGGCACGGAAAAAGGAAATGAGCTCCGGGGCGCATCTTCCCTGGCGTAATAGCATCAGGAGCCCTAAAAATGAGCGGATAGAAAACGGAGCCTGGCGCCAAGAAAAGAAACACGAGGGGATGAAAGAGAGGAATAGGTCCGCAAAAAAAATGGATCCCTCATGCAAAACCGGGAAAAAGCTTTGAGAAGCGAAGGAAAGGAAAGAAAATACTCAAAATCCGGGGCAGGAGAGCGGGGTACAAGGCAGTCGGGCACGTCACGAGGACGGGGGGGACCGGAGACTAACCTAGCCGGGTCCAAATACCTAAAAAAAAAAATATAGTCGCGATCACCTCGCAAAAGAGAGGGCTGGCGAGCTGGTTGTGGGACCGAGGAGGAAAAACTAACCAGGGAGAAAGGAATCGAGAAGCAAATGGAGGAGAAATTAAGGAGAAGACAGGGGAAAAACATATACCGCACCTCAGGACCAAAAAAGGAACGCCTTACGCCTGATAGAAGTTGGGGGATGGCGAAACGTCTCCTTGCTGCGAAGCGAGGGGGCGGACTAACGGTAGAGGAAGATCGAATCGAGCGCACGGGGATCTGAAGGACCAGTAAAGAAAGCGGCGGAAGCTCTGCGGAGGGGGAAGAAAGAATCTATTCCCGCGGTCGCTCTAGCGGGACGAAACCAGGCGAAAGGCGAGCAGGGAAAAACGATAATGAAGCGCGGGAAAATGAGCCAAACCGCGGAAAAAGGGGAAAAAAAGTCGGTCCGGTCATTTGGATCGAGAGGGACTCACGACTACATCAAGGAGAAGAAGTAGCATCAACTCCAACTCAAATAAAGGCATGACCGCGAAACATGGACATGGGGTGGTAAAAAAAGAAGGAAATGAGTTCAGTAAAAGGTTACACCGCGTGGCTCGGGCAGGATAGCATCTGAATTTCTGGTTGAAGAGATCGACGTGGGTGTGAAGCGAGCATAGGAAGAAAAGAAACGCTGGAATTTGGGGGGTGTCAAAACTGATCGAGGAGGGGGGAACCAGGCACGGACACTACGAACACCCCGACTACCCCGAAGATCTATTTCGGTGTCGAGTCCATCCATTTGACTGAGTAGCAACTACCGTGTAGAAGTGTAACTCGGGGAAAAAAGTAAGATTAACCACGGAGTCGGGATCGAGCAAAAAAGCTTGAAAAAGAGGAAGAGACTTGACCTCGGAAACAAAACGACCGAGGCGAATGACGAAACGAAACGTCACGAGGCAAAAGTCCAAGGGGGTAACGACCCCCTAGCGCAAATGGAAGTCCCAGGAAGGAAGGGGGGTTTCGAGAGCTACAAGCGCTGAAAAAAGGCGAAGATGAAAAAAAAAAAAACGGCAAAAACCATCTGCCGATCGATAATCTCAACAGCGAATAGAGGGGGAGAAGTCAAAGATGAGCCGGCGTAGCATCTTGTCTGAAGGTATATCTCGTCGGCAGATAGATGAGAAGTCAAAAGAGAGAAGCTAGCGTGATAAAGAAATGTCGGTGACCGGATAGGAAAGGGGAGAGAAACGTCAGAGTCGGGCAAACCATAGAAAGCACAAGCCGAAAACCGATAATCCGAAAAGCGAAAAAAATCACACACGAACCCAATCTCTCTGAAAAGGCCCTTTTCAGAAAGTAAGCGAGCAGGGGACAAGGAGGCGGCGGACCAGAAAGGCTTCGCGCTGAAAACGCGACGTAATAGGAGGAGGCGAGGTCAGCGGAGTGAGCGCCTCAAACCGCGCTGTCATCAAGAAAAATGCGAGCCGGCCTTGCCGGGCGTCGAGTTAACGTTAAAAAAGAGAAAACTACTGGAAACAAGGATGGGGAGCAGGGGATCTGTACGATGCAAAACCAACCCGACGTCCGTAAAAAGGAATAAAAACGGCCACAAAAAAAAATGTCACGTGCGAGAGCCGTTCACCGGCCCGCCAGGGACACCGTTTATGACCGGAAAGATTCTCCACAACAGAGAGGAAGGAAATAGAGAGTCAAGCGATGGCCAGGTCCTCACGTTCTGATCCATCCCGAGACAGGAAAAATCAGAAGTGGGGCTGGGCGACACCGCGAAATGAAGCGTGGAAAGAAAGAAAAGACGTAGTTTGGGAACCGCATCGCAGAACCGCCCACGTAAAGACGCTTGGGAACCCTCACAGGCAAAGGAGTAGGAGATCGACACATGTGGAAAGAAACTAGGCGACCCCCACGCAACGAACAAGACGAGTGGAAAAGCGAACGATATTAAAGCAAATCTCAAACAAAACAAAAAAAGGGCACGACTGCCATCGACCGACGAGAACTGGTAAAAGGAGATCTCTGCTCGAAGCCGTAGAAAAAGAGCCTGTCGCGGGAAAAAGGGAAGCAGTGTTCTCTCGAGCTGTCTTAGGGAGGAGCGTGAAGATCTTCGGGCAGCTCAGATTTCCAGAAGAACAAGGGACGGCTGCTGCTCTATGACGACTGAACTTCGCCCGGGCTGACGGAGGGAGGGAAAATATCAACATGGGCAGGAAGAAAGAACCAAAGGTCCCTTTAAGGAAACAGAGAAAAAAAAAGACTCGAATCGCGGGAAGCGCGATTCTATCAAAACCGACTGATCAAGAACTTCTACGCGGCGCCTTCGGAATAGCTTTCTACCGGCAGAAAAGGGTAATTCTGCAAGGGAAAATCGGGAAGATTTGATGTGGACAATGTCCACACCATCCTCGAAAACGATAACCAAAAAGCCGGTGACCAAAAAAGCAGCTCAAAAATTGAAAGTGGGATTTATCAAAGGGGGGACGGGCTTGGTCGCAAGGGGGGAAAGAGTACGACGGCAAGGGGAGAAATTGGGTCGAGACGCACCTCGAAAGAGGAGTCAAAGGGAAAGAGGAAACCTGAAGCAACGGGCCGCTATCCGCCTCCGTGGCGGAAAGAGCTAGTTCCTATAAGCAGAATAGAGGGAAACAAGCGGAAAAAGACTAACCACACACTTTGACGCCCACCAAAAAGGTAACCGGAGGAGCGGCTTTGGGGTCGCTGATCGCGTGTCATAGCAGATCTTCAAAACCACAGAATTATATCAGAAAAGCGACTGAGGGGAGAGGGGGGGGGTTACCACAAGAACTAAACAGATAGAGATCGATCAAGGTCGCTCAGAAGTGTAAACTCTGTAAAAACGCAAACGGACGAACAGATCATACGAGGATGCCGGGGTCAAACCGCCTATGCAAAACACGAATGAACCTGGGGAGCCGGTAGACGTCTGCTAATATCGTCCGTGATGTTGGGTCGGAGGGCGCGGCCTTCGAGAAAAAAAGGGGGGAAAAACTAGGTGACCGGGTCCTGTGAAAGAAAAGGGACGTGAAAAGTTTCAAAAGGGGGGTTCCGGGCTTGAAAGAAAGGTCGTCCAGCATGGCGCCTTTTCCGCGCAACCTTTGGGAAGCCGAATGGAAGTCCCTGCGAGAATTAGCAGAGGAGGGGACGCGCCGCGTAACCCTGGAGAGCGCGACGTATAAAAGATTACCTGCGAAAGGGGGAGGAGTTGGGAGCCCGGAGGACCGATTGGGGAAGCGAAAAAGGAACGGGTTCCTCCGAGCGTCCACCTCGGCAGTCGCAGAGGAGGGCGTGGCGGGGCTCATGGAACTTATGGAGCAAAATCCAGCAGACCCAAGAAAGCGGGAGCGTGCAAGGTAATGGCTTTCTAAATCCTTTCAACGGTTGGAAAACACGAGTCAACAACCACTCAGGGTCAAAAACCAAGCGGGGGGATAAGGCCGACCTCTCAAAGGGGGCAAATTGTCTTTTTGAGGGAGGGGGGGGGGGTCCTCCATACGAAGAAGCGGCGCCGCGTCAACGTATCGATACCTTCCGTTTGGGGACGATGGAGACGCCCTCTCGTCAAGAAGATTTCCTGCGCATATTGCCCTGAGGAAAGAGGGGATAAGGAAAAAAGGAAAGGTGGAAATTAACGGATAAGCACGCAGCGAATGCCGCCTACCTATCTCTCTCCAACGGAAGGGAAAAAGGGAGAGGTAACATGCGCCAGCGGGGGAAAAATTAAACTTAAGCTTGAATGAAACGAGGACCTAAATGAGGAAGCATTAGACCCTTTCGCTCAGTGAAAGATCGTGGGACAGACAATTCAGTCAGTATAAAACGGAAAGTTATGAGCTTCGCGGACGCAAAGGGATCTCGTGAAATGAGGACCGGGCACCGAACCAAAGCGAAGGGGCCACTAGGAGATAAACGCGCCAAGAAGCTTAAGAAGGGATTGGGGTTTGATCAAATGCAGTGTAAGGGAAAAAGCGACTCGGGAAGGCCGGACTTCACGTCTAAATGCCTGAATTGAAGGGGGGGAGGGAGGCGGTCAAAATAGCTGAAAGACTCGAAAAAAAAAACCTTAAAAGGGACCACTTATAGCATTGCACGGAAACTCAAACTGCGACGAAGCGGTTTAATCAGGCTCATCAAGAAAGATAAGAAGGCCAGGTCGAGCGACTACGCGGAGAGAGCAAAAAAACGGCGTGAAAAATCTTCAGAAAGAAGCAGACGCAAAACCGAATAGGGAGGGAGGAGAAAAAAAGGCGGGGAAAGAAACATGGTGGAGCCAGAGAAGACCTGCCCAGAGCCGGGAGCAAACGGCGCGCAAATCATAACAGTCCACGGTCGTGCGAATGGAAAAGAATGCGCAGCAGGGGAGAAGAAAGAAAAGCACGATATAGGAGCAAACGCCTAACGAAACGACCAGGGCGGAAAGGGCAAACTGGACCGACAAAAGTTGTACGCAGATGGACAGAGGATCACGTACGCCGGGTATAAACGACGGAGAAAAGGTAGTCAGAAGGGGAGTAAATATCATTGTTTGATCAAGGTGCCCAGCGAAAAAGCGTGCGTTTCGATACGAGGGGGGGGCGCGGATAGAGTGTGCCAAGCATGATCAGGAAGCCAAAAAAAAGGACCCGAAAGGGGGACCTTGGCGGTGCGCGTATCCAGTGGGGCCTTAAAGAAGGGGGGGGAGACTAAAAACGCGTGTGGAATAGAAAGTGTCAGAAAGAAACCGCAGGAATGCGCAAAAAAAGTTTCGTATAAGGCTGCCCTAGTGCAGGGGAGACGGGGCGAGAGGAAAATCTAGGAGCGTGCACCCGGAGACAGCAAATGAGAAAAAAAAAGCCAATCGCCGTACAAGCCAGAAAGGGTGGACAGAAAAAAAAAAAATCGTAAGTCGTCCCTGGAGCGAGATGTTCTCCCCATCCAAAAAATCGGGAGAGGGAGACCAGGTCGGAGGAATAAAGCCGAGCAACACGTCCATCTGCCGATCGAGGTCCGGTCAAAAAAATGAGGAAGGAAGGGGTTAAAAAAAAAAGGGTCGAAGACGACAAGGAAACCGCTTAGCAGAAAAGGGTTTCTTAAGATGGAGCCAGTCGTGGCGACAGATATAAGAAGCAGCGACTCGGAGCTGCGGGGAAGGAAAGGGAGACGGACTAGGGTTTGGAATGGACAGTAGGCTCGAAGAGCAGCAAATTGGGGGAACGAAGTTCATCAAGGAATAGAGCAGCCAAAAAAAGAATACGTTGCAGAAGGGGGGCAAAGGCCGAAATAAAAAATCGAAGAGACCCAGATCGCGAGAAAAAATCCGGGGAGGAACGACACAGAAAGGGCGAGAAGTTGGAAAACCTGGCTTCCGACCCGAGAGCTTTGAGGAGACTTCCGTTACTAGGTAGTAATGGGAAAAAACTCAGGGGGGAGGGGGTGCAGAAGACGCTTGGAAATCGAGCGCGAGCGCAATTCGAAAAAAAAGAACCCCGGAACGGGGGAAAACAGGAAGTTTCTAAAAAGGTCAATGACTACTTTGCCTTAGCGGAGGAAGGGGACGGGCGTCTCCGAGAGGAAACGATAGTCCACTAGACGAAATGAGAGGTCGCCCAGGGGCAGAGGAGGCTTAAGGTCACAAGGAAAAAAGGGGAAACTTTGAGGAAACGGCCATCTGG
>Ga0179593_1488897_pt1 | contig 13901 bp, 23 predicted proteins | sample CZODoug2_1_08_16_FD_185931 | JGI IMG/M metagenome (GOLD analysis project Ga0179593, IMG submission 185931) | Vadose zone soil fungal communities from Angelo Coast Range Reserve, California, USA - CZODoug2_1_08_16fungal (PacBio error correction) | ecosystem: Environmental > Terrestrial > Soil >...
TTTGGGGGTTCGAGAGGAAAGACGAACGTACGCGTAACACTTTCGACGGAAACACGCACCGGTGGCATTGGTAAAAGAACGGACAGGGATAAGCGTGTGAAAAAAGACGGAACGACTTGATCGGGGACGGAACGGGGGATAAGGGGGCCGGAATGGAATGGATAGGTGAACGATGGTAAGGTCAGGGGAAGGGGTAACGCGGGGGTGGGTGGGCGGTGGGGGGGGATGGAAGGGGGAGGGGGTGGTGTTGGGGAATTAACGTTGCATTAGGCAGCTATCGAGGGGTGAGGAGGCGACTGATGGACGGTGGGTTGGGGGGATGGCAAGGGGGGGGGGGGTCGGATCGGGGAGGGATGGGGGGGGTGGGGAGGCGCGGGGGGGGGGGAGGGTAGGTGAAACAATGGAATGCGAACGATTACGTGAGTCGTTTGGGAATGAGGTATTAATGCCGTTTGGAATTTCGTATAGTCAATCGAAGTGATCTGGGTTAGAGCGCGGGGGGGGGCAGACGTTGGGCAAATTGTCTTATGGGGAAGAATCCGTCTCCATTGGCTGTAGACGAGGGGAAGCCATAGTCTTGGCCCGAAGAGGCTGTTGAAAGTGTATTGCGGAGATGGGGGCTAGGAAGTCAATGTGGATGGCTTCTAAGCGTCTCGGGGGGAAGTACTCTTTTTGTACGTTCAAGAAGAGGGGGGAGGCGAGACGGAAAATGATCCTAAAAGAGTAATCGCGCCTACATTGTGTGAAGAAATTTCCGGCGTGGAGGATGAACGGGCCCTAGGATCCGGAAAAAGGTGGAGGGGAAAGAGAAGTAATAGCAGGGTGGGGGATGGGGGGGGAGGAGAATCGGAGGGTTGCGGGCTAGGGGTGTAAGAAAATGGTAAAGGGCCAAAAGAACGGCAAGGGAGAAAATTCTAGGGGGCGAATGGACTAGGGGGCCAAGTGAAGCCCACTAATTCTAAAGAATAAATTGGTATCCTTGTGAAAGAGGGTATCATTAAGAGGTAAACAGGAGATAAATGAAAGATGGAGTGGGTTTGCAGCGTCAAAAAACGAATCTTACTAATTGGGGGGGGGGTGGACTTTTGCTGACAAAAATTTTACGAAAGGTTCCAAAGAGTGGGAGGCAGGGTTGTATAACGGCTTTGATAAAGATTGTGAAAGGGGAAAGTCAGTCAACTGGACCACACGGGGGGCAAAGGATAAGGGGCTGCACAGGAGAGGGGGGGGGGGAGGACTTAGGGAATATGGTTGGGGTTATTAGGAGAAAGGGCCTGGAGTTTCCTTCCAACATGGGAATTGGGGATGAGTAAACTGGGGGGTTACTGGAGGAGGGGAAGGGTGCTCGGAGTGGTGAGCGAGAAGTTGGCGGAATGGAAGGATTATTGCTTACCAACCTTCGGGGGATGGGGGGAGAAAAAAGGAAACGCGTGCGAGAGGAGAAAGGGTGAGATTTTCGGATGGTGGGCAAAAATTGGTGCGGAAGGGATTGAGAAAAGAGGGGGAAGAGCTTTTGTGGGGCTGGGAGTATATAGATAATTTCTGTCTTTCAATGAGAAATTTTTAACTGGGGGATTAAAAACCATGATTGGGTCGGTGGGGCAAGAGGAAAATTGGGAGAGGAAACATTTGTGGGGAGGGCTGAGGGGCTTCTCAGGGTTTCCGGGCGGGCTCCATGTTAATCGAGTAAGACGGGGAGGAAAAAGTCGGATGGTTGGGGGTCAAAGCTGGGGGAAGAGAAATCCTCTGATTGGGTGCTTAACAGGGGGGGGGAAATGGTGTTATGAAGGGAGGAGGCGCGGGTTGAATGCGGGGGTAGCGGGACTGAAGAAATGAGTAGAGGGGTAGAGAGTGTAGAGGACGTCCTGAAGTGGAACGGGAGAAAACAACACGTATGTGAAAAGAGAAAATTTCCTGCAATGAACTGATCCCCTCAGCACTCATACGCTCACGGGAATCTTTCCATCCCAAAACAACTCGCAGACCTCTCGAGACCCAAAAGACCAAGATCATACGTCAAGGAATAAACGCGGAACGCTGTGAAAAAAAACACCAAAGAGAAAGAAGGGAGAAAAGTTTCCTCGATGTCAAACAAGAAGCCCAGGGCAAATCGGCAAAACCGAAAAAAACGGAAACCCAAAAGCGCCAAATTTCCGCAGATCCCGAGATAGGGGGATGGGGAGCAGACACATAGAACGCACTAGAAAGCTAAATTATCGCCGACACCTCATAAATACGAAAAAAAAAAAGCCAAGTCCCCTCTCTACTCGCCCAAGACTCCGCAACGGACTCTCCTCCAGGAAATCTATAAGAGTCCCTACCACGCTAAAGACGAGAAAGAAAGAAAACGCAAAAGGTCTTGTTACTGGAATCCTCCGAGGCCCAAAATCCGACGCTCAAAGCCAAGACATCGCCAGAAGACCTCATCCAAAAAAAAAAAAAAGTGACACCACTTCCAAGGAGATACAAAGTTACTACAGGGTTTTCACATCAACCCAACCCATAAACGAAGCCAACGCCTGCCTTGGGGAAGGCCGGAGGAAGAAACCTTTTTACTAGGGAAGTGGAAAAGTGCGTATCAGGTCACAGGGTGGTATGTCCGCATAAAACACTGGTTCGGCACAATTCAAAAGGCAAATGGCACACGCAGGGAAAAAAAATGTTGGGGGGGGACAGCTAAAGAAAAAAAAAACAAAAAAGAGAGTAAAAAACTCTCAAATAAACCCCACACCCAAACCAAAAAAAAAACACCCAAACCAATTACAAGTCATTCCTTATTACCGATTACTTAAAAGAAAAGGAGTTAGCGAGACGGGTGAAGTTGAAAAACTGGGGCCAGGGGGAGCATTCCTTTACCCCATAAAGAAAACTTAGAACGGAAGAAGTTGCTCTGCTGGAGCCACAGTGGATTGTCATCAAAAAAAAAAGGAAGGCAGAAAGCAACCTGCGACATCGATCTATGGTGAAAAAAGAACTCGACCAGGAACTAGGGGCCGTGAAAAAAAGACACTTTGTGCTGGAACGGGAGAGTACCCGCCTCAAGAAGTAAATTAACCTCATTAAGTAGAAAATCTGCATTAGGCGCGAAATCAAAAGGGGCGGAGCGAGTCATTGAAGAGGAAGACGAATGGCTTCCAAGGCGCCGAACTGAGCTTGAACACGACGCAAGAGAAGAACGGGCGCCCATCAAGAAGAAGGGAGGACGCTACGCCACAAAAGAAAGGTTTCAGGATTTTCACAGAACGAAAGAAAGACGCTGGCTCCTCCGAAGCTAAAGGATCCGACAAAAGGGGAAAACTATCGGGGGAGTCACAAAGAAGACGCAAAGGAGAAAGCAAGGGCCTTCGAACGACAGAAAAAGACAGGAGCCAACGGCATTCACAACTCTGACACGCCGATAACGTGACGACATTCGCCATGAGGGCGGCAATCCTCATACCTCCGAACAAGGGGCGGAAACAACCAGACAGAAGGAAAAAAAAAGACCGTGCAGATCTAGGTCAAAGAGCTGAAGTGAACACAAAAAATCCAGGGGGAACCAATCGATAGGTCAAAAGAAACTGACCAATGAATCCAACCGTCGGCAGACCCGGCTTCGATCGACAATCAAAAAACGGCATAGGCAACCAGACCCTTGTATAGGCCAGAGGCAGGCGACCTCGGTTCAGCAAAGGGAGGGGCACCATTTCCCTTGAGTCACAAAAACGGAAGCCTCCTGGTGACAAAGAAAGCATATCAAGCCCTGGAAAGAACCCCGTCCTGCAGTCGAGGGTGTCCGGGACAGAATGAGGTCTACTACCTAAGAAAGGAGAACAGAGAGATAATTAAGGCGAAAAGAAACCACCTTCAGAGGGCAGCGTTAAAAGGGCCGAGGGGACGAAGAGAGGAAACTTTGGCGGGAGGGGTTTTGGGGGTTGTCTCCAGCACAAGGGCACTTCCTCTTAGGAAAAGGGGGGTGTGAAGGCGGGTGGATTAATAACGCCGGCTTAAACTTTTGGAAAAGGTCGAAAAGTCGGACGAAATTGTCCGAATTGTTCTACTAAGAAGGGGGGGGTAAATAGGTCGGTTCAAGGAAGGGGAAAAAAGATCTATAGAGATTGGGCTGGATGTGGTTGTAAAGCGAATGATGGGCGAGGGGAATCGGAACTGGGGGAAAAAAAATGAGAGACTGGTCGTCTTGGAATCAATTAAGTTTTTCGGGAAGAGAGGAAGGTCGGGCTGGGGTCGCCCTCAGAAAGGTTATTAGGCGTTGAAACGGCTAAAAAATAGTGTCAAAGTTTGGCTATAGTAAAGGGAGGAATCGTGGTGGGTTGAGAAGAGGCGGAAGGGAATGGGGGGGTTACTTTGCAGGGTTTGGGAAGAACAAAAAAAAAAAAAGGAGAAGAAAAAAAAAAAAAAAAAGAGAAAAAAGAAAGAAAAAGGGTGCATGGCATAGGCTTGCGAGTAGGAGGGAGTTGAAGAAGAAGCAGTGCAGGTGCAAGTAAAGGGGGGGGTGGAGGAGAAGAAGGGTGTCGTGAGGGCCCGCACGGGAGGGGGAGTCCGAGGAATTCGTTAAAATTGAAGAAGAATTGGGGTCGTAAAGAGGAAATAGAGAAAAAACGAAGAGATCAGTCCAAGGCGTTGAGATAGGACTGATGGAGAAAGGAGGAAGGGAGTCTGTTTGAGGGAGCAAAGGACATAAAGGCGAAAAAAAGATCAAGTGGAGCACGAAAAAAAGGGGATGAAGCAGATGAGTGATTGTAGGAGAAGAGGAGGGTCCAGGTTGAGGGGCGTGGAAGGGATGGGTTTTAAACAGTTGAAACGCGCGCAAGAAAAAAAATGTAGAGATCTTGGGTCCACAGGACGCCGAACGAAAGGAGGTAAACCCCGGGTTGAGGAAAATAAAAATAAACAAAAATAAGGTTGATACGGGGTCAAGCAAGAAGGAAAGGAAAGTATAGATTGGGGGGGGATGGGTTGGGTCCAAAGGGACATAAGTCTCAGGGTTGGTACGGGGTGGAAATAAAACCGAGGAATAGTTGGGGGGAAAGAGTTCAATGCGGGGTGGAAAAGGTTTGCAAGTGGAAGGGAGTGTGCCGAACTTGGTCCAATAGGTGACAAAAGGGACCGCAAATAACATACGGAATAACCGAGGGGGGGAGAAAAAGGAAAGTGTTGAGGAAGCGGGGTTGGGGTGTGATGGGGGCTTAAAAAGACATCTGTAGTGTAAAGACGTGGCGGCGGAGGGTGGGAGGAGGGGATGCGAGCAATTAGGAGGGAGTGGACGCGGAGGAGGGAGGGGAGGAGCAATTTCTTAACCGATCAGCTTGGAGGTAGCATACTCTGGCGGAGAAAATGGTTGGGAAAGGCTGGTGCAAGCATTGACAGAGTTAGATGATAGGGCGATTAAGAAAGGGGCCGCTTGGTTGTCATGGAAGATAGGAGGGGGCGGTGCGACTTGTAATGTCCGTCCTAACATAAGGGGGGGGCTTTAGCTCTAAAGGTAGATGAAAGTGGAAAGGGTAGGGGAGTAGGGGGGGGTGCTGTCAAAGGGGGAAAATAAAGGGAACTGGAAGGGTATACCAAGTAGCTTATATTTGGGTTTGTTTAGGCCGTTCCACGGGGAAAGAATTGCGGGCGTAGGAGCAAACTTGGGTTGTTGGGGGGAAAAGGGACCGTTTCTTACTGTTCTAGGGAAGTGAAAAGGGAGCGGAAAGAGTGAGTAGGGGTATCATGAAGGCATCTACGAACAACAACAAGAGTAAGGAGCACAGAGGACTGCCTCCGGAAACCGACTAAATAAGAACAGCATCGGATGGTCAAAAAAACAAAAGGACAGAAACCCCTCTCCAACTCCAGTCTCATAAAAACCATAAAATCAGACGCTCCTAGAAAACCGAAGACTCCTAGATTTGGCAAAAACAAGCGCCCTCATGGTAAGGTCACAAAGAGGGAAATGCGGAAACACGACAAAAAAGAGCCGGAAAAGACACTAACAGGGGGGGGGGGGGAAGGGACACCCGCAAAGGGCAATCCAAATCCGGACAATTGGAGCTTTTCTTCAAAAAAAACGCCCAAGTAAGTCAAAAGCAAAAAAAACCCGCCTAGGGAAAAAAAGAAGAGAGAAAGGAGCCCCAGCAACGATCCCCAAGCTAGTAAACCGCTCTACGCAGACAAAAAGTAACTAAAGGAAAAAAAGTCTAAACAGAAGAAACTCTCTCGCTAGGAAGACACAGAACGCGAAAAGGAGGACGGACTCTCACAAAAGGGCACAGATCCTCTACGCCGCAAACTCAAAGAATCTCACAAAGAAAGAAATAAACGGGGAGGGCTGGGGGGGGGTGGGGCGGGGGTAGATTGGAGGGGGGTGTGGGGGGGGGTAGGATGGAGAGGATGAGAGGTGGTGGACGGGGGAGAAAAGTGAGGGGGTGGGATGGAGAGGGTGGGGGGTGGGTGGGGGGGAGGGAGGTGGGGGGGGGCGCTGGGGGACGTATGGAAGTATAGAGAGAGTTTGGGTTCGTACTTCGCTTTGAAAAAAGGAAGCAAAGAAACGAAGCCTTCCACTGGGAAAGTACAATTACCAAAATGGGGGAGAAGGGGGGCTAAGAAAAATCAGTCAAAAAAACACCACAAAAAGAAAAAACCCGATCAAAACTCCCGACATGGTGAATCGGCCCAGGGTAAAGTTGAAAAGGGGGGGGGGGCCAATTGCAGCAGGTCAGAAGGTCGGGAAAAATCCAAAGCGGACACTGAGCAAAGACACAGGGTGAAGAAAACTAGAATCTGGTTTGGAAACAAAGAAAAAAAAAGGGAACAAATTCTGCGCCTCAGGCTGAAAAAACTTCACCAGAAAGGGAAAAGGGGTTCGAAATGCTGTATTTAAAGATTAACGGGAGGAAAAAACGAGGACCAATGAAAGAGAGCCGGGATGGTAAAAAAAGGAACGGGTGAGAGGGCGGGGATCCCCTAGATATCCGAAAAAAACCATTTGAAGGTCGTCGCCACAGGTGAAATTTGAGAAAAAAAAAAATCCGGAACCAGAAAGGGGAGAAAAACCGACTCGAGGAAAACCATCCAAAGAAAAACGAGAAGGATCCTCGTTGAAAGCTCAAAAAACGGGGCGACTTTCGAGGCCCATATGACCAAAAAAGGGGAAAAAAATGAAAGCCTACAAGTTGATAGGAAACAAAGAAAAAAGAAAGAGGGGGCCGCTAGAGCCGTCCGGAGAAAGGAACGAAGGGATCCTCTGCCATCGCCAAGATAAGAAGTGCGACACACAGTAATCAAAAATAACGAGTACGCCGGGGCTCGCAAAAAAGGAGGTTCCTGGCCTCATAGCAAACACAAAAAACAAAAAAGACGAAAAACAACAACAAAAAAAAAAAAAAAAAAAAAAAAACCCCCCCACCAAAAAAAAAAGGGCTCAATCCCCTCTAAATGTAAAATGAGGTAGCTCGGAGAAAAAAAAAGAGGGGAACTAGGGACTCTTTCTAAAAACGCCTCGAGACAGGGAAATACTCGAAAGTCACCAAAGAAGCGCCCAGATCCCCACTTAAGAGGAACCTTTCATAACACGAAAGACTAAGAAAGAAACGGCATTCAAATCGACACGCTAGGTCCAAACTGATCCTACGACGCCATGCACACTCAGAAGAGCTACCCAAAACTCAAAAGGAGAAAAAAGCGTCGCCCCCCACGCCCACGGAAAGAAAAAAATACAAACGTCTTCGGCCAATCAAACGAAATCGCCAAGTCGGAGACTGACCAGAATCACTCGAACCACTTCCCCATCGCAGACCCTAAAAGATCAAAAGATAAAACCTGAAGGGGGGAGGGGCTCAGCAAAAAAATATCAAATTCGTCTACTAGGTCGAAAGAAGGTTTTTCAAACTCTTGATCTCCAAGGCGGACAAAGGTGCACTGTCAAAATGGCGCAAAAACCAAGGAAAAAGAGGACAAATACACGATCCCTCCACGGCAAAGGTCGGCAAAAAAGGAAGGGCCGGTATCGTCCTCGATTCGGAAAAAAGATAAGAAAAGTAAAGGAAAAAGAAAAAAGGAGGCAGGGAGGAAAGACATCTCGTATCCCTGACCTTACTGGCCGGGCCAGGGACGATTGTCTTGGGGGGAAAAAAAAAAGAGCGAGAGTTTGGGGTTGCGCCAATAAAGGGGAAAAACTCTGGGAAGGAAAGCAAGCGTGAGGCATGATTAAAACTAGGAGAAGGGTGATCAGAACTCATAACGCATCCGTTCGCTTAAGGGGAAAGGATAGGGAGAGGGAAAAAGAAGGGGGGACGGGAGGCGAATAAGGTTCCGCGTTTATCGTATATGGAGATGGGGAGGGGGAGGGGTTTGGGACCAAGTAGCAGAAAGGGGATGAGGGGGAAGGGAAGAAAAGTTGCTCTTTCTGGTTCATTTCAGACTAGGGTGGTGGGGAGGGGAGGGTGAGAGGAAGGCGCTTGAGAAGGGTACCCGTCAGACCGTGAAGGACGGGGGAGCAGACCCTGTGAAGTAGATAGGGGGAAACTGGATGAGGGGGATAATCTCTTTGGGCGGGGAGGGGAATGGGAGAAGAATTCCCTCTGGAAAAGAGGGGGGCCATGGGAAGAAGAGGGATGGAAAAGAGGGAAAACGAAAGGACCGCCGTTTCAGATTGTGGGAAAGTGGAGTGGTCGGAGCGGTTGGGGGGGAGGAAGTCCCGACGGCACCGGGGAGCGACCGAAGAAAGGGGGGTGATAACTCTTTTGGTAAAATCAAAGGGGGAAAAGCTGGGGGCAAAGGGAATCGAGGAGGTCGGGAGAGGGGAGGAGGATGTAAATTCTTTGTGAGCGTTTAACTTACTAACAGGGAATGGAATCGACAGAAAAAAAGGGAATAGGGCGAAATCTAAGGGAAGAGTATAATCTGGGCTATGGGGAAGTGGGAGTTTCTCGTGGCTTAAAATAAGAGGGGGAGCAGAAATGGCTCTAACTTAGGGGTCATTAGTCTGGTTGCAGAACCTCTAGTTCTGGAAAAAAAGGGGCGACTCCTTTAGACCAATAATGTTTATCGAAAGGGGAAAGAGAGGAAGGAAGAAAAGGGAAGTTGAGGAAAATGGGTGGGTGCAGCAGGAGGAAAAGAGGAGGTTTTGTGTTGGCGGGAACCAAAAGGAAGTTGGAAAATGATTAAAAGGTGAAAAGGATGGAAAGGGTGAAGAAAGGCTTGGGATGCGAGTTACAATTCTGTGACATTATAAGGGGAACACAAAATTCATAGTAAAAAGGGGGAAAAATAAAAAAAAAAAGGAAGAGTTTTTGGGATGGAAATCGGAGGAACTATGGGGTGGGGGAAGGAGGAGGGGGAATTAAAAGGCGTCCGGGGAAAGGCAGGGGGGTGGCTTAGTACGGGGGGACGCGGTGGAGTCGAAGAGGAAGGGGAGGGGGGCAGTACTGAAGGGGAGGAAAGAAACTTTGGGAGGGGGGAGTACTTCTGGCAGACTTAACGCTCTGAAGGGTATTAGTTTAGCTGAGATTCGTATTCAAAAGGGGAAGGGGTAGGAAAAGAAATTTTTCAGAGTAGAGGCTGGAAGGAAAGATAGAGCTAGTTGGCAGGAGTATTTCGAGGTCGGGGAGCGGGGAAGTTAACTTTTGTAATCTGACCGGTGACTAAAAAAAAATGTGGAATAGGAAAGTTGTTGGGATCGGGAAAGAGGGGGGGGGGTGAATTGAAATGAGGATTTGGAGCGAAAGGAAGGCAAAAGAAAGATGGATCGAGGAAACAAAGGAGCGAATGGTTGTTTGGGGTTGCAAAAAGTGCGGGCGCTCTTGCAAGCAGAAAAAAAAACGGGGGAAAGGTATGCCGGTGGTGTGGGGACGAGGAGCAGGGAGGAATGGGGCGCGGTGGTGATACGTTGGCCGCTGGGGGAAAACGATGGGAAAACTAGCGTAAGGTGGGGAAAGGCTTAACGTCCGACTGGGACATCGACCAAGACTCAAAAAAGATGAAAAGAGGGGGATTACGGACTTAAAGCCTTATCAAAAAAAAAACTGAATCCCGGCTTTTGAATCGAGGGAAAAAAAAACGAAGAAAAATGAAACGCGCCGAGAAAGAACAAAAGAATCAAGAAGGGACACCACGAAAGCCAAGAACCTTAACGCTGAAGGCAAAAAAAAAGAAAAAACCATCATTTTCGAAAGGGATCAATAAATTAAAAAGGCAGAAAAACCCGAACCCTGCGCCCAAAAGACGAAAGAAAAGTCACAAAAAAAAGAGCCACAAAGGGTACGCGCGAAAAAAATTAAAAAGATGGGGGGAAACAGGAAAAACAGGCCCAGAGGGCAAGTAGCAAAGGGGACCGAAAAGAGTAACTACACCGAATCCTGACCAGCCCCCCGAAGGGGGAGGCGCAGCGACCATCTTCAGAGAACCTTACGGGAAAACAACGTACTGCATATCGAAAAAGTCACATTCAAGAAAAAAAGAATCGAGAAAGGATATCTCGATCCGAAAACAAAAGGCTTTCTCTACTCACGGCTAGCAAAAGGAAAAAGACGATCACAACTACGAGACTCACCGAAAAGCCTCAAAAAGGGGAAAAACACGTCCTCAAGAGCAAAAAAGGGAAAATTCACAAAGCTTCGGCCCTCCAGTCTACGTAATCCAGAACCGACCAACGAATCATTAGTGAAAAAATAAAAAAGCTCCATCGGACTTTTGTAAGGAAGCGTCCCGTTGACGTTAGGGAAGGGGGGGGAAAAGCAGGGTCCACCTCAGTGGAACGGAGGGGGTCAAGGCATCAAAAGAAAGTGCCAAACACACACTTCAACAGCAAGGAAGGGGCGAGACCTAGGTGGGGTAAATCGAACGTACAAACAAACAGTCCGTGATTCGCGAAAAAGGAAGAAACCAAAAATAAGAGGTCCTTGATGGAAAAGGAAGTAGATCGGAGCAGTCGGGGGATATAACGGACAACAGGTGAAGGGACGTTAGAGGGGGGGAGGTGGGGAGAAGGAAACAAGGATCAAATGCCATTGAAAATTTGCGAAAAAAAAGTGGATCAAACAGGTGTAAAAGTTGAGGAAAAAAAAAGGCCACTACAAACCTTTCTCTCCTAGATAAAATCAACACTCTCTTACTAGAAAAATCCGGGGAGGGGAGGACGAAAATTTTCGGCAGGGGAGATCGGCGCGAAAGGGAACAAAAAAATGGAGGATCCACATCCAAAAAGCCTACTCGTTAGGGAAAAAAAGTCCGGGACAAAAGCGAATCGTCAAGGAAAGATCACTAAAGGGAAAGGACCCACGAACATCCCATCGAGCCGAAGGAGGGAAAAAAGCACAAAAAAAAGGATAACGGGGCCTCTAAACACCAGGACGGAGTTAAAAACATTGCAACGGCGGAGCACTCTGGCTCCAGAAGACGAAAGAGACAACCAGGGAGACCAAAGAAAAAGGGGGAAAGATCAAACGCAATCACGTCCCTTCAAAAGAGATGAGTCAGGTCACTCCATTGGCCGAAAGACTAAAGGGCGCCAAACATTCAAAAGAGGGGGAAAAAAAAAGTAAAACGACATCACGAAATACCTACGGACAACAGGTGAGAAAAGGACAGCCGTCCGAGAGGAAACGAAAATAGGAAGATCCCAATACTACTCGCAACGCAGACTCCCAGTCACGTCGGCAATAAGCCACGTACTCTACGGGCAAGAATAAGTTCCAAGAAGAAAAAAAATGAAAGAACAGCGAAAGCACAGTAACCAATCTCGACACGTCCACTTCCACACCAAAAGTAGAAAACCTGTATCTGAAATGGAAATGGATTGGAGGAGGACAAAAAGGGTGATGCGCCTATCGTTTTAAAAAAACAAGAGGTCAGAGGCTGCGAAACAGGGGTGCACAATTAAGGAGGGCGCAACCCTAAAGAAAAAGGAAATGACACTCTACTTCCAAAAGGAAAGGGACAGCTGCGCCATAAGGGGGGTAAGGCTAAGTGACGAACATAAAATAAACCAACAAAACAACGTAGGGAAAAAAGGAAAAGGAAGAAATCGCGGAGGGCCTCTTACAACGAAAGGGAGCAGAAGGGGGCAAGCAAGAGAGGTCTTTTGGGAAAAAAAGGGGGAAGGGAGTGTTGACAAACGTACAGTGGGACAAGGAAGGCAGCTGTATAAGCGTGCTGAAAAAGGTCAAGCGTAGACGGGGACGGGGAAGAGACAGGGGTCCGGCGGATTGAGATGACAGGGGGGGGGGGGGGGGAAAAAAAAGATTTTCGGGAGAGATTCATGTGGGAGGGAGATTTAAGGATCGAGGGGGAATCTATTGTTTTTTTGAACAATTCGAACTGGAGCAGGGAGAATCTCCGCGGAGCAGGGGGGAGAAGGGCTTGAGCAGAAATGGACAAGTTTGGGGAGAGGAATACGGGAAGGGGAGAATCTTCGAGGAGTTTCAAAAAGGGAGTTTTCCTTGAGCGTTTGGGGAACGTGTACCAGAGTTAATGAAAGGGGCGCCGGGGATAACGGGACACAGGGAGATCTAGTATGGACTCGTTTCGAAGACTGGGGGGAACTGAAGATAGTTGAAGCTGGGATCGGCTCCATAGGAGGACTGGTGACAGGCTTTTCCAAGAAGCCTTTTCAGTTGGGGAAGGGGGGGGGGGGAGTTTTGAAGCCAGAAAACGAGGGGGGGTAAAAGAAGGTCGGAGACTGGAGGGGGGGGGGCTCTTGGGGAGGAGAGTATAGAAAGAGGGTAAAAAGAGCGGAAAAATGAATCTGGAAAGAAATGGAAAAGGACGCCGACCTAGTATGTTTTAAAATAGGATTTGTAATGGAGAAATGACAGGGGATAGACAAGGAGAAAATAATTCATCAGAGGAGGGGGGAGGGGAAATCGATCTAAATTGGGAGAAGGGTAGGGGGGTGGGGGGCTTAGAAAAATTAAGGGGAGGAATCAAACAAAAGGGCTCGAACGCAGTAATCTCGAGGGAAGAAAATGAAGGAGAGACTGGGGGAAACTCGATCCGGTAGGCGTAAAAAGGAGGGGGAGTAATCTGAAAGCATGTAAGAAGAAAATCAAGGGGGTAACAGGGGGAGTCCAGTCTTCCTTTGGGGGGGGGGTACTGGTGAACTAAATGGATGGGGGAAGAATGAGTATATTTGGAAGTTTTGGCCTGTGGAGGAAAGTTGCAGAAGCACGGAAACGAAGGGGGGGGGGGAAAATGGACTGAGAAAAAAATGGAAACACCAAACAAACTTCATAGAAAAGGACCGCTGCCTAAAAACAGTAGAGGGAAAGTGGGGGGGGGTGGGCGGATAATGGTTGGGGGGGGAGGAGGGAAAAAGGTTATCCCTGAGGAAGTGTAGAGGAGATGGGGATGAGGGAGTGGATATGGAGCGTCGCTTTTGTGAGCAATGAGAGCGGATTGGCCTTACCCGAGGGGGGCTGGGGGGAAAGTTTGTTATAAGAACTTTCAAAGATTGAGAATTTGTTGAAGTGAAGTGAGAGAGGGAATCTGGTCATATCATTGGCGGAGATGGGAGCATGTTCAATGATCTCGTCATAAGGCATGGTATTAAAAGGGAGGGGTTCTGAGAGAGGTACTCGGCAGGGCGTAATTGTTTTCGACGGGGGAATCTTCCGGGGGAAGACATGGAATGGGGGGCATATTGCGGGCACCTTTTTGGCTGAAGCCCGAGGAGTGGCGGTTCGGAGGTGGGGGGGTCCGGGGTCTTGGAGGTCCGGGGAGGGGGTATCGTGAAGAGAGCAATTGACGTGCTATCTTGTGTTGTGGGGAAAGAAAGAGAAGGAAGTCTCTTCGGTTGGGAAGGGGTGAGGGGGTGGGGAGGGACGATAAAGGCGGGCGTGTGTTGATGACTGGTGGGGGGGGGAAACTGGGGAATGAGGAACACCGAGCGGAGAGAAGAGTTTGGGGATCATCTTGAAGCTGGG
>Ga0179593_1515036_pt1 | contig 13901 bp, 18 predicted proteins | sample CZODoug2_1_08_16_FD_185931 | JGI IMG/M metagenome (GOLD analysis project Ga0179593, IMG submission 185931) | Vadose zone soil fungal communities from Angelo Coast Range Reserve, California, USA - CZODoug2_1_08_16fungal (PacBio error correction) | ecosystem: Environmental > Terrestrial > Soil >...
GTTGGGACTAAAGGACCACAGCACATCAGGTGGGAGAAGAAGGAAAACAGATGCAGGGGACGTCGTTCCGATCTCAGAGAAGAAATTACCTCCGAAGCTCATCTGGAAAGGCAGGAGAACACATGTGGGCATGCGGGGGCTTTGGATCACAGGAACTAGGACATCAGATGCTCCCTTCGAAATGCGAAGGAAAGGAGCTTAGGGAGAAAGCCTTGAATGGGGGGACTAGAAGCGCAAGGCCGTTGAAGTCTTAACCATTTCAGAAAAGAAGGGGCTGTAATCTAAAGGCAGCATAGGGAAAATGTTCCTTCAAGGCAAAAAGAATTGAAAATATTTGAGAACAAAAAAGATGTGGAATCGTCTACATTGGGGGGGGGGGGGGGGGACGAAACGGGGTGGGGAAGAATCAGAGGGCGCTGGAGGTTTCAGCTACAAAAAGCGCCTAAAAAATCCATTACTTAGGAAACCAAGTCTGGGTGCAGAACAAGGGCGTAAATCGAAAAAAAGGGAAGAAGGGGAGATCTACGAGTGAATTTCAATTTGACGCTGTGGAGGATCAAAATTGTACACCGAGAGCAAAACAGCTATAGGGAGGCTCCTTAGGTAGAAGCGATCCAATTGACGCGGAACATGGAGGGGACCAGCACAGGGTGAGGAGCTCTCAGCGAAATACCCGGACGAGGTACCGAAAAAATGGGATTCCTTGGCGAGTTTTTGAAAAAATGTTTTCTACGAGCAACCGACGCCGGCTAAGCCACGGCCGCAGATTACCGTTGATAGCGACTCAGTCCACGACAGAGTGGGGAAAAAAACCACTAAAACCGTGGTACAGGGGAGAGTCCACTCGGCGCTCCCCCAAACTTGGACACACTTTGAAACTCTCCTACCTCTGCGTAGTTGTGCATTTTCTTATGCTTTGGTCCTGCGTTTTCAGAAAAAGCCGTGGGAACTTCCCCGCTTACCATTGGGCATAGAGGGGACGTGGGGAGGGGGAGCGGTTTGAGTGAGGCTAAAAAAGATGACGGAAAGGGTAGCTAGCATTCACGAGAAAGACCTTTTGACCGGGAGGGGGCTTGGGGGGGAGAAAGAGAGGGGTGACATAGGAAAGAAACGTGGAAAGAAGCAATTGCGAGACTCTGGGGGGGGGGGGGGAGGAAAACACAGAGAAGTGGTGGGCTGTCAGAATAAAAAAGGTAAGCCGTATTTCTCACAAGCTGGAGTCGGATGGGCTTGGCGTGGAAAGAAAAAAGGGGGTTTCACGGGGACGCCGGTCGGTCGGAAAACCCGGGAGGGGGAGAAAAAGAACATGTGCGGAATGAAAAAGGGAAAATGGCGGAGTTAGGGAGAGCGATAGCTCAAAACAAAAAGGAAAGGAAGGATCGAGCTCAACCAGGACGAAAAAGGAAAAGGGGGGGGAATCAAGGCAATTCAAAAGAGAGGGGGATCGGATGGTGCCTGAGACCACCATCGCCTTACCTATACCCACCGTTGAGAAGAAAAAGGGCCCGGAGGTCCAAGGAAGAAACGCCATTGGACGAGAGAAAAGGAAACCGAATTTCAGCAGGCCACTTAAAAAATGGGGTTGTTGATGTGAACATTCTACATTGTACGAAAAGGTGGGTGTCTGACGCTTTCGATGCCTAACACATGGCAAATGCGATGTCCACCAACTCCCGACGTAAAGGGATCGTGGTCCCTGTGGCCTCATAATGAACTGGGGCAGGGTAAAGGATTTTTTAGGCAGGACAACGCTCCCAAAACCCCACGTAAGAAAACATGAAAAGAAGGGCTCGAGGGTGAAGGGGGGCCACTTGAAAAGCGGAAAAGGTCTTTGAGGTTCGCTGCGCGGAAACCCCCAGCCGGGACGCTTGGATAACTCGTCATTGACGTCTCGTGAACCCGTTACCTCCCTTTTGGAAGAAACTCTTTCATTGGACTCGAACTACTGGTTCGACCCGACTTCCGGGTGGAAAGTGCCTTGGCATCCTCCCTCGGAGCTGCTCAAGTATCCCACCGAAAATTTAAAACTCACCTGTGGGGGCTGGTCTGGGGACTGGAGGGATACATCGGGATTCATCACGAACAGAATCCTGGGAGTGTCAATGAAAACAATCACCTTAGAATAAATCATGGGGTTATGAAAGCTTAAGGTCCACACTTCCACCGGTATCGAGATACTTTTGTACAAGCAATGGTCAGTGGGGAGGTCGACTAAGGGCGCATCCAGTCTATCCATTCATCTTAGCGTGCGCTTATAGGGGTAAAACTAAAAACACTTTTAAGCTCCCCCTCCGGGGCCAGACCCTGGGCCGTCCTCTTAAATAAGGTTCGGCTACTAAAAAAATAAGGGGCTGAAGAAGGTAGGAATAGTCAGGGGAAGGGGGCGGATGGTTTAAAAAGGCTCATCTACAATGATTCATATCAGGGATGCTCCCAGGAATAGTCTATCTTTTTTTAATGTAAACAATAAAACGAGTACTGAGTGGAGGAAAGGCAGTGACGTGTAAGTCGCATACCCGCCACGTTTCCCGTGATAAAATACCGGCTGCCCAGAAATTCAGACGTCTGCGATGGTCGGCATCGAAAGGTGGATCTAGAAAGCAAGCCGCATTCGCAGCAGGGGGTATTCGGGGAGTAGAGACTATTGAGGGGATAACGAAAAATACCGATAGCTTCCAACGGGGAAAAAGGGGAAGGGGCGGTGTTCTGCAGAACTCTCGACGGGGACGGAGGACCTGGAGACGGTGTGTGCCGCCGGTAACAGATGAGAAAAGGGGATGAGGGGCGTCTGGAAGCCTGGGAAGTTACAAATCTCTCAAACAAGGGGAAAGGAGGAGGAAAGAATGTGTGGAACCGGCCTTCCATCAAAAAAAAAAGATGGTGGTGCTTAAAAAAAAATCTGGCATGGGAAGTACCAACAGTGTGGCGCAAGTGGACGTCAAGGAAATGCTCCGGAGAGGACTGGGGAAAGGGGAAGAATCGGCCAGAAAGCAGTCAGTCGCTTTTGGGCAAAAGGGCGGGCTTGGATCAAAGCAATCGCTCGGGAGAAAAAAGGGAGGAACGAATGCACTGCCTTAAGCATGCGCGGGAGATATAAAGGAAAATGGTGGCGGGGAAGCCGCCAGTCACGAAAACGGGTACGTGAATCACTCAATATTCAAAAATGGCTGGGGGGGGGAAGATGGAAGTATCCGTCACTTGCCTAAGGAAAGAGGGTGCGGTGGGAACGGGAAAGTGAACTGTCCCAGGGGAAACAGGGGGAGGCTGAATCGCAATCGGAAGCTATGTTAACAAAGAGAGAACAGGAGTATTCCAAGTCAAAAAATTCGGGAGTCATACGGGGGAAAGGGGGGGGACGAGAAACCAAATAAGGGGGGCGAGTATCCTGAAACGGGGCCAGTCTGGAAAAGAAGAAGCAGAACCGATAAGGAGAAGAAGCAGCAAGGGAGCAGAGAATGTCGAGGGGGCCCTCTCTCAATTGGGAAGCGGTCACGAAGGTTAAAATATCACCTTGGGGAATGAGAGACTTGACAAACCCCTTCGGGACCGGGGGAAAGGAGGGGGAGTGAGGGGCGATGATGGATTTTGAGTATGAGATCCAGGATCTCAAGAAGGGAAGGGCCAAGTGTCCACTAGGATCGCTTCTTCGAAAAACGGACCCTTTGGACGTGCTTAAGAATTTCATAATCGTGAGGGCGGTAAGGGTTGAGCTCCTAGCGCGAGATGGGATGAGTCAGGATGTTAAAGGGGGACAGCCTGAAGGCAGCAAATGACTCTTACTATGAAATTTGGGAGGAGTGACTTACGGGTGTGTAGGTGGGTCGGAAAAAAAAGGAAAAGGAAGTCCTCAGAAGGGCTAAGATGAAAAACAAAATGTTACCGATTAGGGTGGCTACGGGATAGGGGGCCATGAATGTAACGCGGAACGGGCAAAGAAAATGTCGAATACAGGGGAAGCAACAACGGAAGGTGGGCATTAATTGCACGAGGGAGAGAGAAAGGGCGGCGCTGGCGGAGACTGCACTTTCTAAGGGGCATCGATGCGTTGACGGTCGTGGAGGAAAAAAAGAGGGAGAAGGAACAGTGCTGAAGGAAAAGGGAAAATGGGGGGGTGGGAGGGGCTCGAGATCTCTCTAAAAAAAAACAAGGGGGAAGGAGATATCGGGGAGGGGAAGAAAAACCAGGAGGAAAAAACCGACGGCAAGCAGAGGAAGGTGACGGAGGGTCATTGGGGCCTTCGTGAAAATCCCGGACCTTCGAGAAGAGCAGAAAGTTTATACCAAAAGACAGAACCTAGAAAATTACGAGAATCATCGGAGAAGAGGAAGGAATAAAAAGTCGCTGTTTTTAGTCCTCACAAAGGGAGTGGGCTTTTGGTCTTCCCGGGTCGGGAGGAAACCGCGAAGGAAACGAAATCCTGGAAAAGGGTATGTAAGAAAAGATCTTAAGTGGGAAGTCAATCTTTTGGGGCCTAAGCAGAAAAACCTCCCCTTAAGAAGCGAACTGGCAAAGAAAAAATCGGTCAGCATTCTTAATGGCAAAAAGAGGGCGGGAAAAGTTCCTGCGTTCAACACCCAGCAGTTTACTACATCTCGAAGGCAGTGCGTGTAACAGTGAAAAACGTTGGGACAGGGTCAAAACCTTCAAAAAGGAATTGTAAAAGAAAAAAAAAAACGCGAATATCCGAAAAAACAGCGAACTGGATTTTGGCAGAAAAACGGGGAGTAACATCATCTCGAATTCATAAAACCTGCACTGACCCTCGGCGGAAAAAAAAAAGCGGGGGGACCTTCGGGGGCGCTCAAGTACGGGAGGAAGAAAGGGGCACTTGTGAAGCAGGTGGAGAAGAGAAAGAACGGCCAGTGAAGGAGGAGGGGGTTGGCTATCGCAATTTTTTCAATAGGACAGAGGGGACCACAAAAGGGAGAGAGATATATCCTACAGTGGTTAAGCCAGAAAGAAAAAAGACACACTGGTCCGAATTGTTTGAATGAGGGGATTAGTGGGGAAAAGAGCAACTAACTGGACTGGATTCAGATACAACAAGGAGCAAAAAAAAGGGAATAATTGGGAGGTATAAAAAAAGTAAAAGGAAGAGACTGCAGTGACGGACGGCAGTGTATCAAGGAGAACCGAACCAAGATTTAACTGAGACATGGGGGCGATTCACCACGTACGGGAAGGGCGACAAGCCGTGGAGCTACGATCTCGAAGGAAGGGGAAGGCTGACACAGTGGAGTCGCATAGGGAGACGAAGCAGATTGGGCGGGGAGAAAAAAAAAAGAAAAAACGCGCATCGAGCAAGAATTGCCAGAAAAAAGGGGACATGACAGGGTGCTTAATGGGAAACTCTACTTATATGGAACACGACGGCTGATATGTAACCTGTGGGGGACCCGGAGGAAAAAAGGAGGAAAAAAAAAGAAAAGGTGCGTGTGATGAAGAACCGGTGTGTAGTTACACCTCGAAAAAAAAAAAAGTAAGAAGGGAGTGATAATATATTTGTATAAAAAAGCTTCCAGCAGCAGCACATCAAGGGTATAGAGGGCGGACGAAACAGGGGAAGAGAGAGCAGGGGGTGATCCGTCTTGCGAATAGAAAAAAAGAAAAAAGTGACGGCCGGCGAATCGGGTCATGCATTCTGGAAAATATTGGGGAAGGGGGTAGGGTTGTTTTCTTGGAACCAAGAGGAGGAGAAAAGCGAAGGAAAACTTATGCGGCCGAGGGAAAGGAGGGGATTCAGTATAAAACTTGAAGAGGGGGAAGAAACCAAGAAGGGGAAGAGGTCACTCATAAAGTACAGAGTCATCGCTTGGAAGGGGGAGATACCGTAGGATAGATCGCCACGCCCGGCGAAACATTAGTGTATCGTTTTTTAGGGTGGGTAGTACAGAGGCGGAAACTCCTGGGGTAAAAAGACAGCAAATACCGGGGTCAGCTCTTTTACAAACGAGGACTTATTGTCAAACAAGGATCAGAACCAGGTACGAGTGAGGTAGACGGGATAAGTGATATCTACGAGGCACTTTGGGGAAGCACGGGGCAATGACAAGGGAAAAAACCGATCAGCACGAAGCAATGCAATGAGGTCTTGAAAAAAAACCCGTGGGAAAGGGAACGCTTCACAAGTGGGAGGGGTTGGAGAGGAGTCATACACAAAGGCTAGGGACAGAAAAAAAGAGGGGGGGTTTTCATTTAAAACGGACCACGTGTGGGGGTTTTTTTGTGGAGTGCTATATACAATAAAACATCCAATGCTCGATGCGAGAAAGACATGAACCGGAGACGGATGAGTCCGACATCGGGGAAGAGGGGAGACGTCTGAGGAAAAGGGCGGGCCGAGTAAAAAAACGATGTGTCAACGAAGAAAAAAAAGTCGGACTTGGAAGGTCGCAGGGGGTTTCTCACGGGAATAGGTCAAACTTCCATAATAGAAAGGAGGTGGGGCTCGGGGGGGGAGAGGCAAAAGTGGTAGGTGAGAAAGTGGGGGGGGGTGGAAAGAAAAAGAAGGGGGAAAATTATCCGAGTAGTCAGTCGGCTTTTAAAGGTAGGGAGGGGGAGAAAGGCGGGCCAGGAAAGGCTCAGGGCCGAAACAATAAAAGGAGTGTGGTCTGAAAACAAGGGTTTTGTCGGGCATGAAATAATTCTCTTCATTTGGCTGATTGAGGAGGATTGATGGGGCACGGTCTCTGCGAAAAAGAGAGGAAAGTGAAGTCGTGAGCGCGGAGGAAGCAGGAAAAATCGTCAGACCGAAAGGGGGGGGGGGGGGGGGGGGGCTGAAGGACACTCTTCAAGGGAGGGAGGAAAGGTGTGAGCGATGAGCCATAAAAAACTTAGGAGGAAAGGAAAAGAGGAGGGGAGAACCTTTGCGAACTCCCGCCGCTCCTCTTCCCTTAAGACAGGGGAGGTTCTGCATGGTGGGATCCAGAAGTACCGAAGAGAAGGGGAGCGGGAGAGACGCAGGGCGCAAAAAGAACCAAAACAGTGCCAGAAGCCGCTTACTGGCAGATTCATGTCAGCCAAAACTGGGGGGATGCCCAGAGGGGATGGTGAGGTGTCGGCCATGTTGGGTACTTCTGGCAAGACTATAGGAAAAAAGCACTCACCGTAAGGGGAGGGAGTGTCTGACGGGACTTATATAATCGGAGGGACTGTCCCCCGAAGTTTAATTCACGAAGGACCAACCTCCCAAAATAAGCTGAAAAAGGAAAAAAGAGTCAGCTCATTCTGGGTTGAAAAAGGCGTGACAACTAAAAGGAAACACAAGAGGACTACAGTTAAAGAGAGGGTAGGGGAGAGTGAAGTGAAAGCAGGGGGGGGACGCGCTAGCCCTGAACGGAGAAGGAGACCACAAAGAAGAAGTGAAATCACCTGCGCAGAAAGAGCGCTCCGAGAAAACTAAAGTGGAGGAAGTGCACCTGTATGTTTCTGAAAGGGGGGGAAAGAAAAGAAACAGAATCACGCAACAAAAAAAAGGGTGAAACCATCCTTTTCTTATTAAAGGTGAGGAAAAGTCGACATAAGCACCGGTGGCGACGACAAGGGAAAGGAAATTGGAGACTAGGCATCACAGACGAGCTCTAACAAAGAGGAGGAGATTAGGGCTCAAGCGGTGTCTCCGTGGAAAGGGACGACGGCAAAAAGTGCAGGGAGTAAGATATCCGAGAAAGGGCTGCAGAAATAACCCCCCGTTATGAGGGGGGAACAGGAGGGGAAGAGCTTTTTGTAAGATGCGTCTCATGGCTTACTGTAAAGAAAAAAAAGGTAGACAATGGGCTAATTTTACTACATAGGGGGGGGGTGAACAAACGATCAAACTTCGTTAAATTGGGGACGAAGGAGGGAAATTAGAATACCCCTCCAAGGCAGGAAGAGCTGTGAGTGGATAAAGAAAATTCCACGGCCGTGAGCGGGAAGGGGGAAAAAGCTCACTCGATCGATCATCACCAGCTCGTCGGCGCGTGAATGGCGCAGAGGAAAAGCGATGGCAGGGGGATAAGAAATACGACCCGGATGCAAAGAAAATATTCCCCTGAGTAAGGAGAGGGGAGGGGCGGGAGTGATAGATAATAGAAGAAAAACTGAATACTTCTCACAGGTGAGATAGTAACCGTTGGTAAGGAAGGAGTGTCAATTGAGATGAAGTTGGAGGGAAACAAGAGAGAGAAAAACAAAAAAGTTTGTATTAAGAGAATGTGTCGGAAAGACACGGCTTCCAAAGACAAGGTTGAGTCATCTGTCCTGAAAAGGGCAGGGAACCAGCAGTCCGAGAGAGGGGAGGGTCCACGTTTCAGAGCAGGCTATGTCCTGGCAAAAGAGGAGCAATTCAGTCTTAATCAGGGTCAGCGATTCGGTAGTGGTCAGGGGTTGGAAAAATTCTCCGGATCAAAGGGAGAGAAAACCGGCAGGAGGTGAGGCGATATGGGGGGAGTGAATCGGATAGTCCTTTAAAGATTAAGGACCAAGCCTCTTCAAAGAGTCGGTCATTCAACCAAAACATGGAAAAAAGAAGAAAATAGCGTGGTAAGGTCTACATGCCCTGCATATAATAGCGTCAAGGAAGTGTCGGTTTTTTTGGGAAAGCCAAAACAGATATAGGCCAGGAGCCTCCTGGGGGGGAAGAATGAAAGAAAAGGTAGGTTGCAGAGCTCTTAAAACCAAAGGGAATTATTTCAAAGGAGGGTAGTAAAGAAAGGGGAGAAGTGGGGGGGGGAGTAGCAAGAAAAAGGGGGATAAGGAATAAGGAAAAGAAAAATCATCCGCATGTGGGGGCGCAGATGCAGTGGACACCGAGCAGCCACGAGAAATAGATCTTAAGGGGGAGCAGCGAATCGTAAAAAGGGCAAAAACTGCTTATCTGAAGGTTGAGCTCGGTCGACGTCATAAACAATTCGAGGGGACCTCCGACAAGTTCGCGTTGCGCAGGAAAAGGGGGGCGGTTCGAACTAGAATAGCAACAGCAAGGGGAATCAAAGGGAGCGTTGGGAAAAAGGGGGGGAGAAGAGTTCTCGCGCCAGGGGAAACCACTTCTTGTTGTAGAAGAGAAGGGGAAAGCGCGTCAAAAAAACAGGAAGAACCCGACATCTTGCGGGTCCTTCGTTGTTTGGCCGTAGGGGAAACGACGATTACAAGAAAAGCGCATCACGTTTGTCATAGGGGTGCGCGGGGGGGGGAGAGGCTTCGTCATAAAAAAAAGGGACAGGGAAGGACCGGAACTAAGGAAACAGATCCTCAAAGACCGCGTGTATCGGATGAGGGAAAGCAATAGCGTGCAAGGAAAGGAAGAAAAAAAGTATACTACATTTAAGAAGACTATGTCAACGGACACAGAGAAGTTGGGAGGGGAATTAAAATCTGCCAGTAAGAAAGGAGAAGGGAGAGGGGTCTGTTGGGATGGGATTGGGCAGAGGAAACGTCACTTTCTCTGGAAACGAGCCAGGAGATGGTGCTGGACGCGGGACTAATTCAAAGCGGCGACCGAACAGGGGGGAAGGAAAAAGAGAGGCTGAGTTGCGTAACTGGTGATAATCTCGCCGCAAAAAAAACACAACTTATATGAGGAAATGAAAAGAAAGATACAGTTTTCAAAAATCAAAGCATTGGCGCATCGGCAGGACGAACCGTTCTGTCGGAAATTTGCCAGAAGGCAAATCCCTCCCCTGGGAAGACGAACAAAGTGAAGAGATACCTTTCTTAGAAAAGAAAAAGACCGGAACGCACAGTGAATCCGATGACACCGCAGGAAGGGAAAAAAAGTCCTCTGGTACTTCGCAAAAAGAACATTGTCTTTCAGGAGTCAGGCCCGCTGAAGGGAAAGAACGCCTCCCTCGGTAAAGGAGAGTGGTCTCAAGGGAAAGGGGGAGGAAGAGAAGCAAATTACATAGTTTTGACGACGAAACTCTACCAACCGAAGAGAAGAGGAAAGGGGGGGGAAAACGGGATAGTCATGCAGGAAGTTAGGAGGGGAGGTCAACGGGAACGGCGCAAAAAAAAAAAAAAAGGCCAAAACGCGAGGGTCGACGGGGGGGAACGTCCCCCTTTTGGTGGGGGGGAAGCGACGATTCCTCGTAAAAAACAAACCTGTAAACCTGGGAAATCTTGAAGGGGGAAAAAGGGCCGCTCTCCGAAGTGGACAAAAGGGGTGATTCCTTTGCTAACTGGGGGGGGGGGATACTGAGGGTATTACACTCTAAAAGAAATCGCAACCGGCCAAGGAAAAAACCATCGGAGGTGTTCCCGAAGGTGTAAGGAAGGATCCAAAGGCACGGGTGAATTAACTCATTTGAAACTGATTGCTATGAGAAAACATAAAAGGAATCTTAACAGTCTATAGGAATTTGCTTGCGCGGAAGATTGTGTGGCCATTGATAGGCAACGTCCTGGGCCAGCCTTGTCCCTGGAACGGAGCTCTCGGGTCGGTGTCTCTTAATAAGAGTACTATCACCCTGATCCGCAGACCCTAGTTTTGGTTAATGACTCAGGTCTTTGATGATTCGGTTTTGAAGAACTAGCGTAGGATCATGTGCTAAAAAAGGAGCGGGGGTTCCCTCTGACGCCACGCGTACAAGACAAAGTTTGCTCCATACTTTACCTCAAGAATTTTATTGGTTGGGGAAGAGCTGCCCCCTTAAAAGACTTATTCACTTAACGCCTTTCCTAGAGGCCTGGGTCGAGAACGCGAATGAAGACTTAAATGGTGGACGAAAACCTTCCTTGCGCTGGGGAAATCTCGCGTACCAAACTTTTTCGCAAGGGAAATCTCTCATCCACTCAAAGGACATCCTTTAAAGGGGCCAAAAAGATATGGCATGCGAAGGTCGTGGGCGAAAAAAGAAAAAAAGGGAATATTAGTCCAAAAGATCTTCCGCGCTTCGGGGGTGCCGTTCTATAAAAAAAAAACAGACTCCTTAGGAAAAGCGAACCGACGGGGGGGGGGGTCTCACCTTGCAACTTATCGGAAAAAGGGGGGGGACTCCCCGAGGCATATTAATAAAGTGCTTCTTTCTAGGTAATAAAAAGGAGGACAACATCGTCTCCTCAACAACAAGGGAAAAAGAATGGTTTTCTGGCCAGAACAGCAACGAAGGGGGGGCTGGCCTGTACCGAATAACAGGTTTCCGATATCGAAAGGGGTGGAGCGAGTTCGTAAGTCTAAACGGGGATAGGGAGAAACCGTCGATCAAAAGGCAGCGAAGTTCAGTCTCAATAGGGGGGGGGAAGAGGGAGGTCTGGTGAAAAAAGAACGATCTCTTGCGTCGCCACCGAGGGACCGAATGCGGGATAAGGGAAAGCCAATCCATGAAGAGGGTGAAAAAAGAGTTCATACGAGGCCCGCGAAGTACTTAGAAAAGTCCAGAATGGAAAGTGTACGGAGGCATAGATTGGAGGAAACGGCCGGATTGGGGAAGGGTGAAGACGTTTTCTTGGAAAAAAACGATTTTAGGAAGTACACCAGGGGCACACGAGAAAAAAACGTGTAGGAACCGCAAGGGGACGGATTCAATCGGGTACGAAAAACTCGACCAGTCCCAACTGGTCAAAAACCCTTCGGTCCAGAAAACTGTACTGATGAGTCTAAAAAAAAACACTGCTCCTTCAGAGCTCCTCTCGTGCTACCGTCCGTTTTGCCAAGAGGGAACCCATAAAAAAAACGCATTGGAGTACACTAGAAGCGCTCTCTCCACGGGTTGGAATCTGGTATGGTAGGGAGACTCTCGATTATTCCAGGCGTCAACGGTCCTGGATGCTCTCAAAAAAAGGCATCCTGCTATTTACATAAAAAAGTGGTTAAGTTGGGTAAGGAAGGATGAAATCTTTTACGGGTGTGGGAGGGACTGCCACAAAAAAATCCTGCCGAGAGGCCTAAACGGAAGGAAATGAAAAGCAGATCTACGGGATGACCGCCTTTTCAAGGGGGAGTGTGGAACGGGGAGAAAAGGGGGGCGCAGTCCACCGGAACGAAGGGGGGGTTCCTCTCCGACCAATAAAATCCTTGTGAATGTCGTCCGAGGTGTTTGGGCGTCAGGAACGTGTAACGCAAAAGTTGAACAAGGTCCAGATTGCGGCAGATTCCTTGTTGGAGACGTTGCGGTAGGGGGGGATTTTGGCGTTTCGGCGGCAGACAGATGTAACCCGGGACAGTAGGAAGGACTAAGGAAAGCTTCGACCCTCAAGGGTAACGAGTGAAGGGGTGGAGAGGCCATGGAAGAGCGACGGAAGAAAGACAATGGCGGAAAGACGGGGGGAAGACAGAGATTTTGGGGTATGAAAGCGCAAAGCTACGCAAAGGCGTTTTTCGCGGGAGGGGCAGGAACGGTGATTGGGGCCGGCAGAGAGGGGTCGTCTTTACGTGCCCCGGGAGGGGAAAAAGACAAAAGCGCAGGAAAAGTTCGGAATGAAGGAGTAATGGAGGGGGAGGAACGGGGAGCTCGATAATATGAAAAAAAAAAGAAAGGGAGGGGGAAACGAGGTAAGCAAACATTTCTCAACTCCGCCATTGGGGACAAAAAACGCAGAGGCCGAAACCTGTGAGGGGCGCCTCTGGGGTTGTCCAAAATCCAAAGAGCCGTACCGACCCTGAGGAGAGCAGTTCAGGACGAAAGGACAGGTCTCCGCAAACCGAGGAACGAGAATCAAAGGAAGGGGGGGAGGTCAAATGATCAAAAAAGCTTCCTCTGTTGTTGAAGGCGACACAGAGATTCGGATTGTAAAAAAAGGGGGTCGCACAGGGAGCGTCCCGGCAAAGAGAGGGGAACCACCCGACCGGGGTTAAACGGGAAGAGTGGGAAGAAGGGTACTATCGGAGAGGGGGCCCCGGTACCAGGCGTTTGCCTACCAACGCGAAACACAAAGGAGACGCAGAGAGGCCCAAACGGATCGGAGAAAGATCGGGAGGTTGTCACGAGGCGCCCAGGAGGGTCACAATACACCTCTTGAACCATTTCGAAGAACCTACAGCTGTTACGGAGGGAACCCGTAACGTCAAGGGGGAACCGCATCGTAATTACTTCTTCGAAACCTATGTACCCAACTTCCGTTGGACCCCTTTTCCGAGAAAAAAGAGCTGAGAAACTTGGACCTGGGGCCGTAAAAACGTTGAGGAATGCTCCATTGGGGGCATCCAGGCATTAGGCGAGGGACTAAAAAACGATTACCCGCAGGGCATAGGACCCATCTGTGAGGGACCGCGAATAGGAAGCGTGCGCTCAAGCAACGAAAATTCTGGGGTGAAGCTTGCATGGGGGGACGGGGACAAAGACCGAGATCCATGATATCTGGAGGGCTGAAAATGTAGGGGTTTGACCCCTTTGGGAATCTGACACCTGCCCAAATGTGACAATCCCTAAGACGTTTGGTTTGTTGGCTCCTAAACGAGCCCCCGGGGAGATCCGAGTTTTTGAAAATGGAGGAGGGCGCCGCGGCGTGTTCCCAGCGTAGGTCACCTCCTACGAAAGGGATTATTAATCCCCCAAGCTCCAGGAGCCAATGGAACTAACAAGGGGGGGGGCTTTTCAAAGAAAAAAAAAGGAAAATCTGTCAAGGACTCCTGTGATAGCTTGCGGGCTCTCCCTCCAAAGAGAAGGGACCTCTTGCCCGGTGCTGCCAAAGGCCCCTCCTTTTCCTCAGAGCGAACAGACACTTAGGGCTCAAAGAGGCTCCAGCGCCATGGGCAGAAACCTTTCCTTTTAACCTCCAGGAGTCAACGACAGTGCTTTTGCGTTTGCTCGAAAAACGAAGACCTACATCGTCCAAAGGAGGGGGCAAGACTGCCCTTCTAGCGAGGAAGCCTGAGTGCTGAACTGGCTCCGGTACAAAGAGGTTGATCGAAACGGAGAAAGGAAGATCTACGTGGTAAAAAGGGCGGGCCGGAACTGGGGCGGTGCTGCTGAGGAGCGGTAAAA
>Ga0179593_1538654_pt1 | contig 13901 bp, 17 predicted proteins | sample CZODoug2_1_08_16_FD_185931 | JGI IMG/M metagenome (GOLD analysis project Ga0179593, IMG submission 185931) | Vadose zone soil fungal communities from Angelo Coast Range Reserve, California, USA - CZODoug2_1_08_16fungal (PacBio error correction) | ecosystem: Environmental > Terrestrial > Soil >...
GAAAAAAAGGCAGGGGAAGATACGAAAAAAAGAAAGAAAAGGGGTCTTAAGGGGGGACTTCGAGGAGAAATTGAACAACCTTCACAACTAAATCATGAGCCATGTAGGACACTCTTAAACTCAGCTCGTCGCCTTGCAACTGGGAAAGGGGGGGGTACCGGCAGAGTGGGACCGCGCAAGAGAGTCCCTTAGTGCGGAAAAGGAGACAGGCTGAGGGGGGTCAGAGGGGACAAAGAATCAACAGTGATAACTCGGAAGAGGATCTGTTTAAGAACTGAGAGCATACGAAAGAAATAGGCCTTCGAATCAGAAAAGAAGAAGTAAAAGCGCAAAAAAGGAGATTGTTTGAACAGGGACAACCCGAACTGGAAAAGGCAGAACCGTGTGATCCAGTAATTGCACCAATGGTTTACCATTTCCTTTTATTTCTCAAAAAGATCGGTAGCGCCAAAAACAAAAAGAAAAACAGTGAACGACCGCCAAGAAGTAGGAGTGAGAAAGCCCTCTAATGAGTAGGTGGGAAAATCGAAGAAGGTCACTAGGCCCTTGTAAATGCTGGCACTAATTTAAGGTGTTCTAACGGAAAAAAGGGACTCACGACAACAACGAGTAGAAAATTGGGGAAAAGGAGGCAAAAAGGAAAGAGAGGAAACAGGGAAAACTAAGTAGACTAGCAATCAATGTAAATTCCTTTCGGATTATGCAATTGCTCATCGCAGGGCCGAAAGCTGGCAATGAAAGGGGAAAACTGTGGAAACTCTGAGTGGCAATTAATGATGCATAGGGGAGTCATTGATCTTGAGACGAAGTTCTTGGGGGATGCCGCCTCCGCGACAAGCGTACTGTTGCCTCCTAAACCAGGTCAGGTGGCAAACCTCATATAAGAGAGTGAATTGAAAAAGAAGGGTGGGGGAGAGAGCAACCTCTGGTCGAACCTGGCTCTATGATCGACATACTCTTGAAGGGGAAAGAGGGAAGAAGAAATTTATCGGCCCAAGCATTATTGGAAAGGAAGGAACAAAGAGAAATGTTATGAGGACAGACACGGAGGATCGATCACTGAGTTGCAGAGTCAACTCATATTACAGTGCAACCTTGGAGATGGTGGGCCAGAAGGTGGAAGTTCAGGACACGGATATTTCTTGAGGGATTTAAGGGAGGATAAGGACAATGAAATCAACATTACTCTGGGTTGCCGGAAGTAACGTTTGGAACACCCGCACATCGAGAAAGGGCGTGTGTCGGAAAAAAAAAGGTGACGGACTAGAGTACGAAAAGACAAAAAGGAGGGGGCATAATGAACAAGGCTTGGTGTTCGACTAAATCAGGGTTCGTGAGGCTCAAACAAGAAGGGGAAAAGGAAAGGGGGAAAGGGCAATCAAAACAAGGGAAAGAGCTCAAAATTAAAAAAAAGGGGTTAACCTGACAGGCCCGCGTAAGAATCTACGATTTTCTAAGCTTTTGTTGCGTCGCAGAACGACTGCCGTTGAAAAAGGGAGGGAGGGGGGGAAGGGAGCAGGGGGAGAGAGAAAGTTGCAGGGCAAAAAAAAAAACCGATTAAGAAAGAGGGGGTCGGAAAGTCCCCCCCCGGAACTTCAGAATTGCATTTTGAGCCAGCGAACACCTGAGCTCGGCCGAGACAAGGGAAGAGGAAAAAAAGAAAGGTCAAACTTGGGCAAGATGCGCCCCGGAAAAAAGCCAGGTAGTCCACGTAGTTTGGCTATGGCAATAAAGTTGCCCGTATATCGGTCACAGGGGGGTGGTCAAAGAAAAAATGCGCCTGACAACTAAAAAAAACCCAGAGGAGCAGGGCCTGACGGGGTGGCGCAGGGGAAGAACAAAATAGGTAAGTTTTTTCCAGGCGCAGAGAGCCCATCGTTTCTTTAATGTGTCTTGGCCCTCAGCACACTTTCGCTAAGAAGTGGCAAGCCAGGATCAAGAAGAAAACGCCCCGGAAAAAGGAAGGAAAGGACGAGGTGAGACCAGAGGAAACAAAGGTCGGACTGCGGGAGAGGAGAGGGTTCAAGACAGGGATCGGCGGCAAAAACCGGAAATAATTCAGGACAACCTGTCTCCGGGGAACAGCCAGCAAAAGAGAACCTTGAAGGACATCTATTGAGGGGAAGGCAATTCACAAAGAAGAGGGAGAAGAGAGGCGGAGGAAAGTGCGAATCATGAGCAGGATTGTGAAAGGGGAGAAAATCAAGCCAGTTGATTCTCATACCCAGCCGTCCTCTCGCATTAAACAGAGGGGGAGGGACGCCGGAAGGAGCTGGGGGCCGGGCGGATAAATCGCTGGGGCCAAAAAGGAAGTTGAATTGAGGGGGCTCTTGTGCGGGACGAGTTCGCAATCTGGGGTGCAAGATTGGGGAAGACTCAATCTCTCTATATTCAAATAAAGGAGACTATCGAAAAAAAAAAAACGGGAGGGAAAAGAAAGGAAAGGGATCGGGAACAGACGAGGAGTCAGTCATATTGCCGCTAGCCCTAAAGGAGGAAAGACTGAAGCACAGCCAAACCAACAAAAACAGAGAGGTTAAGCGGACTATCTACCGGACAGAAGATTCTGCGGCAGGAACTGCGTTTAACTTGTGAGAAAATGCCGCGTGTTAAAATGAATCCCTGGCTTTTAGTGTCAGTTTAAAGGGAGAGATCGAGCGAGCATTTGTGACTCAAAAGAGAGCCGGAGTTGGGGTAATGGGGGGGGAGAGGGAGAGGGAAAAGTTCAATGAAGGGCGGTGCCTAATCCATTAATTTGTTTGTTCTCCGGCGATTTTCAGCGTCGGCGGAAAAAAGAGGGTCGAGCGAAGTCGGGAGACAAAAATTAAGACCTCGACCCAAGCTATGCGAAAGGGGGAGGGGAAGTGTACCGTGTCCGGCTGAAATGGGACTTAGCTAAGGGGGCTAGCCTTGGTGCAAAAAGAAAGGGTAAGAAACTAATGGGCCGACTGCCCGCTGCTGTCAAAATTAAAAGAGGAAAGGGAGCCAGTGGGAAGAAAAAAAAAAGCCGAGGGGAGCAATGGGGGGGGGGCGGGGGGAAACTGAGCAACTGCAATGAAATGTGGAAGTATACGGCACCTCTAGTTGCACATACAAAAGGCACTACCTGGATGCTTACAATGCGGCGAAGATGAAAGGTAATAGGGGGGGAAAGGAAGATGAAAGAGAACAAACACAGGAGAAGGGCTCCCTAGAATCAGAAAGTAACGCGTTGTAAGGCGTCTTCGCAGAACACTACTTATTCTGGGGCAATTTGAAAGAAAAGGGGGGGGGGTATCGGTTGCGGAAGGGAGAATCTCAAGCTCATTCTACGAAAGAGGGGGGGGGGAAGGGAGCCGGAGGACTCTAAAGAGCTTAGGATCTCCTTACGACTTCGGGAAGAGTTACGCCCTCTTTAGTGGGCGATGAAAAGAAGGGGGGGATAGCAGGAAAGGAACACTTCAGGCACAGGAGGGGAGCCCAAAAAGAGGCACGGACGAGGGGAAAAGGAGGGGGTAAGATTACCCATCAGTAGTCTTGTCTGAGGCGTGTACTCGAGTAAAACTCAAAGGGAAACCTCCAAGAAGAGAATTTCCGGAACCGTCGTAAAGACAAAAAAGAAAGGGGGGGGAGATCATTGTGAAAGTCTTAGGGAAGGGTATGAAAGGAAGGAAAAGGTTGCGCACTACACTTGTTCAACTGAATCTTAACATCTCACGGTAAAAGCCCGGGAATATGACTCAGGGGGGAGAAAAAAAAAGAAGTGGGGGGGAGTCTCCTTGACTGTGAAGGCAAGGTCTGGGTGACTTGGAATGAAATAATTCTTTAGTAGAGACAACGAATGAAAATCCCAGTCAAGCCGAGGGGAAAAGAGGGAAGCATCGTCAACGGAACGGTGCGAGACCAAATCAACTTAATCAGGTAATCTTTTTTCTCCAAAGCACGATAAAGAGCTCCAAAGCGGGTCAGCTAGGGGGGGAAGGAAGGGGAAAGGAAGGAGATAAGAGAGGAGAACTATCACATGAACGTTCGAAGGCTTGGGAACGTCGGGAAAATGGAGGGAGAGAGGAAAAAATTTTGGAGAGGGATGAAAGACGGCAAGGGATCATAAAAGAAAGGTTCAGGGGGGAGAGACGGCAGGAGAGTTCAAGGGTGGGGATGAAACAGCAGCCTTGACTTTAGCCGTCGTTGTTCGCCCGAAAAGCTTTCACAGTTAGGAACCATGTCAATCAGGAGGGAAGAATAGGGAAAGGGCCCTAAATAGCTCGGGGGAGATGCAACTCCTCAGGGAAGAATCAATCAAACCTCTGCCACTGGGCTGAGTTCAATTTAGATTGTTGTGAGCGAAAGCTCCCGATGGGGTGTCGACATAACGGAATGGGGAAAGGAGGCACAGCATGAGCGGAAAAAAAGGGAGAAATCAAAGGGAGGGAGGAGGAACACGAGAGACGGAGAGTAGAGGGGAAAGGACAGCTGAGAGATCATTCCAGAAACGTACCCGGGGAAGGGGGACAGCCACTAGATGCTGGAGAGGGTCACACTTCAAAATGGGTTTTCAGGAGATTACAGAGCGCTTGAGAAGCATCAGAGAAGGAAAGTGGGGCAGACTTCTTTTCAGGGATCTTACTTGAACTGCACATTCCAATCATAAAATCGAATATGGAACAGGATCATTGAAAGAGTGAAAGGGGGGAAAAAAAAAGTGCGGGATAAATGTTCCTCAAGGAAGGGTGGAGAAAAGTCCAAAGTGGGACCTCGCGAGAGGAGAGGAAAACGAGAAAGGTCGAAACACAACGGGATTAACTTTAACGTGTAATCTCCTCTCTCTCGAAAGACCCATGTCACGGCCTGGGGGGTCGCAAAGGCCGGGAGAAAGGGAGAACAAGAAGGAAAAAAATCAATCAGATTGCAATGTGAGGAAAGACATGCGAGGGAGATAAGGTGAAGGGGGCAGGCACGGGGTGTCCGTACGCATTTCGTTGCAGCGAACCTCAACTGAGGGCAACCGGACAACGGAAACGAAGTTAAGCAAGACGCTTTAATTTTTTGGGGGACCGAAAGAAAGGAGGAACCTCTCAAATGGATCTGTGTCAGAACGGAAAGTAAGAAAACGCGGGGGAATTTAACAGACGATTTAAGGATCCGCTCCGATTGCTCGTGTACAAAAAAAAAACGTCCACGAGGAAGAAGGACAGCTACCGGGGATCGAGAAGACACAATGAGTGGCTTCCACTTTCGAACAGCAAAAGGAAAAACACCTCTGAAAAAAAACGCCAATAAACTTGGGAAACTAACAAAAAGAAGAGTCGCACATACAGGGGGGGTAAGAGAAGAACAAAAGCAGGGGAAATTTCATCGGGTCTGATGTATTGGGGTCGACTGGAAAACAGCACCAACAACACGCGTTAGCAGGGGGGTGTAACAAGAAAAAAAGAACCTTGAAAGAAGGAGGGACGAGAATCAAAAGGGAATGGAAGGGGAAGCTGGAAGAGATACAATGTCATGAGCTCAACACCTGTACCTACTGTTCACCCGCGAGTATTGGCTAAAAGAAAAATGATTGGAGGGACAGAGATGTGGTTTAGGGAAGGAGAAAGAAAGGAAGCTGTTGGGGCATAATCTCTCTGGGCTAAAAATCTTACGAGGAGTTACTGTCTGTTCTGAAAGGACCTAGGGGAAAAAATTCCTAGAGAGGGGGACGCAAGCACTCTTGCGAGGCGTGAGTCTCAGAGGGGGAGGATCGATCAAAGAAGGGTCCATGGCAAGTCAACAACAAGAAGTCGGAAAAAAAGACAAAAAGGAGCGAAAAAAAAGGGGAACTGAAAACAAATAATCAGTGAATTGGGGTTTAGATTTTGTCAGGAGGTGGCAATTAGTGCAACGGTAGAGAGCGGGAGGGGGAGGAAAGAGACTGGGGGGGGGACGATGGGAAAAATAAAGGAGCTTTAAAGGTTGGTAAGAACGGCTAAACCCCGAAACTCTGGGATAGGAAAGAGTTGGGTCATCAGAGGAGAAGAAGAGAGGAAAGGGGGAGAAAAAAAAAAACAGAAGGAGGCGGAAGGGGATTACAACTAGGCTAGTACGCCAAACTTGGATGCGCAAAACAGAATGAGAATGGGGGGAGACAGGATCGCCTAAAAAAAAGAAGGGAGAGCCAAATTAGGTCTGGAAAGAGAACAGACGGAAATCAAAATCAGCCAATTTGTTGCGTCCAGCATTCCGGGGTAATCCGTGGCGATTTAGGTGGCGGGAGAGTCGGAAAACAGTGGAGAAAAACAATCGAGTTGAAAGGAGGGGGGTGAGGAAAGAGGCTGCAGTGCATAACTTCTAGTCCTTTCGAACCCATCTACTCAGGGCATTATATGCACAGAGGAATCAAAAAAAGATCGAATTCGAGGAGGGAGTAAACCATTGTAAGCCAAACATGTATCCCTGAAACTTTTGTGCAGGTGGCAACACTGAGGGAGTGCCCTAGATCAAAGGGGGGGAGAGAAAAAGGGGACCGACACGTTACAAGGAAACACCAAAGGTGAATAAACACTGGAGGGGTTGTGGTAAACTTATGACGGGTAAGGGGGCCGCAGCAGGCGCGAAAGTTTCAGTTGTACAGGTGAGGGTGGGGGAACAAGGTCGCAAAATGGAGGGGGGACGTAACAGTGTCGAGGCGGATAACTGTTTCACACCGCCCTTCCCTGCATAGCCTCTGGGTCTGGTACCGAGGCTGAAACAGTCGACTGGGAAGAAAAAGAAAAAAAAAAGGTCAAAGAAGGGGGGGAAGTCGGAGGACAAATTCTAAACTAATGCTCCTGTGGAACCAAAAATGCCCTTTCCTTCCCTTGACGAGTTCCGGAGAAAAAAAGCAAGCGAAGCACTGATAGGGACGGAGAAAAGTAACTCGAGAGTCTCGACGGGGGCAAATCCCAAATCCATTGGAAGAGAACCTTCTTGAAACTCTAGCTCAGTCAACTCCTAAAGAGACGCCCGATAGGAAATTGGGAGTCTCGCAAGTTCGGAAAAGAAACGAGGAAGGGGGGAAGGGATGGGGGAAATATGGGGGAATTCCGAGCGTTAGCCTGCTTGGCGGCAATCTTACTCCCACTCGGATCAGACGAGTCAACTAGCTCAAAAAAGGAGGAGGAGAAAGAGGACTACTAAGAAGGAGAGAAAGATGGAAAAGTTTCCTAAGCCGGGACGAAGCACAGGGACCAAAAAGGAAGTAAAAGAAGTATTTAAAAAGCGTCGAGGACATAAAACATAAGTCATTCTGCGAAAGCTCAGTGAAAAGGTAAAAAAAAAAAAAAAGAAGGCGAGTGTATGCGAAACCAATGGCGGGAAGGGGAACATGGGAAAGAGAAAAATAAAAGGCCAGCCGAGAGATCCTCATTCATTAATCCTTCGGAGGACTTTCAATGCTCAAGGTAGTGGCCTGGAACACAAGCGGTGAGGGAGTGCAGGTTAGGAAGGAAAGATTGAAAAGGAGGAGGAAAGAGAAAAGGGGGAAAAAAGTCTACTATGAACCGAGGTACGTACACTCGACCCAGAGTCTATGCATGGTTCCGGGGCAGTGGCGAAAAAAAGGGAAAAGACCGTCGAAAAGGAACAGAAAGTGGACAAAGGGGAAAAAGGCAAAAACAGACAAAGAGGGCAAATAATATTATTTCCTCGCACCACCAAAAGAGACATTGTAGAACTAGGGGGGGGTCCGGGAAAAGTTGGGCAAGAAAAGGGGGGATTGGAAAACAAAGGGGGGACACGAGATTAGTGGAAACTTTCGAAGGGGGAAAAAAAAAAGCACAAATGTCACCTTTGGGTTTCTAACGGCTAATATTAACTGTTATGGTTTACAAGGAAGAGTAAGCACACGAAAAGAAAGTGGAACATTGAGACAAGAAATCAGAAGCCTATAATCCCTTCGTAGTTCTCTCCAACACTTTCTTGTAACTGCAGGAGGGGGGGTACGGGGAGGGCAAAAAGGGGGGGACGAAGCTCGAAAAGAGAAAGTCAATCAATCTTGTGTCAGCCGTCTGCACTCAAACCTAGAAAGAAATCTGTTAATAGGTAAGACTGAAGAAGTTATCTCTGGTAGGTGGGCTAGGGGAAGAAAAGGGGGGGGGGGAAGTCAAAAGGGACAAGATAGTGCACTTCTGGGGTATCAAGGCACCGTAGGGGAGCTCGACTCGCCAGCATGGTGTACGATGCCAAGAGAAGTCATTCGGCGGTCGTCTGTGAAAGGAAGGAAAAAAAAGAGACAAAAAGACATTCAGGCAAGCCAAGGGTCTCCACCTTTGAAATAAGCGAATTGTTCAGAAGGGCACCAAGGAGGAGGGGGAACTTCAAAGTCAAAAGGACCGAATATCCGTCGAAGGGCAACACCGGAAAGTCCAAAAAGACTCAGGACCTTGAAATATGAGAAAAAAGTCTAAACGGTTTAAAAAAAAATCGTCCTTCTGTGTAGCATCAAATCTGGGGGAATGAATTGGGGAAAGGTTTCTGAGAAAAAAGAAAGTTAGAAAGGGCAAGAAGAGCAGTATCAACGCTCTGCAGATTAAAGAGGTCCTGGTCTAAAAACACTCACTACTGAAAGGATAAAATTGGGTCTAAACCAGAAGGGAGCGAGACTTTCGCACTCGGGGGGCTCGCAGGGGTAGGAGAAGGAGAAAAATCCGACGGTCATTTACCTATCACTCTTCTTTCGAGACCAATATCTGTAACTCGCAAGGTGGGAGCCAGAAAACTGTTAGAGAAGCCGGTGAAGAAAAGAAGCGTGGGGAAAAGTATAAGAGAAAACGAGGAGGTCAAGGTAGAAATAGTCCTAACACTCACTTGCATAAAGCGCGTCGTTTGTCCGCGCCGTCTTTCGGTTACAAGCAGGGAAGCCAAATGAGGGACCGGGGACGGGGAAGACCTAGCGAGGGGGAAAAATGCCCAAAAACTGGAAAAAAAAGGAAGAGGGGAAGAAATCAAATGCCGGGCTGGGATTTCTTGAAGGTTGTAGCGAAGCCTCGATTGTTGGTACATAAGGCATGGGCCATGAGGAGAACATAAAGGGGGCATTCTCGGGAAAAGGCCGAACAAAAGGGAGGGGGGAGGCGGGGGAAAAAAACAAAAAAAGGGAGGGAGAAAAGAATGAAGAGTTGCATCAACGTTCCGGCCAACAGATCAGCGCTGGAGTATTCATCAGGAGGAGGGACAGTCTACTGAAAAAAGAACGTGAAAAGAGGGGAGGAGGAATTGACTGGAGGAGAGAACTTAAGGGAGAAAAGTAAAAACCAGAACGCGAAGAGGACACAGGACAGGGCGATTTTGATTTGGGATTGATCAGTTCTCCCTTCCTTGCGACTGGACCCAAAATTTCGCGTCGAAAGCTAGAGGAAACGAGCAGAATGAAAGAGAGGAAAAAAAAAAAAAAACGGAGGGAGGGAGGAAAGAAGGGAAAAGAAACATGGAGTGGAAGAGCGCCCGGGGGAAAAACTCGATAAGGTGGTTCCTTCGCAAATCCGTGATCTCAGTCTTGAAAAAGCATAACCCTAGGAATCAGGGGTGAGAAACGAGAGACGATCTGAGAGCGGACCTTTGGGGGAAGGAAAGGGGTAAGGGAGAAAGGGAAAGAAAAATAAAAGGAAATAGCCGCAGGCGTTTCTCCAGTAGGTGTCCTCCCGAGACTGAAGAATACCTCTCAGCTGATGAAACGGACGTGATAAACTACGTGGAAATTAGAGGAAAAAGAAGAAAAAAAGGATAAATGAGAAAAAAGGGGACGAAGGTGAAAAGACTCAAAATTATCGGCATAGACGTGTGGGAGCGAGACAAACTGATTTTCTCGCCATGTGCCGTGAATGTAAAAAATCGGGATAGGGTAAAGGCTCCAAAGAACAAGGGGAAAGCAAAAAAAGAAAGGGGAAGAGGAGGTGGAGGAGAAACGAGAAGAGGGAGGATAAAATCACCAAGAGCAAAAAGGGTAGGAAATGGGAAGAAAAGCTTCTAAGTAAAAGTTTGCTCCTTAAAAAAACGGAACACGAAGGCTTGTGAACAGGTTTGTCAGAGTGGAGAAAAAAAAGAAAAAAGAAGAAATTAAAAAAGAAAAAAGGGTAAAACCGGACAAGTCGGAATGCCTTCTCATCTTAGGAAGATCTGAAAAAAGGGACTGACTTGCCGCGTTTTGATCGAAGAAAAAAAAAATCAGAAGGGGGACGATGAGGGAAAAATTGAAGGGGGGGGAAAAGGGGCAGGAACAATATATACAAAAAATTTTAAATGACCCTCAGTTATCTTGCTGGAAACATGAGCGCATATGAAGGTGCAAAGTTTGGGCTCGACGCAAGATAATCAGGGGGCGGAAAGGGGGGAGAGGAGAAAGAAAAAGCGAGGCTTCTCGAGGTTGTCTTCGCCAACTTGTCCCAATGTCAGGTCACCAGCTGCTTGTCACATACACGGGGGAAGAAAGAGGAAAGGATTTCCGCAAGAGGCAAAAACCGAAATCTTACAGGGGGAAAAGGGGGGGGGGGCCAAGAAGTGAGGGGAGAACAAGTCGGGGAAGGGCCTTAAAGTTAACTCGGTTACAAAAGACCTAACTAAATTCGAGGGAAGCTATTCTGATACCAGAAAAGGGACTCTGCATAAGTCTTGGAGAGAGAATGAAACGAAAGCGAACGCCAAAAGAAAGACGCAGCTGGGTAATTTAATTTAAACACTCTATGAGGTACCGAATCAGACTGGGGGAACGGGTGAGTTTGCGCAAAAAAGAAAGGAAAGGGGAGAGGATCGCCAAAAACAGACACTTATTTCATAAGCAGTCATCTGCGTAGCCCTATATTGTAGAGACCCGGTTGGAGGTCACAGAAAGGAGGCAAATGGAAAAGAATGAGAGGGGAAGGAAGTCTAACGAAGAAACTGGAATAACACTCTACCATGTCATTTGAAAAGTTGGAGAGAAAGGGAACCACTGCTTGAAGCGAAGGACTGAGGGGAAGGGACCAATCGAACCAAAAGCAGAAGGAGGGGGGGAAGGAGTCAGAAGGAAAAAAAATGCGCCTGAAGATTCCAGCCTTTCCATAACAAATCCAGGTAGTCCCTGAAACTTGTTAGAAGGGGTTCCTAAAAAAGGGGGACCACGGAGAAGCGGCACAAAGTTTGTTGGGGCCAAGGCTCAAACTCCAGGGAAAAAGGAAAAAACAGAGTGAGAACAGAGGAGTGGTGTTCTCAACTGATTGCATCCTTTTTCATTTTTTGCCATCGCAAGAGGAACCATTAGAGACGATTTGCAAAAGCGGCACCAAGGGAAAGAAAAGGGTCAACAGAACGGAAGAGACACACGCCAAAAAATCTCACTCGTCGAGGGGGGAAGGGTGCTTACAGCTGACGCTGCGAGATGACGTGGAACGCCGATAAGGGGAGCCGGAAGAAAAAAAAAAAAAGGAGAAAGAAAAGGAATTTGTACACAACCCAAAGAGGAAAGAGACTTAAGGGTCATTCTTAACCGCTGATCCTTTCGCAATTGTCCCGAGCGATCGCGACAGGGTAAAATCCGAAACAGGGATTAAAAAGACCGGCTGCGAGGAAAAACGCAGCGCGAAAAAGTCGGGTGGCTTAAGAGAGGAACTTTGATAATCCCTCTTCCTTAATGTTCTGTTGGGTCCGGGGCGGACACGAGTAGTTCGAAGACGGCTGCGGCATATGGACCACGAAAGAAAGGGGAGAAGTAAAGATCACAAAAAAGAAAAGGAGGAGGAAAAAAGATAGATCAACGAAATGCCGTAGGTCAAAACCAAAACGAATGCGAACGAATCGAAGAGAAGACAAAAAACCGCACATGCAAAACGGGAAAAGGGGAAGAATCGACGGAACAACAGAAAAAAAGGAAAAATACGGAAAGAAAAAAAGAAGAGCCGGGTATAGGAATCCAGTCGGGAACGGTCGCCATTTGAATTTAGAAAGTCGAGAGAAGTCCAGAGGAACGGATCAAGAGTGGGAGAAGAAAGAACTTGAAGAGAGGAGCGGGAAGAAAAAGGGGGGGAAAAAAGGGCCGGTTGTGGCCCGATTTCAATTAGGCGAACCAGCTGGAAGCGCGAGTAAAGATCATCAGATACGTACAGAGGGAAAAAAGGAAGAGGCGAGGGGTAAGGCATTGTGCGCAAAGGGGACGAGAAGCGAAAAGGCACCTAAAATACATTCAAATCCTAATTAAAGCCTGCGAATGGCAAAATACTCGGGAGGCAGCAGTACCGCCGGCGAATAGAAAGGGGGGGTCAATGGAAAGAAGTAGAGGGGAAATGAAGGGGGAAAAAAGGGGGACAGGATGGGGGAACCTTGATTCCATCCGTCAGGGCACCTGAGTTGGTAAATCGTCGAAATATTAAAAGGAATGGGGGGGCGATGCCTAGTAAGAGAAAAGCGGGAAAGAAGGGGAGGGGAAGGAGAAAAAGTATGAAGCAGACTGTTGACCCGGCTGCCAAAACTTTAAACCTGCTTGACGTTTCGGCTGGCAAAATGTGGGTGCTAAGAGAAAGAGATGAAGAAAAGGAAACGGGAGGGGAAAGGAACAAGGAAAAAGAGGAGAGCCAATAGAAAAAAGAGGAGCCTTACGCGCGCTTCAGCATAGACCAGAGTTTGTGTTTGTCTCTGGTTTGGGGGGGGGGGGAAGCGGGGATTGAAAAGAGCCACGAAGAAAAAGGGTCAGGGGGGAAAAAAAAAGAAATGGCTTCAGCTCCCCGCTGTCACAACGATTAAGATGTCTCTCCTCTGAGGAGGGAGTCAGTGGTCGGAAGCTAGGGCGAAGAGAAATAAAAAAAAGCTGCAAGATCAAGGGGAAGGGGGGGAAAAGAGGAAAGGAATATACTCAACGAAATTCTTGGGGAAGGCTCCTTTGTACAATCCTTACTTTACTTCATGGCCCGGCACAGAATAGTCCGGGTCAGAAGGCACCTTCCCAGGGCCCAAAGACGAAGAAAAAGGGAAGAAGGGAGAGGGAGTCGCAACTCGAGAAAAAGAGGGGGGTAATCGTCGACAAGGTCTGACATAATAAGGTTCCTGAATTGCCATGGGAATTTCGATAGACAATCTTTAGAGGGTAAGAATCCGATCAGAAGGTAGACAACGGAGGAGAACGGGAACCAAATGAGGGACAGAAGGAGAGGGTTGACATCCCTATAACTCAGGTTCGGCAGCGTGTGCTCGTTCGCGCAGGGGTGAAAAAAATCAAGGAGGTCAGGGAGAACCTAAATTCTTGGACCAATAGAAAAGTCGGTCCAAGGGGGGTGAAGCTCGGCACCTTGGCTAGATACCTGACTTATAATACCGAATTAGGGGGAGGGGAAAGGAGAGAAGGAGGGGGAGAGGTTTCAAAGGGGGAAAAATAGAAAGAAAGAAGGGACGTGTGCGGGACCTCCTTCTTGCGTACCCAAACTTTCTCTCAATTAAACGTCATCTTCCTGACCTCTGGTTGAGTGAGAGTCCAGAATCAGGAGAGGGCGAATCAAGAATACGAAGGAGGGAAGGGGGGTGAGGGGTGGAAAGGCCCTGCTGAAAAGAGAATGGCCTGCACATTGTTTCATTCTCATAGCGGCTCTTCGGGGGAGGGGGAGAACACGAAGAAGCCAAGGCGCGGGAGATTTTAAAGTCAATACGTAGTAGATCACGAGGGAGAAGCGTAAGGAATGAAAAAGAGAGGGGAGAGAGAGAAGTGAGGAGGTCTCAAATTCTCTTACCTGGAAATCAGTCCGTGCTCGGTTCAATAGGTTCCGGAGGAGGCAATGTATAGACCGACAAAAGGACGAAAAAAGCCGACGAAAATGTCCGAAAGGGGAAAAGAAAGAGGGGGGGGGGAGGGGCTAAACCCCCGGCAAAAAAAAAAAAAAAAAAAAAAAAAACCGGGATTGACCCTAATTACAGGGTTTTCTCTCGAGAAATCATCTCTCATGTCGACG